>LNAP01001073.1_pt1 | contig 51859 bp, 39 predicted proteins | sample 602601 | NCBI WGS metagenome assembly LNAP01 (sample SAMN02440304, study PRJNA202911) | soil metagenome | biome: Subtropical and temperate rainforests or woodlands; isolation source: soil samples (1 kg each in a 20% v/v slurry with milli Q water) were... ...
CAGATGCTCGCGGGCCCCTTTCACGCGGCCGTGTTCATTGGCGGAATGGAGGGAGTGCTAGACGAGTACGAACTTTTTATCCGTATGCATCCCGACGCCTTGGTTCTTCCCATTTTCGCTCCAGGAGGGGCCGCACAAGATTTGGCGAAGAGGCTAGGGATGGTTGACGACCGCGTGGACTTCGCGCGCCTGTTCTCGGAAAAGCTTGGCATTTCTCAGACAGAGCTGCGAAACCAAGTCTAGCTAAGCGACGTGTGCCCCCTATCCACTGACACACTGATAGATACTGGAGCAAGGCTCGACCGAGGCCGTTTGATTCCTCGACGCGCGGGTCTTGCTGCGGGACTTTAAGATACTTTTGAAGAGTTCAGATCGAGTAATGACGCCCCACCAATCTATAGACTGAAACCAGGCTACCAATGGAACGTCCACTGCCCACCTTCGAGCGGTGCATCCGTTACGGCTGTTAACGTCCGCTATGGGCAGATGAGTTGAAAAAGTCGACCCAGCCTGACTAGCCATGCATTGAGTGGTGAAACGTCTTTTTTGCATACTGCTACGTCAAATCTGAGCCCTGAACCTTCTACGCAAAATACGGTTTTCCATAACAGACGCGTACTTTTCTGTTATGAAAACCGAAACCGACTTTTTCAACAGAATCGGTAGTTCACTGCCAATCATGGTTACGAAGCGTGCTGGCCAGATCGAATGCAAACGGGTGGTCAAGTGGAGTGCAATTTCGCACGGTATTCCAATTGGTATTCCAACTAAAAATAAAAACCGATATTAATGCTTATAAATCAATATCTTACTGAACAAATTCAAATTACCCCGGCCCACCAATCCGAAAACGACAAAGCCCGCCAAGTGCGGGCTTTGTTGCATCTGGGGTTTGGTAAATCTTAGGCCAGTCCACATCCCCTGTAGGAGCGAGCAGTGCGGCGATCCGACTTTCCCGCGAAGAGGTCAACCAGTCCCCACAATTCACCCGCGGCCAAAGATGCTTCCGTCGCCGCGCGCCCCCCCGGAGATGCCATGCGCCAAGCCCTCCTGATCATCGACATGCAGCCTAGCTTCGCCCCGCCCCAATGGCTCATCGACGGCATCCAGACACTCATCGGCACCCTGCCCAGCGTCGCCACCGTCGAACGCCACGACGAATCCAAAACGCCCTTCCAGAAACAACTCGGCTGGCACCCCGCCCCGGACGACGACAGCCTGATCCAGGCCGACCGTATTTTCATCAAGCACGGTTATGCGCCGTCGCCGGAAACCATCGAGTATTTGAAAAGCCTGAAGGTGGATCGGGTATTGGTCTGCGGCCTTCAGACGGAGACCTGCTGCCTGGCGGCTGGATTTGCGCTGTTTGATGCGGGGTTGCAGCCGACGTTGATTACGGATTTGACGGTGGGTTCGTCACTGGATCGGACGGGAGGGTTGGGAATCAGGCTTTGGCAGCATCACTTCAAGCACACGGTGGAGGTGAGTGAGGTGTGATGGGCGCTGCCGTAGCAGTTATCAGGAGTAGGACAGGATTGGATTGGATTGGATTGGATTGGATTGGATTGGATGATCATGCTGGTACTGAATTAATCGTGGTCTGAGAATCATCTAGCCTGAGCAACTGAGCAACTGAGCAACCCAGATATACTGCAGAAGTTGGACCGCATATGTGTTACTGATTTTAGACAGCTCAAACCTGACAGAAGGACTTTGCTTGTGGCGACTGATGTGGTTCCAGTAAGACAGGTAATGACACCCGAAGAACTGGAAATTTCTGCCCAAGCAGTCAGCTTCGCTCGCGCAAACAAGAAAGCAATCGCCAAGCGCCGGACGGACAAAACCATTTATCCGCCAGAGGAAGCTCCCGTGTCAGTGTTTATGGCCGGCTCCCCAGGGGCGGGTAAAACTGAAGCCTCAATCGCGCTTGTGAACCTTTTCGCTGACACGAAGATCCTAAGGATTGATCCAGACGAGCTTCGAAACGAATTTTCTGAATACTCGGGTGGAAACTCTTGGCTTTTTCAGGGAGGTGTTTCGATCCTGGTTGAAAAAATTCTCGACTTTGCTATCGATCAGAGACAGTCTTTTCTGCTCGACGGGACATTCTCCAACATCGATGTAGCCAGAAGAAATGTCGAACGGTCCTTGAAAAAGGGCAGATTTGTGCAAATCTTGTACGTCTATCAGAATCCTCACCTTGCATGGGGCTTTGTCAAAGCTCGAGAGGAGGCAGAGGGTAGAAGGATTCGCAAGGCGCATTTCATCGATCAGTATTTCGCGGCGCGTGACGTTGTGAACGCACTTAAGCTAGAGTACGGCGGCGATGTCCACGTGGATCTACTGCTCAAGCATATCGACAATTCTGGACGACTTTACAAAGCTGGTGTCGATAAAATTGACTACCATATACCTGAGCGCCACACGCGGGCCGATCTAGAGGCCGAGCTCGGGTTACCATCAGGAGCGCATTCATGATTTCGATTAAGCTAGGCTTAACCAAGGGTGCTAAAAGCCCATTTGCCGACTTTATTCGTAACGCGAAGTCAGAGCAAAAAAAACGCGTTTACAGTGAAGTTTTGACCGAGGCGACCAAGCAACAAAACCTCGTGATGATGCAGGCCGAGGCAAAGCAAGCCTGATAGAAATGCATAGAATCAAAGAGAAGCCCGGCCAGATGCCGGGCTTTTTATTTCCCGTATACGCTCGGTATCCCCTTTCAGGGCGATCTTCATTGCGGCTGGACGGCTGGACGGCTGGACGATAAAGCACGTTACATCACTTCGATGTCGCTCAATAGCGCCTGCGTCCGACTCTCCCGACTCTCCTTTCCAAGCTAGGTCTTAATTGCAGCTTTTGCTGGAGGCAAACTGACCACGTCCTAGGAAATTTCCCTCAAGTTGTGGCGAACTCCATGAACTGGCGAGTAACGATCCGAGAAGATAACCTTCTGTCTTCGCTGCAACCCAGCGAACGGTTTTGACAGGCCGAAAAGCGTAGGGATCCCTAACTTTCGGAATTCCTCCATGAAAAAGAACAACCCAAATTCCCTTGAGAACCCAGACCTTTCGGAATCTGAATCCCTCGACCTGACCCAACTCTCCAAAGCCACCCAACGCGCCGTCAGTGCCCGTTTACGTGACCCGAAACAGCCCGATCCCGTGAGCCATATTTTCACCATTCTCCCCGACATAGACACACCCACCCTGCTCGGTCACGCCAGCGAAACACTCGCCTCCATGAATGTCATGACCACCGATCTGGCCGACCAGCTCGAAGGCTCGCATCGCAACGTGGCATTGGCGATTCAGCAATTGGCCGTGCTGGCCGAGATGTTGATCAACCGAGCGCTGGATAACCTCGACTCGCCCACACCGGCGGTCACGCCCGTCTGCCACTGAGTGATCTCGCTCGTTGAGTTTGTCATGGATCGATACATGCCGGTCACCGGCATCGACTGCACCATCGCGTCGCTGCTGATCGACACCGAAGCACCGCTGGACGTGCTGCATGAAACGGCGGCCTACCGCATCCGCACGGCGACTCAATTGCTGGAGAGTTTCGCTGTGAACGAAGGCGTTCACAGCGAGCTTGCGCGGGTGTTGGTGACTTCGCTGCGCGATGGCTGCGATTTGCTGGATGTGGTTGGGCGAAGGTTACAGATGCAGGTTTCGGCGTTGTAACGAAGCCAGCATAGGAAATTGCCGCTACCCCAACACAAAAAGGCACCTGACGAAAATATCGCAGGTGCCTTTTTTTGGATTTGAGCGGGTAGAGATGTGCTGAACGCTTGAGCGTCGGAGGTCAGGGAAGTAAAACCGCTCAAGAATCGCTGAAACGCCGCTAACCAGTGAGATATCTCACTTATTTTTTTGCCCGTTTTCACTTAGCGCACATTCAAATTTAAGATAATGTTTAGCGTATGCTAAGCGTAGACCGTTAATTACGGGCGTTTCCCGGTATTCCTTCAAGATAATTTTTCGGCCGTTTTGAGATATTTTTCCATATGCCTACGTTTATCCATCACGACCTTAAGCTTCTCAATCCATCCTTCGACTCGGATCTAGTTGATGTCCTGAGCGAGCTAGAACACCTAAGGCGTCTGAGGCTTGAGGGCGACACACCTCCGCAGGTGTTCTATCAGCTCAAATCGCTTTTTCACACTCTTGAAAGCCTTGGCTCTGCTCGTATCGAGGGCAATCATACGACCTTGGCTGACTATATAGAGAGCAAGGTGGAAGGCACGGCACAGGATACAGATCAATTACGCGAAGTGGCCAACATTGAAAAAGCAATGGATTACATCGAGCAAGTCATGGAGCTCGGCGTCCCTCTGACAGAGCAGACAATCAGAGAGTTGCATGCAATGACCGTAAGTGATCTGCAAAGAGAGGGTGACAAAACGCCTGGAGCTTACCGCGGTGGAGCCGTTCGCATATCCCAATCTGAGCACCTGCCTCCCGATTTCATCCAGGTCCAAGCTTATATGCAGGAACTGGTAGAGTTCGTGAATCGCGAAGACTCTCCAAAATATGACCTCATGAAGGTTGCACTGGCACATCACAGATTTGGATGGATACACCCTTTCGGCAACGGTAACGGTCGGGTGGTAAGGCTGCTCACCTACGCTCTCCTAATGAAATACGGATTCAACGTGAGCACAGGAGGAAGGGTATTGAATCCTACAGCCGTGTTTTGCAACGACCGTGAACGATATTACTCAATGCTTGCTACCGCCGACAAAGGTACAAAGGAAGGCTTGGAGGAGTGGTGTACATATGTGCTTGAAGGTATTCGCGACGAGCTAGAAAAGGTAGATCGCCTTACTAAATACTCCTATCTCACCAAGTATATTCTCGTTCCTGCCGTCGCCTTTGCAAGGGAGAGAGAGTGGATCACCGAGACAGAAGAGTCGGTGTTGTCGATTGCAATAAAATCGAAAGTTGTGAAGTCGGCCGATGTGGCAGCCGTACTTCCCAATCAGTCGAGCAATCAAAGAACATATCTGATCAAAAAGCTTGTCGATCAAGGAATGCTCCTTCCACTTAATCCTGGAGCCAGACAGTACACAATCGGGTTTTCAAACAATTACCTGATCCGAGGCGTAATCAAGTCTCTGAGAGAACAGGGTTTCATACCCGAACCGCTGGAGAATCCTTAATTTTTCGCATCTCCCGCCCGTGATATGCAAAGCCCAATGTTTCTCACAAAAGGCACCTGACGAACATATCGCAGGTGCCTTTTTTGGATTGAGCGACATTAGATGACTCAACAGTAGGTTTCATAATCTGTAACTTACTGTCGACTCAATGGACGCAGAGTCGCCACGCTTTCGGCCTTGTGTAAAAAAAGGATTTCTCTGACAGATTAGAGCCACGTCATCCTGGGAAATTTCCCGCAACCCGTAGCGACTTCCATGAACTGGCGAACAACGTTTCCGGCAGATAGTCTTCACGCTTCGCTGTAAACCCTGCGGACGGTTTGACAAGCCCGAAATAGCGTAAGGATCCCTAACCTCATGGAACGCCCTTATGAAAAAAATCACCCTGCATTTAGTTGAAAATACGGCCACTTCAAAGCCTGAAACCCTCGACCCAACCCAACGCCCCCAAGCCACCGAACGCGCCGTCAGTGCCCGCCGGCGCAATCCGAACAGGAACATCTTCAGCGTCCGCCCCGACGTCGACACGCTCACCCTGCTCTCTCATGCCAGCGAAACCCTGGCGTCCCTCAACGTCATGACTCTGGACTTTGCCAACAAACTTGATGGCCCACAGCGCAATGTGGCGCTGGCGCTTCAGCAATTGACGATGCTGACCGAGCTTTTGGTCAACCGAGCGCGGGATAACCTCGATCCGAACGCGTCGGTGGCCGTAGACAAGCCTCCTGTCTTTCACTGAGTGATCGCACTCGTTGATTGAGCGACGGCTGCAGACGCAGATTACGGCGTAGAAAAGCAAAATGGGCGGCCTCATTGAGGTCGCCCATTTTTGCTGATGCTGTCGTTGCTACATCTTGAAACTCAAGCCCTGAATGGCCTCATCGCCGCTCAGCGCTTTCTCTGTCATCACAGACAAGTCGCGTATATGCCCAACCAAAAACGTCCAGAACGCCGGTTCATTAACGGTTTGATTTACCAACGCTCCCGGCAGGAACCGACTCATTTCCTTGCGAAATTCGATGACGACTTTCGGATCGGTGCTGAGCAGCGTTGAACGCTCCTTGAACAGTCTCAAGAACTCGTTCTGTTCGCAGTGGTGATCGCCCAGCTTTTTCGCAATCAGATCCAATTGCGGTGTAACGCCTTGCTGACGCAGCCAAACCATATCCCAGAGATCACGGTTCTTGATTCGGTTAGGGCGCAGAGCAAACGCTACGATCTTGTCCGCATAGATTTCTTCGCGCGTTTCAGCCTGCAAGATCAGACCGCTTGTGCCCATTTCGACACCATAAGGGTTAAGCAACTGCATTGGTTGTGGCTGATAGCTAGGGATGGAGCACACGTCAATGTTAATGCGCTGTGCCGGCAGGTCTTTGCGCCCGGGTCTGGTTTGAACCTTCAGTTTCCAGGTGTCGACATTCCCTTCTTCACGAACAGGTTCACCGACTTCAACCTCAAGGCCATATTTGGTTTTTAGTGTGGTGACCAATACATGGGCCAACTCGGTCAAGCTCTCGCGATTGAAATCTGCACCACCGGTAAAATCCAGATCCTCACTCAAACGGTTAGAACCGTAGCAAGCACGCAAACAGGTACCGCCAATAAAGGTCAGTTTGGCGAGCATGCCAGCAGAACTCAGCGCCAGCATGATGTCGTGGTGCAGCAATTCCTTTTCTACCACGACCCGCAATGGCGCCAGATCCTGCTTGTTTCTTAGTGCCTCATCTACCAGCTCATCAAACAAACTCATTGGCAACGCTCCAATCGATCAAGTCCATATTTCGTTTCGCTGCCTTCATGTCTCGCAATGCCTGTTGCGGTGTTGCTCGCCATAGGTGGCAACGTGCGTCGTAGTGGAGCTGAGCAACCAGGTCCTGAGGTTTCTGGCGGGTGTGCACGAATTCGATGGTGCCCCAACGTCCACATGAAAGGGTGCTGCTGCGCCCGGAAGACATCAGCGTGATCCAGTTGATGGGAATCTGTGAGATGACGCCACAATCACTTAATGCTGTTTCAAGGCTTATGTAGTTGAACTGCATGGCACGCAACCTGGCGGCCGCATGAAACAGCACCAGTCCGCTGGAAGGCATGGTCGCTTCAAACAGGTAAAGCCCTCGGCACACTCGAGCCAGATGACCTTCCGAAGCCGCACGACTCAATAAGGTTTTGTAGGCGCCTTCGGAAATGTCGGGCACCAATGCCCTGAGATCGTCCGGGGTGAACAGATAGCGCTCGTCACTGGCCAATTGGGTCAGTTTGCGGAGGAGACGCCCCATTGGCTGGGTGGATTTTGAGTGGAATTGCATACCCGAGACTCTACAGAAGGTTTCACTTTGTGTAACTTACTGTTGAGTAGACCTCATAGGCAACGATTTTTCGTCGAGCCCGTGAAAATGGATTTCTACCCGAAAGTCAGTACAAATGGCGCCGCCGCTTTTTGGATCGCTCTGACCACATGAGGTGCCTGCTCTCGATGCTGGGGATAGCGCTCCAACACCACCTCCAACGCAGCCAGCAGTGTCTGGATACGCTCCTTCGGATGGGTGACTTCACATGTCTGCGCAAACGCCAGCAATCCTTGTCGCGAGGCAAACATTGACTTGTTGCCCGCCAGATCCAGCGCCAATACATCCTCCGGTATATAAGCCGTGGTATTGACGATGTCATAAGCTGGTGCCAGGTGTGCATCACGTTGCGTAGGCTCCGAGTAAAGCAAGCCAAAATTCTTCAGGTGAGCGTCGCCATTTCCGACGATGCAGCTCAGCGCCACGCTATCGAAGAGTTGATCAAGGGAGGATCGCAGATGCTGCGCGGGGCAGAACAGGCGAATCGCCTTGGCGATTGCTGCATAGCTTTTGCTGTACTTCTGATCGGCTGAAAGCCCCATCAACGCGGCCATGTCCTCGAAGCCAAGTGGATTAAGTTGGTCGTCTCGATCAAAACGACGCATCACAAACAACTTGGCATTGTCGGAGAGGAAAAACTCCGGGACGGGGATGCCTGCCTCCTTGGCAATGGACATGCAAAGGAACTCGTTGATCGCCAGACCTGGAAACTCGTCTCGGCCACTTTTGATGATCAAATCGGAAGTTTTCGAGGTGATTCGTGGTCGCGACTCCTGCTGCTCCGGCACCAGGACTTTCGGTTGAACACCTGAAATACCTGCACGCAGGATGTAGCGATCAAGCAGGTCTGCAAAGATATCTTCCGTGCCGTCCCACGTCAGAATTTCTTCAAGCTTTTCTCCCGCAAATGTCTGCTCCCCCAACAGGGCATCGACCGCCTCCGAGCGCACATGAACCCTGCCGATGGGTGAACTGCTACCGGACAGAGCGAGTAACAGCATGGGGTCAACGTTTACGGTTTTAGCCAGGCGATTACGTAGCTGCTCCAGCACATAGCCTTCCGGCAGGTTCATCTGGAAGACAGGGTGCAGGTCTCGTCGACGAAACTCGTCGGGGCGAACGGGCATCGTCAAGCTGATTGCCATGTTGGGTAATGCATCTTCGTCGTAGCGGAAAATGAAATCCTCCGCGCTGGTGAGGATTCGGCCGCTGCTCCCTTCGGGGGTACTGACTTTGAGCGAGGTCATTTTCATTAAAACAGCTCACCAAGTTCTTCCAGGGTCGGCATGGCTGCCGGAATGACAGCAAATTCGCAATCCAGAGCACCTAACACCCGCGCATAAGCACTCATGCTCACAGAAAGAGTGCCCTTCTCTACTGCGATGACTTTCTGCCGAGTCAGCCCGGCGAGTTCGGCGAGATTTGCTTGCGTCAGGCCACGATTCATACGCTTTTCGCGTATTTGCTTACCTAAGCGGATCCATGTTCATTTACCGTGACATTTATATTTAAATGTACCGTATACATAACATTATTGCGACTCCCGGGTGTTTCGTTCACTCAGAGGCCATGCCGAAGGCCCATCCACATGAATTTTTCTTCACCCCACCGTCTCTCCCCAACCTGTACATTGCCCTCGCTCATTCAAGAAACTACGGTTTGCCCGCGCTCCCGCGGGCTTTTTTTTGTCTGCGGTTTTGTTGGCGGTTAGTTCACGTAGCCTGTGCAGGGGAAACCTTCGGCAGTTCCTGCAGGCATTTCAATCGATACAAATATTCCTGCTCCCCATGCTGCTGCGAACACCGCGCCTGATAACACTTCCTGATCAAACCAAAACCGGCCGCTTCGGCCAGCCGTTGGCTCGCCACGTTGGCCACGTCTGTGGTCAGGTAAAACGTGAAACCGGGCAGGCTTTTGATCAATTCTTCGAGCGCCGTGCGCATATAACCTTTGCCCGAATACTCGGTATTGGCCCAGTAGCCGACGACGTAGCGGTTGCGGCGCCGGGGCTTCAAACCAATGCAGCCGATGATCGTGTGCGCCGCATCGTCGACGATAAACAGCCGCCGCTCACCTGTTTCGCTTTTGAATTCTTCGACTGCCCGTGCGAGGAACGATCGGGCCTCGTCCTCGGTGGTGTAGGGTTTGGCCCAGGGCAGAAATTCGGAATGGGTGGTAAAACTGGCGTTAAGCGCATGCTGCAACGCTTTACACCATTCGGGGTCGGGGGCACTCAATCTCAATGTATGAGTGCCCACCGTCAACGAAAGCTCCATTGCATCTTCCTTGAATTCAAACTCCGTAGCGTCAAACAGTAGCAGTGCCAGGAAGGACACTGCTACTCAGGCGTTCAACGGCCCCCCGGCCTAAATCTCCGCGTTGGCGGGTGAACTTGTAAACGGCTCAACAACAGCTGACACCGCCTTCTGCCTCACCGGCAGTTCCAGCCGCGCCCGCCCATAGAACGCCAACGCCGTCAGCAAACATGCCAACCATACAAAGATTCCGGCCCAGAAGGTGTGGGACATGTAGTGCCAACCCTGTAGAACCCGCGTCGTGCCGTAGACGAAACCGAGCAGCAGCGAGCCGTGCATCAACGCTTTGGAATATCGCCAGCGGTAGCGGCGAGCCACAAAGTACAGCGCGAGCATCGTGAAGCCGCCTGATGCATGCCCGCCCGGCCAGCAGCGACCGTCGCCTGCGACTTTCAGCAGGTCGAAATTCTGGTACCACTCCTTATGTTCGATTTTCCCGGCGTACTGGGTCGTTTCGACCGGGCAATACACACTAGTGTGGCCTTTGAGGTAGTGGATAACGCCAGTGCTGATGGAAAACGCGAACACCACATAGAGGAAGTCCCGACGGTGTTTACTGGCGAACCGAAGTACCGGCGCGACTTTGATTTTTTCCAGGAGTGTGATGATCTTCGAATGTTTTTCAGCCTTCAGTCGCGGCCAGAAAAACGACAGCAAAGCGCCGATCATCGCGACCTCGCCGGTCCAGTTCGGGATGATCCGCGCCCATTTATGGGTGATCTTCTCGAACAGATGGACATGCGCCAACGGGAACACCTGCGTGGCCGGATCATAAAAAAGATCGCTGAAGGCGATGTCAATTCTGGTGAGATCAAACAGCAGGAACACCACGGCCGCACAGGCCAGCGGAATACCAAAGTTCACCCAGTAAAAGCGGTAAGGGGAAGAAGTCAGCATCGTATGTCCTGATCCAGAGCAATGATGGTGAAACTCACTCGGTGGTTACCGAACGCCAGTCGGAGGCCTCGATGAAACCGAGCATGCGTGGTGGTTGAGACGTTTGGGCGGAGATAAACAGAGAGGCGCCGTAACCAAGGGTCGCGGTCGGTAACTTGAGATCTTTTTCGAGTTGCGCCATGCATTCGCTGTGGGTCACCAGAATCAGGTTGCGTCCGGCCACCTTGTGCGCCAAGGCATCGCGCAGCATGTTGCCTCTGCAGTGGACCAACCAGTCTTCGCCGACGCCAACCTTGTTGAACATGTAACCGGCGGTTTGCGCCGTGCGCATCACCGGGCTGTTGTAGATATCGGCCCGATCCAGCCCCAGATGCTCGAACTGCGCGCCGACACTCACCGCCACGCTGCGGGAGCGATCAGTGATGCCGTCATTGCCGCTCAGGCAGGCAGCCGTGGAGTGATCGCAGCGCTCGACGTGACGGACCAGCACGATCATGTCGCCTTTGGCCCAGCCGGTCGCCAAGGCGCGGGCACCCGCGACGTTGCCATGGGCCAGGTCGGGGATGGCAGCAGGTCGCAACAGCCACACCGTCAGCGGTATCACCAGCAGCGTCGAGGCCACGATGACGGCGGCGTTTCGATAACGGGCCAAACGGCTCAGATCGATCGAGCGTTTTATCCCGAACAGACTCAGTCTCAATTCCACGTCTAGCCGCCTCGCCGGCATGCACCCACTGTCATTCGATGCCGCGAGGGTAAAGAGGCGCGCGTCGGCAGCCGGTGAAACCCGTGTGAAAACCTTGTTACAAACATTGCCTGACAAAAACCTTTCAGCTCCCGGGATTGCTGCCGATACAGACCTGCTAACCACCCCTTGCTGGCTCTTAAAACAACAATCTTCCAGCCAACCGACGATCAAGAAGCACAACGTTCCTGGAGGAATATTGATGAATAGCTGGTTCGGTAATATCAGCGTGAACCTGAAACTGGGCTTGGGATTCGGCCTGGTCCTGGCACTGACCTGCGTCCTCGCCCTGACCGGCTGGACGAGCCTGGGCGGGTTGATTGACCGCAGCAACTGGATGAGCGACATCACTCAGCTCAACGCCGGCCTGACCAAACTGCGTGTGGTTCGCCTGCAATACATGCTGACCAACGGTGACGAAACCGCCGCTCAGAATGTGCAGACCACCCTCGACGGCTTCGTCGCTCAGCAACAAGCGTTGCTGTCGAGTTTCAAGAGCCCGGAAAACGTCAAGTTGCTCAAAGAGCAGAGCGCGACCATCAGCGCTTACCAGATATCCCTGAACAAAATGCGCAGCGCCTACCGCACCGGTAACAGCGCCCGCGACGCCATGGGCGCCAATGCTGAAACCGCCAACACGTTGATCGAAGCGATCAGCACCCGCGTGCAGCAAATGCCCCTGAGCGACCAACGCTTCGAACAGTTCCAGGCCATCACCGCGGCCAAGGAAGCGTTCATCCTGGCTCGCTACGAAGTGCGTGGCTACACGGCCAGCACCAACGCCGAGACTGAGCAAAAAGCCGTCGCCCAACTGGACACGGCCATCGCCAGCCTGAAACAGCTCAATGTGCATTTCGCCGAGACCCAGCAAGATGCGCTGCGTCAGCTGGAAACCGCGCTGAGCAACTACCGCAGCGCCTTGCAAGCGTATAAAGCCGCCAACACCGAGGCGGTGCAGGCGCGCAAGGAAATGACCGAACAGGGTGCCACCATCGTGACTCTGAGCGACCACCTGTACCAGATCCAGCTCGACCGCCGCGACGCTGAAAGCGCCCAGGCCCGCACGCTGCAACTGATCAGCACCTTGCTGGCCTTGCTGGTGGGCGTCATTGCCGCCGTAATCATCACCCGTCAGATCACCGGCCCGTTGCGCGATACCCTGGCCGTGGTCGAGCGCATCGCCAGCGGCGACCTGTCCCAGGACGTCAAAGTGACCCGCCGCGACGAACTCGGCGTACTGCAACAAGGCATCGCACGCATGGGCGTGACCCTGCGCGATTTGATCAGCGAGATCCGCGATGGCGTCACCCAGATCGCTAGCGCCGCCGAAGAATTGTCTGCCGTGACCGAGCAAACCAGCGCCGGGGTCAACAGCCAGAAAATCGAGACCGATCAAGTGGCCACCGCCATGCACGAGATGACTGCCACGGTGCAGGAAGTCGCGCGCAACGCTGAAGAAGCGTCCCAGGCCGCAGCCGCCGCTGATGGCGAAGCGCGCGAAGGCGATAAAGTGGTCAACGAAGCCATCGCCCAGATCGAACGCCTGGCCAGCGAAGTGGCGCGCTCCACCGAAGCCATGAGCGTGCTGCAGCAGGAAAGCGACAAGATCGGCAGCGTCATGGACGTGATCAAGGCCGTGGCCGAACAGACCAACCTGCTGGCCCTCAACGCCGCCATTGAAGCAGCTCGTGCCGGTGAAGCCGGTCGTGGTTTTGCCGTGGTGGCCGACGAAGTTCGCGGCCTGGCCCAGCGCACGCAGAAATCCACCGAGGAAATCGAAGGCCTGGTGGCCGGCCTGCAGAACGGCACCCAACAAGTGTCGGTGGTGATGAACAACAGCCGCGCCCTGACCGACAGCAGTGTGGCGCTGACCCGCAAGGCCGGCGTGTCACTGGAAAACATCACTCGCACAGTGTCCAACATCCAGTCGATGAACCAGCAGATCGCTGCCGCCGCCGAGCAACAAAGCGCCGTGGCCGAAGAGATCAGCCGCAGCATCATCAACGTACGCGACGTGTCCGAACAGACCGCCGCCGCCAGCGACGAAACCGCTGCGTCCAGTGTTGAGCTGGCACGGTTGGGTAATCAGTTGCAGATGATGGTGAGTCACTTCCGGGTGTAACGCCTGCGCCCCTGCCCCGTCAGAGCTGGTACTGGCGGGGATCACGGGGACGTCCGGTCATACCCTGTTTCAAAATCCTACAGCTTCCCCTCCCCCTTCCCCAGCCAAGCGGCGAAAGTTCCGGCCCCTGCTCCATGGAGCGGCTGACAGCGCGTCCTCATGCCACATCGTAGTGTCGTCAGCTCTATCAAAGGAGGCTCATCGGCATGGACGGCAATCCCTTACTCAAGTCACTGATCGGGGCCTACGGCACCGAGCAAACAAAAGCAGCACTTGAAACGTTTTTTAAAGACACGCTGAATCTCACCTCAGTGTTCGATATCACTCGGCTCACCGAAGCCGAATTCAAGGATAGCTTCAATACTGCAATCCAAAACAACGCGCTCAAAGATCACGCGCCCAGCATTGACACAAAAGCGCTCTACGACAACGTCAAATGCCTCGCAGCCCAGATCAGCCATCTGTATCGGGAGCAGCAGACTTCAGACGGAAAAGCTCAGCACCAGTGGCACCCACACGGCATTCGTGCTGTTGAGAAACAGGGGCCGACCTACACCAATCTGTTCCAGGAGAACTGGGACGACGCCTGCAAGGTCGATTCGATCGCCGCCATCGATTCGCCTGTCGCCTATCTCAGGGCGCTATACCTGTTTGCCCTGCAACTGGAATCCAGCGCCTCGGAATCGGCGCCTGAAAAAAACAACCGAATACTGTTGAACAAACGGCGCCCCGATCTGGCAAAGCTCTCGATTGATCAGCAAAGCACTTTCACTGCGCAACCGATGCTCAAGATTGTCAATGACATACTGGACAAAAGTATTCAGGCAGGGCTGGAGTCCACCGACGACAAAGGCAAATCGACCTATGAAGTGCTGGCGCAAACGCGCTACCCCTTCGCCCTTCCGTATGAGTTTTTCCACCATCAGTGCCTGTTGGGTTTTGGCGCAAAAAAAACGGCCCTGGGAGAGTTGAACTACCTCGTCAGCGACAATCTTCCCGTCACCCAGAGCATCAATACGCTCTATGGCAGTGTGCTGAGCGCCTCCTCTGCTGAGGCTCAAATGCTGATGTCCGGGCTTGGCCCAAAACGGCAGGCACTGCTGACAGATACGGCGAACGCTAATCTCCCCCCCGAGGAACAGAACTACTGGAAAGAAATCTACGGCACCACGTCAACTTCCGACCTGAATAAAATAAACATCTTTCTGGAGCGAACCGAACTTGAAGCCGAACAAATGGAGGCATTGCTGGTGCAAGGCAAATATGCACCACGCACATCGCCTCACTACTCATTGTCAGCACCTTATTCCCAGCCCTATGGAGCCCGTTACGTAAACGGTCCGGTCGCTTGCAACGCCAGCATCATGTTTCTGGATAGAGACGAAAGGCCTGAGAAAATCGCTAACGCGACCGAGGAACGACTCGAACGCTTGCATCGAATGATCCGCCTTCAACGCTGGCTCGATATCCCGTTCACCGAACTGGACACGCTGATCTGCAGCGTTTTTGAATCGCAACGGCCACTCAATACATCAATGCAGCTCGATCGCCATGTCATGCGTGCCCTCGGGGTCTATCGCTATCTGAACCGCCGGTACTCCCTCACGGCCGAGGAGTTCGGGGCGCTGCTGCACCAGATATCACCCTATGCCTGCGGCGATCACACCGCCCTGTTTGATCAACTGTTCAACCAGGCCCGGCTGTTCGATACACCATTGATACTCGATGGTCGCGCCTTCAAGGCGGATGACTCGGATCCTGTCTCGCACACCATTCTCCAGCACTTGAGCGCCTGCCTTGGCCTGCCTTTGACCGAGGACTCGCTCTTGCGGGTCGTCAAAAACACGGAGGAATTCCTTGGCTCGCTCAAGTGTGACTTGCCCACACTCTCATCGATTTATCGACAGGCACGCATTGCCCGAATGTTCGGCCTTTCGATTGCCGAAAGTTCGGCGCTGGCAAGTTTGCTGGGCGGGGAACCCATTTTCAGATGCCTGGCGAGTGGCGACTCAGGTATGCGCCTCCTTCGAGTAAAAGCCAGCAGGGACGATGAAACTGCCGAGCTGACCCTACGCTTTCATCTGTCGACACAAGGAGATACGCAAAATCCTGACCTGCTTTTCGGGTCAACCTTGCGGATGAACACCTCACGGTTCGCCAACAAAAACACAATCAATGAGTTCCGCGTCCTGATTACCCCGACTCAAGCCGGGGATCTCCCCTTTATCAGCATTAGCCAGATCCCGACCGTTAGCGCAAATGAAGAAACGTCTCTGGAAGAGGCTGTCATCCAGTTCAACGGTGGCACCCTTGATGAACTCCTGTGCCGAAAATCTCTGTTTGTTCAGCTGATCAGAACACGGCGCGATAACAGCGACATAACGACTACCTACCCGACTGTCACCCTGACAGATGATGCATTCAACCTGCTCGATGTGCTGATGCAAATGGACTGGATTAACCGCTGGATCAAGGAATCGGTCTACGACATCCCCAAACTGCAACAACTTCTTGAACCGACGACCGGCAACGATCATGCCTCGGGAGATTTGCAGCAGCACCTCACCAAACTGCGCGCCGAAACGCTCCTGTGCGCAGTAACACCACAAGAGTTGGCAGCATTGTCATTGCCGGAAAAAATAAGCTGGCGCACAAAGCTGGCTCCAACCCTGCTCGATGCAACAGGCCTGGTGAAAGATTTCGCATCAGCAATCAATGACGATGTTCCACAGAAGCTGGCCGCTGAGCTGGACAACGTAGTCGATGCGTTAAAGCTGGATGCCAATTCCGGCAAAAACCTGAAGCTCCAGGCCGACTGCAAGCAGAAACTCAAACGCCTTCTACTACTGGCCCATGATCGACAGCAACATCTGATCGAGAAGTTTTTGCAGGAAACCACCCTGCTGCCCATGAATTGTGCAAAGGGGGTATTGGTATGGGCGCAAACCTCTGTACACCAAATCCTCGTCGCTGCTCTGCAAACAGAGGATTCACTCAACCTTCACAAAATACTGCGTCCGGTTTTGCGCCACGCCGAGGCTGCTGTCCGGCTGCAATTAAGCAACAGGGCTTTTCGCATGTTCCTGCACCGCCCGCACTTGCTGGATAAGCCGAACACAGCACTGACACTGACGCTCAGCAACCTGTACCTGCTCGATCGTTTCAACCATTGCAGGGTGACCTACCAGCAGACAGAAGAAAGCCTTCTGAGCTACCTGGAATTCGCCAACGACTCCGCTTCCACAACACCCGCCATCAATGACCGCCTGGCCCAACTGCTGAACTGGACGACGACGGAGGTCACCGTACTGACCGCGCAGCTGGATCATGCGAAGGCCCGAACAATGAAGGACATCGATTGGGTCATGCGCTGCCACAAAACCTGCAAAGCCACAGGGCTTAGCGCAACTGCCCTGCTCAATGCCACGGCGCTCAAAAACGAGAGCCCGGCCACGGCCTGGAAAACAGTCGGTGAAGCGGTCATGGCGGCCAGTCACTAATGCCACTGCATGCTCAAGGAATGAACATGTCTGCAACCATTGAAAAAAAATTGAACGAAAGCCTGCGTGATGCGCAGCTCGGGCTCTATCTTTCAGTGATCGTTCCTCAAGACGAGACACTGAAAGCCCTGAAAATCGCAGAGCACCTCAAAACGGCCAATGACCTGTATCACTACTGGCTGCTTGACGTGCGGGTTTCCCAGGAGGTGCCCACCACCCCGGTAGCCTGCGCCACTGCCAGCCTGCAGCAATATATCAACAGCATTCTGACCAACATGGAACCGGGATATCACACGGCGCAGATTCCGTCCGATCAGGTCGAAACCTGGCGCACCGTCATGCATCGCTATTCGACCTGGGTAACCAATCAGCGGTTGCATTATTTCCCTGCGGTCTATCTTGACCCGACCCTTCGCAAGACAAAAACCGACAGTTTTCAGCAACTGGAAAACGACATCAACCAGAACCAACTGACAACCGAGTCGGTTCAAACTGCGGTACTGGCCTATCTGGCAAGGCTTGAAGAAGTGGCCAATCTGACCACGATCAATGGCTATATCGACGGGGATGATTTTGCCAACAGCACCTATTACTTCATCGCCAAATCCACCATCGCCAACACCTACTACTGGCGTTCGCTGGACATGGCGTGCCGCCCTTCAGTCTCAGGTGTTTCCCGCGCTAAATACGATGCCCCCGAACCACAGGCCTGGTCGGACTGGAAACGCGCCAACCTGCCGATCTCCGAAAGTGCCATCGAACACACTATTCGACCGGTTGTGTTCAACAATCGTCTGTACGTGATTTGGGCCGAATGCATCTTCCAGGACAAGGCAGTTGTAACCAGGCCAGCGAAGAGCCAAAACGACAGAATCAACCCGCAGTTCCGTTTGAACCTTTGCTACAAAAAATACGACGAAAGCTGGAGCACACCGCAGACCTGCCTGCAGGGTTACGGTTCACACAATTTGCTTCACGACCTGACCTCGAGCGAGCTCAGGGAAAAAACACGAACCATTGCCATTCATGAAAAGTCGGGGACTACGGACTCACTTTTCATTGCACTCTATGTTGATGGCGAGCACAACCAAGAGACGTCCGGCTTGTCTCACCTGGTTTCGATGTCAGCCAATATAGATAAAGACTCGAAAACCACGCAGGTGCTTAAACTCACACCCAATGACTTGAAAAATTCAGGAGGCTCGGCGGCATCACAGGTTGTATTGGTACAAAGGCGGTCTTTCGGCACGGAAAAGAATCTTCAATTCAAGCACTCGACCACAGACAAGACACTGTCCCCACCCAAAATTAGCTCAGGTAAGGACACGGCCTCAGGCACGGCAGAGTTCATCAACTTTGCAGGCTCAACAATCGAATTCAGTGACGACAGAAACAGTTCGGATGGGAAGCGTGCGCCCATCCGAATGAACATCACGTTCGCCAAACACTTGATCGAGCGCGCCGAATCGAGCATGGACACGTTGTTGAGCTGGGATTCCCAGCGCTTGCCGGAGCCATCTTTAAAAGAAGTAGGCGCGACAGAACCAATGGATTTCTACGGCGCCTATGGTCGCTACTTTGTCGAGTTGTTCCTGTACCTTCCATGGCTGATAGCGCACCGCTTCAAGGCTGAGCGCCAATACAGCGAAGCCGAACGCTGGCTGCATTACCTGTTCAATCCCGGCCGCAAAAAGGTCACTGGCATGAACCCCGACTACTGGAATGCGGTGCCGTTGATCAGCTCCACCATTCCAGCCCCCGGTCAAACCACCTACGCCATCCAGGGCCCACAAGATCCGCATCAAATTGCCCTCAGTCATCCGGTGCACTTTCGCAAAGCGTTATACCTGCTCCATGTCGATATCCTGCTCAACCGCGGTGACACGGCGTTCCGAACGCTAACCCCAGAGGGCCTGACGGAAGCGAAATCATGGTACATCCGCGCCCTGGACCTGATGGGCCCCCGTCCGGACCTCAAACAAACCGATCCCTGGACTACTGTCACGCTGGAAAAATTCAGTGGCGAGACCAACAAGGGACTGCGAACGTTTGAACAACAACTTGGCAAAGACAAAAAACACCAATCCGTTTCCTCCGCAGTAGTACCGCAAATATGTGTGCGTCCTTATGCGTCCCCTCCCTCGGTCCATGCCATTGATACACCCCATTTGCGTTTACCCTTCAACCCGGTACTGATCGCTCGCTGGGAGAAACTGGAAAGCCGTCTGCATAACCTCAGGCACAATCTCGACATCGTCGGCCGTCCATTGAAGCTCCCACTCTTCGCTCCCTCCATGACACCCGGAGACCTGCTCGGCTCCAATCCCCCGCGCGCCGCGGAGCCCGGCATCGCCCAGCACCTGGGCTCAGAGATTCCGGCGTACCGTTTCAGTGCCCTGTATGCCCATGCCATGAGCGCGGTCGACACAGTGATTCAATTCGGCACAACCCTGCTGTCGTACATCGAACGCAGCGAGCAGGCCAGTTATCAAGAGCTTCAGCAGCACCATGTCTGGGACATTGCCAACATGGCAGTAGACCTGCAGACCCAGGCCCTGAAGATCGACGAGAAAAACCGGGCAGCCTTGCTGGCCAGTAAAGCGATCGTCGAATGCCGGCAGGATTACTACAGTCAGCGGGTCAACGAGGTCATCAATCCGGAAGAAGTGGCAGCTGCCGTTTCACATCTGACGGGGCGCATCGCAGAAGCAAGCGCCCACGCGGCCCAGGCACTTGGTCAGGGCCTGAAAGTCGCGCCCAACATTTTTGGCCTGGCAGACGGCGGTCATCGCCTGGAGGGGGTACCCTTCGCCATGATGGCTGGGGCTCAAGGCGTGGCGGCCGCCGCTCATGGTGCTGGTGAGGCCCTCGAACGGGCCGCGCAATACCGTCGTCGCCATCAGGAGTGGACGCTCGCCCGCGATCAGGCAAAGCTGGAGATCGAACAGATTGATGCACAACTGGCGCTGGAGGCCGAAAGAGAGACCGCCTCGCGACTGCTGTTACGACAGACTCAAACGTCCCTGACCCAGGCCCAGGCCTCCTACGACTTTCTTAGCAAGCGTTTTACCAACGTGCAGCTTTACCAGTGGTTCACCTATCAACTCTCCAGCTTCTACTACCAGGTGTATGACTCGACCTTTTCGCTGTGCCAGTTCACCGAACTGAGTTGGCGTTACGAAATGATCGACTACACCACACAACCATTCTTCCAGCACCAGACCTGGAACAGCACCTATCGTGGGCTCGGTCCTGGCGAGCGTATGAAGTTGAATTTGCTCAAGATGAAGAACGCTTATCTTCTGGGCAACGAACGCGAGCTGGAAATCCGCAAGACCGTGTCGTTACGTCAGCTCAAGGCAAAGGAGGAGAGTAAGGACACGCCCCCGACATCGATCAATAAACCCTGGGAAGACACGCCCGGAACAGACGGCACGGCGACAACCGACGGGACCAAGTCGGAGCTTGTAAAGACCGGCTCATGCGAGTTTGAACTGACGCAGTCCCTGTTCGACAACGACTACCCCGGCCACTGTCTGCGCCGGATCAAGAGCATCAGCATTTCCCTGCCGGCCGTCCTGGGCCCTTATGAAGACATCCGTGCCACGCTGACCCAGACTGGCAGCGAAGTCGTCATGCCGGGTACCAACAAGCCCACTATTAAAAGTCTGCGGGCCAATCAGCAAATAGCGCTCTCGACGGGCGTCGACGATAACGGCCTGTTCACCCTGAGTTTCCAGGACGAACGTTACCTGCCTTTCGAATACACGGGCGCGATTTCGAAGTGGAAGCTGTCGTTTCCCAATCATGCCGCCCAAAAGTCCATGCTCGAATCGCTCACCGACATCATCGTGCACGTGAGCTACACGGCCAGAGCAGGCGGAGGTTCGCAATGAGCGAACAAATAGCATTGCCTGTTATCGCGTCACTACCCAAGGGTGGCGGTGCCATCCAGAGCATTGGCAAAGGATGGGGTGCCATCGGCGCCCACGGTGCAGCCTCTTATGAGATTGCCTTGCCGATTTCACCGGGTCGCGGCTTTGCACCCTCCTTGTCACTCAGCTACGGCAGTTCGGTCGGCAACAGTATGTTTGGCATCGGCTGGGGGGTGTCATTGCCCACTGTTGCGCGACGCACCAGCAAGGGTGTACCAGCCTATGCCGAGGATGACGAAATTGTCGGCCCCAGCGGGGTTGTGTGGCTGCCCGAGCGCGATCAAAAGGGCGTCATCACCTCAACCCGCGTCGATTGTTACAACGGGCTGAAACTGGGTACAACCTATACTGTTGTGCGCCACTTCCCGAGAATCGAAAGCAGCTTCGACCGGATTGAACATTGGTCCTCGGAGAGCGACAAACCGGGCTTTTGGTTGGTGCACGGTGCCGATGGCAGCCTTCATCTGTACGGAAAAAATCCGGCATCGCGTCGTGCCGACCCCCAGGACAAGAGCCGTGTAGGCGAATGGTTGCTAGAGGAGAGTCTGAACCCACACGGCGAGCACATCCTTTACCAGTACAAGGCAGAAGATGACCGCGATGGCGCCAAGGCCCAGCGTTACTTGAGCCATGTGAGCTACGGCAACTTCAAGGCCGATGCAAACCTTTACTTATGGCAAGCAGACCGGCTGAAGCCTGTGCAATGGCATTTCGAGTTGGTATTCGACTACGGCGAACGGAGTACCGAGTACGAACACAAACCTCTATATGAAGGCCAACAGTGGCAAACCCGTAGCGACGCGTTTTCCAGTTTCGCCTACGGTTTTGAATTACGTACTGAACGCCTGTGTCGCCAGATTCTGATGTTTCACCGCTTTCCTGATGAGTTGGGCTCCGCCCCCGCTCTGGTCCGACGCCTGCTGCTCGATTACCGCCAGACGCCTCTGGGTTACCACCATCTGAGCGCGGCCCATGACCAGGCGTTTGGCAACTCGGCAACCGCCGATAACCGTCCGCCCGTTGAATTCAGCTACATCGAGTTCAAGCTCCTGCCTGATACCCACGCCTGGCAGCGCTTTCAGAACATGCCGGGGCTCAACGACGGCCAAGGTTATCAACTGGTGGACTTGTACGGCGAGGGCCTGCCGGGCGTGCTCTATCGAAGTGGCGCAGGCTGGTATTACCGCGAACCCATGCGAGCCAGAGCCAAAAGCAATGAAGTGGCTTACGATCAGTGGCGAGCGTTACCCAACATTCCCGTTGCCGACACTGCAAAACCTGTGCGCCAGTCACTGAGCGACCTCACGGGCGATGGTCGGCTGGACTGGATCATTGCTCAGCCGGGGTTGAGTGGTTTTTTCTCCCTCGGCCCCGACCGGGAGTGGTCGGATTTCGCCACGTTCAATGCCTTCCCCGTGGAGTTTTTCAATCCGCAAGGGCAGCTGGCCGATCTGATGGGCGAAGGGCTCAGCGATCTGACGCTGATAGGCCCACGCAGTGTTCGCCTGTACGCCAATCAACGGCAGAACGGTTTTGCAACCGCCCGCGAAGTGACGCGTAAGGAGGATGAAGACGCCCTTCCTGTACTCACCTCTTCGTCCTCCGAACTGGTGGCCTTCAGCGATATCCTGGGCAGTGGTCAACAGCACCTGGTACGTATTCGTCACAACGAGGTGAAGTGCTGGCCAAACCTGGGTCGTGGACGCTTCGGTAAGGGCATCGTGCTGGGCTCTCCTGGCCTTGCATACGAAACATTCGACGCCTCGCGAATCCGTCTGGCGGACCTGGACGGCTCTGGCGCCGCCGACCTGATTTATCTTGAAGCGGATCAGGCGCGGATCTTCATGAACCGCAGCGGCAATGGTTTCGCCCCTTCAGTGGCCCTGCCATGGCCGGAAGGTGTGCGCTACGACCGTTTCTGCCAGGTGAGCATCGCCGACTTGCAAGGACTCGGCTGTTCCAGCCTGATTCTGAGCGTGCCACACATGACACCCCGTCATTGGCGCTACGACTTCGTCAGAGCAAAACCGTATTTACTCACCCGCACCAATAACAATATGGGTGCCGCCGGCAGCATCAGCTACCGCAGCTCGGCGCAGGAATGGCTGGATGAAAAAGCGGAGAAAATCAAAGCCGACAAGCCCCGCACCTGTCATGTGCCAATGGCCCTGCATTTGGTATCGAAACAGACCCAACTCGACGAGATTACCGGCAATCGTCTGACTCAGAGCTTCTCTTACCGCCAAGGCTACTACGACGGCATCGAGCGGGAATTTCGCGGCTTCGGCCTGTTGCTGCAAACCGACACTGAAACCAACCCCGATGATGCCGATTCGCAAGGTTTCACCACGCCATGCCAGACAAAGAGCTGGTTCCACACCGGGCAAGCAGTGGATCTGCCTCGTACCGATTATCACCCTGCTGACAAAGAAGCCGAAGCGCTGGACAAGGCACTGCTTTGCCAATACCAGCCAGAGCTGAAGAACGACACACGCATCACGTCCCCAGACACGGAAACAACCCTCGAAATGGCCCGCGCCCTGAGCGGTCACTTACTGCGCAGCGAGATCTTCGGAGTCGATAAACGCCTGAAGACCAGAACGCTTTATTCGGTTCAGGAAAACCGCTATCGGGTACGTTTGCTACAAACACCTGAGGGTAATCGACGCTATGCCCGGATGTTGCCATTGCTGCTGGAGTCCATCCGTTATCAGTACGAAGGCATTGCCGATGATCCGCAATGCCGGCACACCCTCAATCTGCAGCACGACCTGTTCGGCACACTGACCCACAGCGTGAACGTCCATTACGCCCGACGTAAAACCGGCAGCGATATCCCGCCGTTCAGCGATGCCGACCAGCAACAATGGTGGCGCGATGCTCATGATCCGGCACAACAGTTCTACTACCTGAACGAAAGCCTTGCCGAATTCATTCATCTGGATAGTGCCCAAGGATGGCGGCTGGGTCTGCCTTATCGCCAGCGTACCAATGCGTTGAAGCGACCCAAGGCACCCGAGGCCGGAGGGCTGACCACAAAGGATATGACTTACGAAAAGCTCATCGAACTCGTCAAACAAACCGCCTGGACGACCCAACACGTCCTCACCGGACTGTCCGTGCAACGCTACAAAAACACCTCAACCGCAGAAACCCTGCCGGACGGAGTCGCCCACTTCGAAGCCCTGGCTGACCATCTGGAAACCGCCGAGTTGGACGAAACAGCCCTGAAAGCCTTCGACGTGTTGTCGCCAGCGGCTCGCCCCAAGGGAAGACTGCTCGAACGAAGTGGCTATCACCGTATGAACGATTTCCTTTCCGTAGCCACGTCTCCCAGAAAACTCTGGTCAGTCAAAAGCGGTTTCTCGACCTACGCCGCACTGAAGGGTTTTTACAAGATACAGACTCTGCGGTTGAGCAAAAGCCATGGTGTGACCGAGGTCAGTTACGACAACTATCACTGTCTCATCACCGCGCTCAAACTGCCCGATGGTTGTGTCACCAAGGCTACCTACGATTACCGTTCACTCCAGCCCCGATGCATCACTGACCCTAACGGGAACATTCAAGAAGGGCTTTATGATGGTTTCGGCCAAGTGCTGGCCACCAGCATTTACAGCAACAAGAGCAATACGCTCATAGGTTTCAAACCTATCGATCAATACAAACGTCCGGAGTTCACCAGCCCGACCGAAGCGATCAACAATGCAAAGGGTGCTCTGCTGGACGCCGCCAATGCCCTCTACTACGCGCCATTTAGCTGGATGGGGTGCGTCTCGGACGCAGCTCTGAAGGACCGCGACTGGCTGATGCGCTGCGTGGCCAACGGTGATGTGCTGCCAACCGGATACATCTGCGCTTCGGTCCGCAGGCGCCTGGCAGGCCTTAAAACACTCTTGGCCGATGAAGCGAAACTGGCAACCGAACTCGCAACCTCGGCCCGTGAGCCGATACACATCGCCACCCTGGTCGCTGATCGCTACCCCGATGACAACCAGAGACAAATCCGCATTACCGTCACCTGCTGCGATGGCTTCGGACGAACACTGCAAAGTAAGCAACAAGTCGAATCGGGTACGGCCTACGTCGTCAACGCCAAGGGAGAACTGACCCTCGAGGACGGAACACCGAAGGAGCTGACCGCAGCAAAGCGCTGGCGTATCAGCGAACGGGTGGAATACAACAACAAGGGATTGGCGATCCGGACCTACCGCCCTTACTTCGCCGATCAGCATGACTACATCAACGATGTGTCCTTGCGACAGTTCGGCCATTGCGATCTGCAGTTTTACGATGCGTTGGGGCGCCTTACGCGTACACGTCTGGCAAAACAAAATGGCCTTTCCTACATGCGGAGGCAAACCCGCCACCCCTGGTACACCCTGGACGAGGACGAGAACGATACCCTGGAAGAGGTCACGTCCGAACGACTCCCGACAATCGGAGGTAAGGCATGAGCGCACGCCTTCACTGCAAGACACCGACGATCAACGTAGTCGACAGCCGAGACCTGACGGTCCGGCATGTCGCTTATTGGCGTAGTGACGCAGCCAAGGCTGCGCAGGCGCGCATTACCCGTCAGCAGTACGATACTGCCGGACGCCTAATTGCACAGTGGGATCCGCGACTGTTTGCCGAAACGCAGAAGGCCAATCTGACGACCTTCTACAGCCTGTCCGGCAAACCACTGCGGGTAGACAGCGTTGACGCCGGGTGGCGACTGAACCTGCCGGGGGACGCCGGGCAGGCACTTCGCAACTGGGACCAGCGAGGCAATCATTGGCGAACGACCTTCGATGATCAACTGCGGCCAATCACGATCCAGGAAGAGTCGCCGGGGCAGTCGGCACGCATCATCGAACGCTTCAGTTATGGCGACAACTCAATAGATTCGGCCGCACTCAATCGATGTGGCTTGTTGATTCGCCACGACGACGAAGCAGGCAGCCTGCTCATCGACGAATACGCCCTTGGTGGTAAACCCTCGCGTCAGACACGCCACTTTCTGTTGAATGCCGAAGCCTTAGACTGGCCGGCAGAGGAACACAGCCGAAACCTCTTACGAGAAACGGGTGATGGCTACAAAACTCAATGGCACTACGACGCAACGGGCGAGGTCATCCGGCAGGTGGATGCCGGTCAACACCAGCAGCGCTTTTCCTTTGATGTTGCAGGCCGACTCAAAACCGTGAGCCTGAAACTCAAAGATACCGAAATGGAAAATACCCTGGTGAAGGATCTCGTTTACAACGCCTTCGGCCAGGTTGAATCGCAAATCACAGGCAACAACGTCATGAGCCGCGCGGTGTTCGATCCCGCCAGCGGTCGATTGACCTCGATGACTGCCTCCGTATCGGACCGCACCTTGCAGTCGCTGCACTACAGCTATGACGCGGTGGGTAATGTGACGCAAATCGAGGACAAAGCTCAGCCCGTGCAGTTTGGCAGCAACCAGAGAGTCGAAGCCGTCAGCACATTCATCTATGACAGCCTCTACCAATTGACCAGTGCAACCGGACGAGAAGCGGCAGGAACAACCACTGCCCCCTATATTCCTGCGCTCGGCATTACACCCATCGATACCCGGCAACTGTTCAATTTCACCCAACACTACACATACGACGCTGGCGGTAACCTGACCGAACTGCGCCATGTGCGGGATCGCAACCATTACACCCGAACTTTTAACGTGGCAAATCTCAGCAATCGTCTGGTGTCCTGGCGCCAGGGCTCTGAATTGCCCGGCACTGCGACAACCTTTGATGACAACGGCAATCTGCAAGACTTGCAATCGGGCCAGTCGCTGCAATGGAATGCACACAATCAACTTGCCCGCGTGGTGCTGGTAAAGCGTGAGGATGGCCCTGACGACCATGAACGTTACGACTATGACGGCAGTGGTCAGCGTCTTCGCAAAACGACCACCACCCAGGGTGCATCGATCACTCACACCCGAGAGGTCCGTTATTTACCGGGCATCGAAATCCGTACCCGAGGGAAAGAGCGGCTGGAAGTCATAACGGTGCAGGCCGGTCGTGGCAGCGTTCGTTGCCTGCACTGGACCGAAGGCCAGCCCTCAGGTATTCCTGCAGATCAACTGCGCTATAGCCTTGATGACCATTTGGGTTCCAGTTCACTGGAACTTGATGGCAATGCTGACTTGATCAGTCAGGAGAGCTACTTCCCATTTGGCGGAACGGCATGGACAGCGTCTCGCTCGAAGGTGGAAGCCGATTACCGGACCATTCGATATTCCGGAAAAGAACGCGATGCCAGTGGGCTTTATTACTATGGAGCACGATATTACGCGCCATGGTTGCAACGCTGGATCAGCCCAGATCCGACCGGGGCGGTTGACGGGCTGAACCTGTATTTCATGGTTGGGAATAATCCGCTGCGTTACATCGATCATCACGGCACTCAAAAAGATGAAGCCGCCATCAAGGAAGAACTAGGAGCCTATTCCGGCATTTTGAGCGAAGTGAACAAAAGGGTTGGCACGCTGAACCACCAGCTCTACAACAGCATGAGAAAAAGAGACATCGTAAAAAGACTGTTTCAAAGTTACGGCTATAACGCAGTGAGGCATCTGATGGCATTGGTGGCGGGCCTGCTGGCCGCACCAACCGGGCCGACTGGTATCGCGGGGGCGACAGTCGCCACTTCTTTAACGATTGACTCGCTTGCCGGGAAATTCAATGCAACACGGCATTTACCCGTCGCCATGTATCCCCAGACCAGTCGACTAAAGCCTGACGACATAGAATACACAGCACGGACGGCTTTCTATGACGCGAACGCAAAGTTACAGCACGCAAAAAAGAAGGACCTGAATCCGCGGAACGCAATCGGACAGAAAAAGCTGTCGGTGATGGCAGCCAACTTCGTTTTGACAAGGGTGCTTGAGGTCAAAGGAGCGTGGATTCCAAACTTTGAATCGTCGACCCAAGCGACCAAAGCCCTCGGCGGCCTGCCGGGACAGAAAATCGAACGTTTGAACAATGCCCTGATAGAACTCGACAACTTTCTGGAGCACGATGCTCAAGCCATCAACGCAGCATTTGACGAATTGGGTGTGGATGAATTTTATGCCGCGGGAGTGAAAGGCAGGCTGGGTCGAGTTACCGATCGAATGGCCGACCGTATAGGCGTAGAAAGCTCAAGCCTCATAAGCCGCAGTTCAATGCAAAGTGAGATTGCCATCTCGCGCGCAACGATACAAAGAGGACGGGAGTTACTGTTCAGGCTTAATGAACACAACAAATCGCAAGGCAAGTTTTTTGTTTGAAACTGGCCAGGCGAGCCCTCTCGGGAAATCGGCAGGTCTCGCTTAACCTCGCTCAATCAAACACTAATCGCATTGGTAAACACCAACCGATTGCCAAACGGATCACTGATGGTCATGTCCTGGCTCCCCCAGGGCATGGCCTGAATCTGTGGCCGAGCGAAAGCATACTCCTTGGCCAGCAATTGCTGCTGGAACGCCTCCAGTTCATCGGTCTCAATGCGCAACGCCGAGCCCGGTGTGCTGTCGCCATGGTGTTCGGACAGGTGCAGCACACATTCGCCACGGGAGATTTGCAGGTACAGCGGGAAGTTTTTTTCGAAGCGATGCTGCCAGTCGATCTTGAACCCCAGGAAGTCGACGTAAAACTCCAATGCCTTGGTTTCATCGAAAATCCGCAGGATCGGGGTGGTTTTGCCCAAGCTCATGGAGTTGCTCCCAGATTGAGAAGGCCCAGAGTGTAGCTGGGCTGGATGTCAGCGCTTCGGCTTGGGAGCGGCTTTCTTTAATCGCAATGTGCCACCACGAGGCATGGATCAATGAAAGTAATTTTCATGGAGGGCTACGGGACGTCGTGCAGAGGTATGGCAGGTCGTGAGTTATGAGAATTGGCCAGGGGACTTTCATCCCCCGACGCTGACCGTCCCACGCTCGGTGTGGGAACGATCACTGATCGATTTCAGTCGTGATGCTCGCTGGCGCGTTTGAGCAGTTTCTTGCAGCGTTCGGACAAATGCAGCACGCGTAGCTGCTTGCCAGCCTTGGCATAGCGCTCGCGTAATGTCCTCAGCGCAGCGATGGCCGAGTAGTCGACGAAGCTCAGGTGGCGACAATCAAGGGTCACCTGGGTCGGGTCGTTGGCGGGATCGAACTGGTTGAGGAATGGCGTGGTAGAGGCGAAAAACAATGTGCCGTGCAGGCGGTAGAGTTTGCTGCCATCGCTTTCCTGATAGCTGTCGGCATACAGCTCGCGAGCCTGTTGCCAGGCAAAGTTGAGCGCCGCAATGATGATCCCGCACAACACGGCGATGGCCAGATCGGTGAACACCGTAATCACCGTCACCGCGATGATCACCAGGACATCATTGAGCGGCACCTTGTTCAGCACCCGCAACGAAGCCCAGGCGAAGGTCTGCTGCGACACCACGAACATCACCCCGACCAGTGCGGCCAGCGGGATACGCTCGATCAGCGGCGAAAGGAACAGCACGAACAGCAGAATCATTATCCCGGCCACTGCACCGGACAGCCGACCGCGACCGCCCGAGCTGAGGTTGATCATGGTTTGCCCGATCATGGCGCAGCCGCCCATGCCACCGAACACGCCAGAAACCATGTTGGCAGCGCCCAATGCCACGCACTCGCGATCCGGGTAGCCACGGCTCTCGGTGATCTCGTCGGTCAGGTTCAGGGTCAGCAGGGTTTCCAGCAGACCGACCAACGCCATCAATATCGCGTAAGGGGCGATGATGCGCAGGGTTTCCAGGTTCCACGGCAGGTCTGGTAGCGCGAAGCTCGGCAAGCCACCGGCAATGTGCGCCATGTCACCCAATGTACGAGTCGGCAGGCCGAGCAGGTAAACTGCCAGCCCGACACCCAGAATCGCCACCAGCGCCGGTGGCACGGCACGCGTCAGGCGCGGCATCAAATAAACGATGGCCATCGTCAGCGCCACCAGCCCGACCATCATGTACAGCGGCGCACCACTCAACCAGCCGTCACCGCTCTTGAAGTGCTCCAACTGGGCCAGGGCAATGACAATCGCCAGGCCGTTGACGAAGCCGAGCATTACCGGGTGCGGCACCATCCGCACCAGTTTGCCCAGCCTCAACAGACCGAACGCCAGCATGATCAACCCACCCAGCAGCACCGTCGCCAGCAAGTACTGCACACCGTGCTGCACCACCAGCGCGACGATCACCACAGCCATCGATCCGGCGGCACCGGACACCATCCCCGGCCGCCCGCCAAACAGCGCAGTCAGGGTGCAGATGATGAAAGCGCCGTACAGCCCCATCAATGGATTGAGGTGGGCCACCAGCGCGAAGGCGATGCATTCGGGCATCAGTGCGAAAGAGGTCGTGAGTCCGGCCAGGACATCGGCGCGCAGACGTTTGGGTTTCATGGCTTACCTAAAAAGACAGGCGGGAGAAGAGAGGGCGGATGTTACGGAATTGAGGGCGGGCCGACCAGTGAATGGGGCGCCGGAAACGCTTCGCGAGCAAGCCCGCTCCCACATGGGCCCTGTATCGCTCCTATTATCGTGAATTGACGCAAGTCCACTGTGTGCGGGCTTGCTCGCGAAGAACGATGACGCGGTCTACGAATCAGCCCTTGAAATCCGCAATCGCATAAGCCGCCAATTTGCCCTGGATGAAGTCCAGGAAGCACTGAATCCGTAGGGCAAGTTGCGAGTTGCGGTAGTAGACCGCGTTGATCGGTTGGCGATATCCGCTGTTGAACTCCGCCAGCAGCACCTGCAAGCGACCGGCGCGGATGTCGTCGATGGTCATGAAGTGCGACAGGCAGGCGATGCCCTGCCCTGCCAGCGCCAGGTGCCGGATCGTCTCGCCGCTGGACGCATTGATCGACGCCTGGATCGGCCAGCGATCACCGTGGACATAGCGCAACGGCCATTGGTTGAGGCCTTCGTTGTGGGTAAACCCAAGCAGCGTATGTTCGGCCAGGTCGGTAACGGCGGCCGGTACGCCGTGTTGTTCCAGATACGCCGGGCTGGCGACGATGTGCAGCGGGCTGCAACCCAGGGAGCGGGCGTGCAAGGTCGAGTCGGCCAGCGTGCCGATGCGGATGGCGATGTCGGTGCTTTGTTCGAGCAGGTCGATGATCAGGTCGTTGCTGTTGAGTTCGAGCTGGATGTCCGGGTAGAGACGGCGGAATTCATCGATGTACGGCACGATGGCATGCAGCATGAACGGCGAGGCAGCATTGATTCGAAGACGCCCGGAGGGGGTTTGCTGGCGTGAGGACAGGCGCTCTTCGAGTTCGTCCATCTGATCGAGAATCAGCTTGGCGTGCTCGAAGAAATACTTGCCCTCCTCGGTCAGGTCCATGCGCCGCGTGGTGCGGTTGATCAGCGTGGTGTCGAGCTTGGCCTCCAGTCGCGACAGCGTGCGGCTGACCGCCGACGGCGTTTGCCCGACCTGTTCGGCCGCAGCTGAAATCGACCCGCACTCAATCACGCAGACGAAAATCTGCAACTCATCGGATCTGGCTTTCACGTGTGTCCCTTATCGATAGTCCGGCGCGGCTCTACTGTGGCGAGGGGGCTTACCCTAATGCCAGCCAAAGTGCAGAACCTGTGGGAGCGGGCTTGCTCGCGAAAGTGGTGTTTCAGTCGACATCAATGTTGAATGATAAATCGCCTTCGCGAGCAAGCCCGCTCCCACCTGGATTGCGCATGACTAACTGGCATTGGGGCAAGCCAACTCGCCACAGGTTCAGACTTTCGATAGTAGCTGAGCGTTATGCCTTAAGGCCAAACACCTCGCTCAAATGCTGTTCATAACGCGCCACATCAGCTTCGACATTCGGGCGCTTCATTACATCGACGCACAGGAAGGTTGGCAAACCGGTCATGCCGAGGAAGGTATTGGCCTTGTGGAACGGGAAGTACACCGCGTCCACGCCTTTGGCTTCGAAGAAGTCGGTCGGGTCGTCGAAGGCTTGTTGCGGAGCGTTCCAGGTCAGCGACAGCATGTATTTTTTACCGTGCAACAAACCGCCGCTGCCGTACTTCTGCGACGCGTCGGAACGCGTGCGGCCATCGCTGGCGTAGAGGCTGCCGTGGCCTTCGGTAAAGACTTCATCGACGTACTTCTTGACGGTCCAGGGGGCGCCCATCCACCAACCGGGCATCTGATAAATGATCACATCGGCCCAGAGGAATTTGGCGACTTCCTCCGCGACGTCGTATCCCTCGTCGATAAACGTGGCTTTTACATCCACACCGCCGCGATCCAGCACGCTCAGCGCCGCTTCGTGCAGCGTCGTGTTGTAGCGACCATCGGAGTGAGCGAATTTTTTGCCGCCATTGAGCAACAGGACTTTTTTCATGAGAAGTCTCGCAAGGTTGAAATTCGATGGCGGCAGAGTAGCGATCGACCTCGCGCGGAATAAGCCCTCATTCAGCAAAATTCATTTGACCAATACGCACGAATCAACAGGCGATTGTTGCCATAAGCTTGTGCCGATTCTGACTTTCAAGGAAAACCTGATGAGCGAACTGCAAGGCTTCATTCTGCACGCCAAGACCCGCCCGGAAAAAGCCGAGGCCTTCGAAGCGTTGTTCCGTGCTTATGTCGAACCGAGTCGCGCCGAACCCGGTTGCATCGAGTACCACATGCTGCGCGACAAACAGGACCCGACACTGTTTATCTTCTACGAGATCTGGCAATCCCAGGCTCATCTGGATACGCACTCGAACCTGCCACACATGAAGCAATTCCTCGACCAGCGCATGGAGTTTCTGGAACGGGATTTCGATATCCGGCCGATCGAGATGCTCAGCACTTCGTCCGCTAGCCGCTGATCAGCAAGTGGCCGCCGAGCATACCGAGGCCGATGAAGAACACGCGCTTGAACAACACGGCGCTGATCCGCTGGCGCAGCCATTGCCCCAACAGCATGCCGAGCACCGCCGGAATCAGCGCCAGCAGCGATGCACTCAACTCGCCTCCGCCGAGGGCGCCACGCCATAACAGCCCGGCGGCCAATGCCAGGGTCGAGACGGTGAACGACAGGCCCAGCGCCTGCACCAGTTCATCCTTGCTCAAGCCCAGCGCTTGCAAATAAGGCACCGCCGGAATCACGAAAACCCCGGTGGCCGAAGTGATGATGCCCGTCAGCACACCGCACAGCGGACCGAGCCAACGCTCGGTGCGACCTGCGACCCGCAAGGTCGGCAGGAACAACCCGCTCAAGGCGTATATCAACAATGCCGCCCCCAGCCCCCGCACGACCCAATGCCCGCCGGCCATGCCGATCCACAGAGTACCGGCACCCGTGCCGATGAAAATTGTCAGCAGCATCGGCCACATCCGGTTCAGCAGCCCGCGCAAATGACCGCCGAATGCCAGTTGCCAGACATTGGTCAGGGTAGCGGGAATAATCAGCAACGCCGCAGCCTGCGACGGTGCCATAGCCAGACCGAGCAAGCCCATGGCAATGGTCGGCAGGCCGAGGCCGATCACGCCTTTGATCATCCCGGCCAGCAGGAAGGTCGCGATGACCAGCAAGGACAAGGCAAATCCCAGATTTTGGTAGAACGCGGCGAGTGTATTCATGGGGCTATCCTGAGCCCTGAAGGTTGCCTTGAAAATCTGCCATATACTGAGGCTGCCTCTTGATTTGGTAGAGGCTAAAGTTTTTGTTACGGCTGATTACGTCTTCGCGGGCAAGCCTCGCTCCTACAGGGACTGTGTGATCGACACATCCTTGTAGGAGCGAGGCTTGCCCGCGAAGGGGCCCGTCCAGACAACCAACCTCCCGAGGCTGCAACGATGCACTTCGACCTCACCGACCTGCGCCTCTATCTGAACATCCTCGACACCGGCAACATCACCGCCGGTGCCACCCGCAGTCATCTGTCTCTTGCGGCGGCGAGTGCACGAATCCGCGCCATGGAAGCTTCACTGGGCATCGAGTTTCTTGAGCGAGGTCGCCGCGGTGTCAGCCCGACCCCAGCCGGCAAGGCCCTGGCGCAGCACGCCCGAGTTCTTTTGCAACAGGCCGAGCGCATGCAGCAGGACCTGGCCGAATACGCCAAAGGGGTCAAAGGCCAGGTGCGGTTGTTGTGCAATACCACGGCGATCACCGAGTACCTGCCGGAGTTGCTGGCAGACTTTCTGCGCGATCATCCGAACCTCGACATCGACCTGCAAGAGCTGCCCAGCGCGCGCATCACCCACGCCTTGCGCCAGGGTGCGGCGGACCTGGGCATCGTGTCCGACGCCGTGGATGCCGACGGCCTTCAGACCCGCTATTTCCGTGACGACCCACTGGTGCTGATCCTGCCCTGCGATCATCCCTTGGCCGACAGCGAACCATTAAGTTTCAGCGCCACCCTGCACCACGATTACGTCGGCCTGAACGCCAACAGCGCCTTGGCCGTGTACCTGGAAGAACAAGCCCTGCACAGCGGCTTACGGATGCAGATCCGCATCCGTGCTGATGGCTTCGATGGCGTGATGCGCATGGTCGCCCGAGGTGCCGGACTGGCGATCGTGCCCTTGGCGGCGGTCGAACGCTGGCCGACTGAAACACCGTTCAAAAGCATCGCACTGAAAGAGCCATGGGCACGACGCAAACTGTTGCTGTGCGCCCGGGACTTCGCCGTGCTGCCCGGTTATGCCCAGGCTTTGCTGAACGTCTTGACTCTCCCCTGAGGGGCAGACTTTACCCTTGAGGTTTCATCTTCAGGGACCGTTACGATGAGCAAGCGAATTCTGGTGATCCTCGGTCATCCTTCGAGCAACAGTTTCTGCGGCGCACTTGCCGAACGCTACGCACAATCAGCGTTGCGTGCCGGTCATGAGGTGCGCCAACTGTGGCTGGGCAAAATGGACTTCGACCCGGTGCTGCGCGAAGGCTATCAACATGTGCAGCCGCTGGAAGCCGACTTGCGCCGTGCTCAGGCGGATATTCTGTGGGCCGAACACCTGGCCCTGGTCTATCCGATCTGGTGGGGCGGCGTACCGGCCTTGCTCAAGGGTTTTCTTGATCGGGTGTTGCTTCCGGGCTTCGCCTTCAAGTATCGCGAAGGCAAAGCCTTTCCCGACAAATTGCTGCATGGCCGCAGTGCGCATCTGCTCGTGACCATGGACACGCCACCCTGGTACTACCGCTGGATCTACCGCATGCCCGGCCTGCATCAAATGCGCAAAACCACCCTGGCGTTTTGCGGCATCCAACCTCAGCGCACGCTCACCTTCGGGCCAGTCCTGGGGTCCAGCGCCGGTCAGCGCGAAACCTGGCTGCTGCAAGCCCAGGCTATCGCCAGCCGATGAGTCTGCCGATAATGGGGCTGACTTACCCTCGGCAAAAAAGGACTTTTCATGTACATCGGCCAAGCCGCGCATCGCTCGGGCACGACGATCAAGAGTATTCGCCATTACGAGTCGATCGGCTTGCTGCCTGCCGCTCGGCGGCAAGGAAAATACCGTGTCTATGATCAGCACAGCGTCGACCTGCTGATCTTCATCAAGTGCGCTCAACACTTAGGTTTCAGGCTCAAGGAGTTGCAGGCGATCTTTACCGGGCATCAAGGCCTGGCGATGCCCTGGTCATTGGCGCAGCAAGCCATCGATGCCAAGAAGTGCGAAATCAGCGACAGGATTACCGCACTCAGGCATCAACACGAGCAATTGGTCGAGTTTGAAGCCAGCCTCACACAGGCCAGAGCCGATTGCCCGCTGGAAAGTCTTTGAGAGTCTGCGCGTTTCTGGACAGCTCAATGTCGAATACAGACAACTGAACGGTGTATGGGCGCTATAGGGTGCGACTTCAGTTCTTGAACCCACTGCCCGGAGTCATCATGACCGCACCGATTACCGTCCTTCGCGATACTCATCCACTGCCCGTGCTCGACGCCTGCAAATGGGAAAAACTCGAAGGCGACCCGCACACCGTCAACCTCAACGCCTACACCAGCGAAGACGGTAGCAAGATCATGGGCACCTGGATTTGCACGCCAGGCAAGTGGTACGTGGAATACGTGAAGTGGGAATACTGCCATTTCCAGGAAGGCTACTGCGTCATCACCCCGGAAGGCATGGCGCCGATCCACCTGCGTGCCGGTGACATTTTCGTCATCGAGCCAGGGATGAAGGGCACATGGGAAGTGGTTGAGACCGTGCGCAAGTATTTCGTGTTTGCCTGATGCAAAAAACCGAGAGACCACCCGACGTGGTCTCTCGGAAATATTGAAATACGCAGTACCCGTGGCAAGGGCTTTTGTGGCGAGGGGGCTTGCCCCCGTTCGGCGGCGAAGCCGTCGTCAAACCTGCCGATGCGGTATGGCTGAGAATGCAGGGGGGAGCGCTACGCACTCCAACGGGGGCAAGCCCCCTCGCCACAGGCAAGCCCCTCACCACCGGCAAGCCCTCTCACCATAGGCAAACCCACCAGCAATCCCGTCCCCTTATTGGGGTTTGCGATAGCTGTTGATGATCGCCGAGAAGTCCTTGCCGCCTTCCCCACGCTGACTCATCGCCTGATACAACTGCTGCGCCACCGCGCCGAGCACCACCGGTTGGTGCGCCTGACGTGCCGCCTCAGTGGCCAGCCCCAGATCCTTGAGCATCAGTTCGGCGCCGAAACCGCCGGTATAGCCACGCGAGGCCGGCGCCGTTTCGACGATGCCGGGCCACGGGTTGTACATCTCCGAACTCCAGCAACGCCCGGTGGAACTGTTGATGATCCCCGCGAGCACCGTCGTGTCGATCCCCAGCGCATCACCCAAGGCCATGGCTTCGCTGACGCCAACCATGGAAATCCCCAGCAGCAAGTTGTTGCAGATCTTGGCAATTTGCCCGGTGCCGACTTCGCCGCAATGGACGATGTTGCGGCCCATCTGCGCCAGCACCGGTTGCAGGGTCGCGAACAGCTCAGGCGTGGCGCCGACCATGAAGGTCAGCGTCCCAGCCACAGCACCGCCGGTACCGCCAGAAACAGGGGCATCGGCCATGACCACGCCTTGTTTGGCAGCCGCTGCGGCAACGTCACGCGCCGTCTGCGGATCGATGGTGCTGCAATCCACCGCGGGCACACCCTGGGCAATCCCCGCCAGCACGCCATCTTCGCCCAGCCAGACGCTGCGCACATGCACAGCGGCGGGCAGCATGGTGATCACCAGTTCTGCATCTTGAGCGGCTTCACGCGCCGAGGTGCTGATGCTGCCGCCCAGTTGCTCCAGCTCTGCCAGCACAGCTTTGTTCAGATCGACCAGGCGCAGTGAATGGCCGGCCTTGATCAGGTTGCGCGCCATCGGCGCGCCCATGTTGCCGAGACCGATAAAAGCGATTTTCATGTCCGGCTCCTTAACGCAAGTGGATGGTGGTGTTCACACCGTCGTTGACGCTGTTGTCGTCGAACCAGCGCGCAGTGACGGTCTTGGTTTGAGTGTAGAACTGCACCACTTGCTTGCCATAAGGACCGAGGTCACCGAGCTTCGAACCACGAGAACCGGTGAAGCTGAAGAACGGCACCGGCACCGGAATCGGGATGTTGATGCCGACCTGGCCGACGTCGATTTCCGTCTGGAATTTACGCGCCGCCGCACCGCTCTGGGTGAACAAACCCGTGCCGTTGCCGAATGGGTTGGCGTTGACCAGTGCGATGGCCTGATCGAGGGTATCGACTTCCAATACCACCAGCACCGGACCGAAGATTTCCTGGGTATAGATCTGCATCTCGGGAGTGACACCAGAGAACAGAGTCGGACCGACAAAGTTACCCTGCTCGTAGCCCGGAACGCTGATGTCGCGACCGTCCAGTTCGAGCTTGGCGCCTTCCTTGATGCCGCTTTCGATCAGCTCAAGAATCCGCGCCTTGGCCCGCTTGGAAATCACTGGGCCAACATCAGTGCCCGGCTCGCTGCCGGCATTGACCTTGAGTTTCTGCGCCAGCGCTTTCAGGTCTGGCAGCCATTGTCTGGCCGCGCCCACCAACACCACCACTGAGGTGGCCATGCAGCGTTGCCCCGCCGCACCGAAACCGGCGCCGACCAGCGCATTGAGGGCCTGCTCGCGATTGGCATCGGGCAGCACAACGGCGTGGTTTTTCGCGCCCATCATCGATTGCACGCGTTTACCGTGTTTGCCGGCCAGGTCGTAGACATGGGTGCCGACCGCAGTCGAACCGACGAACGAAACAGCCTTGATGTCCTTGTGGGTGCAAAGCGCATCCACCACATCCTTGCCGCCATGAACGACGTTGAGCACACCCGGCGGAATGCCGGCCTCGATGGCCAGTTCCACCAACAGCATGGTCGACATCGGGTCCTGTTCGGACGGCTTGAGCACGAAGGTGTTGCCGCAGGCGATGGCCATCGGGAACATCCACAGCGGAATCATCGCCGGGAAGTTGAACGGCGCAGACGCCGATCGGTTGGCGCAGGGTGTAGGTATCGACACCGCCAGCGACGTTCTCGGCAAACTCGCCCATCTGCAGGCTGCCAATGGAGCAGGCGTGCTCCACCACTTCCAGGCCGCGGAAAATATCGCCTTCAGCGTCGGCAATGGTTTTGCCCTGCTCGTTGCTGAGTACCACGGCAATACGCTTGGAGTGTTCGCGAATCAACGCCTGAAGCTTGAGCATGATGCGCATCCGCGCGCCGATCGGCGTCAGCCTCCAGGTCTGGAAGGCGCGATGGGCGGCGCTGATGGCGGCATCGACTTCGGCGGCTGTGGCGAAGGGGACTTTGGCCAGCACTTGTTGGGTCGCCGGGTTGACGATGTCGTGCCATTCGGTGGTCTGGGATTCGACCCACTCGCCATCGATCAACAGCTTGACCTTTTGCACGGTGGTTTCTAGCGATGCGTTCATATTGGTCTCCGGACGTTGTTCTTATTTAGAGAGCGATCTTTGGAGCCAAGGCGAGAAAGTCGCCTTGAGATGAGGCGTGTGTCACGAATTGGTTATCGGACTGTTTTTGGAGTATAGATGTGCAAACTTCTAATAAGAACGCACATAAAAGCCGGTCCATCATGCAAAAAAACATCACGTCTTTAGGCTCGTTGAACTGGGATGACCTCAAGTTTTTCCTCGAGGTTGCCCGCACTCGCAAGGCCAGTACCGCAGCCAAGCGCCTGGCGGTGGACTACACCACCGTGTCGCGACGCATCAGTTCGCTGGAAACCTCGCTGGGCACGTTGCTGTTCGAAAAGTCCCGGACCAGCGGTTTCGTCCTGACTGCCGAAGGCCAGCGGCTGCTGGGTTACGCCGAGTCGATCGAAAGCACTCTGCACATGGCCTGCGAGCAGGTTTCGGGCTCTGGTGTGGCGTTGTCCGGGCATGTGCGCATGGGCTGCACCGAAGGGTTCGGTAGCTTTTTCATCACTCCGCAGCTGAGCCATTTCGTCGACGCCTACCCGGCGATCTCGGTGGACATCCTGCCGCTGCCGCACTTCATCAGCCTGTCCAAGCGCGAAGCAGACATCGTCATCGCACTGGAGCGACCGGAGCATGGCCCGTATGTCTGCTGCAAACTCTGCGATTACAAATTGCAGCTGTATGCGACTCAGGATTATCTGGACAAGCACCCACCGATCCGCCGCCCGGCAGACTTGGGCAAGCATCAATTCATCAGTTATGTGGACGATCTGGCGTTCAGCTCGGAGCTACTGTACCTGGCGAATGTGTTGCCTGGTGCCAGTGCCAATCTGCGCAGCACCAGCGTGATTGCGCAGTTCGTAGCCGCTCAGCAAGGACGGTCAATGGCGATTCTGCCGTGCTTCCTGGCGGCTCAGGATCCGCAATTGCTGCCGGTGTTGCCGCAAGAGATCACCATTACCCGGCAGTTCTGGATGTACTGCCGCGAAGACCTGCGCAAGCTCAAGCGGATCACCCTGTTGTGGGATTACATCCGTGCCGTCACCGAGCAGAATCAAGCGCTGTTGATGGGGGAAAGTCGGGAGATGTTATTCGCCGATTAATCCGCCGTCACTACGATCGACACCCGACGGTTCTCGGTGCGTCCGACCGCGGTGTCGTTGGAAGCGACGGGCTTACTGCTGCCCAGGCCGCGCAGTTGGATGTTTTCTTCTTTTATGCCGACGGTGGCCAACACCTTGCCGACGCTTTTTGCGCGACGCAGAGAAAGCTGTTCGTTATAGGATTCTTTGCCTGACGCATCGGTGTGGCCGTCGATCCTCACCCGTTCGATTTCCACACTCAACAACGCCTTGCCAATGCGCTCCACGATCTCGGTACTGGCAGGATTGAGGCTCTCGACATCGCTGCCGAACAAAACTTTGCCTGACAGGCCATAGGCCCAGCCATCATCCGTCATTTCGAAACCTTGCTGCTTGAGCACAGCGATCTGCGCCGGGGTCAGGCCCTTTTGCGGTGCCGTCTGGCAACCGGTCAATGCCAGCAAGGCCAGGAACAGGGAGATCGTGAAAAGTCGCAGAGAACGCTGATTGAAGGTGAACACAGACATTAGCTCCTGGTTTGAACATGGGCGACAGGGAGCTCCGCTCCTGCCGTTTGCTGCGCGCCTCGGGAAAGGCGTTTGGCCTGGTACATCGCGGCGTCGGCAGCATCAAGCAACTCGCCCGGTGTGCCCCCATGATCGGGGTACACGGCGATGCCAATACTGAGTGAAGTCAACACCTGGGTACTGCCCGGCAACTGGATGGGTATTTCCATGCTGGCGATGATTTTGTCAGCAATCCGTTCGGCGTCTTCGGCCTTGTGCAGCGGTGTGAGCAGGATTGCAAACTCGTCGCCACCCAGACGCGCAACCAGGTCCTCTTCACGCAGTTGCGCACGAACCCGGGTTGCCACGGCGACCAGCACCGCATCGCCGGCAGCGTGTCCGAAGTTATCGTTGATCTCCTTGAACCGGTCGCTGTCCAGGAACAGCACGGCCACTCGTTCATCGAGCTTGCCGGCATTGCGCAAGGCACGCATCAGGCGGCCTTCGAAAAATGCTCGATTCGGCAGTCCGGTCAGGCTGTCATGGCTGGCTTGGTGGGCCAGGGTCTCGTTTTCGCTTTGCAGGTGGGTCTGCCAGGATTCGAGTTCATCGAGCAAGGCATTGAAGTCATTACCCAGATTGTCGAGTTCGGCAATGTCGGCGGGCGGTACGCGCTGGTCAAAGGCTCGCTCGCTGCGGGCGGCGTGAGCCACAGTAGCCAGGCTGCGCAAAGGGCCGGTGATCCCACGCAATTGCCGCCGCGCCAGATAGAGCGCCACCCAGGCACTGATGGCGGTACACAAGACGATTCCCATCAGACCACTGAGCAAAAAGCGCATCAGGCTGCCACCGTGCCCGACCAGCAGGATACTGCCGATTTCCTGACCTTGATGGACGATCGGCATGCTGATGGGCTTTTCCAGAATCACCCGGGCGATCTGCATTTCAAGATCGGAGAGCAACCCCTTTTCCGGTCGTTGCCAACGTGCAAGTAACTCGCCTTGCTCGCCCAGGACCTGTGCGTCGGCCACTTCTTCGATGGACGCGATCAACGCCAGCGCCTCAGTGGCGGCGACCTTATCGTTGAACACCACCGCGGCTTCCACGGTGTAATTGATCGAACGGGCGATCAGATGCAGGTTGTGATCGGCATAAACCCGCAAGGCCAGCACCCCCAGCAGGGTCAACGAAACACTGGCCATGGCCACGCCCACCAGGGCGACGATCAAATGTCCACGACCTATAACCGACCCCAAGGTCGGACGTATACGGGATTTGAATAGACTCATGGTGCCGCCGGCTTGCGACGCGACAGTTGCAGCACACTGGGATGGATGCGCACACCGCTGCGGGCGACTGAGTCTAGGTTGACCTCGAAGGATACTTGTTCATCGCCGACCCGCAGGCAGAACAGACTGCCGACGGTGCATTGATCGCCGCCTTCGCTGATGCTCACCACCGGGCGTCCTGTCAGCGAGGCGAATAGCCGACTGCGCTCGTCGCTGGTCAGCTTGCCGATGTACACCGCGTCGCATTCACCGGCAATGGCCGGGTTGTCGGCCAAAAGCCGTTGCACGGTGACAGGCCGACCAGTGGCCTGGGTAGTGCCCTTGACCAGATCGTCGGTGTACTCGGTAGGGCCGACTATGCACAGACGCAATTGTTGAGGCTCAACAGGCCACCGGGCATAACTGAGAATCCCGAGCACCACCTGAGTGACTGATCTGGCACGCTGGTCTGCCTTGCTCTCGACGGTTTCAGGCTGAGCGAAGGCAACGCCCGTCAACAAACAGAGAAGGCCGGCAAGCAGCACTTGCTTGCAGCCAACAACGCGCTCTGTCGCCCAGACAGCCACCTTCATGCAGGGATTCTCTTCGATCGCAACGAAATGATGCCGCAACGATAGCACAGCACCGAAACACCAGCGAGGCCACGCACCACGGCACCTCGGACAGATTCCGTCGTCTGCTCCCCTTTTCAGTGACCCGGCTCGATCCCCTCTTCCAGCTCCAGCATCAGCCCGCTCAAGCGCTTGACCTTACGCCGCACGGCCTCTTCGAATACGCCGGCACGAGGCTCAATCAGGGTGAACCAGTGTTTGGCCCGGGTTATGCCGGTATAGATCAGTTCCTTGGTGAGCACAGGGTTCAGGGCATCCGGCAGAATCAGCGCCGTATGGGCAAATTCCGAGCCCTGGGATTTGTGTACGGTCATGGCGTACACGGTGTCGACATCGTTGAGCCGACTTGGCAGGACAAAGCGCACACCGCCCTGACCATCGTTGCGCGGAAAGGCCACACGCAGCACTTGCCGTCCAGCATTGGGGCCCTCACGTTCCGGCAGCTTGAGGGCAATGCCAATGTCGCCGTTCATCAAACCCAGGCCATAGTCGTTGCGGGTCATCAGCACGGGCCGACCTTCGTACCATTGGTGGTCGCTGTCGATCAGCCGAGCCTTGAGCAGCGCGTCGGTCACTCGCTGATTCAAGCCTTCCACACCCCAAGGCCCTTTGCGTACCGCGCACAATAGCTGGAAGGCGTCGAAAGCTTGCAGGACCACACGAGCCCAATGGGTCCAGCATGGATCGTCCAGCGGGCTGTCGAGCGGCGGCCGCTGGCTACGCAAAAGATTCAGGTAATGCCGATAACCTTGCGGTCCCTCGCCATGGCCTTCGAGCAGTAAACGCTCCAGAGCCCGGTCCTGCTCACCCTTGAGGGGCAGGGAAAATACGTCGCCATGGCTTCCAGCCGCCAGTAACTTGCGGGCTTCCTCGGGTTGCTGCCGGTTGACCCAACGGGCCAACTGGCCAATGCCGCTGCCCTCGCCGAAGCGCCGTGAGTGACGCAGCATCACGACTTGCTGAGCCAGGGGATGCACTCCGTTGATGTCTTCGTGCAAATCGCTGCCACCAAGGTTTTCCCCGCTGACTGACTCCAGCCACTGGCATGTCTGCGGGCTGTACCAACCGGCTTCGGCATCGCGGCATAGATCGCCCAGGACGGCACCGGCCTCTACCGACGCCAGTTGATCCTTGTCACCGAGCAGTACCAGACGGGCATGGGCCGGCAATGCGTCGAGCAGATTGGCCATCATTTCCAGGTCGATCATCGAGGCTTCGTCCACCACTAATACATCCAGCGGCAAACGATTGCCGGCGTGGTGCCGAAAATGCCGGGTGCCGGGACGACTGCCGAGCAAACGATGCACGGTGGTCACATCCGACGGGATCTTCTCCCGCACCGTTTCAGCAACTTCCAGGGTTTGAACCTGTTGGCTGATGGACTCGGTCAATCGTGCGGCAGCTTTGCCAGTGGGTGCCGCGAGACGAATGCGCAGCGGTTTGCCGGCTTCCACCGCGGGCGCTTGTAGCAATGCGAGCAAGCGTACGACCGTAGTGGTCTTGCCGGTCCCCGGGCCGCCGGTGACGATGCTGAATGCGCTACGGGTAGCCAGGGCGCAAGCGAGCTTCTGCCAGTCGATCACTTCATCAGGCCTGGCAGGGCCGAACAGGCCGGTCAGGCGTTGGGGCAAATCACTCGGTGTTGTTTCGTGTGCCGCTAGCCGCTGACGCAGGGCGTTGTCGATCCGCCGCTCGTAAGCCCAGTAGCGGCGCAGGTACAAGCGTTTTCCCGACAGCACCAACGGCCGATGCTGCGCGGCCTCGCGCCCGTCGACGGCCAGAGCCACCAAGCGGCTGGACGCCAGCACCTTGCACCAATGAGCCCCCTCCAGCGCCTCAAGCAATTGCGACGGCAGCAACATCGCGCCACTTTGCAGATCACCTTCCGGCGGCAGCGACAGAGCGAAGTCCGGTTCTTTCAGCGTTTCGAACAGATCCAGGCAAACATGGCCGTGACCCAACTGGTGACTGGTCAACGCGGCGGCCAGCAGCACCAGCGGATCATCGTCGGGGGCAAGCTCGTGGAGAAAGGCCACGAAGGCCTTGTCCAGCGCCCGTAGCCAACCGCGTTCGACCCAGCGCGTGAGCAGCAGCAACAAGTCATCTGCGCGACTCAGCGGGGCCAGGTCCGCCAGACTTTCGGCCGCCAACGGCGTGGGCAGCAAATCGGCGAAGGTGCGACTCATAGCAGTACTCCCTGTTCCCAGGCGGGTTCGGCCTTGGGCTCTGGCTTGCCCTGGAACAACCGGTCCAGACGCTCGATCAGCTCCCGCGGCGGACGGGCGAAATACACGCCCTGGCTGGTCGCACGAGTACCGCGAAGGAACAGGTACAACGCCCCACCGACATGCCGATCGTAATCGTAATCGACCAGCCGCGCCTTGAGCTGGCGATGCAAGGCGAGCAGGTACAACACATATTGCAGGTCGTAACGGTTGTCCAGAATCGACTGCTCCATGGCCTGCTCGGTATAGGCCGCGTCATCGACGCCCAGCCAGTTGGATTTGTAGTCGGCGACGTAATAACGACCGTCGTGCTCGAACGTCAGGTCGATGAAGCCTTTGAACATACCATTGAGCAGCACCGGTTCGGCGGCCACCCTGGACACGCCGTTGTGGGTGTATTGGCGCACCAGTTCATCGAGTTTGAGCACATCGACTTTGTGACTGGCGAACCAGAATTCCATCTCGACCCGGTACTGGGTCAGTTGCTCGAACACCACCGGTGCCTGCCCGCCGCCGACGTGCAGCGGGGATTTGAGCAAGTGCTGTAGCCAGTCACTCAATGTCGTGATCCAGCCTTCCCAGCCACGGCGATTGCAGCGGCGGGCGATGGCGTCTTCCACAGTTTGTGGTGCAGCGGCAAAACCTTCGTCACCGGCCCACTCGAGCAATCCATGGAGAAAAGTGCCGGGGTTTGGCCCGCGAGGGAATCGGTGGATATCAGCGCCGCCGGCAATCACTTCTCGCGGCGCTTGCGGATCGAGACGTTCGTCGTCAAAAAGCTTTTGTGCTTGCGGGCTCTCCGGCGCTTCGTCACTGCCCACGCTAAGACTGTCACCAATGCGCAGGGCGCTGTAGGAGGCGATCCACCAGTTTTCGCTGGCCTTGCGTTTGGGTATCAGCGGCGTAAGCAAGGTCGCTTCATTGCGCGGCGGATGGTAATGCTCGGCGCTCGCTTCAGGCATTTCACCGTAGTTCAGCGCCGGGCAGTTCTGCTGCAAATCTTCCAGCCAACGCCGCAACCCTGCCGACTCGGCCAATGGCGCACCACCGCCCAACAGGTAACCCAACGCTGAAAGGTGCAGCGTCGAGCCATTGTTATTGCCTCGCTTGAGGTCAGTCACACCGAGCCAGCAGGCATGTTGTGCCCGGGTCAGGGCGACATAGAGCAGGCGAAGATCCTCGGCCAAGCGTTCATCATCGGCTTGGACGATCAACTCCGGCGTCGGCTTCAAGCTCACTTGAGCGTTGCCCATCGCGTCGTGGTAATACAACGGCAAACGGCTGCCATCCACAGGTTTTGCCGAGCAGATGAATGGCAGAAACACCAACGGATATTCAAGCCCTTTGGATTTGTGAATGGTCACGACCTTGACCAGTTGCTCGTCGCTTTCCAGGCGCAGGATCTGTTCTTCGCCAGCCTGACCGGACAATGCCAGATGCTCGGACAAGTGACGGATCAGCGCTTGCTCGCCATCAAGCTCGGCGGCGGCCTGCTGTAGCAGCTCGGACAGGTGCAGCAAGTTGGTCAACACCCTCTCGCCATCGTTGCGCGCGATCAACGCCTGGGGCAGTTGGAAGTCGTGCAGCAAACGTCGCAGCATTGGTAGCACACCCTGTTTGCGCCAGAGCTCGCGATAACCGCGGAACTGCATGACCCGCGCTTCCCACGCCAGTTCGTCCTGATTCAGCCGTTCCAGTTCAGCCAGCGAAAGGTTCAGTGTGATGCAGGCCAGCGCGGCGCGGAGGGGACGCTCGACATCCGGCTCGGCACACGCCTTGAGCCAGGTCAGCAGGTCATGGGCCTCCTGCGCGGCGAACACGGAGTCCTTGTCTGACAGGTAAACACTGCGCACGCCGCGAGCCGAAAGTTCGCCACGCACGGCCTGGGCCTCTTTGCCGTCGCGCACCAGAATTGCGATATCCGATGGCAGTAGACCTTTGAAGTCCTTACCGTCCTGGATGAAGCCAGCACAGCCTTGCTGACCGCCATTGAGCAGCGCGGTGATTTCACTGGCGCAGGCGGCGGCCAATTGTTGCCGATACACCGCGCCAGACAGTGGCTGATCGGCGGACAGGTGCCAGATGTTCAGGGCCGGTACAACCTGACCATCAATCTGCAGGACTTCTTTGCGCCCCTGGGATTCGACGGGCAGGAACGGTACCGGGTTCTCGCCACTTTTCTCACGGAACAGGAATGCTCCGCGTCCCTGCCCACGAGATTCGGCGCGCTCGAACACATGGTTTACCGCACTGACCATGCCATGACTGGAACGGAAGTTGGTGCCCAGGGTATGCAGGCGGCCAGTGGTGGCCTGGCGAGCGCGCAGGTAGGTATAGATGTCGGCCCCGCGGAAGGCATAGATCGCCTGCTTCGGGTCACCGATCAGAAACAGACCGGTTTCAGGATTGTTATCTTCGATGCGATAAATGCTCTCGAAGATTCGATACTGCACCGGGTCGGTGTCCTGGAATTCGTCGATCAACGCGACCGGGAACTGCTCGCGGATCAGTGTGGCCAGGCGCTCACCGCCGTCAGACTGCAAAGCCGCATCGAGGCGCAGCAGCATGTCATCGAAGCCCATTTCCGCGCGGCGACGCTTTTCCTCCTCGAACCGTGCACCCACCCAGTGAGCGGCGTGTTGCAGCACGGCGGCGTCGGGGGTCGGCAAACTATCGAGACTGGTCTTGAGACCGGCCATCGCATCGAGACCGGGATGACGGGGGGCTTCACCCTTCCATGCTTCAGCCATGCCATCGGGAGTCAGACGAGTAAAGCCGGTGCCAATGTCCAACTGCTCGACAGATTCATCTTCGGCCCAGGCCCGGAGCTTTTCGAACCAGGGTTCGAAGTAGCGCGGCTGCATCTTGCGGCCATCGACGCTCTTGCTTGCGACACCCTGGTGACAGATGGCAAGCAACTCATCCGCCCATTGGCACCAGGGCATCTTGAGTTCGAGTAAAGCGGCCCGTCGCTGCTGCAGGCACTCGGCAATCAACTCGGCAGGCTCTTTACCTTCAACACTGTCACGCTCGCTGGCGAACAAGCCACGCACTCGCGGCAGCAACGCCGCAGGGCCACCCCAATTGCCGCGAACCCAGTTCAACGCATCGCCTTGCATCGGATAGCAGAACAGTCGCCAGTAGTCGCGCAGGACTTCGCCGAGCAAATCGCTGTGATCGGTTTCCAGGGTCTGGGTGAACAGGCTGCCACTGTCGAACGCATGTTCGCGCAACATGCGCTGGCACCAGCTGTGGATGGTCGAAACGGCTGCTTCGTCCATCCACTGGGCGGCGATGTCCAGGCGGTTTGCACAGCCGGACCACTGTTCGGGGAGGTACTGCTCGCGCAACTCGGCAATGAGGCCATCCGGAGCCGGTGTCTCATCGCGGAAAAACCGTGCGGCTTCAGCCAGCCGTGTGCGAATACGTTCGCGTAGCTCTTTGGTTGCTGCGTCGGTGAAGGTCACCACGAGGATTTGCGGCGGCAGCAATTCACGGCCAAAACCACTCGATTCGCCGCCGTGGCCAAGGACCAGACGCAAGTACAGCGCAGAAATAGTGAAGGTCTTGCCGGTCCCGGCGCTGGCTTCGATCAGTTGGCTACCACGCAGGGGGAATGCCAGGGCCAGCGGTGTTTTCGTGGTCATGCGCGCGCCTCCTCGCTGGTCAATGAACGCCAAGGGGCTTCAAGCAGAGGCCGATACAAAGCGTCGCACCAATCGGGGAAGGTTTCATCGGCAATCAGAGCATCGTAGTCGGCGAATTGCCGAGCGAGTGCCGGGCTTTCGCGGCGCTCGCCGTCAGTGGTCTGGCCGTCGCCTTCATAGGTCTTGCGGGCAGCGGCGTCAGCTTTGGCCGGGTCGGTTTGAGCGAGCCAGGCGAACGCTGTTTTTACTGCAATCGGCAGCGGCCGGCGCATGCCCGTTTGCCAAGCCAACAACAGGTCGCCCAGAACCCGGGATGCTGCGGCCTCCTCCATCGGACCGAGCAACAAACTGTCGTCGCTGGCCACCAACGCAGTGGTCATTGGCATGCCGCTGGCACAGGCAACCAGGTGATTGACCCAAGGTCGCGTCAGGCGATGCCATTTGCGGGCTTTGATCGAACCGATGCTGTTGGGAATCGTAGTCACCGACAACAACCCGCCATCTGCGCGTTGATGCAGGCCACTGAGCCAGCCTTCCAGACGCAATCCTTGTAGCTCCACACTCACCGGCAACGCGCTGGTGAGCGGGGTCGGCCATAACGCCAGAAGCTGCTGATAGCGCAGCAGCAGATCCGGCAGCGGCTCGATCAACTCTCGCTGAAGACATTCACCAAAACCGGCCATGGGCAAGAGCCCGCTGTTTTGCAGGCGTTTTGCCTGCGCCTCCAGTACCTGATCGGTTTGGTCCGGTTGCCCCAGTGCCGCTTCAAGCAAGCTGTCGCTGAGGCTATAGCGTTGCAGCGCGTCGAGTACAAATGGCTCTTCATCAGCCAAAGGCACTTCTGCAGCCTCGAAGAACACTTTGAGCCGGTGGCTGAAGAAATGTCGTACAGGGTTGCGCAGAAAATCCTGCAGCTGACCCAGGCTCAGCGGCTCGTCCTGGACGTAGGGTTCAAGCACTTCGATATCAGTCGCCAGATCACTGGCTTGATGTAGAACCTGCCACTCGCTGGCGTAGCTGAATAGATCATCGCCTTCATGAAAGTAGCGAGCGCTGAACGGTTGCAGCGGGTGTTCCTGAGTCATGGACTCAAGCAGGTCATCATTATCATCGTGCAGTCGCCAGCCGCTGCCGAGATGATCACGCAACTGCCCTATCAACACCGAAGCAGGGCGCTCGCTGTTGTCCCGAATACTGCGGCCGACCCAACTGATATAGAGTTGGTCGCGTGCCGACAACAATGCTTCCAGCAACAGATAGCGATCATCTTCACGTCGGGAGCGATCACCGGGGCGGTAGTCACTGCCCATCAGGTCGAAATCCAGCGGCGGCTGCGCGCGAGGGTAATCGCCGTCATTCATGCCAAGCAGGCAGACCAGTTTGAAGGGGATTGCTCGCATGGGCATCAAGGTACAGAAGTTAACGGCCCCGGCAAGGAAGCGCTGAGACAGGCGACCTTGGTCGAGCCCCGCCAGCCAGGCTTCACGGACTACGGTCAACGGTAATTCGTCGTGCAAACCTACGGACTCGCAGGTCTCAAGCCAGGTCTCACGCAGCTCTTCGAGTTGGGCCAACAAATAGTCGTCATGCTCGTTGCTGGCCAGGAAGAATAACTGCACCAAAGCTTGCAACCGCGAGCCCCATTGTTTGGGCGCTGCAGGTTGAGTGAGTTCCTGGTGAGCAACTTCCAATGTATCCAACAACGCCACCAAAGGGCCTATGAGCGCGGCATCCAGACCACCAATTTCGTCGTAGGGTTCGATCCCCTCGCAGGCACTGGCGCTGCCCACGGCATAACCCAGCAACATCCGTCGCAGACCGAAACGCCAGCTGTTTTGCTCCAGTTCCTCAGGCAGACCCAGGCCCGCGCGCTGCTCGGCGTTCATCCCCCAGCGAATGCCTGCACCTTCGATCCAGCGATGCAGGGTCGGCAGATCTCGTTCCTCTACGCCAAACCGGGCGCGTAATGCGGGAACGTCGAGCAGATCCAGGATCTCGCTGACAGGGAAACGACTGTCGGGAAGTTTGAGCAGGTGTTCGACAGCAATCAGTAGCGGATCCCGGCCTCGCTGGCCTTGATCCGCAAGTGTGAAAGGAATGAAGCGCGGATCAAAGCGATCGATCTGACCAAAAACAGCACGGATATGCGGGGCATAACTGTCGATGTCCGGGACCATCACGATTACGTCGCGAGGCCTGAGGTCTGTGTCAGCACTGAATCGTGCGAGCAACTGATCGTGGAGTATTTCCACTTCGCGTTGAGCGCTATGGGCGATGTGAAAACGGATCGATTCGTCCTTTTTCAGATCGACAGCAGCCCAACGCTCGCGAGTCTCGTTCAAGGGACGCAATTCCAGGATATCGTCCTGCAACTGATTGAGCATGTTCTGTGGCTGGCTTTCGCTGAAAAGATCGATGCGCCCGTCGCGAAACGCCGAGCGATAGCTATTGGGATCGTCGTAGCTGTCGAGCAGATTAATGTAGTCCCGCCCCTGCTTGCCCCACGCGGCCAGTAGCGGATGGGCATGCTGATGGAGCGTTTGCGCGTCGAGCACGACCGGCATGCCGCTCTTGCGAGCCTGGCGCTTGTACTGATGTCGCAACAGATCTTTATCAGCGACGATGTCTGCCCAATGGTGACGACATGGGTTGTGTACGCACAGTAAGACCTGGCTGAATCGAGCAAGCCCGGCAAGCGCTTCCAGGGCCTGAGCAGGCAGTGAAGAAATCCCGAAAACGATCACCCGCGAAGGCAATCCACTCGGCGCTACGTCGAGGCTATTGATGCGCTCGATAAAACGTTGGTGGACGCCTGCGCGGCTTTGCGCCATGCCTTGTTCACCGACATCCAGCAACAACGCACGCCACAGCTCCGCCTGCCAACAGTTGGCCGGGGTCAGGGCTTTGGCTTCGCCTCTACCATTTCGTAACTGATGACGACCTTCTGCCCAGTCTTCGAGCCAATCGGCACGGTAGACCTGATATTGGTCGAACAGATCCGCCAGTCGCTCCGCCAATTGATAGCGTTTACGTAAGTCGGTGTCATGGGTAAGAAAGCGCTGCAGAGGTTCGAAGTGCGGTTGGTTGATTAACTGTGGCAACAGACGCATCAGACGCCAGGTCAGCGGGGCTTTATCGAGAAGGGATTTGACCGGGATCTCGTCACGTCCCAGCACCATGCGATAAAGCTGCCACATGAAGCTGCCCGGTAACTGCACATCGATGGCAGCGGCGATTCCGCAGCCGCCCATGTCGTCATCTTCGGGGTCTTCGGCCAGTGCCAGCTTCAGCCATTGGGCGATGCCGTTGCTCTGTACCAGGGCGATTTCATTTTCCAAGGGAGCCAGCGGGTAACGCCGCATCCAGCTGACCACCAGGCTGCGTAACTCATCCAGGCGGTTGCCGTGAACCACCATAAAACCAGCACTGAGGGACGTAGCGTCCGGCATAAAGGCTTCCTTGGGAAAATACAAAAGCTAGGGCCGAACCTTAGCACTGTCGTCAGACTGTGACAGCCGGGAGCAATCCGATAATGCTGTACGAACTTTCCTGCGGACAAAACAAAACCCCTACCTGCATACGCAGATAGGGGTTTCGGAATTTAATCTTGACGATGACCTACTCT
>LNAP01000354.1_pt1 | contig 51850 bp, 46 predicted proteins | sample 602601 | NCBI WGS metagenome assembly LNAP01 (sample SAMN02440304, study PRJNA202911) | soil metagenome | biome: Subtropical and temperate rainforests or woodlands; isolation source: soil samples (1 kg each in a 20% v/v slurry with milli Q water) were... ...
ACCCATCATTTTGCGAACCGCCGTGTACGTGACCCGTACGCACGGTGGTGTGAGAGGCGCACTCCGTCAGTTTCTGGCGGAGCCGTCTACTCGATTAGCGGTAGTGGTTTATTTTTCTCTTCTATACAATAGCGTTAGGATAATCCGTAAATCCAACAGCATCGGCAGTATAGAACGAATTATTATCTGGTTGAGACCATTCATAGTTATTTTCAATACGATTTACCAAGTCAGGATTAGCAATATATGCCGAACCAAATGAAACCATATCTGCTTCATTATTCTCTACAAGTTGTTCGGCTCTCTGTTTGTTGTATCCGCCATTGCGTATTAAAATATTAGAAAATTTGGCTCTAATATCGTTAAGCAATTCTTTTCCTTCATCAGATGCTAATGCAGCATAATCAATTACGTGCAAGTATGCAATGTTTAGCTTATTCAATTCTACGGACAAATAACTATACATTTCGGCAATATCACTATAAATTGGCATACTGTTAAATTGGTTGTATGGCGATAATCTTACACCTACTTTTTCAAAACCAATTGCATTACCCACTTTTTCAACCAACTGTAAAAGAAATTTAGCTCTATTTTCAATACTTCCACCAAATCCATCTTTGCGAATATTTGTTTCACTATTCAAAAACTGTTCTATCAAATAACCATTTGCTCCGTGTAATTCAACACCGTCAAAACCTGCTTTAATTGCGTTTTCAGAAGCTGTAACAAACTCATTAATAGTTTGTTCAATTTCGTCGTTTGTCATTTCTTTTGGCAACTCTGTTTTCTGCATTGCTTGAGTATCTGTCCACATATCTGCATTTGCACTTATGGCAGATGGGGCTAACAAGGTAGCACCTGAAACCATATTTGCACTATGTCCAACTCGTCCAACGTGCATTAGTTGCGTAAAAAAAACGGTTTCATTTTTCTTTGTTTCTTTTGTTACATTTCCCCAAGCTTCTACCTGCTCATTTGAATAAATGCCTGGTGTACGTGCATAACCTATGCCATTAGAACTTGGTGCATTTCCCTCTGTAATAATTAAGCCACCGTTATTTCGTTGAGCATAATAGGTAGCAATTAGGTCATTTGGCATATTGCCAATGGCTCTGCAACGGGTCATAGGTGCCATTGCTACTCTGTTTTTTGCATTAATTCCCCCTTTCGATAAGGGACTTAATAAATTTGATTTACTATTCATACATAAATTATTTGTTTATTTGAAAATGCAAATATACATTTGTGCTTTATAAAATAATGGTACTATCTAAAAAGTAAGTGTATTTAATATGAAAAAAGTAAGTTCGACTAATAGTTTAAATAGCAAAGTTATATTGGAATGCCCTGTTTCTTATACAATAGAGATGATTGGTGGCAGATGGAAAACGATTATTCTTTATCATCTTAGAAATGAACCATTAAGATTTGGTCAATTACGAAAAATGTTGCCTTTAATTACTGAAAAAATGCTAGCACAACAATTAAAACAATTAGAAATTGATAGATTAATAATTAGAGATGCCAAAGAAATAATTCCACCTCACGTTGAATATTATTTGTCGGAAAGCGGTCAAACATTATTACCAATTCTTACTTCAATGGCGGATTGGGGTAAATCTCACAACCCTGTTTTGAAAAATTGTGAAGTGTAGGGTTTTCTACCATTACCGCTAACTTGTTTATACCCTCAACAAAAACACAAAAACTGAGTATATCATACCATATTTGGCTAGACATACGCAACTTGTGTTGAGGTTTATTTTTTATTTGTGTTTTATAAATCATCAAAAGGACTTTTAATATTTTGTAAACTTTTTGTGCTTACGTGCGTGTATATTTCAGTGGTTTTACTGCTGTTATGGCCAAGTAATTCTTGTATAAATCTTAAATCAGTTCCATTTTCCAGTAAATGAGTGGCGTAGCTGTGGCGCAACCAATGCAAAGTAACAGGTTTCCTTATATTTGCTAATATAACACCTTTTTTTAAAACCTCTTCCAAACTTCTTTCAGAATATTTAACGCTTTCTTGTTGGCCTTCAAAAAGCCAAATTTTTGGTTTAAATGCCTGATAGTAATTCCTTAACAATTCAATTAACTTGTCACTTATGGGAACAACGCGATCTTTTTTCCCTTTGCTTTGTTTTACAATCAACAATTTTCTCTTCGAATCAACATTCGAAGGTTTTAAATTCAATAATTCACTTCTGCGAAGTCCGCAAGCATAAATAACACTTAGCATTGTTTTGTGTTTGTTGTTTTTAAGGGATTCCAATATTGCCTTTACTTCTTCTTTGCTTAACACATTAGGCAGTTTATGTTCCCTTCTGGGCCTATGAATTTTATCAACTTCAATTTCAGTATTTTGCAATGTTCTAAAATACAATTTTAAGGCATTTACAATCTGGTTTTGATAGGATGCCGACAAATTGTTTTTCAAAATATAGTTATTGTTATAAACAATCACATCATTGTTTGTGATTTCCGATATCGCTTTTTCGCGGTAAAAAACCAAGAACGATTTTAGCGCATCACTGTATGTTTTAATGGTGTTGGGGCTATATCTTTTAGATAAAAGCCATTGCTTAAATGTATCAATTTGTTCCATTCCCTCAATCGAAGGAAGGTAATGGGCGTGTGGCGCTAAATTAAATCGTTCTCTATTTTCCTCAGTGTCGGGAATATGCCAAACGCGCTTGGATTGGCTCCATCTTGCACCCTCAAATGCCTTTATCCGAGCAATTAACTCACTATTTTTTTCAAAATAAACGGCAATTCTGGGTTCGCCGTTGTGCTTTAACAAAGTTACTTCCCAATTCATAGCATTTTTTTTGTGATGCTAAGATAGAAAAATGAAATGAAAAATATGCGCAACTTTTTGTTTAATCAAAAAGGAATAATTTTAATGGAGAATCAAAAAGATTTAGTTAACCGTATAAATCTTGACAACCAATAGGACAAAGCTTGACAACTAAGCGCATAAGTCGCGACAACTAATAGGACATGTTGGGTAAAAATACTAGTATTTAGGTAAAAAATATACTAGTATATCTTTTGAGAAATAGTACTTTAATTTTTAAAAAATACTATAATAAAAACAAAGTGATAATATTGATGAAGAAAAGTGAATCTAATAGTCAAATATACAATATATTAGCTTCATAAAATTAATATTGCGCCATTTATTATTAACAATTCATAAAAAATAAACAATTGCTATGCCCATAAGATACCGAATTACCAAACGAAGCAATACCATTGCCAACAATAAAGCGCCGCAGTACATTATGCAGGCCGTAAACACGGGCGTGGTAACGCTTGATGACATTAGCTATCAAATTGGCAATGAATGCAGTTTAAGTGCTCTGGACGTGAAATTCGTGCTGCAGGCCTTGGGGCCTAAATTGCAATTTCATTTGGAAGACGGTAAAATTGTGGATTTGGAAAATATAGGCAAATTTAAAGTGGGTTTTAAATGCAAAGCCGATCCCGATGCCAAAAACCTGACGCCTAAACGAAATATTCAAAAATACCATTTAAATTTTCAGCCATCGAAAGAAATAAAGCGCTGGTTAAAAATAGGCATTACCACCTATAAAGAGGGGAGCAGAAGCATGTAACATTTAAAGAGTATGCCAAGGCCTCATGTTTTCCGCACTTTTCAAAAAAAACTTTGGGAAGTACTTATTTTGTTGAAATAAATTTTGAAAATGGGTGTTGCAAGCCTATTTTTGAGGATGTTTTTAAGAAAATTAAATAATCGTTCCGGTAGTGTTTCAGTACAGATTATTTCCAAGGACAACAGGAAATACAAAGTCATCAAAACTATTGGCAGCAGCAATAATGAGCAGGAGGTTCAAAAATTGATATTTCTTGGAAAGCAGGAAATGGAAAGACTGAGTGCTCAGGGAAGGTTATTTGTATCAGAAAATGATATTGTTGTAGAACAATTATTTGAAGCATTGGCCAATGCAAGCATCAAAACAGTTGGACCCGAATTAATTTTAGCAAAAATAACAGCTTTAACGTTGGTTCAATATATCAATAAATTTATATTTGACAGACCAATAAAAAATATTAAAATTCAAATAATTTAATCACACCCAACTGGTTAAATTATTATCTTTATAAATTAATCTGTAACAGGTATTGTTTATCATCGCCAATCAATTTTTTTTTCTAATTTATTAAAACTGATGAATCAAGAACATAAATTAAGAGATTTTACCATGGTAAAAATATCTTCTGTCCACGGCAAAGGAGTGTTTGCAAAAAGAACCATTCCAAAAGGCACCAGAATATTTGAATATATGGGGAAAAGAGTGCGTAAGGAAAATTTGGCAAGTGATTTGGAAAATGGCTTAACCAGTATGATATATGTGTTAAACCTGAATGAGACTGTCGCCATTGACGGAGAAAGAGGCGGAAATGATGCCCGTTTTATAAACCATAGTTGTGCGCCAAATTGTGAAGTTTTATATTTTAATGAAATTCCCTATATTTATGCGATGGAAGAACTGGTTGAGGGCGAGGAGTTGAGTTTCGACTATAAATTGAGTTTTTATAAAGAAGCCGTAAAAATTACCGCTGATCAAAAAAAAGAATGGTTTCCTTGTAATTGCGGTTCAAAAAATTGTAGAGGTTCCTTATTTTTATATTGAAAACAATTAAACTATTACTAACTTAATTTTTTAAAAAAATGAAAAAATCATTGACAAATGCCAGGACGGCTTCAAAAGCAATCTTGACTACAGCTGTGGTAATGGCAATTCAAATGTTACCAATGAATTCCTTTGGACAAGTTTTAAGTAAAGCGAAGGGCATAAATTCCCAACAAACAAAAAAAGCAGAAAACATCTTTTTAAAGATTGATATAAATGACAAAAGGAATAGCATTGTTGGGATTTTAAACGGCTCACCTGTGTATAAAAATGACCGTGGGGAATATTTCACCATCAATGCGAAAAATGGTGATTTAAATTATATAAGCAATGAAGAGTTTGCGAAATATGTGTGTTGCATTTACATGAAAATTGGAGATATTAAAGGGGAAAATAGGCTAAAGGCAAAGTTGGTGGATGAAAATCCAATTAATGTTGCCAATCAAGAAAATGCCTTAATTTCAAGAAATAATAAAAAAACACTTTCATATATTAAATTTGGAGGGGACCACATAAGTGATATTCAAGTGATTGGGGTAGATAAGGAAGGACATACCCTTAATAAAAACAGCAGAGGGGAAACTTTTTATGTGGATCCAATTACCGGAGATTTTATTTTTGTGAAAATGTAACAGGAGTTAATTGTTCATTTGTTGCTTGTTAAATAATGCCAGTTGTTTGTTTATCACCTTAAACCAGAAAGGCGGAAACAAGGCCAATAACATCATTCCCGGATAACCGGTAAGCTTTTGCGGACTGTTGGGCATGGCATCCAATAACTGATAATGTTTGCTGGCTTTCTAATGGTGATCGGAATGGCGCGATATTTCGAACAACATCGTGCGGCCCAAAATATGGTTCGAATTCCACGAATGTTGGCGTTGCGCCCTTTCGTAGTTTCCGTTATCGTTTATTTTTCTCAGTAAACCGTAATGTTCGATATAGTTTACCGTTTCCAGCATCAAGATGCCGAAAACGGCTGCTGTAAGAAAATAAAACATGGTTTGCATATTAAAAAAGTAATTTTAAATTTAAAGATACGATAAAAGTTATGAGTTATCTGTTAAATGTTGAAAGTTTTCACCGAAGACGGAAGTTCAAAATAGCGTTTCGGCTACAGCGCTAAATTGTAATTCTAAAATCGTAACTCTAAAATAAAAAATAGCTGTTTGCCTCAAAAAAAACTCCCCAAAACCGAAGTCTTGAGGAGTTTTTAAAAATATATTCAGCAACTATTGGGTTAACAAATCGTTTACGCTTCTAACGCCTGCAGCACTTTCAATAAATTTGGCTTTTTCTGCGTCAGTTAAATCGATTTCAACAATTTTTTCGATGCCGTTTTTTCCTATAATACAAGGAACGCCAATGGAAATATCTTTCAATCCGTATTCACCGTCCAATAAAGCGGAACATGGGAACATTTTCTTTTGGTCGTTCACAATGGCCTGAACCATGGAAGAAACTGCTGCACCTGGCGCATACCAAGCGCTTGTGCCTAACATTGTTGTTAATGTTGCACCGCCAACTTTGGTGTCTTCAGCAACTTTGGCCAAACGTTCTTCCGATAAATATTGTCTAACAGGCACGCTGTTTCTTACGGCCAAACGAGTTAAAGGCAACATACCGGTGTCACTGTGACCGGCAATAACCATTCCGTCAACATCAGATTGCGGGCAGCCTAATGCTTCGGCCAAACGGTATTTAAAACGGGCACTGTCCAATGCGCCGCCCATACCAATAATTCTGTTTTTAGCGATTCCGGCAACTTTATGCGCCAAATACGCCATCGTATCCATTGGGTTGCTCACCACAATAATAACCACTTCAGGAGAATGTTTTAACAAACTTTCAACAACCGATTTTACGATTCCGGCGTTAATTCCAATCAATTCTTCACGCGTCATTCCCGGTTTTCTTGGAATTCCGCTTGTGATAACGGCAACTTCACTGCCGGCTGTTTTTGAATAATCATTTGTTATTCCGGTAATTTTGGTGTCAAATCCCATTAATGATGCTGTTTGCATTAAATCCATGGCTTTGCCTTCAGCAAAATTTTCTTTAATGTCAATCAGTACCACTTCCGAGGCGAAATTTTTAATGGCGATGTACTCAGCGCAACTTGCACCTACAGCACCTGCTCCTACTACTGTTACTTTCATATTTTATGTATGTTTATTTTATAAAAATTAATCCAAATTTACAAATTTTTATGCGAAACGGAGCTACTATTTATGATAAAAAAAGGACTGCAAATAAACAGTCCTTATAAATTTTTGGTCAAAAATTAACAATTGTGTAATTTAATAAAAAGTAAAATGGAACTTATCTAAAACTAAACGCGATGCCTGCCGATAAGGTGTTGTATTCTTGAATGTTGTAATCGGCAAATATTTTAAAGAATCCCAAACTCAATCTTGTTCCCACGGTAGCTCTGACTCCACTGGCATCAAAATCCAAATTTATGGGATCGGTCACTGTTTTTTCTACAGTATCATAAGGAAATGGTTGCCCAGTTTCATATTCCAGCACATAAGTTCCCAACATTTTTAAGTCGGAAGTTCCAGCGCCGTAACCAATTCCGCCATAAAAATTAATGATTGGAAAGTTGATGGATGCAATGGCCTGAAAGGTATAAGATGATAAATTAAATGTAGCGACTTGGTTGGCGCCGGGAATTGAGCTGTCGTTTTGGATGTTGTAATTTACATCCATATTGGTGTAAGCGCCCAATAAAGAAATATGCAGCGGCAGTTTTTCAATGGGGCCAAATAGACTCGTAATTTCTTTTTTAAGGCCAATACCAAATAAATTGCCTTTTACATCATCAGATCCAACTTCAGGAACCAGTCTAACCATCACATCAAATTGTTTTGGCAATCCCAATGTAAATTGAACAGAAGGTGTAGGAACTGCATTTAAAGGCAAATCTTCCTTAACACCTGCAGGCATTAAAAATGTTTTTGAAACGGTTTGTCCCTCGATTACAGCAGTTGCTTTAACTGTGGCTTGAGCTGCAGTATTATTAGTTCCAGCTACGGTTGGACTTGCAGCAAAGTTTGCGGTTGTTGTTGAAGACAGGCCAAGGTCGGCAAATTTAAAAAGTTCATCTTTGCCTGGCACCATAGAAGCGTTTAAACCAAATGAAAAATCGAATCCAAAAGTTTTATGGGCTTGTGCCGTATGATACCAGCCGCTGTTCATTCCGTAAATCAATCCTTTCATGCCCGGATTTAAATAAGCTTGCGTTAATTTGTTGGCGTCCTGGATATTTGCGTAGAGTATGGATTCAAGCCCGTCATCCTGTTGGGCTTTCATTGTGACAGCACAAGTTAAGAATAGAATTATGAGTGCAAATTTTTTCATAAAATGAGTTTTTATAATTAGTTTTTAGTAGTCAAATCTAATCAAATTAATTGATAAAAAAAGACTGCTTTTTAATGGCAGTCTTTTCTTGATTATTTATAATTCTAAAGCAAATTATACATCGATTTTCGCATATTTCGCATTTTTTTCAATAAACGCCCTTCGAGGCGGAACTTCATCACCCATTAACATAGAGAAAACCCTGTCTGCTTCCGTTAAATTATCAATGGTAACCTGTCTAAGTGTCCTGAATTCCGGATTCATAGTCGTATCCCAAAGTTGTTCGGCATTCATTTCTCCCAAACCTTTATAACGTTGTATAGCGGATCCGCCACCCATATTTTGGGTAATTAAATCGCGTTGGTCATCGCTCCAGGCATATTCTCTTTTCTGGCCTTTTTTTACGAGGTATAAAGGTGGTGTTGCAATGTAAATATGGCCGTTTTCAACCAATTCTTTCATATATCTGAAGAAAAAAGTCAAAATTAAGGTGGCAATATGGCTGCCGTCAACATCGGCATCACACATAATAACCACTTTGCTGTAGCGAAGTTTGTCTAAATTTAACGCTCTCGGATCATCTTCAGTACCGATAGAAACCCCCAAAGCCGTGTACATATTTTTGATCTCCTCATTTTCAAAAACCTTGTGCACCATCGCTTTTTCAACATTCAGAATCTTACCTCTTAAAGGCAAAATTGCCTGAAAAGCCCTGTCGCGTCCTTGTTTTGCCGTACCGCCTGCAGAATCTCCCTCAACCAAGAAAATTTCGCATTTTTCAGGATCAGTTTCCGAACAGTCACTTAATTTCCCCGGCAATCCGCCAATAGACATCACCGTTTTGCGTTGCACCATTTCACGCGCTTTTTTGGCTGCGTGACGTGCTTGTGCGGCTAAAATTACTTTTTGGACAATAATTCTGGCATCACTTGGGTTTTCTTCCAAATAATTCTGTAACATTTCAGATACAGCCTGACTTACGGCAGCGGTAACTTCACGGTTTCCCAGTTTTGTTTTTGTTTGTCCTTCAAACTGCGGCTCGGCAACTTTTACAGAAATAATGGCGGTCAATCCTTCACGGAAATCGTCTCCGGCAATTTCAAACTTAAGCTTGTCGAGCATCCCCGAAGTTTCAGCATATTTTTTAAGCGTATTTGTCAATCCGCGTCTAAAACCCGCCAAATGAGTCCCGCCTTCAATGGTGTTGATATTGTTTACATACGAGTGTAAATTTTCGGTATACGAAGTATTGTAAACCATCGCAACTTCAACAGGAATGTCATTTCTTTCACCTTCCATAGAAATTACCCTTGAAATCAAAGGCTCACGGGTTGCATCCAAATATCTGATAAATTCAGGCAATCCTTCATCACTAAAAAATGTTTCAGTAATCAGGTTTCCTTCATCATCCAAAACTCGTTTATCGGTTAAAGTCAGCGTAATTCCTTTATTCAAAAAGGAAAGTTCCCGCAACCTAGTTGCTAAAGTATCATAATTAAATTCAATGGTTTGCGTAAAAATGGTTGAGTCTGGCAAAAAGGTAACCATAGTTCCCTTGTCATTGCTTTCGCCAATGATTTTTGCAGGATACAAAGCTTTTCCTTTAGAATACTCTTGCTCCCAAACTTTTCCGTCTAAATAAACGGTTGCTCTTAAATGCTCAGAAAGGGCATTCACCACAGAAACCCCAACTCCGTGCAAACCACCCGAAACTTTATAGGAATCTTTGTCAAATTTACCGCCGGCACCAATTTTGGTCATGACAACTTCAAGCGCCGAAACGCCTTCTTTTTTGTGCATTCCCACAGGAATACCACGTCCGTTGTCTTTTACGGAAACCGAATTGTTTTCATTTATAACCACATCTATGGAATCACAATGGCCCGCCATCGCCTCATCAATAGAGTTGTCAACCACCTCATAAACCAAATGATGTAATCCTCTTAAGCCAATATCTCCAATATACATGGACGGACGCATGCGCACATGTTCCATTCCTTCCAACGCCTGAATACTGTCGGCCGTATAACTGCTTTTTTTAGGTTCTTCACTCATATTAAAATCTATTTATTTTTGTAAATTTTATAACATACAAATATAATGAAACAGCAAACTATTTTAATGAGTTTTGCGATTATGCTGCAATTAGTTATCAACAAATTCCACATTTTAAAAAAGTGGCTTAAATCGGCTAAAAACAGCCTTAAATACGATTTATGGCATTTAGATAAAAATGACAATGTCCAAAAAACAAAAAATGTTTTAAATGAAGTTATTTGCCTTCAAAAAGATTCCGAATAGCACCTTATTTGAGGATAAAATAGCAATTATTTGGGCCTGCCCGCCTTTTGGTGGGCGTTCCCCTGCGGGTCGCGCTTTCCATTTCAATCTTTTTTTCGGTCAAAAACCTCAAAAAAGTATTTCCATTTCAATCGCTAACGCAAAACCATTTACGATTTTTGATTTACGATTTACGATTTTTTAAAACCTTTAACCAATTGCTTATTGCACATTGTCTATTTTCTCTTTTCTATATTCTGTTTTCTTTGTATAAAATCATTTTGTTCAGAAAAAATTACACAAAGCATTAGGGCATATTTATTTTAATATTATTTTTGCGGATGCAAGACAAGGTACTTATTTTAGATTTCGGTTCGCAATACACGCAGTTAATTGCCCGAAGAGTGAGAGAACTCAACATTTTTTGTGAAATTTTCCCTTACAACAGTAAAAATTTTAAGGTCGAAAATTACAAGGCGGTAATCCTCTCCGGCAGCCCGTTTTCCGTAAGAGCCGATGATGCGCCATCTCCGGATTTATCTGGAATAAAAGGAAAAAAACCTTTGTTGGGCGTTTGTTATGGCGCGCAATTTTTGGCACATAATTTCGGCGGTAAAGTGGCTGCTTCAAACACCCGAGAATATGGCAGGGCAAACCTTTCTTTTGTAAAAACCAACGAACTTTTTTTTGACGGCGTGAATAAGGGAAGTCAAGTTTGGATGAGCCATAGCGACACCATTGCCCATTTACCGGAGAATTGTGAGTTAATCGCCAGCACGCATGATGTTGCCAATGCGGCTTTTAAAATTAAAAATGAAGATACTTTCGGCATCCAGTTTCACCCGGAAGTTTACCACTCTAAAGACGGATTAAAAATATTGGAGAATTTTCTGGTAAAAATCAGCGGCGTGGCCCAAACTTGGACACCCGATTCTTTCGTGGAGTTAACTGTTGAAAATTTAAAAAAGCAAATTGGAAACGATAAAGTTGTTTTAGGCCTTTCCGGCGGCGTAGATTCAACCGTGGCGGCAACCTTATTAAGCAAAGCCATTGGCAGTAATTTATATTGCATTTTCGTGAACAACGGTTTGCTGCGAAAAAACGAATTTGAAAATGTGTTGGATCAATATAAACACATGGGCCTGAATGTAAAAGGCGTTGATGCTTCGGCACGTTTTTTGAAAGAGCTCGCAGGAGAATCGGATCCTGAAGGCAAACGCAAGATTATCGGAAGGGTTTTTATTGAAGTTTTTGATGATGAAGCGCATGCAATTGAAGACGTGAAATGGCTGGCGCAAGGAACTATTTATCCTGATGTGATTGAATCGGTTTCTGTAAGCGGCGGACCATCAGCAACCATTAAATCACATCATAATGTGGGCGGATTGCCCGATTATATGAAACTTAAAATTGTGGAGCCGTTGCGAATGTTGTTTAAAGATGAGGTGCGCAGGGTTGGTGCAACTTTGGGAATTGATGCGGATTTGTTGGGAAGACATCCTTTTCCGGGACCTGGTTTGGGCATTCGGATTTTAGGCGATATCACCGCAGAAAAAGTGCAAATGTTACAGGAAGTGGATGCCATTTTTATAAACGGATTAAAAGAATGGGGATTGTACGACAAAGTTTGGCAGGCAGGAGCGATGTTATTGCCAGTAAATTCAGTAGGCGTGATGGGTGATGAAAGAACCTATGAAAAAGCAGTGGTGTTGCGTGCAGTGGAATCAACAGACGGGATGACCGCCGATTGGGTGAATTTGCCTTACGAGTTTTTGCAAAAAACCTCTAATCAAATAATAAATGGTGTTAAAGGCGTTAATAGAGTAGTGTACGACATTAGTTCCAAACCGCCGGCAACGATTGAGTGGGAATAACCCACAAATAAATTAAAAAGAATTTATGAAGAGAATAACCCTTTTATTAGTATCACTTTTTTTGTTTTCTGTAATAGCAATCGCACAACAAAAAAAGTATGTTTCTTACACGGTTAAAAAAGGCGAAACTGTAAAAAGTATTGCCAAAACATACCACATAACTTCCAAAGATTTACTGAAGTTAAATCCCGATATGGGGAAAAATATTAAGGAAAATATGGTCATCATTGTGCCAAATTTGGATTTTGGTAAAGCGGAGGTGAAGGTTACTAACGGCAACAAAAAAACCTATTTTGTTTTGCCGAAAGACACTTTGTACGGAATTTCAAAAATGTTTGGAATCACCATTGAACAATTAGTGGCTGCAAATCCGCAGATTGCTGCCGGTTTGGAACCGGGAATGGAATTGGTAATTCCGGGCGCGGGCGCAAGCATAATCCAGAAAAATGATTCGGTTAATTATGAATTTCATAAAGTAATCAAAGATGATACGATGTATAATTTATCTAACCGATACAATGTGTCACAATCAGAATTGTTGAGATTAAATCCGGAATTGAGTGGCGGATTAAAATTGGGAATGTTAATAAAAATTAAACCTATTCAAAAAGGCGCTTATGAAAAAAATGGGACAACTGAAAAAGATGTGGTTGAAGTTGCCGGCCATTTTAATGAAAAGTTAGATTTTTCGAAAGAAATTGATCTTGTCATATTGCTTCCATATCAGTTAAGTGCGTTATCGGATTCAGCAAGAATTGAAAACTTCGGAAAAAGTAATTCTGTGTTAAATATTTTAACCGATTTTCATTTGGGGGCATCCATCGCAATTGATTCGTTAAGAAACAGAGGATTGAAGATTAACGTTAAATTTTTGGATTCTGAAAATTCAACCCAAAAATTGCAATCGCTTATAAATAAAAATAGTTTTAAGTCGGTTGACGCTGTAATTGGCCCTTTGTATTTTGACAATGCACTTTGGCTTTCAAAACATATTGACGCACCGGTAATTGCGCCGTTCTACTCAAAAAGTCAGGCCGCGAATTCGAATAATAACTTAGTGAAATCGGTGCCGGAAAATGAATTGCTTGAAACTGAGTTATTAAAGTATTTTGGGCAACATTATCGCGGAGAAAATATTATTGTGATTAATGACGGAAAATCAAATTCGCAAAGTGCATTGGCACGAATTGTAGGCAAACTGAAATCGTTTAAAAATGTTCAAAATGTTGCGGTTATAAAATCGGATTACGGATATATTTCAAGCAGTAAGTTTGCCGAAAAATTAAAAAAATCAGAAAATAACTGGGTGTTTTTGGTGAGTGATGAAATGGTAACAACAGCTTCATCGGTAAATAGTTTAAAAGGTCTTGCCGATAACTATAAAATTACCTTAATCGCCTTTGATAAAGGGAAAAATTTCGACAGTATCGACAATAACCTTTTGGGTCAGTTGAATTTTGTTTACCCTTCAATTGATCATATTGATGTTGATGATGCCAATGTGAATTATTTTTATAAAACCTATCAGGATAAAAATTACGCAATACCTTCAAAATATGCGCTCAAGGGGTTTGATATTACCTACGACACATTAGTGCGAATTGCGACAAAAAACAGCCTGGATCAAGGTTTAGGCGCTGGCAAATCTTCAAGAATTTCAACGATGTTTAATTATCAAAAAAATATGCCGGGAAGCTTTGAAAATAAAGGGATTTTTATCATCCAATACAATGCGGACTTATCATCGGTTGTATTGAATAATTGAAAACAGCGCACCTAAAAAAAGCACGCCAATTGGCGTGCTTTTTTTATGCTTATTATAAAAATTTATATTTTTTTCAACTGTTGTTTTAACATTTTAATTTGTTCGGCCAACATATTCTGGGTATCCAGTTTTTTAGCTTCAGTGATTAAAATTGTAGCTTCTCTTTTACGTCTTTTCGACAGGGCAATGCCGGCCAACTGCAGTTTTGCCATCGCAGTGTCATGCTTCATATTTAAGCCCAGACTTAATGCCTTTTTAAAGTATTTTTCAGCTTGGTTAATATTGGTTTGAGAAACCATAATTCCCTGTAAAAAGTTATAATAACCCTGCTGTTTTTTGATTAAGGCGCTTTCCGGATTTTTAATGTAAGACAACCATTTGCTTGCCCCGGCAAAATTTTGCTTTCTTAACTGCAAAAAAGCCAACAATATAAATTCATTTTTGAAGTAAAACAGCACAAATATACTTGATAAAAGCACAATTGAAATTCCATTCATGATGTTTCCGTCAATAAATTGAAATACTGCCCAAACTAATATTCCTGTCGCTATGACTAATTTTATATACTTATTAAACATTGATAATTATTTTTTTATGGATTGCAAAGTTACATTTTTGCAATGGTTTTATTATTTTTTATAATGTTTTTTAAATTGTAAATAAGCAAATAAACTTATGATTGCAAAAACACCGATTGCATAATACACAAAGGTTGGTGTGATCACTTTGTCGCCGCTCGCATACGAATGCAATCCGGACAAGTAAAAGTTTACGCCAAAATAGGTCATTAAAATGGAAGCAAAAGCAGCCACAGAAAACATATTAAAGGTAAAACGGCTTCGTAAACCGGGAACCAAGCGCAAGTGAAGCACAAAAGCATAAATCATAATGCTAATTAATGCCCAAGTTTCTTTTGGATCCCATCCCCAATATCGTCCCCAGCTTTCATTCGCCCACATTCCACCCAAAAAGTTTCCTATGGTTAACATGATCAAACCAACAGTTAAAGACATTTCATTGATTATGGTCATTTCCTTAATCATCAATCCAATTTTCTCCTTATTTTTCTTGGTGGTTAAAATCATTAAAATTAAAGCAACCAACCCTAAAATCATTCCTAAGGCAAACGGACCGTAACTTGCCACAATAATGGCCACATGAATCATTAACCAATAAGAATTAAGCACAGGCTGCAGGTTTGCAATTTCTGGATCCATCCAGTTCCAATGCGCCACCATTAATATAAATGCCGTTAAAAATGCCGTTGCGGCAATGGTCATCGACGATTTTCTTCCAAACAGCAATCCGAAAAGCATCGTGGCCCAACCTACGTAAATCATCGACTCATAAGCGTTGCTCCAAGGTGCGTGTCCGCTAACAATCCAACGTGCAATTAAGCCCCCTGTGTGAAGGGTAAACAGTAAAATGATGATGGCAATACAGGCTTTTACTGAAAAATCAAGAATTTTATTTTTTCGGAATATTTGAAAAATTACCAAAAAGAACATCAATGTTCCGATGTACATATAGTAGCTAAATAATTTTTTAAAGACATCGTATTTGTTATAGGCAATTTCAACATCAATCTTGTGTTCCGCAGGATAAACGGCACTTCCATATTTCTTTTGAAATTTTATAATTCCGTCTAACATTTCATCAGATTGCGCATAGTTTTTTGAAACTTGCGATTCTGATAAGGTTTGTAAATAAACAGGTAAAATTTGACGAACAAATACAGAATCCGTTCCTTTAAAATTGGCTTCATTTAAAGCGTTATGCGAAACCCAGGTATTTTTTGGATCGTTTGGAATTGGGAATATTCTTAAAATATCTCCGGTAATGGCAGAATATAATAAATTAACCCTTCTGTCAACATTAATAACATCTTTTTCAAATTTGCTTTTGATGTTGCTTTTTTGCGCTTGCTGTTGCACTTCACCAAGTTTATAATTTCCTTTATCATCAAAAAAGTTGACCAGCGATGCGTATTTTTGTTCGTGCGGAATGCCGATAAGATCTCTTAATTTTGTGTTCCCGGATTCAATATAAATGATGGAAACCTGAAACCAAAGTCTCGGATTTTGTTCAATGGATAAAAATACCTGCGTGGCATTCATATCCTTGTAAGTATCCGATTTACTGACTTTTCTTAACAATTCTGAGGCATAAGTATGCACAGGTTTCATTCTTCCGCCAGCATCTTGTATAATTACCCTGCTAAATTTATCGGCGTGATCTGCATCAATAATATTGGCGGTAACTATGGAATCAATCTGTTTTTGAAGCGGCGCGTGATCGTGATCTTGCGAAAACGCAAATGATGAAACCAACAATAATAAAATGGTGACAGCGGCAGATTTTTTCTTTCTGATTTTATCCAAACTGTTTCTGAGGAAATCAAATCGGGTATTTTTAACGAACATAATCAACATTAATCCGGCATACAATAAGAAATAACCGATGTAGGTGACTGTTGACCCCCAAAAATCATGATTCACAGATAAATGGGTTTCTTCATATTCAGGCGTAATGTTATAGCTTGACTGGAAGAATTTGTAGCCTTTATAATTCAATATATGGTTCATAAATATTCTAAAATCAAAGGTTTCTTCCGGTGAAATTACTGTCACTTCGCTGGCAAATGACATAGCGCTGTTTGATCCCGGATAGTTGTCCAGTTGAAAATCTTTCAGTTTAATGCTAAATGGCAATTGCATTTGCATGGCGCCATAACTCATTCTGAAATTTAAGTCTCCAACAGAAAATTGCGTTGGTGGTTGAATGGCAAATTTAGTTCCTTTTAATTTTATTGTTTTGGTTTCTTCACCAACAGTGACATCAAATTCCAGTTGCGCCAAATCTGATTGTTCTTTGGTTCCTGAAATTGTTTTATAAGATCCTCTAAGCGGCATTTGCGGAACCACAAATTGCAATCCAGCAACGGAGTGTACGGCCAAAAGTGAAAAATCCTGTAAAGAATCTTTTACAATAGTGCCTTCAAATTTATCGGCCATTCTAAAGAAAGTTCCATCAGCAACAGATTTAATTTTTAAACCGTTCGCAGTGGTCACAAAATCAATGGTATTTGGTGTTGGGGAATCAAATCCCACCAAAACGCCATGCACTTCTTCAGTGGCCCCTTTTTTAATATAGTGGTCGTGTCGTCCGCCTTCTCCCGATTCAACAAATTTTAAATATTCCTCGCCGGCTTCATCAGCTTCAAATACTTCTATGGCATTTGGAGTGTAGTTTGTTAATTTTACATCAACATCTTTTCCTTTAAAATCGGTTTTGTAATGGTAGTTATTGTTTCCCAATGCCGACAACAAGATGGCTTTATGCGAAGGCGTTTTCTGTTCTTTTCCATCGTTGACAACAACGCTTATATAGCTTTTATCAGAAAAATAAACGTTGCTAACGGCGCCTTCCCTAATAGGCATAATGCCTTCGGTGCTAATATAACGCGTTATTCCTGCGCCAACCAGTATTAAAAAAAAGGACAAGTGAAAAACCAGCACCACCAATTTTTCTTTTCTATAAAGTTTGTATTTAAAAATATTTCCAAAAAAGTTGATGGCGAAAAAGGCCATAATTGCCTCAAACCACCAAGCATTGTAAACCAAAACTTTTGCGGTTTCGGTGCCGTAATCATTTTCGATAAATGTTGCAACTCCCATAGATAAAGCAAAAATTAAAAATAATGCTGCCGTTACGCGAGTTGAATAAATAAGTGAAAGAAGTTTGTTCATTTTTATAGTTTTAATAGTAAAAAATAACGAGTTGCGAAGATAATGATATTTGTCATAATACTAAATTTTAATCGGTATTTTAAGCAAATCTTAATCTTGTAAAATTTCAAGCGGAAATAGCGCCATTACATTTATTGATGGAACAGATTATTGTCATTAAAAAAGATTAAAAATATCAAAATAATTGTTTAAATATTTTTGTAAATTTGGGGTTTATAAATTAGTAAATGAAAAACTTAAACAGTTTTAAATTGCACGCAGACGTCTTTTTAAACATAAAGCGTCCAGATTCTTTTTGTGCCTAATTTTATTCTTTTTTAACGATATTCGATCACCTTTTACAAATTATTTACAACTTTTAAATATATTATTATGGAATTACCATACGCAGAACCCTATAAAATTAAAATGGTTGAACACATCAAACGTTCAACACAAGAGCAACGATTAAAATGGATACAAGAAGCCGATTATAATTTATTCAACCTTTCTTCTGATAAAGTTTTTATTGATGTATTGACAGATTCAGGAACTGGCGCCATGAGCGACAAACAGTGGGCTGAAATGATGATTGGAGATGAAAGTTATGCGGGATCATCCTCGTTTTTAAAACTTAAAGATACCGTTCAAAAAATTACCGGGTTCAACTATTTCTTGCCTACACACCAAGGAAGGGCAGCTGAAAATGTGTTGTTTTCCGCATTGGTGAAAGAAGGCGATATTGTTCCCGGAAATTCACATTTTGACACCACCAAAGGCCATATTGAATTCAGAAAAGCCAAAGCGTTGGATTGCACCATCGATGAAGCTTTTGACACTTCCAATATGCATCCATTTAAAGGAAATGTTGATTTAAACAAACTTGAAACAGTTTTTAAAAGCCATCCCAAAGATAAAATTCCTTTTGTGATACTTACCATAACTTGCAATAGTGCGGGCGGACAGCCAGTTTCTGTGCAAAACACCAAAGAGGTTTCGGCATTATGTAAAAAATACGGAATTCCGTTGTATTTTGACGCTGCCCGTTTTGCCGAAAATGCTTATTTCATCAAAAAGCGTGAGCCCGGGTATGAAAACAAATCCATTAAGGAAATTGCCAAGGAAGTATTTTCTTATGGCGACGGAATGACGATGAGCTCTAAAAAAGACGGATTGGTAAATATGGGCGGTTTTATTGCCCTAAACAACGAAGAAGTTTTTAAGCAGGCAGCTGTTTTCAATATTATGTTTGAAGGTTTTATCACTTATGGAGGCATGAATGGGCGTGATATGGGCGCATTGGCTGTTGGGTTGGACGAAGCCACGGAATTTAATTATTTGGAAAGCAGGGTAGAGCAAATTGCTTATTTGGGTCAAAAGCTGGTCGATTTTGGTGTTCCGGTACAACAACCTTTCGGCGGTCATGCCATATTTTTGGATGCCAATAAATTTGTTCCTAAAATTCCGAGAGAAGAATATCGGGCGCAGGCTTTGGCGGTTGAAATTTATATTGTTGGCGGAATAAGGGGCGTTGAAATAGGAACTGTTTTGGCCGACAGAGATCCGATAACCCGAGAAAATCGGTATCCGGAATTGGAAATGGTGCGGTTGGCTATACCAAGAAGGGTTTATTCCAACAACCACATGGATTATATTGCTGTGGCGCTAAAAAATATTTATGATACCAGGGAAGAAGCAAAATCGGGTTATACAATTGTGGAGGAAGCGCCCATTATGAGACATTTTACCGTTAAATTCAAAAAAATATAATACCATTTACTCTTTTTTTGGTACTTTTGCTGAACTGAATTGTAAAATAATATCGAAATGTTATCAAATGCCAGTAAGTATGCTATTTTATCTACCTTGTATTTGGCGGAGCATTCAAATGAAGAAAGAAAAATCAGCGTAAAGGAAATTGCTGAAAATATTGATGTTCCAAGTCCGTTCTTGGCAAAGCTATTCCAGCAGTTGGTGCGCGGTAAAATTATTTCTTCCAGCAAAGGTCCGCATGGAGGTTTCTATTTATCCGACAAGAATAAACAAAAAAATGTGCTTGACATTATCGATAATATTGATGGTTTAAATAAATTGAATGGCTGTTTTTTGGGGTTGAATGAATGCGATTCCACAAATCCTTGTCCGGTACATTTTATTGTCGTGCCTTTTAAAAACAATATATTGGCGAAGTTTAGGGATTTAACAATTATGGAGTTTGCCAAGGAAATTTCCGACAAAGGAGGGCCTAAAACCTTAAAAGACATCAGTCCTTCATTTGAAGTGCCTATTGATTAGAATTATGGGAAATTGAATCAAAAAATGTTTAAAAAATTGACAAATGTCATTTTTTTTAAATCTAATAATCCTATTTTCGTTGACAGAAGATAAAAAAGAAAACAGTTCTTGCATTTAAAGAAGGGCTATCTCTAATACAAAATTATTTTCTTTGAAATAAAAATTTAGTTAGTAGTTTAAGTTAGAACCAAAACTTTGATGGCAACATCAAAAGTTTTGGTTCTTTTTTTTTACTTTAATACTGAAAACTCAATGGCTGAAGAAGTGAAAACAATATGCGTTTGGGTTTTAAAATCTTCTTTTGTCGCTTTAAAGATATTGTCCACATAGGTTTGCGGATTTAAATCAATCAAAGGAAACCAAGTGCTTTGAACCTGGATTTGCAGTTTGTGCCCTTTCTTAAATGTGTGATTTACATCCTGTAGCGTAATGTTTACCGCAGTTTTTTTATTCGGAATAAACGGTTCAGGAAAGGTAAAACTGTTTCTGAATTTTCCGCGCATCACCTCACTGCGAACCATTAAATGATAATTGCTCATTTTTAAATGGTCTTGCATTTTTTCGTTTGTTTCTTCCGTATCAGCTGGATGCACATCTATCACTTTCACAATCCAATCGGCATCGGTTCCTGTGGTTGCCACTTGCAGTTTTGCCAAAATATCTCCGGCCAACGTGAAATCTTCTTTCAAAATATCAGTCTCAAAAACCAACACGTCGCCTCTTCTGGCTGCAAAACGCTGGTCGTCGGTCATATATTTTCTTGGCGTAAAAACGGTTTTTATATCTTCTGAATAGGGCACCGGTTTTTTAATATCGCTGATAAATTTGATGCCAATTTCTTTTTCTTCTGAAGCGGTTAATTTTTGGTTGTCCGACAAATACATCAACATTTTTTTAGCACCTGCGGGCGGCCAGATTTTGTATGAGTTCCATTCTTTTTTACCGGTGTCATAAACGTAAGCTTCTGGCAATCCCGAATTTTTATCGCCGCTGCCTTTTAAGAAATGATTGAAAAATTTGGTTTCAATTTGTTCCTGGAATTTTATGGAGATGGAATCGCCAAAATAATAATTTCCCACGCTGTTTTCAACGTCTGTTCTTGCCCATTGTCCGTGACTCCAAGGTCCGAAAACAAGTGTGTTGTAATTGTCTTTATTGTATTTTTCAATTGTTTTGTAGGTTTCTAAAGCACCAAATAAATCTTCAGCATCAAATTCACCGCCAACAACCATTGTTGCCACTGACGATTTAATTTTTTTCAAATGTTGAATAATGCCTTTGCTTTGCCAAACTTCGTCATAATTTGGGTGTTCTATTAATTCTGCCCAAAAGAAATCGTCCACTTTGTCTTTGTTTTGAGGCGCTGTTTCATCCAGTTTTTCATATTGAAAATAGTGGTTTAAATTGCTTAACGGGCCGGCATCCAAAAAAAACTGGTATTGATCCTGCGTTTTTAAATCGGGAATGGAATACCAAGCCGTATCGGATGGTGCGTCTTTTGGCGTTCCAAACAACGAGTTGATTTTAAAATAGCTCAATAAATAAGCGCCGTTGTGGTGAAAATCATCAAAAAAGAAATCTCCAATAGGCGCTTGCGGTGAAGCTGCTTTTAAGGCAGGATGCGCGTCAATGGCAGAATATGTACTGTAAAAACCGGGATAGGAAATTCCCCAAGTGCCCACATTTCCATTGTTATTCTCCACATTTTTCACCAGCCAGTCTATGGTATCGTAGGTGTCTGAACTTTCATCAATATCTTTGTTGCTTTTTTTATTTGGGATATAAGCGCGCATATTGTCGTAAGTTCCTTCACTCATCCAACGCCCGCGAACATCCTGATAAACCACAATATTTCCTTCTTCCATTAAAAATTTATTGGGCGCAATGCTTTTTTTCAAGGAATCTGCGCCATAGGGCTGACAGCTATAAGGGGTGCGTTGCAGTAAAATTGGGTATTTTTTGCTTTTGTCTTTTGGCGAATAAATGGCGGTAAACAATTTTACGCCATCACGCATGGTAATGGTCGTTTCCATTTTATCGTAATTTTCTTTGACAAAATTGATTTCAGTTGCTTCGGCAGTAATCATTTTTTTACAGCTAAATAAGGAAACAACCAGCAAAACGGTGAAAATTGCTTTAATTGGGTGAAATTTCATAAAAAGGTTGATTGGTTAAGCGTAAATCTACAATAATTTATACAACAGAAAACTAAATCAAATATTATTTTGGGCCTGCCCGCCTTTTGGTGGGCGTTACCGCAAGGGTCGCGCTATTCGCTATATCTTTTTTTTCATTGCATTTCAAAAAAGGATATCGCTGCTATCACTAACGCGAATTCAATTATTAATGAAAAATACCTGAAACCCGAAACTTGATACTTGAAACTTGAAACCCAAAACAACCAAAAATCTACATATTTCTTCTGTACTGTCCGCCAACTTCAAACAAAGCATCCGTAATTTGTCCGATAGAACACACCTTGCAGGCTTCCATTAATTGTTCAAAAATATTTTCGTTATTCACGGCTTTTTGTCTTAATAAGGCAATATGTTCTTTTACTGCAGATGCATTTGCTTTATTCAGGTTTTTAACCACCGTAATTTGGTATTGTTTTTCTTTTTCGGTGGCTCTGATAACTTCTTCAGGCAAAATGGTTGGCGAACCTTTGCTGCTTAAAAACGTGTTTACGCCAATAATAGGAAATTCACCATTGTGTTTTAAGGTTTCGTAATACAGGCTTTCTTCCTGAATTTTACTGCGTTGGTACATAGTTTCCATCGCGCCTAAAACACCGCCGCGCTCTGTAATTCTGTCAAATTCGGCATAAATGGCTTCTTCCACCAAATCGGTCAATTCTTCAATAATAAAAGAACCTTGAATTGGATTTTCATTTTTGGTCAATCCCAATTCTTTGTTGATAATCAGCTGAATAGCCATTGCTCTGCGCACACTTTCTTCCGTTGGTGTGGTAATTGCTTCGTCATAAGCGTTGGTGTGCAAACTGTTGCAATTGTCGTAAATGGCATACAAAGCCTGCAAGGTGGTGCGAATATCGTTAAAGTCAATTTCCTGTGCATGCAAACTTCTTCCTGAAGTTTGAATGTGGTATTTCATCATTTGGGCACGTGCGTTGGCGCCGTATTTTTCTTTCATGGCTTTCGCCCAAATTTTGCGGGCAACCCTTCCAATCACTGCATATTCAGGATCAACGCCGTTGGAGAAGAAGAAGGATAAATTCGGTCCGAATTCATTAATATCCATTCCTCTCGACAAATAATATTCCACATAAGTAAATCCGTTTGCCAAGGTAAATGCCAATTGCGAAATTGGGTTTGCGCCGGCTTCCGCAATATGGTAGCCGGAAATTGAAACGGAATAAAAATTTCTGATATTATTGCCGATAAAATATTCCTGGACATCACCCATCAATCGCAATGCAAATTCGGTGGAAAAAATACAGGTATTTTGTGCCTGGTCTTCTTTTAAAATATCGGCTTGTACCGTTCCTCGGACTTTGGCGATGGTTGCTGTTTTTATTTTTTGATAAATGTCAAGCGGCAATACTTCATCTCCGGTAACGCCTAAAAGCAATAAACCCAATCCGTTATTTCCTTTGGGCAATTCACCTTGGTATTGCGGACGGGCAACACCTTTTTTTTGATAAATGGCTTTTATTTTTTCTTCAATTTCTTGCTCAAGTCCGTTGGCTGTAATATATTTTTCACATTCCTGGTCAATCGCAGCATTCATAAAAAATGCCAACATCATGGGTGCCGGACCGTTAATTGTCATAGAAACTGAGGTAAGAGGATTTGTCAAATCGAATCCGGAATACAATTTTTTGGCATCATCCAAACAGCAAACGGAAACGCCTGCGTTTCCAATTTTTCCATAAATATCCGGACGAATATCAGGATCGTTTCCATATAAAGTCACGGAATCAAATGCGGTGGACAAACGTTTTGCCGGAAGTCCCAAACTCACATAATGAAAACGTCGGTTCGTGCGCTCCGGTCCGCCTTCGCCGGCAAACATTCTTGCAGGATCTTCGCCTGTTCTTTTAAACGGAAAAAGTCCTGCGGTATAAGGAAACTCTCCGGGAACATTTTCTTCCAGAGACCACAACAATAAATCGCCCCAAGCTTCGTATTTTGGCAGGGAAATTTTAGGAATTTGTGTGTGCGACAAAGACTCGCTGTGTGTTTTTATGTTTAATTCTTTTCCGCGAACATTAAAAGTAAAGAGGTCGTTTTTATAGGATTGCTTTTTAGCTTCCCAATTTAAGATAATTTCCCAGTTGTACGGATTCAAATCCATTTTTACGCGGGCAAATTCTTTGAATAAAAGCGATAAAAATTGGATATCAACATCATTTTTGGTCAATTTTAGAAGCTGTTCTTCATTTACGCCAATTTTAGTTAGATGCGTTAACTCCGTTTCAGCAGAAACCTTTGCTACGGAACAAATGGTTTTATAAATCCCGAACAACTTTTGCGCAATCTGTTTTTGTTTTTTCGCGTTTTGGTTGTAAGCCCTGTTATTTTCGGTGATTTCCGACAAATAACGCACCCTGTTTGGCGGAATAATATATTGTTTTTCGCTTATTTTGTCCGAAACTTCAAAAGTGCTTTTAAAATGCGTGCCTGTTTTTTCGTTAATTTTTTTTATGAGTACCTGATACAATTCATTGGTTCCCGGATCGTTGAACTGGGAAGCGATGGAACCGTAAACAGGCATGGAATCGATGCTGTTTTTCCACAAATTATGGTTGCGCTGGTATTGTTTTTTTATGTCGCGCAAGGCATCCAAAGCACCGCGCTTGTCGAATTTATTGAGCGCAATAACATCGGCAAAATCGATCATATCAATTTTTTCCAATTGCGTTGCGGCACCATATTCCGGCGTCATCACATACAAAGAAACATCAGAATGGTCCAAAATTTCTGTATCGCTTTGCCCAATGCCCGAAGTTTCCAAAATCACCATGTCAAAATTGGCAACTTTTAAGATATCCACGGCAATGCTCACGTGTTTTGACAAGGCCAAATTTGATTGGCGCGTGGCCAAGGAACGCATATAAACACGGTCGTTTTTTATGGAGTTCATTCTGATCCTGTCGCCCAATAAAGCGCCGCCAGTTTTCCTTTTTGAAGGGTCAACCGAAACAATGGCGATTGTTTTTTCGGGAAAATCGATTAAATACCTTCTCACCAATTCATCAACCAAAGACGATTTCCCCGATCCGCCTGTCCCTGTAATTCCCAAAACAGGTGTTTCCGATTTTTTTGCTTCAGCTTTAATTTCATTGATAAAAACGGTATGTTTTTCAGAGAAATTTTCTGCGGCAGAAATGGCTTTCGCCAATTGCATCGGAATTTTACCGGCCAAATCTGCAACGGAAAAATCAACAATTTTGCCTGTCGGAAAATCGCAACCAGCAACCATATCGTTTATCATTCCCTGCAAACCCATGCTGCGGCCATCATCCGGGGAATAAATGCGCGTAATTCCGTATTTTGTTAATTCTTCAACTTCATCAGGAAGAATTACGCCGCCGCCGCCGCCAAATATTTTAATTTGGGGAGCGCCTTTTTCCTGAAGCAAATCGTACATATATTTAAAATATTCTATATGTCCGCCTTGGTAGGAAGTCATCGCAATCGCATTTGCATCTTCCTCAATGGCACAATTTACCACTTCTTCAACACTTCTGTCATGCCCCAGATGAATCACTTCAACACCTGTGGCCTGAATAATTCTTCGCATAATATTGATGGCGGCATCGTGACCGTCAAAAAGGGAAGCGGCTGTAACTATTCTAACTTTATTTTTTGGTTTATAAGGCGTAATTGTATCCATTTTTGTGTTTAATTGTATGCCGCAATTTACGAAAATTATTAAGGATTGTTTAATTGCTTGTTTTGATGTTTTAATTGAAGAAAGTTTGTTTTGATAAAATTCAAACAAAAAAACCTTAAAATTCAGGAAAAAGTATTAAAAAAACTAATAAAAAGCTATAGATACTTTAAAAAAGCAACCGTTTTTCTCGATTCTAAATAATTTAAATCCTGCTCATTTTTATAGGCTTCTTTTTCAAAACTGATGTTTTTATAGGCCAATTCATGGTTTTTATATTGATAAATCCGAATACAGTATTCTATAAAATACCAAACAAAAAAGAGAATCCAAAGCATTTCTGCCTGCTGTTTTAAATGAATTTTTTCGTGGTTTAATAACAAGGAATTATTGATGCTTTTCTTATTTCTTAAGAAGATAAAAGGGAAAATGGTCAATCCGGAATATTTCTTCGGAATGAGATATTTAAAAATGACAATCATATTAAAAATTAGGTTCAAAAATTAAACCAAATTACATAAGATTTGTTGAATATGATGAAAATTAAAATAGCTCGAATAACTTTTAAGCCATTTATGGAAAATGGCATGATAAATAAACTTGAGCTTATTTAACATACCATTCTGTATTAAATTATAATCTTAAAATATTCTAAGTCAATTTTATTTAATTTTTGTTTTAATTGGATAAGGCGGTGTTTCCATCTTTTTTGGAGGATTTGCTTTCAACTGTTCTAAAACAACTTGGATTGCTTTTTCCAATTGCGGATCTTTTCCCTGAATAACTTCGGCAGGCCATTGTTCAACCTCAATATCTGGCGCTACACCTTCATTTTCTATACCAAAACCTTTTTCATCGTAGAAAGCTAAGTTTGGTGAGGTCACGATTCCGCCATCAATAAACTCCGGATATCCTAAAATACCTACCAAGCCTCCCCAGGTGGTTTTACCGATAATGGTGCCCAAATCATTTTTTCTGAACAAATAAGGGAAGTAATCGCCTCCGGAACCTGCAGTTTCATCGATAAGCAAAACTTTTGGACCTTGTATGGAAGCGTTAGGCGCTTTCTGGTCTTTTCCGTAACGATAACTCCAGTACGATTGCAGCGGACGTTTTAAAATATCGATATAATAATCGGCCAACTGGCCACCGCCATTAAAGCGTTCGTCAATAATGATTGCGGCTTTATTTGCTTGCGGAAAGAAATAGCGCTTAAAATATTCATGGCCTTGCGTGGTTGTATTTGGCACATAAACATAAGCGACTTGTCCATTGGTGGCTTCATTCACTTTTTTGATATTGCCTTCAACCCAATCCCTGTTGCGTAAAGTCATTTCTGATGCTATTGGTGTAACCGTAATTTTCCTTGAATTGGTCATATTGGGATTTGAAGAGACCGTTAGCACAGTTAACTTATCAGCCGTATTTTCAAAAAAGCTAAAGAAATTATCATTTGCCGTAACGGATTTGCCATTAACTTCCAAAATGTAATCACCCACTTTAATTTCTACGCCAGGTTCAGTAAGTGGTGATCTCAATTCAGGAGTCCAGTTCAGTCCGCCATAGATTTTTTTGATGCGGTAGCGGTTATTCATCACTTCATAATCTGCGCCCAAAAGTCCGCCAACAATATTTTTGGCTTTTTTCATGCTGTCGCCGGTACTGGAAAAGCGGTGATGGCCTACAGACAATTCACTGAACATCCACTCCATAACTTTATAAAGATCATTTTTACAGGACAAATCTGGGAGAAAAGTCGCATATTTCTTTTTCATGGCGTTCCAATCTGCACCGTGCATGCCGGGATCATAAAAATAATCTCGGTTAACACGCCAGGCTTCATCAAAAATATTGGTCCATTCTGCAAGTGGCTCAATTTTTACCTGTACGGCACCGGTATTCACAATTGCATCATCTTCAGGTTTTTTTCCGGTATCGGCAATTCCCCATGTATTTTTGATTTGGTAAAGCGTTTTGGTTCCTTTTGCTGCGATTATATAATCATCTGCAGGCATAATGGCCTCACCTTTTCTTTTCTTTAATTCATATTTATGAAGCATTGTTTTATCATCATTTGAAGCTTGCGCCAAATAATACAATTCGCCTTCTTTTGGCACTTGCAGGTTTCTGTAATTGCCTGAAGGAATTGGGATTGAAACAATTCTGTTTGTGATGCCTTCCCAATCAATGCTTAGCGGAGGAATATTTGTATCTTCCTTTTTTTCATCCTTTTTATCTGCTTTTTTATCTTCTTCTTTGCTTTTATCAACAGTTTCCTCTACGTCATTTTCTTTGGCAAAAGGCGATACCGTATTTTTTTGAAGTGTAATCAAATAAATGGAATTGCTTGCTGCCATATCCTGATTGGACAAATCAAACCAGTTAACTACCGGTCCGGCATCAGTAGAAGCAAATAAATATAAATACTTGCCGCTTGGGTCAAAAACAGGATTGCTGACATTGGCCAAACCATCTGAAACCGGATATGATTTATTCTCGGCTAAAGAATATAAGTAAGCCTGTTCAAAATTAGTTTCTGTGATAATGGTGTAGGCTATCCAGCCGGAATCTGCAGACCAACTGCCGAAAAGTTCCCGGAATGCGCCCGGGGCATAAACAGCATCCGCAGCAATTTTAGTGGATTTTCCACTGGCAATGTCAACCAAATAAAAGTTTCGGCCATTGTCCACAAAGCATATTTTTTTGCTGTTTGGCGACCAATGGATATTCGCATAAAATCCAGTGCCGTTCAAAGTAATTATTTTCGAAGTGTTTTCTCCGCTTGCATTTTTTATATGCAGCGCATATTCGCCGCTCTCATCAGAAAAATAGGCGATTTGTTTGCCGTCTGTTGACCAGGCAGGATATTTTTCGTGGGTTCCAGTTGTATTTGTCAAGTTTAACGGGTCGCCTTTTTTAGCAGGAATCGTGATTATTTCTCCTCTAAAATCCACTACCATGCGAGCGCCGGAAGGAGAAATATTTGCGCTGCGGATATAATTATTTCCTGTTACAAATCTTGATCGGTGTTCCAATAAATCGGTGGCGATGCCGACTTTGATTCTTGAGGTATTTCCGCCGGCAACATTAAAAAGATGAAGGTATCCGGCCTGTTCAAAAATAATTTCATCATCGGAAGCGGAGATGTTTATAATTGGAAAATCTTTAAAATCGGTCAGTTGTTTGACTTCTTTTTTGTCTTGCGTATAACTAAAAAGGTTAAATTCTCCATTTCTGTCGCTTATGAAATAGACAGTTTTACCAATCCAAACCGGTTGGGTGTCGTTGCTGCCGCCCATTGCTTTTGGAATTTCGGCTACGGCATGATTGCTATTCTCGTAAATCCAAATCCTGCTCATTGTGCCTCCGCGATAATGCTTCCACTGCTTAAACCTGTCTGCTATTGGCGTGTAGGCGATTTGATTGCCGTCCGGGCTGTAAGAAGCCCAAAACGCATTTGGAATGTCTAACGTTGTTACTTTTCCGCTGGCAATTTCAATGGTAAATAATTGTGAATATCTGTTGGTAAAGGTGTTGCGTTGAGAATTAAACAAAACCTGTTGGCCATTTGGCGTAAATCCCCTAACCAAGTCATTATAAGGATGCCAGGTAAGCCGCTTTGGAACACCGCCAGAAACAGGCACAATATACACATCTGTATTGCCGTCGTATTGCGCATTGAAAGCAATCATACTGCCGTCTGGAGAAAAAACAGGATTTGATTCCACGCCCTCATCCACAGTGAGTCGCCTTGGATTGGAACCGTCTTTATTGGCAATCCAAAGGTCTTCGGCATAAATGAAGGCGATATTGGTTTTACTGATCGCCGGCTCAGAAAGCAAGCGAGTGTCTGTTTTGTCTATGGCCATCATTGGGCTATAAATCAACATAAATAAGAAGGATAGGCTAAATAGCTTTAGGAAAGAGATTTTCATATGATAATGGTTAAAATAATTAATGCGATACTAACAAATATAATCAATTTTATAAAACAAAATAAACGGAGTAAAGTCTAAAATTTTTTGTGAAAATATCAAAAAGTACAATTTAAAGAGCATTGAGCTGAAAGAAAAAATCACTGATATAATTCTCTTAAAAAATTGTAAATTTGTAAAGTTAAATTTCATTTAAATGACTTTTCAAGACCGGATAAAACAAGGAATTCCTTCCGAATTGCCTTCAAAAAAAACGTACGAAAAAGCAATAAATCACGCGCCAAAGCGCATGGATATTTTGTCGAATGAAGAAAAAGAGCTTGCAATCAGAAATGCGTTGCGGTATTTTGACAAAAAACACCACACTGTTTTAGCTAAGGAATTTGCGGAGGAATTAAAAGAATACGGACGAATTTATATGTATCGTTTTCGGCCCGAATATCAGTTTTATGCACGGCCAATCAACGAATATCCGGGTAATTCTGTTCAGGCAAAAGCCATTATGCACATGATTCAGAATAATTTGGATGAAGCCGTGGCGCAACATCCACACGAATTGATAACCTATGGCGGCAACGGCGCTGTTTTTCAAAATTGGGCGCAATATTTATTGACCATGAAATACTTGTCGGAAATGAACAACGAACAAACGTTGGTGATGTATTCCGGCCACCCAATGGGTTTGTTTCCTTCCAATGCCAACGCGCCCAGAGTGGTGGTTACCAACGGAATGATGATTCCAAATTACAGCAAACAAAACGACTGGGAAAAATATAATGCCCTGGGCGTAACGCAATACGGTCAAATGACCGCCGGCAGCTTTATGTATATTGGGCCGCAAGGAATTGTGCACGGCACCACAATTACGGTATTAAATGCAGGCCGGAAAATTGCTAAAAATGGCGAGCCTTTGGCGGGGAAATTATTTCTGACTTCAGGTTTGGGAGGAATGAGCGGCGCCCAGCCAAAAGCCGGAAATATTGCTGGTTGCGTTACAGTTTGTGCCGAAGTGAATCCGAAAATTACGGAAATCCGCTTGTCGCAAGGTTGGATAGATGAAAAAATAACCGATTTAGATGAATTGGCCGCAAGGGTAAAAATCGCCAAAGAAAACAAGGAAGTGGTTTCCATTGCCTTTTTAGGAAATATCGTGGAGGTTTGGGAGAAATTTGCAGAAGAAAATGTTTACGTAGATTTGGGTTCAGACCAAACTTCGCTGCACAATCCTTGGGCCGGCGGTTATTATCCCGCAGGAATTTCTTTTGAGGAATCCAATGTGATGATGGTGGAAAATCCCCCATTATTTAAAGAAAAAGTGCAGGAAAGTTTAAGAAGGCAAGTTGTGGCAATCAACAAACACACCGCAAAAGGAACTTACTTTTTTGATTATGGGAATGCTTTTTTATTGGAAGCAAGCAGGGCAGGAGCAGATGTAATGGCAAAAAACGGCATCGATTTTAAATATCCGTCTTATGTGCAGGATATTATGGGACCGATGTGTTTCGATTATGGTTTCGGGCCTTTTCGTTGGGTGTGCACAAGCGCAAATCCGGCCGATTTAGAAAAAACGGATGCCATTGCTTGTGAGGTTTTGGAAGAAATCAAAAAAAATTCTCCAAAAGAAATTCAGCAGCAAATGACCGACAATATTCAGTGGATAAAAGGTGCCCAGGAAAATAAATTGGTGGTGGGCTCCCAAGCCCGGATTTTATATGCGGATGCGGAAGGCCGTATGAAAATTGCGGAGGCTTTTAACAATGCCATAAATAACGGAGAAATTTCACAACCTATTGTTTTGGGACGTGACCATCACGATGTTTCCGGAACAGATTCACCTTACAGAGAAACTTCAAATATTTACGACGGTTCCAAATTTACGGCTGATATGGCAATTCAAAATGTGATTGGCGACAGCTTTCGCGGAGCAACCTGGGTATCAATCCATAACGGCGGCGGAGTGGGCTGGGGAGAGGTCATTAACGGCGGATTTGGTATGGTTCTTGATGGTAGTTTAGAGGCCGAAAAGCGCTTGAAAAGCATGCTTTTTTGGGATGTGAACAATGGTATCGCACGCAGAAATTGGGCGAGAAATGAAGGCGCTGTATTTGCCATAAAAAGAGCGATGGAAGTGGAGCCAAATTTAAAAGTGACTTTGCCTAATTTAGTTGATGACCAAATCTTGAAAGATTTATTTTAATAATTAAAATTGTAGATAAATGAAAGCCTTAAAATTACTTCCGCTAGCTTTAATTTTTTTTGTAGCTTCTTGCAGCTCCGTCAGAGTTACAGCCGATTATGATACAACCGCCGATTTTTCTAAGTATAAAACATTCGCTTTTTATAAAAAAGGGATTGACAAAGCTGAAATATCCGATTTGGACAAACGAAGAATTCTAAAGGCCATTGAAAGCGAATTGTTGGCGAAAGGTTTCACAAAATCGGAGGAACCTGATTTGCTGGTCAATATATTCGCAAAATCAACACAAAAAGTTGATGTGTACAATAACAATTTTTATTACGGCTGGTACCCTTGGTATTACGGACCAAATTTTGGCACACAGGTGTCCAAATACACTGAAGGAACTTTATTCATCGATTTAATTGACGCCAACAAAAAAGAACTGGCTTGGCAGGGAATCGGAAGCGGTGCTTTGTCCGCCACCGGAAATGTTGCAAAAAAGGAAGAAAAAATCAAGGAATTTGTGGCCGAAATTATGGCGCAATATCCTCCGGGAACTGAAAAATAATTTTATTTTCAAAAGAATTAACCTACAAGTTTAAAAACGTTCTGAAATTTCAGAACGTTTTTTTGTTATTTTTGCCAAATCTATGTTAGAAAAACCAATTTCTTCAGAAGAAGATTACTATATAAATGAGGATGGCTACCGTGTGTTTACGGAAAAATACCATTTGAAAAGAGGTTATTGCTGCAAAAGCGGCTGCAAACATTGTCCGTTTGGCTACGACAAGAAAACAGACAGTTTCAAGCGTTAAATATAAGTACCTTAAAAAATAAAAAATGATGTTAAAAAAAATAATTTTGGCAGTGGTTGTGTTTCAACTTTCTGCTTGTGCGGAATTGCAGCAGGTGATTAATCAAATGCCAAATGGCGGAATTACTAATTTTCAAATTGCGGCAGGTTTAAAGGAAGCGCTGCAAAATGGGATTTCAAATCAGGTAACCACTTTGGCGGTTCAGGATGGATTTTATAAAAATGAAATGGTTAAAATTTTATTGCCTGAAGAATTGCAAAAAGTGGATCGAACTTTAAGAAGTATCGGGTTGTCAAACTTGGCTGATGAAGGATTAAGAGTGTTGAACCGAGCTGCGGAGGATGCCGTGGGAGAAGCCATTCCTATTTTTTCTGATGCCATTACAAATATGACTTTTGTTGATGCGAAAAACATTTTATTGGGCGATAAAAATTCGGCTACGCAATATTTGAAAAGTGCCACTTCAGCAGCTTTGTACCAAAAATTTAACCCAATTATCAACAATTCATTTAAAAAAGTGGGTGCCGACAGAATTTGGACAGATTTAATTACCAGATACAATAATTTACCATTAACTGCTGATGTAAACCCGGATTTAACTGATTATGTGACCAAAGAAGCCTTAAAAGGCGTTTTCGCCATGGTTGAGGTTGAAGAAATTGAAATTAGGGCGAATGCAGCAAAAAGGAATTCCGATTTGTTAAAAAGGGTTTTTGCGTTGCAGGATTAATTTTGTTTAAAAATGGCTGTCTAATTTTTTGTGCAAGGCTTTAAAATAGTCAAAAGCCAGTAACAATCTCGATCCGTGCCAACTAAACATTTCACCATCCGCAAAAACAGTGATGGAACGATTTGTGAAACTTGAAATTTCCAAGGCATGTTCATCTTTAAATGGGAATGGTTCTGAAGACAAAATAATGACTTCAGGATCTCCTTCGTACCTGATTTTATCAATTTCAATTTTTGGATACCGACTCATATTTTGGTAGATGTTTTCAAACTTGTTGAGCTGCAGCATTTGGTTGATATAAGTGTCGTTTCCCGCAACCATCCACGGTTTTGCCCAAATAAAATAAGCCACTTTTCGGGTTGGTTTTGTTTTGATGAATTCATTGAAGTCGGTAAGTTTGAAGTTTATTTTTTCGACCAGGTTTTGGCTTTCTGTTCTTCTGTTTAAAATAGTTCCCAGGCTTAAAATGAAATTGATACTGTCTTCAATGGTGGTGATATCGGAAAAATAAGTGGGCGCAATTTTTTCCAGTTCAGGCAAAAAATCGTAGGTATTTTCTTCTTTATTGCAAAGAATAAAATCAGGATTTAAGGCTTTTATCTTATTGAAATCTACTTTTTTTGTGCCGCCCACAATGGTTTTGGTCGATTTTAAATGATAAGGATGCACGCAGAATTTTGTAATTCCGATTAGCTCATTTTCTAAATTCAAATCACAAAGCAATTCTGTTTGTGAAGGCACCAATGAAATGATTCTTTTGGGATTTTTGGAAACAGAAAATTCTCTTCCCAGTTGGTCTTTAATTATTCTCATCATTTATTTTAAACTGTCAATTGTTACTGCAACTATTAATTAAAATCAAAGCCATTTCTTGCTGTAATTTCAATGCCTCCAATTGCGCGGCTTTTGCAAAATCCAAGCCGTTGCCGGCATAAATTATGCTTCTTGCCGAATTTACCAGCAATCCGCAATCTTCATGAAGTCCGTATTTGCAAACTTCCTGCAGGTTTCCGCCTTGCGCGCCAACACCCGGAACCAATAAAAAATGATTGGGCACAATTTTTCTGATTTCCTCAAAATAAGTTGGTTTTGTGGCGCCAACCACAAACATCAAATTTTCTGAATTTTTCCAGGTCAGCGCGGTTTTTATCACTTCTTTATATAATTCATTTCCATTAATTTTTAATCCCTGAAAATCGAGTCCGCCTTTGTTGGAAGTCAGTGCCAATAAAATGGTGGTTTTGTCTTCAAAAGCCAAAAATGGTTCTACGGAATCGCTTCCCATATAAGGCGCCACAGTTACCGAATCAAAATTTAAATCTTCAAAAAACGCTTTTGCATACATGGTTGAGGTGTTGCCAATATCGCCGCGTTTGGCATCGGCAATGGTGAAAATTTCAGGATAATTTGCATTAAGATAATCAATGGTTTTTCCAAGCGCCGCCCAGCCTTTTAATCCGTAAGCTTCATAAAAAGCGGTATTTGGTTTGTAGGCAACGGCCAAATGGTGCGTGGCGTCAATAATTTGTTTGTTAAATTCAAAAATAGGATCTTCTTCATTTAAAAGATGTGTTGGAATTTTATCCAAATCTACATCCAGCCCAATACATAAAAATGATTTTTTTTGTTGAATTTGTGCAATAAGCGCTTGTTTGTTCATACGTTCAAATAAAGAATTTAACAAAAGTAGTAATTTTAATACTTTAAGTTATCTTTGTTTACCAAATAAAGCATCTTGTTAAGTTATATTTTAAATAAAATATTTTATGGATTTCTTACGCTGTTTGGCGTAATTACAGTCATATTTTTTCTTTTTAATGTGTTGCCGGGAGATCCTGCAAGAATGATGCTAGACCAACGGGAAGATGCCGAACAGCTTCAAAATATACGAGAGAAATACGGATTTGATCAGCCTTTAACCACACAGTATTTGTATTATTTGAACGATTTATTGCCCATTTCAGTTCACAGTTCAAATCCGGCAAATTACACCTATTTAACTGCTGAAAAATATTCTTATGCAAAACTGTTTTCGGCAGGTGAAAAAATAGTTGTGATAAAGTTTCCTTATCTGCGGAAATCGTTTCAAAAAAACGATAAAAATGTATCGGAAGTAATTGCGGAAACATTGCCAAACACTGCTGTTTTAGCGGTTTCTGCGATTGTAATTGCCATTATCACAGGCATATTTTTCGGAATACTTTCGGCCTTGTATAAAGATACTTTTTTCGACCGGATGATTTCGATATTGAGCACTTTGGGAATGAGTATGCCTTCATTTTTTTCTGCCATATTATTCGCTTGGTTTTTTGGGTTTGTATTGCACAAGTACACCAATTTAAATATGACGGGCAGTTTGTATGAAGTGGACGATTTTGGCGAGAACATTTATATTCAGTGGAAAAATTTAATTTTGCCGGCAATTGTTTTGGGAATCAGGCCATTGGCGGTGGTGATTCAATTGATGCGAAATTCTTTGTTGGAAGTTTTAAATCAGGATTATATAAGAACCGCTAGGGCAAAAGGACTTTCAACCTATAAGATCATAAAAACACACGCGTTAAAAAATTCGTTGAATCCGGTTGTTACCGCGGTTTCCGGATGGTTTGCCTCTATGTTGGCGGGCGCTGTGTTTGTGGAATATATTTTTAACTGGAACGGACTGGGAAAAGAAATTGTAAACGCGCTAAACACCTTGGATTTACCCATAATTATGGGGAGTGTTTTGGTGATTGCCACCATGTTTATCATTATCAATATTTTGGTTGATATCAGTTACGGGTTGCTGGATCCAAAAATAAGGTTGAAAGGCTAAGTTCTATTTAAAACGGCATCTGCGTTAGGGATTGCAGAGGAAAACCTTTTTGCGCTTTTTTCAGCGGAAAAAGTTTGCAACGAAAAGCCCGACCTTTTTGGGAACGCGCAAAAATTTTGATAAAAATTGCTGTACTTATCAGAATTAAGCCGATTGAAATAAAAGTGAAACACGAAAACGAATTCGCACAATAGTGAATTGAATTTTTTTAAGGAATTTAATAATGATTAAATTTGTCGATAAAACCTAACAAAAACAAAAAATATGAGAGCAAAAATAGTAGCCGGAAACTGGAAAATGAACAACGATTTGGATGAATCGAAATCATTGGTAAAAAAAATCGCAAAAAGCATCAAAAAACAACCGCTTGAAAACACAAGGGTCATTGTTGCCCCAAGCTTTGTAAGTCTGCAAAAAGTGGCAAGCAAAGCCAAAGGAACGAAAGTTGAGGTTGCTGCGCAAAACATGCATTTTGAAAAAAATGGCGCTTTTACAGGAGAAATTTCTGCATCGATGTTGAAATCGGTTGGCGTGCATATCGTGATTTTAGGACATTCAGAACGCAGGGAATATTTTGGGGAAACCGATGCGTTATTGGCTAAAAAAGTGGACGCCGCTTTGGCAAATAAGATGGAAGTGATTTTTTGTTTTGGGGAAGTTTTGGCCGAAAGAAAAGCCGGAAATCAGTTTAAAGTGGTGGAAAGGCAGATTAAAAATGGCTTATTTCATTTGGAAGCAAATGCCTGGAAAAACATCATTTTGGCCTACGAACCTGTTTGGGCCATTGGAACCGGCGAAACGGCGTCACCTGAACAAGCGCAGGAAATGCATGCTTTTATCAGAAAAATTGTTGCTGATAAATATGGCAATGATGTGGCTGAGATCGTTTCTATTTTATACGGCGGAAGCGTAAAACCTTCCAATGCTCGGGAAATTTTCTCAAAACCTGATGTAGATGGCGGTTTAATTGGTGGTGCAGCGTTAAACATAGACGATTTTAAAGCAATAATTGATGCAATTTAATGGATAATATTTATATATCTTACACCTTCAATGTAAGTCCGAAAGAACCGGCAACAGAAATTTTAATTGCCGAATTGGGTGAAGCGGGTTTTGAAAGTTTTGTTGAAAATGAAGAAGGCGTTGAAGCTTTCATTCAAAAATCCGATTGGAATATGCATGTTTTGGATGATATTTATGTGTTAAAATCAGGTGAATTTCAGATTTCTTATGAAATGAGGGAAATTGAACAAACCAATTGGAATATGGAATGGGAAAAAAACTTTAATCCGATTCAGGTTGATGGTTTGGTGAGCATCAGAGCGCCATTTCACGAGAATCCAAACCTGAAGTATGATATTGTAATTGAGCCAAAAATGAGTTTTGGCACCGGGCATCATGAAACTACGCATATGATGATCCAGCATTTATTGGACTTGGATGTTGCCGGTAAAAAAGTGTTGGATATGGGCTGCGGAACAGGGATTTTGGCAATTTTTGCTGAAATGAAAGGCGCAAAACCCATTGATGCGATTGATATTGACAATTGGTGTTATCAAAATTCTTTGGAAAATGTGGAACGCAATAACTGCAAGCATATTTCGGTTTTTGAAGGTGATGCTTCTTTGTTGAATGACAAAAAATATGAGGTAATTATTGCCAACATCAACAGAAATATTTTATTGAATGATATGCACGTTTACGCCAATTGTTTGGAGGAAAATGGCGTAATTTTGTTAAGCGGTTTTTACAAAGAAGACATTCCCGTTATTGATGCGGAAGTTTCAAAATACGGATTAAAACTTGCTAAACAAATTGAACGTAACAACTGGGTTGCTTTGAAGTATGTAAAATAATGATTATTTTTGCAGTATGAGCACAAAAAGAAAAATACAGGAAGATATAGACGTTCTTGAAAAAGAAGTCAATTTGCATGAAATTATCTTGTTTAATGATGATGTGAACACCTTTGATTTTGTGATTGACTGTTTGATAGAAATCTGTGACCATACCGCGGAACAGGCGGAACAATGTGCTTTGTTGGTGCATTATAAAGGAAAATGTGCCGTAAAAACTGGGGAATATGACGAATTAAAACCTCGCTGCACGCAACTTTTAACCAGAGGTTTGTCGGCTGAAATCATATAATCCCTTTGGTTATATGAATCATAAAAATTAAAAAATCCCGAATATTTCGGGATTTTTAATTTAAGCATTTTCTTACAAAGGAATATTTCCATGTTTTCTGTTTGGCCTTATAACTTCTTTACCTTCAAGCATTTGGAATGCCTTTATTAATTTTCTTCGGGTATTCTTCGGATAAATTACTTCATCAACAAATCCGCGCCTTGCCGCTCTGTAAGGATCCGCAAATTTGTAGGCGTATTCGGCTTCTTTTTCTATCAATTTTGCTTCAGGGTCTTCAGCAGCCATAATTTCATTTTTGAATATGATTTCTGCAGCGCCTTTTGCACCCATTACGGCAATTTCGGCAGTTGGCCAGGCATAATTCATATCGGCACCAATATGTTTTGAATTCATCACATCATAAGCGCCGCCATAAGCTTTTCTTGTAATTACAGTAATTCTTGGCACGGTGGCTTCACTTAAGGCATACAACAATTTCGCGCCATTTTTTATGATTCCGTTCCATTCCTGGTCTGTTCCGGGTAAAAATCCGGGAACATCTACCAAAACCAGTAAAGGAATATTAAAACAATCGCAAAAACGGGTAAATCGCGCTCCTTTTATGGAACTGTTTACATCCAAACAGCCCGCCAAAACCATAGGCTGGTTGGCGACAATGCCGATGCTTCTTCCTGCAATACGCGCAAAACCCACAATCATATTTTCCGCAAAATCCTTATGGATTTCGAAGAAAGAATCTTCATCAATGATTCCGGAAATCACCTGGTGCATATCATAAGGTTTATTTGGATTTTCAGGAATGATATTTTCCAAAACTTCTCTTATTTCATCGCCTAATTCAAAGGATATTTTTTTAGTGGTTTCCCTATTGTTTTGGGGCATATAGCTCAATAAAGTTTTAATATCTTCCAAACATTGAATGTCATTTACCGAAGTAATATGGGTAACGCCCGATTTAATGGAATGCGCACTGGCGCCGCCAAGTTCTTCGGCAGTTACAGTCTCATTGGTCACCGTTTTTACAACATTGGGGCCGGTAACAAACATATAACTGGTATTTTCAACCATCAGTGTAAAATCGGTCATGGCTGGAGAATAGACTGCACCGCCGGCACAAGGTCCCATAATTGCGGAAAGTTGCGGCACAACACCAGATGCCTGAACATTTCTGAAAAATATATCGGCATAACCGCCCAATGATCTTACGCCTTCCTGGATTCTCGCACCACCGGAGTCGTTCAAACCAATAATTGGAGCGCCAACTTTTACGGCCTGATCCATTATTTTACAAATTTTTTCTGCGTGAGTTTCAGACAAAGCACCGCCAAAAATCGTAAAATCTTGTGCGAATACATAAACCAGTCTTCCGTTAATGGTGCCAAATCCAGTAACAACACCATCACCAAAATAGAGTTCCTTCTCCATCCCAAAGTCGGTTGATCTGTGTGTTACCAGGATGCCCATTTCTTCAAAAGAGCCTTCATCCAATAAATATTGAACACGTTCTCTTGCTGTTAATTTTTTCTTGGCGTGTTGCTTATCTATACGAATTTCCCCACCACCCAAATATGCCTGTTCAATTTTTTCTGCTAAATTTTCTGATTTTGATTCCATAATAAAAATGTGGTTAATTAGAATTGGGCACTCTTATTTTTTTTTGATCATCTAAATACAAAGTCAGTCCAACCAAAGCTGCTATTTTGGCTTCCTGATCCAATCCTTTTTGCAATAGTTTTGGAGTGTAATAATTTTTAACAAAGTGCGTATCAAAATTCCCTGTTCTAAAAGCTTCATGTTCACAAACAAATTTTCCAAAAGGCAAGGTGGTAAAAACGCCTTCAATCTTATAGTTTCCGATTGCGTCAATCATTAATTGAATGGCTTCTTCACGCGTTTTTCCGTAGGTAATCAATTTCGAAAGCATTGGATCGTAATAAATTGGAATGTCCATCCCTTCTTCAAATCCGTTATCTACCCTTATGCCTTCGCCAACCGGAATTTTATAGGTGCTTAAATTTCCTACACTTGGCAAAAAGTCGTTCATGGGGTCTTCGGCATAAACACGCAGTTCCAAGGCGTGTCCGTTAATTTTTAAATCTTCCTGTTTGAAAGGAATGGCTTCGCCTCGCGCAATCTTGATCTGAAGTTCAACCAAATCGACACCGGTAATTAATTCAGTGACCGGATGTTCCACTTGCAGGCGTGTATTCATTTCCAAAAAATAGAAATTCAATTTATCATCCACTAAAAATTCCACTGTTCCTGCGCCTAAATAATCGCAAGATTTTGCCACTTTAACGGCTGCATCGCCCATTGCCAATCTTAATTCCGGGGTTAAAATTGAAGAAGGCGCTTCTTCTATCACTTTTTGATGACGTCTTTGCACGCTGCATTCTCTTTCAAAAAAGTGCAAAATATTTCCATGGCTGTCTGCCAAAACCTGAATTTCAATATGTCTGGGTGAAGTGATATATTTTTCAACAAATACAGAACCATCGCCAAACGCGGAGGTTGCTTCACTTATGGCACGTTTCATTTGTTGTTCCACATCTTTTTCATTTTCCACAATGCGCATTCCTTTTCCGCCGCCGCCTGCCGAAGCTTTAATAAGAATAGGAAAACCAATCTGCTTTGCAATTTCTGCAGCATCTTTTGGATCGGTAACCGCCCTGTCAATTCCGGGAACCATCGGAATGTTGTAATTTTTCACCGCGTCTTTTGCAGCCAGTTTACTGCCCATCATTCTGATGGCATTTGATTTCGGCCCAATAAAAATGATGTTGTTTTGTTCCACTTTTTCGGCAAAATCGGCATTTTCGCTTAAAAAGCCATAACCTGGATGAATGGCATCAACATGAAGTTTTTTTGCCGCTTTGATAATTTTTTCGATGGAAAGATAAGATTTATTGGAAGGTGCCTCGCCTATACAAATTGCTTCATCGGCAAATCGCACATGAGGTGCATTTCTGTCGGCTTCAGAATAAACGGCCACTGTTTTAATTCCCATTTTTCGAGCGGTTTTCATAACCCTAATCGCAATTTCACCTCTGTTTGCAACCAATATTTTTTTCATTTTTAAAGTTTTTTTGGAAAGTTTTAATAATAAATGGCCGTTGCAGTTTATGCCATTTCAATGAGCAGTTCCCCTTTTTCGACTGTTTCGCCGCTTTTGGCAATGATTGATTTAATAGTGCCGTCTTTTGGTGCAGTAATGGCATTTTCCATTTTCATGGCTTCTAAAATTAATAAGGTTTCTCCTTCTTTTACTGCCTGATTTTCTTCAACATTAATACTCAAAATGATTCCTGGCATTGGCGCCTTAATGCTGTTTGCTTTAATGGAAGAGCCAACTGTAAAACCCATTTCTTTAATAAGTTGATCTATATCATTGGAGATTTTGACGGTGTAGCTGTTTGAATTTACGTTTATAACATATTCTCTTTTATTAAAATCAGCCTTTTCAAGTTCAACATCAAAAGATTTGTTCTTTTTAATGACATGGAATTTTGATTGTGAGCGTTTTAATAAATTTAATTTTTCAAGATCTGAATTTTTAAATTCATATTCGCGAGACTCATTTACGGTTACTTTCAAGGTTGTAGGTGTTTTTTGTTAAACTTATTTTGTCAAAATAAAGTTGTTGACGACATAAAGATATTCAATTTATTGTCAAAAAAATTGAGATTCAAATCAATATTTTATGAGAAATATACATATTGTCATTATTTATGCGGTAAATTCAGAATATTATAAAAAAATGGTTTCAATAATGTAAAAGAAGTAAAAAGCTTTAAAAAGGATTAATTTTAGGATGGCATAGCCATAAACGAAAAAAGACTGCCTTTTCAGGCAGTCCCTTCTTTTTTTACTACTAACTAAAAAAATCAAAAACATTACTTAAACAAAGTAGGTAATGAATCTATGAAGTAAAAGTAATTTTTAAACATCGTAAATTCAATGACTTTTATCACTTATTTGAAAAATTGCGCATTTAATTTAAATTATTTTTCTGATGGTATTTTTCTGAAGTTTTTCCAAATTGTCATATTTTAATGTGATGTATGAAGTGGAGAAAGTTTATATAAATAAAAATGCAATTACCATAAATTAGTAATTGCATTTTTTGTGACCTCGACTGGATTCAAACCAGTAACCTCTTGAGCCGTAATCAAGAATTACACTATTTATTCACTATTCGTTAACTATTCATTTATTAAGTTTCTTCATACCTTATAGACATTGTAGTGATATTTGTTAATAAGTATTATATGTTTATTATGTTTATTTTTCTGCAAATATTCTGCAAATGATTATATTTACAAAAAATAAAAGAGAATGAGTTATAATATTTCAATTAGACTTGACACCCGGCGTATAAAAGATAATGGTAAATACCCTATCAAACTTCGTGTTTATAATAAAGAAATAGAAAAATGGTATTCATTAAATATGCATTTAACGATTAAAGAATTTGATACTATTTGGATTAACTCAGAAAATAAAAAATTAAGGGGAGCAAATAACGAGATACGATTAAAACTTCAAGCGATTGAGAACCGAGCAAATAAAGAAGCTGAACAAATGACTGTTTTTGATTTTGGTAAGTTTGAAATGAAACTATTTAGAAAGTCCTCAGATAAAAATAATATTCAATATCATTTTAATTTAGTAATTGATAAGAATATCACAAATGATAAAATTGGAACCGCTGAAAGCTATAAATATACTCTTAACTCTTTAGCTGAATTTAGCCTAAATAAAAAGAATTGTCCTATTGAAAAACTAAATTTTGAAGATATCAATGTTGACTGGTTAAATGACTATGAAAAGTTTATGATCTCTAAAGGTAAAAGCTATACTACGGTTTCAATCTATACAAGAACGTTAAGAGTCGTTTTTAATAATGCTATTGCCACAAATGATATAAGTAAGGATATTTACCCATTCGGGCTTAAAAAGAATAATAAATACACTATACTAAAAACTAAAAAAGTTAAGAAAGCTTTAAATTCAGTACAACTAAAAACTTTGTTTGATGCTGAGGTAACTAATGCAAATGAAGCTAAAGCTAAAGCGTTTTGGTTTTTTAGTTATGCTTGTAACGGAATGAATTTAAAGGATGTTGCGTTATTAAAATACTTAGATATTAAAGAAGATAAGTTTACTTATTACAGGGCTAAAACATTTGATAAATCAACAGAAAAAACTACTATTACAATTTACTTAACAGCTTTCACAAAAAATATTATTTTAAAGTATGGCAATAAAAATGAAAGCAGTTTTATTTTTAATATTGTTGACGTTAAAGATGACAGTTTAACCCAGTACAAAAAGATAAAAAACTTTACTCGCTACATTAATGACCATATTAAAAGAATAGCCAAAGCAAACGATCTGCCAATGGATTTATCTACCTACTGGGCCAGACATTCATTCGCAACTAATTCAATCCGGAAAGGCGCTACTATGGAGTTTATAAGTGAAGCTCTAAATCATAGCGACCTTAGCGTTACAAAGAATTATTTTGCAGGATTTGAGGATGAAGCGAAAAAAGACTTTGCCGAAAAATTGCTAGATTTTTAAAGTATAGTCTATCCAAAATGAACGTTTCACATAAAATAATATTTGATTTAAAATGAATTAATTTTATTTAGATTGTATTAATTCTTATAAATTTTATTATATTCGCATAGATATTAGTAACGCCAAAAAAATCTAATATCTTAAATTCTTCAAAAGTCCTATAGAAAATCTTTAGGTAAGATATTTCGGGTTTATCCTACACAATACTTTACAGAACAATGTCTAAAATTGACAACGATTCGATTATTGATGCAACCGAAGTTTCAATAATACTTAACTGTTCAAGAGGAACAGTTGAAAGACTTCAAATAAAGGGTTTATTAATCCCCATCCCAACTATTCATCCAAAATATTACTTTGACAAAAATCAAATTCAACAATATAAGAATAGTATAAAAGCTAAGAAGGAGGTGCAAAATGCCTAACTCTTCGAACCCATTTGATGTGCTTCATTCTGAAATAATTGAATTAAAAAGTTTGGTAATTCAGTTACTGGGAAAGCCTAACAATAATGAAGTTGAAACACAGGACAATCCTTTAACTATTAAAGAAGTTGCTTCTTTAGTGAATTTGAGTATACCTACAATTTATGGTTACGTTCAAAAAAACAATATACCCCATTACAAAAATGGTAATCGCTTAGTATTTTTCAGAAGTGAAATTATAGACTGGTTAAAAAAATTCAAAGTTAAAACACTTGATGAAATTAACCGGGATGCAGATACTTATTTATCTAATAAAAAAATGATTGTGTGATGGATGAAAAAGAAAAAGCCTTGCAGTCGCAAAACATAACAAGGCAGTCAAAGCAGGAAGTCAAATATACAAAAAATTACGTTTCAAAATCACAACAGCAACGAGTTTATGAATCACTTTTTTTAAGACCCAGTACAATGAAAGAGGTTTCAATAGAAACCGATATTGATAGAAGCTCGATATGCCGTTACGTTGTCCATCTAAGGAATGATAATAAAATTGTTTGTTTGCGTAAACGGTTTTGTAGAATTACAAAACATATCGCTGGTGAGTACACAACTAATCCTGAATTCTTCCCTAAATTAAATAATACTTTTGGTTGAGATTATGGAAGGATGGATAAAACTACATAGACAATTATTGGATTCAGACTTATGGAAAAGCGAACCGTTTACACGTGGCCAAGCTTGGGTAGATTTACTCCTATTAGCCAATCATCAAGAATCATTTTTTTATAAACGTGGAGTAAAAATTATTGTCAAACGAGGTCAACTTGCAAGGTCCGAAGTTGAATTAAGCGATCGTTGGAAGTGGTCGAGAACTAAAGTTAGAAAATTTTTAAATGATTTAAAAAAAGAACAGCAAATAGAACAGCAGAAAACCAATGTAACACAGGTAGTTTCAATTGTAAATTACGAACTATATCAAAAAAAAGAACAGCAAACTGGACAGCAAAAGAACAGCAAAAGAACAGCAAAAGAACAGCAGAAAAACACATACAAGAATGATAAGAATGTAAATAATGATAAGAATAAAGTAGAAGATGTATACATCGACATCAATATTTTGAAAGATAATTATTTAAAAAATGAAAGATTGGTAAAAGTATTTTGTGAATCACAAAAAATAGAAAATCAACAACTCATAAAATCATTAAATGAATTCAATATTGAATTATCTAATAAAAATCAATTTTTAAAAACGGATGATGATTATACTTCTCATTTTAAGAATTGGTACAGAAAAAAACCACAAATAAATTTAGAATTAAAAACAGAACATATTAAATCTTGGAAATGAAAATAGAAAGTTCAAAAATATTACCACATGCAGTTGATTTAGAAGAGGCTGTATTGGGTGCGTTAATGATTGATATAAGTGCTATTGATGAGGTAATTGACGTTTTGTTTCCTGAAATGTTCTATAAGGATGGACATAAATTAATTTTTAAAACGATTGCAGAAATCTATTCATTAACTGGCAATGTTGATTTATTGATAGTCGCCAATCATTTAAAAAAAGTAAATAAGCTTGAATTGGTTGGCGGTGATAGTTATTTAGTTTATTTAACACAAAAAGTTGCTTCTTCTGCACACATTGAATTTCACGCTAGAATAATAATTCAAAAATACATCCAACGGCAAGTAATTGAAAATGCTAATTTATTATTAAAGAAATCATACTTGGATGACTGTGACGTTTTTGAATTATTAGATAATGCCTACTCACATTTAAACAATATTTCAGAAGTATCTATTAAACCGCAAGAAGTTTTATTTGCTAATCTAGTCGACAACCAAATTGATAGAGGGCGTAAAATTTATAAAGGAGAAATTAAACCGGGTTTACCAACTCCTATTATGAAATTAACTGAAAGAACTGGGGGCTGGCGTGATTCAGAGTTAATAATTTTAGCTGCACGTCCTGGTATGGGTAAAACAGCCTTTGCGTTATCGTGTGCCTTGCAAGTAGCGAAATTGCAAATACCCGTTGCTTTTTTTTCATTGGAAATGAGCAAAGAAAAATTAACAGATAGATTATTATCAATGGAGGGTAGAATTGATGGCGACAAATTTAATATTTATGGTTTAAATGATTATGATGATACAATGTTAAACCCTGTAAAAAGAGAGTTAAAATCAATCCCATTGATACTTGATGATACTGCATCTTTAACAATAGAACAGTTTCAGATAAAAGCTAAAAGACTTAAAAATAAACATAGTATAAAATTTATTGTACTCGATTATTTGCAGTTAATGATTGGTAAGGGAACAAATAGAGAACAGGAAATATCAAAAATATCGAGAGGATTAAAATTGGTTGCTAAAGAATTAAACATACCTATTATTGCTCTTTCCCAGTTATCCCGAGCTGTAGAAACTCGTGGTGGAAGCAAACGACCATTACTTTCAGATTTACGTGAATCTGGAGCAATTGAACAAGATGCTGATGAGGTCGTTTTTTTATATCGCCCTGAATACTACGGAATAATTGAATGGGATGATGAGGATTATAATAGAGAATCAACTAAAGGACAAGCTGAAGTAATTGTTTCTAAAAACAGAAATGGCGCATTAGGAAAAACCAGAATGAACTTTGAAGGTAGGTTCACCTTATTTTCTGATTTGGAGTGTGAGGAATTTTATGAATAATTTAGAATTGTGAATATTTCAAAATAGTACCTATAAATTGGATAGGTGCTGTTAAACTAACATAAAAATAACATGTCATTTACAAAAAAAACAGCAAAAGAAGCTGGAAAACGGTCAAACCGTAAAGGTGTTCCAAACAAAACAACTAAGGAAATTAGAGAATTATTCAAAACTCTATTAGAAGCTAATATTGAAAAAATTCAGAGGGACTTGAACAAAATGGATCCTCAACAAAGAGTAAAAATAATTTTAGAGATAGCAAAGTTTGTTATTCCAACTTTACGATCTTCCGAAATAAAAGCAGAAGTTGATTTGAAAATGAATTATAAACCAATTTGGGGGACAGTGGATCCTGTCCTAGATAATAAGTCTAATAAATAAACTATTGAAGCGATGAGTAAAAATGAATTAAAAAAGTTTATCGACAAAGTTTATCAACGAGTACACAATTTTGAAGAATATGGACCTGATGAATTAAATGAAATTTATGAGTTCTTAAACTCCGATGAATTCTACAATAAGGCTATTGAATTAAAAAATAATTGTGAAAATCAAGGTGAATATCAAAAAGAGTTTAACGAAAAGTTAATACTTGTTGTGAGTGAAAAACTAAAAGAGTTAACTTTGAAATGTGAGCATAATATTTCTATCAAAACCATATTGCGTGGACATGATATCATTATGGATTAAAAAATGGCAAAGATAAACCTGTTTGAAATGGACATTGATGTGGAAGGCATCATTAAAAAATCAGTTGAACTAAGGAATGAAATGGTAGGCCTACGTCAGGAGCAAAAGCTTCTTAAAATGACTGTTGGAGAAACCAATGAAGAGTATATTAAAACTGAGGCACGTTTAAAAAAAGTATCTGCTGAATATAATTTAAATCAAAAGCAAGTTTCAAGCTTCTCTCAAAGTAGCAAGGATTTTTTATCTGTTCAGCAAAAATTGACATCCGCCTTAGATAAAGAAGTGGCTTCAATTTCGTCAGCAGCTGCCAACAATGCTGAATTAAAGAAAATAAGAAATGAGGTTAATGCAAAAACGGTTGAGGGTCAAGCTGCAATTGCGACAATAAATAAAAAGCTTGATGAGAATACCAATTTCATAAAATCAAATGTATCTGAATTAGAACATCAAAAGATTGGAATAGGCGATTATAAAAATCAAATCAAAGAAGCCTATGGTGAAATGAATATTATGAATGGAGGTCTCTTAGGGTTTATAGGTCGTTCAAAAGAAGCTGGAGGGGTAATGCCACTTGTTACTAACGGTTTAAAAGGTGTTGGCACAGGTATTTGGGGAGTGATTAAAGCTTCTTTAGCCTTTATTGCCACTCCAATAGGTTTTGTTATAGCGGTATTTGCTGCAGGAGTTGCTTTATTATCAAGTTATTTAAAAGGATTTACTCCGTTAATGGATAAAGTAGCACAAGTTTCAGCTGGTTTTGGTGCTGCATTAGAAGTAGTGCAAAGAACTGTATATGATTTTATAAAAGGATTAACAGATTTAGGTGGAACTTTAAAAAAGATAACTGGATTTATAACAAGCCCTATTCAATCTTTTAAAGATTTAGGTGCATCAATGAGTGAAGCTGCAGATGATGCTTCAAAATTAGTTAAAGCACAACAAGATTTAGAAGATTCAATGAGATTGCAAGAGGTTGGTAATGCTAGGGCAAAGCAACAAGTCGAGCAGTTAATACTTCAGTCAAAAAATAGGCTATTGACAGAACAACAAAAAATGGACTTGTTAGCACAAGCGGAAAAAATTGAAAGTGACAATTTTAATGAGCGAACTAAAAGAGCAAATATTACTATTGAACAGGCAAAACAAGACATTAAAAATGTTGCCGGACTAACAGAAGCTCAAAAGAAAGCCATTGATGAAAGAGGTTTGGCAGCAGCTCAGGAATTACAAGATCAATTCAAAATATCAGACGAACAATTAAATATATTAAAAACGGCTGAACTTGGAAAGATTGAAATATTAAGTGAAAGCACAAAAAGACAAGAAAAAATTCAAAACGAATCAGATAAAGCATTTGAAATTCAACAAACAGAAAAGCAAAAACAAAATGATTTAGCAATGGCAAACGCTAAAACAGCTACTGATAATGCACTGAAAGAATCTAAAACGCAATTAGATATTTTTATTGCTGATCAAGGAGTAAAGGCAAAAACACTACAGGAAGAATTAGTTTTAGCTGAACAAATATCTACAAAGAAAATTGATATTTTAAAAGCTGAATTATCAGCAAAAAAAATTACGCAGTCAGAATATAATTTAGCGATTCTTGAAATAGATAACGACCTAATTTCTAAGCGTGCTGAAATCACAACCGATTTAGCTTCCAGAGAATTGCAAGATTACATTCAGCAACATCAAAATAAAATTGACAATGATATTTTCTTTAGTGCAGAATCATTACGACTTGAGCAAGAGAGACTAGATGGTATTGCAACCAAACAAAAAGAATTTGCTAAAACACAATTAGAACAAGGTGTTATCAACCAAACAGCATATAATGATGCCATTAAAGCAGTTGATGAAGAAACAAGAATTGCAAAGGAAGAAGCTCAATTATTGCGTGACGAAGCTGAAAAGGAAAAGAAAATTGTTGATTTAGAAAATCAAAGAATCCTTGATGAAGAAAATTTTAATAGCCAACTTGAAATAGATTTAGCAAGATTAGCTCAAAGTTATGAAGAGGAAAAGAAAGCTGCTGATAAAACTGGTGCGGATGTAAATTTAATTACTCAAAAGTATCTCAATACCAAAAAGCAGATGGAAGATGCTGCTAGGGAAACCAAGCTAAATGCAGACGGTCAAGCCTTTGGGCAAATAGCTGATTTCTTAGGTAAGGAAACTGTATTAGGTAAAGTTGCAGCATTGGCCCAGGCAGGAATTAATATTCAGTTAGGTATCACAAAAGCATTAGCAAGTAAAGGGTTTGCGGGAATTGTTGAAGGTGTTTTAATTGCAGCAAAAGGAGCAGTATCAGTCGCTAAGATTTCCGCTACTCAACCTCCAAAAGCAGAACGAGGCATGGTTATAGATATTGGCGGTGACAGACATAGTGGTGGAGGTACAAAATTCTACGGTGAAGATGGTACTGCATTTGAAGCTGAACGTGGAGAGAAAATGTTTATCTTAAATCGTCAAGCTAGTGCAGCTCTAGAGCCTTTGCTCTCAGATATCAATCAACAATATGGAGGTGTGGCACTATCAAAACATTCAGCTTATCTGGCATCAGGAGGTCAAGTAGCAAGAAATAATAATAGCAGATCAACTCAAAATATAAACGTTGATACTTCCGGAATTAAAGAAGCGGTTTATCAAGGTTCAAAAGAAGGTATTCAAACTGCAAACATCAAAGTAGTACCATCTGAAATAATTGATATGTACAATGAAAATCAAGCTGTGGTTAAAAATGCAAATAGATGAGCAAAATTGCAGACATAATCTCTATTTACATTAACTGGACTTTGTATTTTTCTAGGCGTTAATACTAAGTATTTCACAGTGTTTGAAAATAATCTAAAAGACAAGTCTGATAGTATTTCAGATGATTTTTCCGAAGTCATAACACATGTACGAGAAATCATTTATAACCAAAAGTTTGTAGATTTATATTTTCTAAGTTACTGCTTAAACCTCTTTCTTAATGCTAGAACAAAAAAAGTTAATAATATCCCGCTAAAAATAGTTTGAGCCATCATGGCCCACCAATTACTATATTGAACGTTGGACTTTATAAATGGTATTGAGGAGGCTAAACTATGTTGCAAAGCATCTTCAAAATTAAATGGAAGCATTTTTAATATTTGCATCCGGAATTTAAAATAATGTTCTATTAAATAATATAGAGGAAAAAATAGAAAAGTTAAAAATAGATACCATTTAAGAGGTTTAATAAAGTTTTGAGTATATCCACCAAAATAACCATAAAAAGAGTAAATGGACCATTGGAGATACTTTCTTTCCTTCAATAATCTTTTCTTTCTCATCTCCATTTCACTCACATAAGCCAATCCCGATAATTCCCAGTCTTTTGTATTATCGAATTTATTTTTTATTTGCCTATAATGTTCTTCAGAATCCTTCAATCTAATAATAATATCATCTTTCTCAATTGTTTCACATTCACTCAAAAAAACTTGACACTTTGTTTCTTCAGCAAATATAATTCTCCCTGATTCAACATTCCAACTACATCTGCTAAAAGAACATTCAGTCAAATCACAGTTTACGAAATTTACTTTACTTAAGTTTATTCTACTAAATTGAATCTTTTTTGTGAATCTTAAATTCTCAAATTTAAGAATAGGAGGTTCAGAAGTACCGGTTCTTATAATATCAGTTTTTTTAGCGTTGATATTTTCAAATACTAATATGTCCAGAAAAGTATTGTCTGAAAAGTAAGTTATCCCATCGAAAATACTATTTTCAAATATCACCTCTTTATTGTAGGTCCCAAAACTAAACATACCTCCTTCATTAAAACTAACGTATTTACAGGTTAATTGACCTTCAAATAGTACACTTATAATATGAACATCTTCATTAAATATACTAAATGAAAAATCACAATCATAATAAAAAGATGCGGATTCAAAATTTATTTCATCCTCTACAATAGAAGAGTTGAAATAGAATTTATCAAAAGAATTTGCATAGCAGAAATTC
>LNAP01000355.1_pt1 | contig 51845 bp, 47 predicted proteins | sample 602601 | NCBI WGS metagenome assembly LNAP01 (sample SAMN02440304, study PRJNA202911) | soil metagenome | biome: Subtropical and temperate rainforests or woodlands; isolation source: soil samples (1 kg each in a 20% v/v slurry with milli Q water) were... ...
GTCATGGAAGGTGACCATCAGGGGCGCCGCGCGTACCTGCACCGCGACATGCTGGGCGCCATGGCTGGCAGAGAGCGTTTCGCGGTCGGCATCATAGTGCCAGGTGACAGCGGCATCGCCGTCCGCCGGCTGCCAATCCAGCACCAGCAGGATCCAGACCCGCAGGCCCCATTCGCCGAACTTCCGGGCCGACCAGTGGCAGCGCAGCGAGGCCGGATCGGGCTTGTCATAGCGCCAATCGATCTCGGTGCCGGCATGGCTAAGCGCGACATCGATGCGGCTGCCCGGAATATCACGCGGCCCCAGCAACAGGCCGGGTGCCGTGGCGGGAAAGCGCGTAAAGCTGGCGGCGCTGGAGGAGTAAGCGCAAGGGGTGAGACGCACGCCGCTGGGCAGGTGACTCATGCGCAGCGGATAGACGCTGTCCCAGCTGTTCCAGTGACGGTCGGGCGCGATGCTGAAGTCGGTCATGACATTGCTTCGATTGCTTGGTGTGATCAGGCAGCCGGCCAGGCGGCCAGGATTTCATCAACGGTGGCCAGTTCGACCTGCTGGCCGAAACGCTCGGCAGCAAGGCGCAGGGTCGTGTCATGGGCACCGATATCGCCGCTGGTGACGGCATCGCGGGCGATGACGACGCGCAGGCCATGGTCAATCGCCGATAAGGCGGTGGCCCAGACGCAGACATCGGTTTCGACGCCGGACAAGATCAGCGTATCGATCTGCCACCGCTGCAGCAGCGGCGCAAAATTGGCGCTGCTATAGGCGGAAAATCCGGGCTTATCGATAATGCCGGCCAGCGGCAGAGCTGCCATCTCGGCCACCAGATTGACGGCGGTCGCGCCGGCCTGGTCCAGCGTGGCGGTTCTCCAATGCTGGAAATAGCGCTGCCAGCACCCCAAGGCGTCCTCGGCACGGCGCGGCGGTACGAAGCGGGTGCAGACCGTGCGATCAGGCTTGGCCAAGGCGAAGCGACGGACCACCGGCAGGATGCGGCGCAGATCGGCAACGCCCCAGTCAGGATGATCGTCGAAGATGACTTGCATATCGATGACGACATGCAGTGCGGCAGGTCCGATCGGGCCGCAGAGGCCAGTCATTCCCGCACCAGCACGGCGTCATCGGGTTCCCATTGCAAACCGACCGGCGTGTCCGGGGCGAGGATGGGCTGGCCATCATTCTGCCGGAAGACGCTGACCGTCCGATCGCCGCAGCGGACCCGATAGGTCGTGCTGTTGCCGGAGAAGACAACCTCTCCCACCGTTCCGGTCAGACGATTGCCGATCGGTGCGGTATCGGTCGTGGGATGAATGGCCAGGCGTTCCGGCCGCACCGCCAGCAAGGCCGGCTGGCCCACCTGAATGCCATTGCCGGCGATCACGGCACTGCCACCCGTGGCAAGATCGATCTTTGCCCAACCACCCTCGATGGCCACCACCCGGCCTTCCAGAAAATTCGCTTCACCCAGGAAGCCCGCGGCAAAGCGGTTGACCGGCTTGGCATAGACCTCGGCCGGGCTGCCGGCCTGGACGATACCGCCGGCATTGAAGATGGCGATGCGGTCCGACAGGGTCAGCGCCTCTTCCTGATCATGGGTGACGAAAATCGTGGTGATGCCGACATCGCGCTGGATGCGCTTCAGCTCGACCTGCATTTCCTGGCGCAGATGCTTGTCGAGCGCGCCCAGCGGCTCGTCGAGCAGCAGCACCTTGGGCCGCGTCACCAAAGCGCGCGCCAGCGCGACACGCTGCTGCTGGCCGCCCGAAAGCTGCTTCGGCTTGCGTTGCTCCAGGCTGCCGAGGCGCACCATCGCCAACGCATCGGCCACCCGCTTGCGCTGCTCCGCCGCCGGCACGCCACGCACGTCCAGGCCGAAGGCGACATTCTCATAGACCGACATATGCGGGAACAAAGCATAATTCTGGAATACCATACCGATATTGCGCGCATGGACGGGCGTCTGGCCGATATCCTTGCCGTCGACCCGAACCTCGCCCTGATCCAAAGACACGAAACCGGCAATGGCGCGCAGCATCGTGGTCTTGCCGCTGCCACTCGGCCCCAGCAGGCCGAAGAACTCGCCATCCTGGAACGACATCGAGACATTGTCCAAGGCAGCGAGATCGCCATAGCGTTTGACGGCGCCGATGATATCGACCTGACTCATGATCCTACCCGATTACCTTTCGCCGCCGAACCGATAGAAGCGCGCCGTGATCAGCATGACACCCATCGAGACCACGATGATGATGGTCGAGATGGCATTGATTTCCGGCGTAAAGCCCTTGCGGATCGCCGCATAGATGGCGACCGGCAGGGTGTTGACGCCGGGCGGCGCCAGAAAATACGAAATGACGAACTGGTCGAAGGAGACGGCAAAGGCGAACAGGGCCGCCGCCACCACGCCTGGCGCCAGGATCGGTGCCGTCACCCGCCGGAAAGTCTGCCAGGGTGTGGCGCCCAACGTGGCTGCCGCCTCTTCCATCATGCGGGGATAATTGGCAAGACGCGCCCCGACCACGACGATCACATATGGCAGCGACAAGGCCACGTGGCCGAGCAGGATCGCATGCAGGCCGCGGCCGATCCCGGTCCAGAAGAAGAAGACCAGCATGGCGGTGCCGATGACCAGCCAGGGGATCGTGATTGGCGGAAAGAGCAGCAGCTGCAACAGCGATTTGCCGCGGAACTGATAGCGGGCAAAGGCCAACGCGGCCATGGTGCCGAGCGTGGTCGCAACGACCGTGTTGATGATGGCGATCACCACACTGTTGATGCCGGCATCGATCAGCCGCTGATTGCCGGCCAGGGTCGTGTACCAGACCGTGTCGAAGGTGAAGGGAAGCTCGTAAAGCTGCGAACGGTTGAAGCTGAGCGCCGCCATCACCAGGATCGGCACATAGAGGAAAAGCAGCACCAGGCCGAGATGCAGCCGCAGGATCAGGCCGCCGAGGCCGAGGCGATTTTCCCGCGCGCTCATTTCAATCCATCCATCTGGCGTTGCGCGATGGGATAGCCGATCGCACAGATCAACAGCACGATTCCCAGCATCATGAAGGACAGGGCAGCACCCAGCGGCCAGTTCGCCGTCACCATGAACTGTTCCTCGATCGACATGCCGAGGGTGACGCCCTTGGTGCCGCCGAGAATCCGCGGCTCCATGAAGGAGCCGATGACCGGCACGAAGATCAGAGCCGAACCGGCGATGACGCCGGGCAGGCTCATCGGAAAGACCACGCGCCGGAAAATGGTCGTCGTCCGGGCGCCGAGATTGGCGGCCGCCTCGATGACGGAATCGTCGATCGCCTGCAGCGAGATGTAGCAGGTCAAGATCATATACGGCAGATACGAATGGACTAGGCCGATCACCACAGCCGGATAGGAATAGAGGAGATTGATCGGCGGCGCGTCCGGCACGACCAGTTGGATAAGCTGATCGAGCAGCCCACCGTTACGCAGCACCATGGTCCATGAAAAAATGCGGACCAGGGCATTGCTCCAGAAAGGCAGGATCACCATCAGGAAGAGCGCTTCGCGCCAGCGCCCTTTGATCTGCTTGGCCAGCGCAAAAGCGACCGGATAGCCGACCAGCAGACAGAAGAAGGTGACATAGAAACCGAGCTCCAGCGACCACCAGGTGAGCTGGAGATAGACCGGCCGCGTGAAGAAGGCGGCATATTGCGCCAGGGTCACATGCGACGGCACCGGCACCAAGGGCGATTTATCGAGAAAGCTGCAATAAAGCATCGCCGACAGGGGCAGAAAAATCGTCACCGCCAGCCATAGATAAGCCGGTGCTGTCAGCGAGAAGATCGCTCGGCGTTCACGGGCGGTCGCCAAGGCAGCAAACTCCACGGTCAGGTGTCAAAGACGCCGCTGACGATAGCGAAACACGGTCCGACGGCAAGGGCAAAGCGGCACTCCCCGGCGCTGCCTGGCGCGGCAAGCCGGCCTGCTCCTGCCTATAGCGGCTGGCGCTCAAGCCCGTAGCCAGGCACGCTCGTCTCCCAGAAAACACCGTCTCTCCCCACTAGCCGGCTAACCGGCCCGCTTCAGCGGTTACTGTTTGTGTACAAACAGTAACATCACCGTCGCAGACGTCAAGGGCGGCGAGTCTGCTGTCGATAGACTGACAGCCCCTGTTGACATCCCGCCTGGCCGATCGAACGCCCCAATCTTATCTGGCGAACTCGGCCTTTACCTCCGTCCACAGCCCCGTATAGGCGTGACGCTCCTCGTCGGAAAGCGGGGCCATATACTGCAACCGCCGCATCACCGTCGGGTCACCGTGGATCTTGCGGGCGATATCATCGGCCGGCAGACGCGCATTGGCTTTGGGATTGGCCGAAGCCGGCGCGCCGACCTTGGTCGCCCATATATAGTAGAAATCGGGATCGGTCATATAGGAGATGAACTTCTCCGCGCCATCCACATTCGGCGCCTGGGCGGCGATCGCCAAGCCATCGAACCAGCCGATGGCGCCTTCCTTCGGCACGGCGTAACCGATCGGCAAATTGAAATTGGTCTTGGTGCGCGCTACCGCGCCGCTCCAATAGGGCGAGACATCGAAGGTCCTGGCCGAGAACAGCTTGTTGAACTCGTCCTCGGATGTCCACAAGGTCGAGAGCTGCCCTTCCAGCGCCAGCAGCTTTGCCTTGATCTTCGCCAAATCCTTCGGGTGGTTGATATCCTGGCCGGTGGCGATGGCGGCGAGGGAAACCGCCTCGATGCCGTCATCGCGCAAGGCGACATGCGTCGCCTCCTTCGGGTTCCAGAGGATCTCGATGCTGTCCGGCTTGCGCTTCAAGACATCGCTGTTATAGGCCAGCGCGGTCATGCCCCAAACCCAGGCAACGCCGTAAGTCCTGCCGCCATCCTTGAGCAGCGGCGAATCCCGGAAAGTCGGGGTCAGATCTTTGAAGGTAGCGATCTTCGCCGTGTCGATCGGCTGCAGTAGCCCATCCTTCACGGCAACGCCGTTCCAGGCGCAATTGGTCAGGACAACGTCATAGGCTCCCGCATTGTTCTGCAGCTTGGCAATCATCTCCCGTTCCGACTCATAGTAGTCATGGATGACCTCGATCCCCATCTGTCGCTGGAATGCCGTCAGCGCCCAGGCTTCGTCGGTGCCATAGCCTTGCCAGTTCAAAACCGTGATCGAGGTGCTTTGGGCCCGCAAGAGGCGGGGTGCTGCCAGGATACCGGTCAGCGTCGCCGCCGACGCGGTCAAAAAACGGCGACGCGAGACCGCAGCCCGGCCCGGCCGCTTGTTCAATCCAGCAGACATCTTTATTTCCTTCCGTCGCGCCGACCCCATCAAGGCCGGCGATAGGCCGCCACAGAAACGGGCGCCCAGAGTCGCGATTGGCGTCATTGAGCGGCGGCTGCCACTTTGCGTCAAGACATCTTGTCGTGTTTTCACCTAAAACAAGACAGCCATCACATCAGCGCATACATTCGGTGCTTGGGTGGCCCGCCGCTCTTGACAGAACGATTCCCACACCGCGAAATGCCGGTTACGTTCACCACTTCTTCGATTGAAGGTCAGACCAATGGCAGATGTCATGGCGGCCGCCGGTTTTTCAGCGATCCCACCGCTGGTGGCACGCAGCGAATTCCCCCTTCTGGCGCGCAGCGATATTGACGGCCGCTCCGTCATCTATCTCGACAGCGCGGCCAGCGCCCAGAAGCCGCAAGTCGTGCTGCAGCGCCAGCGCCACTTCTACGAAACCGGCTATGCCAATATCCATCGTGGGGTCTATCCGCTGAGCGAGGCGGCGACGGAGGATTACGAAGCGGCGCGCAGTACCGTCGCCCGCTTCCTCAAGGCGCAGCCTCACGAGATCGTTTTCACCCGCAGCGCCACCGAAGCGATCAATCTGGTGGCCAATAGTTATGCGGCGACATTTCTGCAGCCCGGCGACGAGATCCTGGTCAGCCTGCTGGAGCACCACGCCAATTTCGTGCCCTGGCAGGCGCTGGCGCAACGCCTGGGTTTCGTGTTGCGCGTGGCACCCATCACCGAAAGTGGCGAGCTTGATCTCGACGGCTTCCAAAGACTGCTCTCGCCGCGAACGAAACTGGTTTGCGTGACGGCGGCGGCCAATACGCTGGGCACCATCACGCCGGTCGAGCGCCTCGTCGCTCTGGCTCATGCGGCGGGGGCCAAGATCCTGATCGATGCCGCCCAAGCAGCCCCGCATGGCTTGGCGGATGTGCAACGCTGGGGCTGCGATTTTCTAGCCTTCACCGGCCATAAGCTCTACGGCCCCGATGGGATCGGCGTGCTGTTCGGCAAGGCCGGGCTGCTGGCGGCGATGCCGCCCTGGCAATTCGGCGGCGATATGATCCGCAGCGTCCGGCTTGACGGCACCGATTTTGCCGAGGCGCCGCAGAAATTCGAGGCGGGAACGCCACCGATCGGCGCCGCGATCGGGTTGGCTTCGGCGATCACCTTTCTGGAAGCTGTCAATGTCGCCGAGATCCAGCGGCATGATCAGGCATTGCTGGCTTATGCGACCGACCGGCTGACCGAGATTCCGGGCCTGACGCTGATCGGACAGCCGCAACAGCGCGTCGGCATTTTGTCCTTCACCCTGGACGGCGTCCATCCCCATGACGCCGGTTCGCTGCTCGGTGCGGAGAATATTTGCGTTCGGACAGGCTTTCACTGCGCGCAGCCATTGATGGATCATCTCGGCTTGACCGGTACGATCCGCGCATCCTTCGGATTATATACGGGTTCCGCCGATATCGACCGGCTGGCCGAGACGCTCGCCAAGGTACGACAAATCCTGGGGTGAGCCGTGCCCCTTTGGCGCTCGTCAGCTGGATATCGGCACTCTTATCATCGACAGCGTTTGTCCTGAGGTAGAGTAAGATGATCGTCAATATCCCCAATGTGCTGACCGCCGATGAGCTGAAACTCATCCGCGGCAAGATCGAGGCGGCGCCGTTTACGGACGGCAAGGAAACCGCCGGATTCCGCAATCAGCGGATCAAACGCAACGAGCAGGTGCCCAAAGCCTGGGAAGGCCGGACCGAAATCCAAAAGATGGTGGTCGATGCGCTGATGCGCAATGTGCAATTCCGGCATGCCACCCTGCCCCATCATGTCTTCCTGCCCACCATCAGCCGCTATCGCAGCGGCATGGCCTATGGCCAGCATGTCGACGACGCCTTGATGGGGCCGAACGACGATCTGCGCCGCTCGGATGCATCGCTGACGGTCTTCATCAGCGAGCCCCATGAATATGACGGCGGCGAATTGCTGATTAACAGCCCGTTCGGACCGCAGATGATCAAGCTGCCGGCCGGCTCGGCCATCGTCTATCCTTCAAGCACCCTGCATGAAGTGCGGCCGGTCACGCGCGGCGAACGGATGGTGGTGATCAGCTGGGTGCAGTCCCATGTCCGCGATGAACGCCAGCGCATGCTCCTGGCCGACCTCGCCATGATCGGCGAGAAGCTAAACAAGGTGGCGCCGAACGACATCATCACCGACCTTGCCTTCAAGTGCCATGTCAACCTGCTGCGCATGTGGTCTGAGAACTGAAAGCGCTAGTCCAGATGATGGCAGGCCACCAGCCGGCCATCACCGGGATCATGCAATTGCGGTTCTTCCTCGGCACAAATTCCGGTCGCCTTCGGGCAACGGCCGCAAAGCCGGCAGCCGGCCGGCGGATTGATCGGCGACGGCAATTCGCCGCTGAGGCGAATACGCTGCCGCCGGCGTTCCAGGACCGGATCGGCGACGGGTACCGCCGAGAGCAGTGCCTGGGAATAGGGATGCATCGGCCGGGCATAAAACAGATCGCGTGGCGCCAGTTCCATCACCTTGCCGAGATAGAGCACCATGATGCGGTCGCTGATATGCCGTACCACGCTGAGATTATGCGAGATGAAGAGCAGCGCCATGCCGGCATCGCGTTTCAGTTCGGCCAGCAGATTGATGATCTGCGCCTGGATTGAGACGTCGAGCGCGGAAACCGGTTCGTCGCAGACGATCAATTGTGGGCCGCCGATCATGGCCCGGGCGATGCCGATGCGTTGGCATTGGCCGCCGGAAAACTCATGCGGATAGCGGCCTGCCATGTCGGCAGACAGACCGACCCGCTGCAGCATATCGGCAACGCGTGCCTGACGTTCCTTCTTGCGCAATTTGGGCTCGAAGACCTGCAGGGGTTTGGCGATCGACTGGCCGACCGTCATGCGCGGATCGAGCGAGGCCAACGGGTCCTGGAAGATGATCTGCAACTCGCGCCGCAAGAGACGCATCGTCTCGGGCGGCAGGTTGCCGATCGCCTGGCCGCGCCAGGTCACGGTGCCACCGGTAACGGCGATCAATTGCAGAATGGCGCGGCCGAGAGTCGACTTGCCGCAGCCGGATTCGCCGACGATGCCCAGGGTCTCACCGGCCCCGAGATCGAAGGAGACGCCGTCAACCGCCCGCACGGCGGCCGGCGCTGCCGGAAAGAATGGCGATTGTTTCAGTGGAAAATGCACCTTGAGATCGCGGATGCTGAGAATGGGCGATGTCATGGCCTCTCCAGATGGCAGGCAAGACGCCGGCCGGCTACATCCGTCAGCAGCGCCGGCGTGATCTCCCGGCATTGCGGCATGACATGCCCGCAGCGCGGGGCGAAGGGACAGCCGGAGGTGGCACCGGCCAAGGTGCCGCCGAGCGCGCGCGGTTGCCCCGGTATTGAGATCAGGGTTTCGCCGACCGCGCCGTCGAGCCGCGGTGTCGCCGCCAGCAGGCCGCGCGTATAAGGATGGCGGGGCGTGGCGAAGAGCGGTTCTGCCTTGCCCTCCTCCATGATGCGGCCGCCATAAAGCACGATCACCCGGTCACAGAGCCGCGCGACCACACCAAGATCATGGGTGACGAGGATAATGGCCATGCCGAAATCGCGGGCGAGATCGGACATGAGATCGAGGATCTGCGCCTGCACCGTCACGTCCAGCGCCGTCGTGGGTTCATCGGCCAGCAGCAGCGCCGGCTTGCAGAGCAAGGCCATGGCAATCATCACGCGCTGCCGCATGCCGCCGGAGAATTCATGGGGATAAAGCGAGAGGCGCCGCGCCGGATCCTGGATCCCGACCCGCGTCAGCATGTCAAGCACGGTCCGCTGTGTGGCCTTGCCGCTGAGGCCCTGATGTACTTTCAGGACTTCGGTCAATTGCCGTTCGATCCGCAGATAGGGGTTGAGCGAGGTCATCGGGTCCTGGAAGACCATGGCGATATGTGAGCCGCGAATATCGTCGAGCACTGCGGCATCGGCACCGATCAGCTCTTTGCCATCGTAGCGGATGGACCCGCTGGCAGCACCGTTCTCGGCGGTGAGGCCGAGGATCGACATCAGGATCTGGCTTTTGCCCGAACCGGATTCCCCGACGATGCCGAGGATCTCGCCCGGCCGCAGATCGAAACCGACACCCTCGACCGCCGTCACCCAGCCTTGCGGCAGCTTGAAGCGGATGCCGAGATCCTGCACCGACAGCAGCGGCGCCGTCGCCGCTGCCGGACCAGTTGCCGATGCGGCAGGCTCAGCGTTCGTTCGGATCGAAGGCATCGCGCAATCCATCGGTGATGAAATTGAGGCAGAACAAGGTCGTCGCCAGGAATCCACCCGGCAGCAATAACAGCCGCAGATCGCTGTCGATTTTGGTGGCACCGTCCTCAATCAAGGTACCCCAGGAAGCGGCCGGCGGCTGTACGCCGAGACCGAGGAAGCTGAGGAAGGATTCGCCGGTGATCACTTCCAGGACCAGCAGCGAGGCATAGACGATGACGACGTTGAGGGTATTGGGCACGATATGCTCGCGGATGATCTGCCAACTGGTCATGCCGCAGGCCCTGGCCGCCTCGACGAATTCGCGGTGCTTGAGGCTGACCGCCTGGCCGCGGGCGATCACCGCCGGCGTCAGCCAGAGGGTAACCACCATGGCTAAGAAGAGCGACAGCACGGTCCGCCCGAACACCAGGTTGATGAGGATGACGAGGAAGATATAGGGGATGCCATAGAGCACGTCGATCGCCCGCATCATGACGCTGTCGGTCCGGCCGCCGAGAAAGCCGGCGACGGCACCGTAGACGACGCCGATCACCACCGCGACGATCGCACCGAGAAAGCCGACAGCGAGCGAGACGCGTCCGGCAAACAGCACGCGCAGCAGGAGGTCGCGGCCGAGATCGTCGGTGCCGAAGAGATGCCAGGAGAAGAGATCGACAGGCGCCGAGATGTTATCGAAATCCGCATCTTCCGGCCCGAAGGGAAAGAAGAACGGGCCGAGATAGCAGGCAAGAACCAGCAGCAGCATGACGATCAGGCTGCCAAGCGCCAGTCTATTGCGTAGAAACCGCCGCAAGGAGGCGTGAAACGGGCTCTCGCCCCGATGCGGTTTTTCGACCGGCACCGCCTCGCTACCTTTCATTGGTGGCTGCGGCATGCCGAGGGGGGACGGCGCGATGATATCGTCAGGCATAATCCACCCGTGGATCCATGACCGCGCGCAGGATATCGGTCAGCAGATTGGCGACGATCACCATGGCGCCATAAAACAGGGTGACGCCCATCACCAGCGGATAGTCACGGTTGGTGGCGCCCTCGACAAAATATCGGCCGATCCCCGGAATGCCGAAAATCTGTTCGACCACGATCGATCCGGTGATGGTGATCGCTGTCGCAGGGCCAAGATAGGCGACGACCGGCAGGAAGGCGCCGCGCAAGGCATGACGCCAGATCGTGCGGCGCATGCCGAGACCCTTGGCCCGCGCCGTTCGGACGTAATTCGCCCGCATTACTTCGATCATGCTGCCGCGCATCAGGCGCGAGATATAGGCGATATTGGGCAGCGCCAGAGTAACCACCGGCAATACCTTGCGCGCCAGGCTGCCATCCCAGCCGGCAACCGGCAACCAGCCGAGATCGAGGCCGAAGACCGTCTGCGCCACCGGGCCGATGACGAAGGTGGGAATGGCGAGGCCGACCATCGCCACGATGCCGGCGGAGAAATCCACCGCGCCATTGCGCCGCAAGGCGCCGACGATGCCCAGCAGCACGCCCACCGTGACTGCCAGCAGCATCGCCCAGAAGCCGACCTCGAGGGAGACCGGAAAACCCTGCCGAATAAGATCGGTGACGGTGAAGTCGCGATATTTCATCGAGGGACCGAAATCGAGATGCAGGACGCCCCACAGATAGCGGCCGAATTGCATCCAGAGCGGCTCATCGAGATGATAGGCCCTGTTGATATTCTCGATCACGTCATGGCTGAGGCGCCGGTCGGCCGAGAACGGCCCGCCGGGCGCCAGACGCATGATGAAAAAAGTGATCACTGCCAACACGAAAAGCGTTGGCAGGCTGCTAAGCAGGCGATTGGTGAGGAAGCGGATCATCCGTCGGACAGGCTCCCGTTTATCCTGAATGTCATCTCAGGATAAACGGGACCTCGCCTTTATTTTTCAACTTGCATGAAGCGCGACGGATGCCAGCCCGGCGCATTGTTTTCCCAGCCTTTGACATAGGGCTTCACCAGATTGCGCGTGCTCTTATTGGCCAGCGGAATGGTGAGATAGTCGTCAAGCCAGAAACGCTCGGCCTGTGCCAAAAGCTTGTAACGGCTGTCCTTATCCGACGTCAGCAGCGCCTTATCCAGCAGTTCCTGATATTGCCCCGGCACCTTGTCGGCGAGCGCCTGATAATCGCCCTGCCAGCTATAGCCATTGGCGGCTTTCGGCTGGATGTAAGTCAGAAAGCCTTCCGGCTCGGCGAAGTCGCTGACGAAATCATCGTTGAACACATCCCAGCCGCCGGCATTGAAGGTGTCGTACCAGGCCTGGAATTCCTGCGCATTGACCTTGGCCTGAACACCGAGGACCTGTTTCCACATGACGGCGACGCCTTCCGCCTGCTTCTTCAGATCGGCATCGGTCTCGCTTTCGATCTGGACCTTCAGCGGCTTATCGGGGCCGAAGCCGGCTTCGGCATAGAGCTTCTTGGCAAGCGCGATGCGATCGGCCTTGCTGAGATCGGCATCCTTCACCTTCGGCGCCGCATAGGTTGGATCGAGCGGCGCGGAGAAAGAGTAGTTCGGCGCGTTGAAGGCCCGTACGATCTTATCCTGCAGAACATCGCGATCGATGGCGAGGCTCAGCGCCTCGCGCAATTTCGCATTGTCGAAAGGCGGCTTCTTGGTGTTGAAGCTGAGATAGAGAATTTCCGTGCTGTGCGAAATACGGACTTCCTGGGCATTGCTCTTCTTTAAGCCGGCGATCTTGTCGATGGGAATATCGTTGGTGGTGTCGAGCTCGCCGGCCAGATATCGCTTCAATTCCGTCGAGGTATCTTCCGTCACCTGATAGACGACCTTGTCGACCTGCACATTGGCGGCGTTCCAGTAATTCTTGTTCTTGACCAAAGTGACATGTGATTGCGGCACGTTCTCGGTCATGAAAAAGGCGCCATTGCCGACGAAATTTTCCGGCTTGATAAAATCCTTGCCGAATTTATCGAGGGCGGGCTTATAAATCGGCGAAGTCTGATAGGTGCCGAACATGCGCAGAGCAAAAGGCGCCGGCTTTACCAGTTTGATCAAGACAGTCTTCGTATCGGGCGCGGAAATGCCGACCTTTTTCGGATCCTTCTCCTTGCCATCGACAAAATCCTTGGCGCCCTCGATTTCAACCGTGCTGGAGAGATAATAGGCTTTCTGCGATCCCGTTGCCGGATCCAGCATGCGGATCACGCCATTGACGAAATCCTGCGCGACCAGCGGATCGCCGTTGGACCATTTCAGATTGTCGCGAAGATGGAAAGTATAGGTCGTCCCGTCGTCACCGACGGCCCAGTTTGCCGCCGCACCGGGGATGATGTCGCCCTTGGCGTCGAAGGCGACCAGGCCTTCATAGATATCGTCCTGAATCCAGGCTTCACGCGCGCCGAAATTGATCTGCGGGTCCAACGAGGCCGGCGAGGCGCCGAAACCGCGGGTCAAGACCGTTTCGGCCAGAACCGGATTGGCCGTTGCCAAAAGCAAGGTTAGCGCGGCAGCGGCGCCAATGGCCCCGCTGAACTTCCTGATCGACATATTTTCCTCCCGATTGCGACATTTTACTTGCCTGCAGGTTTTTTGACGGATAGGCCCCCAAACAAGCCACGATTGGGCTCGGCGCAGCAGTCCCTTCGTGCTCGATTAAGATTCCCCTCCTATCGACCCAAGCTAGCATCGCTGCCGATATCATCCCAACTGACATCGCCAACTGAGGACATTCCATGAAGGCATGCCCTCAGGATCGACATCGTTGACCGCCCGCCTCTTCCGGCGCCATCAATAGCAAAGCCAAGCCGACAAAGCTGTATACAGCTTTGTAAAAGTTATGACAATGCTCCCACCACGCTGTCAATAAGGCAGACTGCGTCCTGGGAGCATTTTTCCCGGCACAACGCTGGCGGATGCCAAGTCGAACAAGATTGAGGGGAGAGCAACGTCACATGAACTCATCACTGGAAACCGCCATCGGCGAGGCAGAAGCGCGTTTCAGCGCGGCCAATCCGGCTAGTGCCGCACGTCATCAGAGGGCGCGTCAGGCAATGCCCGGCGGCAATACGCGCACGGTTCTGCATTACGACCCCTTCCCGCTTACCTGGGCGCGCGGCGACGGCGCCGTGCTGGAAGATATCGACGGCCATCGCTATGTCGATTTCCTGGGCGAGCATTCCGCCGGTCTCTATGGCCATTCCAATCCCATCATCCTCGATGCCATTCGCACGGCGCTGGCCGATGGTATCGTCCTTGGCGGTCCCAACCGCTATGAAGCGGATCTCGCCGCTGCCTTGCAGCAGCGTTTCCCGTCCCTGCAGCTACTGCGATTTTGCAATTCCGGCACCGAGGCCAATCTCTTCGCGATCCAGACCGCCCGCACGGCGACCAAACGCAACAAGGTAATGGTCTTCGATGGCGGCTATCACGGCGGCGTCTTCTATTTTCGCCAGGGCGGTATCCCCATCAACCTGCCGCTCGACTGGGTGATCGCGCCCTATAACGACACCGAGCGGGCATTGGAGCTGATCCGTCAGCATCGCGAAGATCTTGCCGCCATTCTGATCGAGCCGATGCTGGGCAGCGCCGGTTGCCTGCCGGCCGATCCGGCTTTCCTGCTGGCCTTGCGCCAAGCAGCCACGGAGAATGATGTCATCCTGATCTTCGATGAAGTGATGACATCGCGCCTGTCCAGCGGCGGGTTGCAAGGTGCGCTTGGCATCACACCCGATATGACGACCTTGGGCAAATATCTCGGCGGCGGCTTGAGCTTCGGCGCTTTCGGCGGTCGCCGCGATCTGATGCAGCGCTTCGATCCCGAGCGCGCCGATGCGTGGCCCCATGCCGGCACCTTCAACAATAATGTGCTTTCCATGGCGGCCGGTCTTGCCGGCTTGACGCAGATCTATACGTCCGACGCCGCCGCCACGCTGAACGCCAAGGGCGACCGGTTACGCGACGGAATCAATGCGATTGCCAAACGCCACGGCGCCGCCCTGACGGCGACGGGACGCGGTTCCTTCATCGGATTGCATTTCTGCGCCGGCAGCGTCACCCGGCCGCAGGATCTCGACCCGAGCGAGGAACCGAAACGCAAGATGCTGCATAAATTGATGCATCTCGATTTCATCGCCGACGGGCTTTACATGGCACGACGCGGTTATCTCGCGCTGATGTTGCCGATCGACGATGCCGAGATCGACCATTTCCTGGGCGTGACGGAAGAATTCCTCAGCAGCCGGGGCCAGGTCATGGCTTGAAAGCTTGGTACCGGCCTGGCTTTGACGGAACTATTACGGAACTATTGTGTAGGCCCTTCGTTTTCTCTTCTGAGACATGCCGCGCTCACGTCCGAGGAGAGCAAGCAATGCCAAGCCTTTATCCTTTCGCCATCGAAGCAGCGCAGCCGGATTCGCCAAGACCGGCCAATCTACCGCCAACACCGATGCCGCCACAGCCGGCCGATCCGGTACCGCCCGACATGCCGCCCGCACCGCCGATCCCGGGAGATCCGCAGCCGATACCAATACCGCCGCAGCAGGAGCCGCCCCCGGCACTCCCGCCGCAGCCGATTGCATGACTGCAACCAATGCGCAAAGAACAGCCGAGGCCGCTCAGGCAGCCTTGCTGACGGGCATGGGATCGAAGTGCGGCAAAGCTTCGATCCGTGTCAGCCATGCCCGGATGGCAGTATAGGGAACCAGGGTGAGGTCGCCTTCCGGTGCCGCCGCGACATAACTGTAAACCGCGACATCGGCGATGGTGGGTGCATTGCCGACCAGGAACTGGGGCCGGCCAGATGGGCGTCCAGCACGCTGAACAGCGCCTCGGCAGCCGCCTTGGCACGGTCATAGTCCAACTCACGGCCGAACAGTTTCACCAGCCGTGCGGCACACGGGCCGCCATAGACAGGGCCCTGTGCCACCGAGAGCCAGCGCTGAATCTCGGCCGCGCCGGCCGGATCGAGCGGCAGCCAGGTCCGGCCGGAATCGTATTTGGTGGCGAGATAGATCAGAATCGCCACCGAATCCGCCAGGACAAAGCCATCATCTTCGATCACCGGCACAGTACCGAAGGGATTGAGCTTCAGGAAGGCCGCCCCTTTTTGCTCGCCAGCCGGCAAATCCACCATGCGGAACTCGAAAGGCAGACCCAAGAGGCGCAGCAAAAGTTCGGCCCGGTGAGAATGGCCGGATAATTTGAAACCGTGGAGAATAATCGGCTTAGCGGGCTTCGACATGGATAGGTCCTCTGGGAAAAATCGGCGCGGCGGTCCCACTATATGTTACGTCGATTTTTGATTTAATTGCGCATGGTGACGAACTCTATTGCGGCCAGTGAAATAATCCATGGGTCAACTGGGCCCGGAGGAAAGGCTCGCCGGCGGTCGATTCAAATAAGGGAAGCGCGTCAGCTATTTGCCGAGATAGTCGCGGATCACCGGCAAACCGGATGTCAGCACGGTTTCTGTGAGGTCCGTCAATACAACGTGACCATCGGCGATGAAGGCCGTGCGATCGGCGATGCGGCGGGCATCGGCTGGATCATGCGTCACCATCAGCACGGTCAGGCCGTGGCGGTGGCGCAAGGCATCGACCAGATCGAGCATTTCCTGTCGCATGGCGGGGCCGAGGGCGGCGAAGGGCTCATCCAACAGAAGAATCGGCCGGCGCCGCACCAGGCAGCGGGCGATGGCGACGCGCTGACGCTCGCCGCCGGAAAGCTGGGAGGGACGCCGATTGCCAAGCTCATCGAGGCCGACCTGGCGCAAGGCCTGATCGATGTCCTGGCGCTGCCCGGCATCGAGCCGCAAACCGGGATCGAGACCGAGACCGACATTCTGCAAGGCCGTCAGGTGACCGAACAGGTTGTTGTCCTGGAAGAGCGTCGTCACCGGTCGCTGTGCCGCGGGGACATGGGCGATGTCCCGACCCTCGACTGCGATGACGCCGCGATCGGCCCGCTCGAAGCCGCCGATCAGCGAGAGCAAGGTGCTCTTGCCGGCACCGCTGGGACCGATCACCGCCATGCAGCTCGCCTGCTCCACTTGCAGATCGAACCTCATCTCCATGTCTTCGTAGCGGAAGTGGATATCTCGGCATTCCAGATAAGCCACTTAGACGCTCCCCTTGCCGCCGACCAGGCGTTCGATGACACCATAGACAATCAGCACCAGAACCAGCAGCAGCAAGGCCGTGGCCGCTGCCTGATCCATGCGATAGGCCGATAATTGTTCGTAGAGCAGCATGCTGAGCGTCCGCAGATCGGGATTGCCGAAGAGGCTGATGCCGACCAGATCGCCGAGGCCAAGGCTGGTCGCCAAAGCAAAGGAAGTCGCGAGATGGGGCCGTAGGCTCGGCCAGTCGATCAGCCTGAAGCGATCGAAGCCGGCGATGCCCAAACCGCGGCACAACCGGTCATGCTGCTGCAAAGCGCGGTCGACCGCCGGCATCAGCAAAGCGAGGCTGAAGGGAATCGCCATGGCGCCGTTCAACAGGATGATGCCGAGGATGGCGGCGGCATTGCTATCGGTCAGATCGGTGATCAGCAGATAGAGGCCCATGCCCAGCACCATCGGCGACAAGGCGAGCGGCAGCAGGCCGGCCAGCGATTGCACCAGATGGATCAGTCGCCCAACGGCCCCGGTTCGCAAGAGATGCGGCTGATGCGCAGCAGCGGCAAGGACGAAGCCGAAGAAGGTGGCACCGAGGCCGGCGATCAAAGACAGCGAGAGGCCGAGCGCCGCCGCCTGCAGCAAGGCGAGCCAAGGAAGCGCCATGGTGAATCCCCTGACGCCGTCAACCAGCAGCATCACCTCCGGCAGACCGACGAACAAGGTTGCCAGCACGATCCAGAAGGCATCGCCGATACGCGCGGCCGGCACGTCGGCATCCGGGCGCCAGAGCGGGCGGCCCAGACCGGCGGCAAAATCCATGCGCCGGGTCAGGCCACGGCAGAACAGGCCGGCGGTAAGGCAGAGGATAAGCTCGACCACCGCCAGCAGGCCGGCACGCGGCAGATCGGCATCGAAACGGATTGCCTGAAAGATCGCCACTTCCAGGGTCGAAGCGCGCGGGCCACCGCCCAAGGTCAGCACGATGGCAAAGCTGACGAAACAGAGCATGAAGATCGTCGCTGCGATCTGCGGCAGGGAGCGGCGCAGCAAGGGCAGTTCGATCAGACGGAAGATCTGACCGGAGCGCATGCCGAGCTGTGCCGCCAGGCGCCAGGTCTCTGCCGGCACGCTCTGCCAGGCAGGCAGCATCAGGCGCACGGCCAAGGGCAGATTGAAAAACACATGGGCCACGAGAATACCGGCGAGACCGTAGATCGACGGCCAGTTGCCGAGTCCTGTCGTCGCAATCAGCTTGGCCAAGGCGCCCTGCTGGCCATAAGCGGCGACGACGCCGAAGATCGCTACCAGCGAAGGCATGACCAAAGGCAACGAGAACAATCGCAGCAGCAAGGCGCGGCCGGGAAACCGGCTTTGCCGGGCTAAAGCGCGAGCCACCGGAACGGCAAGACCGGTCGCCAGCAAGGTCGACAAGGCCGCCTGCATCGTGGTGAAGACCGCCACGCGCTGCAGGTAGCGATCGGCGACGAGGTCGCGCAGATCCGCTGCCGCCACTTGATTCAACAGACGGATCAGGATAGCGGCCGCGGCAGCAATCAGAACAAAAGCGGCGAGACGGCCGAGCGCCGCGATGCCGATCACCGGCCGCCCCAGAAGGGACGACGCCGTCATCGCGTACCGGATCGGCTGACGATCGCTCGGCTGACGGCCACCTAGCGGCTGACCGTATCCAGCCATTCCTTGATCCATGCGGTGCGATGCCTGGCGACCTCATCGCTCGGCATCAGCAGGGTTTTCGCCGGCTGCGGGATGGCGCGGAATTCCGGCGGCAACTGGTCGCCGATATCGATCACCGGGAACATGTAATTGGTGGTCGGGATCAGTTTCTGGACCTCGGGCGAGACCAGATAAGCGAGGAACTTTTGGGCAAGCTCGGCATGCTTGCTGCTCTTTACCGCCGCGGCGACCTCGATCTGCATATAATTGCCTTCGGGGAAATCGAGCGCCTTGTAGCGGTCGGTCTTCTCGTTGATCTGGTGATAGGCCGGCGAGGTGGTATAGCTCAGCACGATCGGCGCCTCGCCTTTGACGAAAAGGCCATAAGCTTCGCTCCAGCCCTTGCTGACGGTCAGCACCTTGGGCGCGATCTTGCCCCAGGCCTCGGCTGTCTTGTCGCCATAGACTTCCTTGACCCAGAGCAGCAGGCCGAGACCCGGCGTCGAGGTGCGGGGATCTTCCAGCAGGATCTTGGGCTGATCGCCGCCGCTGGCCAGTTCCGCCAGGCTCTTCGGCGGATTGGGCAGCTTCTGCGAATCGTAGACGAAGGCAAAATAGCCGTAATCATAAGGAACGAAGGTCTTGTCGCTCCAGGCAATCGGCAACTTCAGCTTCGAGTAATCGCCGCCATGGGGCGCCAGCAGACCGGTTGCATTCGCCTCGCTGGTCAGATTGGTATCGAGGCCGAGAATGACATCGGCCCTGGTCCTCCTGCCTTCGGTCTTCAGTCGCGCCAACAGGGCCGCACCGTCTTCCAGCGCGACCCAGTTCACCTGGCATCCACATTGCGCTTCGAATTGTTTCTTGATCGCCGGACCGGGGCCCCAGTCGCTGACGAAGGAATCATAGGTATAGACAGTCAGGATCGGCTGCGCGGCTTGTGCCGTACCGGACAGGCCGCAGCCTGCCAGAAGAGTGCCGATCGCCGCCGCCCGCAGAGATGTCAGAAAACGCATCTGGGATATCCTCCACAAAGCAGCGGAGGAGAAATGATGCATCGGTGTTGCCGGTGACTCATGTCCCTCCGCCGGTATTAACCGGATCAGGTTCATCGGGTTGACGCCAGATCGCATCTCTCAGCCCCAAATGAGGCACCCCGTTGAGTGGGGCGGAGAATGGTCGGAGGTTAAGGCCAAGTCAAGCGGCGGGCGGGCGATATCGCGCCGCAACAAATTATTGTGCATCGCACAACGATAAGTCATTGATGCGATTGCACGATCCGCAAACTGAAAGCCACCTGAAAGCTTCGCTCCGTCAGGGTCGGTCCTGGCAACAAGGGCAAGTCCGGCGGTCAGACGCTGGTTTGCGAGAAACGTCGAAACGGCTGCGCGAGACCCCCGCGCGGCGCAAGTGCGGAGGAGCGGATGAATATCCAATTACGGTCGAAGAGTCTTCTGGCCAGCACGGCGATACTAGGCCTCGCGATGCTGGCGGTGGTTTCCACCGTGCGGCCGGCGGCGGCTGACGACAAGATCACCATCATCGTCGGTGGCATTGAAAAGCAGATCTATCTGCCGGCGATGCTGGCGCAGCAGTTGGGCTATTTCAAGGAAGAGGGGCTCGATGTCGAGCTGCTCAACAGCCGCGCCGGTGTCGAGGCCGAGAACGAATTGCTGGCCGGCGCCGTGCAAGGCGTCGTCGGCTTCTACGACCATACGATCGATCTGCAGGCCAAGGGCAAATATATCGAAAGCATCGTGCAGTTCAGCCAGGCGCCGGGCGAAGTCGAGATGGTCTCGACCCAATATGCCGACAAGGTCAAAACGCCGGCCGATTTCAAGGGCCAGACCCTGGGCGTCACCGGGCTCGGTTCGTCGACCGCGTTCCTGACGCAATATCTGGCGACACGCCACGGGCTCAATCCCGGCGATTACTCGCTGCTGCCGGTCGGCGCCGGCAATACCTTCATCGCCGCGATGAAGCAGGATCAGATCGCCGCCGGCATGACCACGGAGCCGACCATCGGCACGCTGGTCAAGCAGGGAACGGCGCAGATCCTCATCGATATGCGCACGCCGGACAAGACCCGCGAAGCCTTGGGCGGCCCCTATCCCGCCGCCTCGTTCTATGTGCAGTCGGCCTGGCTCGAAGATCACAAGGAAGATGCACAGAAGCTCGCCAATGTCTTCGTGAAGACCCTGCGCTATATCGCCAGCCACAGCGCCGAGGAAATCGCCGACAAGATGCCGAAGGATTACTACGCCGGCGACAAGGAAGTCTATGTGAAGGGCCTGGCCGAAGGCAAGGCGATGTTCACGCCCGACGGCCGCATGCCGGATCAGGGTCCGGAGACGGTGCTGAAAGTGCTGTCGACCTTCAGCAAGAATGTCGAGGGCAAGCAGATCGACCTCTCCAAGACCTATACCACCGCCTATGTCGATGCGGCTGCCAAGCAGCTCGGCTCGGCGCAATAGATCCGCGCGAAGCGGCGGGTGCAACGCGAATTGCATCCGCCGGCATCGCCAGACGTCCTTATCAAGGGAGTGCCCCATGTCTCCTGCAGCCGTTGAAAACCTGCACGCAAATGCCGCGCCGGCCATCGAGCTCGTCAATGTCACCCGCCGCTTCGTGACACCGCGGGGCGAGATGCTGACGGCCTTGCGCGATTTCAACATGACGGTGAAGCAAGGCGAGTTTGCCTGTGTCGTCGGCCCGACCGGCTGCGGCAAGTCGACCACCCTCAATCTGGTAACAGGTCTCGCCAGGCCGAGTGCCGGCGAGGTGCAGATCATGGGCCGGCCAGTGGATGGCATCGACCGCAATATCGGCTTCGTCTTCCAGCTCGATGCGTTGTTCCCCTGGCGCAATGTGCTGGACAATGTCGCCGCCGGCCCGCTGTTCCGTGGCACCGCCAAGAAAATCGCCTATCAGCGTGCCCGCGACTGGATCAAACGTGTCGGCCTCGCCGCCTTCGAGGGTCATTACCCGCATCAATTGTCGGGCGGCATGCGCAAGCGCGTGGCCTTGGCCCAGACCTTCATCAACGAGCCGAAGATCCTGCTGATGGACGAGCCCTTCAGCGCGCTCGACGTACAGACCCGGGTCGCCATGCAGGACGAATTGCTCAACCTGTGGTCGGATTCCGGCGCCTCGGTGGTCTTCGTCACCCATGACCTGGAAGAAGCGGTCGCGCTGGCCGATAAGGTCTATGTGCTGACGGCGGGACCGGCGACGGTGAAATCCGTCTATGACGTCACCTTGCCGCGACCGCGCGTCATGTCGGAGATTCGCTACGATACGAGTTTTATCGAGATATGCCGCGTCATCTGGGATGACCTGCGTGAGGAAGTGCAGCTTGGCCAGCAACGCGCCATGCTGAAGGCAAGTTGAGATGGTGGAGCGCAACATGGCCATGACATTTTCGACATCGGCGACATCAACAACGCGCGCGGCAACCAGCGAGGCAAATATCAGCCTGTCGGCCAAGGCTCGGGCCAGGCGTCGCTATACCCTGGTCGTCACCTTGCGCATTGCGCTGCTGGTGGTGTTCCTGGCCGGCTGGGAAATCTCCACTCGGTTCGGCTGGATCGATCCCTTCTTCTTCGCCCAGCCCAGCGGTATCGCAGAACAAATCTGGACCTGGATCCAGGAGGGCACCTCGCAAGGGCCGCTCTGGGAGCAGATCTGGGTGACATTGGAAGAGACCGTGCTGGGCTTTGCGATCGGCGCGGCGACGGGCGTGCTGGCCGGCGTGCTGCTCGGCCGCAACAAGCTATTGGCGGATATCTTCAGCATCTATATCAAGGTCGCCAATTCCGTGCCGCGCGTGGTGCTGGGCTCGGTCTTCATCATCGCGCTCGGCCTCGGCATGGCGTCGAAAGTAGCGCTGGCGGTGGTCATGGTCTTCTTCGTCGTCTTCGCCAATGCCTTTCAGGGTGTGCGCGAAGCCGACCGCGCCATGATCGCCAATGCGCAGATCCTGGGCGCCTCGCCCTGGCAGATCACCCGCCATGTGGTGCTGCCCTCGGCGATGAGCTGGATCCTGGCCAGCCTGCATGTCAGTTTCGGCTTCGCCCTGGTCGGCGCCGTGGTGGGCGAATTCCTCGGCGCCAAGAAGGGCATGGGCCTGCTGATCTCCACCGCCCAGGGCGCCTTCAACGCCAATGGCGTCTTCGCGGCAATGATCATCCTGGCCGTGCTTGCGCTGGTGGTGGAATTCATCATCACCCGGGTCGAGAACCATCTGGTGAAATGGCGCCCGCAGGCGCTGAGCGAGCAGCACGCCTGAGCGACGGCAGGGCCACCTCCCGACTGTCACGCCATTGGCAACGACACCTCGACCAGCAAGCCGGTGCCGGCCGGCGGGTCGCGCAGATCGATCTCGCCGCCCGCAGCATCGACGATTTCCCTGACGATGGCGAGGCCGAGGCCACTGCCCTGGCGATCGGTCTCGGTTTCGGTCGCCTCCGTGGTGCGGCTCAGGCGGTAGAAACGTTCGAAGACATGCTCGCGCTCGTCGGCTGGAATGCCGGGGCCGGTATCCTGCACCTGCAATAGGGCGCGATTTTCCACGGCCTTTACGCCGACCGTAACGGAGCCGCCGGCCGGCGTATAGCGCAGCGCATTATCGACCAGATTGACGATCATCTCCCGCAGCATGGTTTCATCGCCCGGCACGACGATGCCCGGTGCCGCCTCCAGGGCAAGGTCGATGCGACGCGAGACGGCCAATGCCGACAAGGTTTCCATCACCTGCCCGGCGATCCGGCCGAGATCGGCCGGGTCCTGGCGGGGACGACGACTGCCGGACGATGCCCGCGACAGCGTGAGAAGCTGGCCGGCGAGATGGGCGAGATGCTGGGTGCCCCTCTGAATGGCCGCCAGCGCCCCGTCACGCTCATGCAGTTCGGTCTCACGCAGCGCATAAGTCGCCTGCATGTTCAGCAATGTCAGGGGTGTGCGCAATTGATGGGCGGCATTGGCGACGAAGCGGCGCTGCGCCGCCATCTGCTTGCGCACCCGTTCCATATGCTGGTTCAGCGCCGTCACCAGCGGTCGCAATTCGCTTTGCACCGTATCGACGGCGAAGGGGTCCAAGGCGTTCGGCGGGCGTTGCTGCACGGCATCCCTTAGACGCATCAGCGGCGCCAGGCCGCGCGCGAGACCGACGATAGCGAGACAACCCGCTGCCACCAACAGCAGGACCTGCTGACCGAGCGCATCGAGCCAGAGACGGCGCACCATCTCGCGGTAGCTGTTCAAGGTAACGCCGACCATCACATGCACAGCTTCGGCCGGCCCCGCCCCGACCACTGGATGGGTGAGCGCGACGAGATGCAAGGATTGGTCGCGATAGAAGCCACGATAGGCGGCATGATCAAGCCGTGCGGCGGCATCCCAGGCACTCTTCGACGGCGGCGGCAGGTCGGGATAGCCAGCCAGCAATCGGCCGGCCGAATTTTCCACCCGGTAATAGACGCGGTCTTCGTTGCCGGTATTGAACATTTCGAGCGCCACCGGCGGGATCAGAGCCTCGACGACGCCGCCATTGACCTCGGTCTGCTCGGCAATGGCCAAAGCGGATGCGACCAGCATGCGATCGGTGGTCAGATCCGCCATTTCCACCGCCGCCCGGAATGTCGTCCAGACATTGACGGCAACCACCGCCGCCAGCGGCAGCAGCAGCCAGGCCAGAAGTTCAAAGCGGAGGCTGCGGCGCATCATCTTGGCAGAGCAGATAGCCGAGGCCGCGTAGGGTGACGATCCGAACCGAACTGCCTTCCAGTTTCTTGCGCAGACGAGAGATATAGATCTCAATCGCCGTGGGATCCGCTTCGTCGTCGAAATTGAAGATGCTCTCGAACAGCTTTGCCTTGCTCACGGTCTCGCCGGATTTGTAGATCAGCTGTTCCAGCACCGCGTGTTCGCGCGGCGTCAAAGCGAGACTGTTATCCTTCAGGCGGAATTGCCGGGATTTGGTATCCAATGTGAGATCGCCCAAGGCGAGCAGCGAGCTGCTGCGATCGCTGGCGCGGCGTAACTGCACCCGGATGCGTGCCTCCAGCTCGGCCATTTCGAAGGGCTTGGCCAGATAGTCATCGGCGCCGAGATCGAGGCCCTTCACCCGGCCGTCGAGGCTGGCATTAGCAGTGAGGATGATGACGGGCACCTGGCTGCCCCGCTCGCGCAACCGGCGCAGCACCTGCATGCCGTCCAGCTGCGGCAAGGCAAGGTCGAGAATGACAAGCGCATAATCCTGCACGCTGAGAAGATGATCGGCGTCCTCGCCATCGGCAACGCAATCGACCGCATAGCCGCTTTGCCGCAGCAAGCGGCTCAGCCAATCGGAAAGCTGGGGATTGTCCTCGACCAGCAGCAGTCTCATGGCAGCAGTTTCATGCCGGAAATCTCACGCCGAAAATCGCATACGACGATTTAAGCCCAGCCGCGATGGCATGGCGAGCGCTTTCCAGCAATGGCGGTGGCACCTCGTTCAACGCGCCAGTCCGTCAGCGAAAGCCGCCAGACGCTGCTCGGCGAAGTCTCGCAGATCCGGTGCGTCATTGCCGGCGGCGATTTCGACGAAAGCCCAGCTCGACGCCACAAGGCATAAGGCAGTCCTCATCTGCAGGAGCCGCCGGGCCATATCCGGATTCGACGGATATCCCGCGGCGCCAAGCAGGCAGTCGATCTCCAAGTGGTCGAGATCGTTATCAAGGGCGATGGCGGCAAGATCCCAGCAGGGATCAGACATGGCGGAGAACTCCCAGTCGATCAGGCTGAGGTGACAATCGGCCTGCAGCAGGAAATTACTGGGATTAGGGTCGATATGGCTCGGCACCAAAGGCGCCGATGCGGTTCCCAAGGCCGCTTCCAGACGGCCGGCCTGCCGGCGCAAGGCCAGCAGTCGGCTTTCCGGCGCCAGCTTCAGATAACGATCGGAAATCGCGAAGGGACGCATTTCGTTGCGAAAATCGGCACCCGATGCCTGCAGGCGGCCGATCAGCCTGCCGATGGCGGCCAGAATGGACGGATCGTGAAAGTCAACCGTCCGCAAGATGACGGCATCGGGCAGATAGACGCTGAGCTGCCAGCCGCGTGCCGTATCGCTGAACAGGACCGGCGGCGAGATACCGATTTCGGCGGCCAGGGTGGCGTTGTGAAAACCGGCGGCGCGATCGAGATATTGATGCGCCCCTGCCCCCGGCAATCGCAGGACGTAATCCCGATCGCCATGTCGCAGGCGGTAATTCCGGTTGGTGATGCCGCCAAGGCGCGTGATCGACCAAGCCGATTGCGGGACCGCCGCCAAGGCCGGAATCCGCCCCAACGCCTGCGACAGATCGCTTTCTTTTGAAGGGTCGATCGGGGACATATCTGGCCGTGACATAGATCCGGTCTGTAGCTGGTCCCGCGCTGCTGCGCAACCCAGGCCTGCGGTAATTTAAGTTTATCTTAAGGTTACTTTGAGACGGTCGGCATACTGAGGAGGATTGATATTGCCTGCCGCCTTGTCCAGACCAATCTCCCTGCTGATGATTTCGCCAAATCAATCCGAGATCGATTGGGTGAGCCAGCTGTGCGACAAGACGGCAAACGACCTCACCTTTCATAGCGTTACCAGCGCGGCACTGGCGCAGTGGCTGCTGAGCGGCAGCAGCGTCAATGTGGTCCTGCTGGATCTCAGCCCTGCACAGCTTGCGGATCCCGCCGCCAATTTGGCCTCGATCAGCGATATCAGCAAATCCGCTCCGGTGATCGTGATCGTCGACACGGCGGATGCCGAGTTGGAGCAGCGTTATATGGATGGCGGTGCTGTCGATGTTTTGTATCGGCGGGAACTGACGCCCGGCAGCCTGCGCCGATCCCTGCGTTATGCGATTACGCGGCGGGATTCCGATCAGCAATTAGCCAGGCTGCAATTGCTTGATCCGGTGACGGGCCTGGCCAGCGCACCCCTCTTTTGGGAAATCCTTAACCTTGCGGTCCGGCGTGCCCAGCGCAATCACGACTTTTTCGCCGTCCTGGTGGTGGATGTAAAGCCAGGTTCGGTCGACCTGACCGATCAGACACCGGAGGGCGCCGGCGCCGATCTGCTCCGGGCACTGACCCGGCGGCTGCATCAGATCATGCGCGGCAGCGATACGGTCGCGCGTCTGGACCGGCGGCAATTCGCCGTTCTGGCGGAATCCATGCCGCGTATCGAAGATATTCAGATTGTCGCGGAAAAAATCATCAGCGAGCTGTCAAAACCGGTCCCTGGGATAGGTCAGAGCGAGCCGCTGTCGGTGGCGGTCGGAATCGCCCTCTACCCCACCAGTGCCGCCAGCGCCGAAGGCCTGATCAGCCGGGCCGGCGAAGCCTTGCAGCTGGCGATCTCCCGCGGGCATCACGATTTCGTCTTCGGCTGACCCTAAGTTGCCCTCTCAGGCCCATTGCCAACAATCCGTACCATCTTTGGCTGACCCTAAGTTGCCCTCTCAGGCCCATTGCCAACAATCCGTACCATCTTTGGCACGGCACTTGCGTTGCTCACCCCTGTCACTCTTGACGCCATGCAACAGCAATGGGGAAGCCAGATGTTATCGATGTTTGCACGCCGCGATGAAGGCAAGGAGGTACCGGGTATGGCCTCCAGGGCAGAATCTGCCGGGCAGAACCGTCCGGCCGCCCCTCAGGAACCAAGCCTGAAGCCAAATCTGGCCGCCGTTCCAACTGACGGATCGGCGCCCGCGGGCCAGCCGGAGGCCAAGAGCAATATGGTCCGATTGATGGCTGAGGATGCCAAACGCCGCGCCAAAATGCTGGCGACCGCCCCCTCGGTCGGTCAGTATCTCTTCCATCTCAACCATGATATGCGCAATTTCACCCGGGCCGAGACCACCAATGCCGTCATCGGCGCCGCCCCGGCAGAGATCCAGCGCGTCGTGCGCCTGGCCGCCAAATTGCGCGGCCGGTACCTGGCCCAGGTTGTCGATCTCGGCAACCCGAAGCGCGGGCCGATCACCGAAAGCGATATTCGCGATCTCGGTCGTGCCCGGGAAATGTATGAAGAGATCGATCGCGGCCTGTTGGCGCTGCGCAGCGCCATCGAAAGCGGCGATCTGGATCTCGATGGGGTCGTCCGGCAATAAGGCGGGCTACCCGATCGCGATTGCCAGGTTTGCGAAATCACCCCCGGAAAAAATCCGGGGGTTTTCTTTTTAGGCTCGCAATCAAAACCGGAGACAGGAAGATAGGCCTTTCAGCCCGTTTTGGCGGGTTGCTCCAGTTGATTTGCCACCAGCCTCGCTTCCGCCCGCTCGATCATGGCTTGATAGCGGGCATCGCCGTGCAAAGGTTGCAGGTCGATGTCCTGCTTCATCCAATTGACAACCTCGGCGGACATCTTGGGAATGCAGGAGTCCAAAAGATCCAGGGCCTGATCCGGCTCGTTCATTTGAGCCAGGGCGCAAGCCACATTGTAGCGATCATCCGTGTCGTCCGGATCGATGATCAAGGCGCGGAAGATCCACTCCTTGGCCCGCTCTTCCTCGCCGAGATATGCCAAGGCTATCGCGCCATGCACCATCGCGTTTGCATTGTCGGGACGCAAAGCGATCTCTTTTTCAATACGCTCCAGCGCCCGCTGCGTCGCCGCAAGAGCCTCTCTCTGGCGACATAACGACCGATAGCTTTGCGCGGCGAGGCTGAGGGAGGCATAGTCGGCTTCAAGAAGCTGAGCCGCCCGCTCGAAATGCTCGACGGCGGCTTCATGCCGACCGAGCGTCAAACAGGTCCGGCCGAAGTTATGCCTGACGTCAAAGGAGTCCGGCTCCAGGCGTAGCGATTCATCATGCGCGCCCAATGCCTCGTTGTAGCGTCCGAGTTCCGCCAAGGCCCGCCCCTTGGCGGCATGAGCTTCGGCCAAGGTCGGATCCAGCAAAAGCGCTTTCTCAGCGGCCGCCAGACCCGATTCTTCGGATTTCCCGCCGATATAGAGATATGCCTCGCACAGGGCGACAAAAGCCCAGGCACGGGCATAGTGAGGGTCCATCTCCAGGGCACGCCGATAGAACCGCAGTGCGATCGCCAGACTTCTGGCACCGCGCTGCACCTGGTAATGGCGTCCCAGGAGGTAAAGCTGGTAGGCCCTGGGATCATGGGTCGAGCGGTTTTCGATCGCCTTCCGCTCCGCCGGCAGCAGCCGCACTCTCAGGGCTGAAACGATCGCCTCGGAAATCTCGTCCTGCAGCGCAAAGATATCGTTGAAGTCCCGGTCATAGCGTTCAGCCCAGATATGGCTATCCTTTTTGGCATCGATCAGCTGCGCCGTGATCCGGACGCGACCGCCGGCCTTGCGAACGCTGCCCTCGACAACATAGGCGACCTTCAATTGCCGGCCGATCTGGCCGACATCGACCGACGCGCCCTTGAAAGTGAAGGCAGTATTGCGCGACAGGACATTGAGCGTGGAGACCTTGGACAGGTCCGTGATGATGTCTTCGGTGATACCGTCGCTGAAATATTCCTGTTCCTGATCGCCGCTCATATTGAGGAAAGGAAGCACGGCGACCGAGAGTTTCGACGGCGAGCCGATCCTGCCATGGACCACCTTGGCCGCTGGCGTCACAGCACCGGACATCCGATAGACCCGCACCGGTTCCGACATATTTTTCAAATTCATTTCGCCGAGATCTTCGAAACCGAGCCTGACCTTGCCGCGAACATGACTGAAGACTGCCTGGGAAATATAGACCCCGCCCGGCTCGGCCAGGCCTTCGAGACGCGCCGCGATATTGACACCGTCACCGTAAAGGTCTGCGCCCTCCACCATGACATCGCCGAGATTGATGCCGACACGCAGGACGATCTGCCGATCTTCCGGCATATCCCGATTGGCAGACTCCATCCCGGCCTGCAATTCCGCCGCACAAGTAACCGCATTGACGGCACTGCCGAATTCGATGAGGACGCCATCGCCCATCAATTTAATGATCCGGCCGTGATGCCTGTTGACCAGCGGCTGTAGAATTGTTTTGCGCCGGCCTTTGAGCACCGCCATGGTGCCGACTTCATCGATTGCCATAAGCCGACTAAAGCCGACGACATCGGCCGCCAGGATGGCAGCAAGGCGACGCCGGACACGTTCTTCTGGCATAAAGTGCGATTCCCCTTGAGATCGCGATGCACGGATTGTATCGGTGCCGTGTTAATGAGTCCATCAGACGGACTTTCCCCACCGTTTATAAGCGGCCAAGCCGTCAATCACGGCAAGCGAAAAAACCCGGTACCGTTTCCGGTGCCGGGTTTAGGAACTTAGGCAGCTGCTTTGGGCGCTGAGTCCGCGGTGCCAAAGAAGCCTATTTCTTTTTCGGCTTCAGCGATTCCCAATCGGCATCGGTCATATCGCGCAGGAAGTTGAACTGGCCGGCCCCCTGCAACCATTCACCGCCATCGATCGTTACGACCTCGCCATTGATATAGCCGGCATAGTCCGAGAGCAGGAAGGTGGCGAGATTCGCCAGCTCGCCATGCTCGCCGACTCGCTGCAGCGGATTGTTGGTCTCGAACTTCTTGGCAAGATCGGCGCGCGGCACCAGGCGTTCCCAGGCGCCCTTGGTCGGGAACGGCCCCGGCGCGATCGCATTCAGCCGTACCCCACGACCACCCCATTCCACCGCCAGGCTGCGGATCATGGCCAGCACGCCGGCCTTGGCCATCGCCGAGGGCACGACATAGGCGGAGCCGGTCCAGGCATAGGTGGTGACGATGGAGAGGACGCTGGCCTTACGGCCTTCCTTGAGCCAGCGCTTGCCGCAGGCCAAGGTCGCATAGGCGCTGCCATGCAGCACGATATTGAGGACGGCATCCACGGCACGCGGCGACAGATCCTCCGTACGGGAGATGAAGTTGCCGGCAGCGTTGTTGACGAGCGAGTCCAAGGGAGCTTTTTCCCAGATCGCGGCAATCATCTTGTCCACGGCCTCGGCATCGCGGATATCGCAGCCATGCACTTCGACCGAGCCGCCGGTTTCGGCAGCCAGCTTGTCGGCGGCATCTTTCAAGACTTCTTCGCGGCGGCCGCAGATCACCAGATTGGCGCCCAGTTCGAGGAAGCGATGGCCCATGCTGTAGCCCAGGCCGGTTCCGCCGCCGGTCACCAGGATGCGCTTGCCCTTCAACAGATCCTTCTGAAACATGATGGTCGTCCCCGTCCTTACTGTTCTTTCGCGCGCAGCATGTCGCGTGAAATGATATGGCGCTGAATTTCAGACGTGCCTTCCCAGATGCGCTCGATGCGGGCGTCGCGCCACATCATTTCCAGCGGCAATTCATCCATGAGGCCCATGCCGCCGAAGATCTGGATCGCCTGATCGGTGACGCGCCCCAGCATTTCGCTGGCGAAGAGCTTGGCCATGGCGGCATCGGCATTCGTCATGGTGCCCTGTTCCAGCTTCCAGCAGGTATAGGTCACCAGCGTATCGGCCGCCCGCAATTCGGTCGCCATGTCGGCGAGCTTGAAAGAGGTGCCCTGGAACTTGCCGATGGTCTGACCGAACTGCTTGCGCGTGGCCGCCCAATCGGTCGCCAGCTCCATGGCCCGTTCGGCCTTGCCGCAGCAATTGGCGGCGATCATCACCCGGCCGCCGGTCAGCCATTGATTGGCGAGATCGAAGCCCTTGCCTTCCTCGCCCAGGATCTGCCGCTTGTTAAGGCGGACGTTATCGAAATAGAGCTCGTAATTGTCATAGGCCCGGTAGGAAACGCAGCGGGGACCCCGGCGCATCTCGAAGCCCGGCGTATCGCGGTCGACCAGGAAAGCGGTCACACGCTTGCGAGGGCCGCGCTTGGTTTCATCGGTACCGGTCACCGTGAAGACGATGGCAAAATCCGGCAGGCCGATACCGCTGATGAAATGCTTGTTGCCGTTCAGCACATAATCGTCGCCATCGGCTTCGGCGCGGGTGGCGATCGACATCGCGTCCGAACCGGCACCGGGTTCGGTCAGGGCGAAGACCTCCATCTTTTCGCCGCGTATCGTCGGCAGCAGGTATTTCTCGACCTGTTCCTCGCGGCAAGCCATCAGGATCGCCGAGGGACGGCCGATGAATTTCTGCAGCGCCCAATTGCATTTGCCGAGTTCGCGTTCCATCAGCATCTGCGACATGACATCAAGGCCGCCGCCGCCCACCTCTTCCGGCATGTTGGCGGCATAGAGCCCGACTTCCTTGGCCCGGGCTTTGATCTGCTTAGCGAGGTCCGGCGATATCACGCCGGCGCGGTCGACCTCGCGCTCGTAAGGATAGATTTCCTTTTCGATGAACTGGCGGATGGTTTCCACCAGCATGCGCTGCTCGTCGGTTTGCGAAAAATCGAACGCCATCGTAAGTGCTTTCAAAGAAACTTTCAGTGGCCGGCTTAGCGGCCGTGGAAGACAGGCTCGCGCTTGGCCACGGCGGCAGCCAGGGCTTCCTTGGCATCGGTCGACCGGCCGCAGATTTCCCCGGCAATGCGTTCAGCCGCCAATTGCTGCAGGAGATTGCGGCTGCCGCTTTCATTGATCAGGCGCTTTGCCGCCGACAGCGCAACGGTGGGGCCGTTGGCGAGCTTCTGCCCGAAGGCCAAGCCGTCTTCCAGCAGCCGGTCGGCCGGGTGAATTTCCGTGATCAAGCCGCGGCGCAAGGCTTCCTCGGCCGACCAGAAGACGCCGGTGAAGACGAAGAGCTTCGCCGCCTCGGGACCGATCAGGCGCGGCAAGAGCCAGGTGCCGCCGCAATCGGGGGCATAGCCCATTCTGGTATAGGCACAGCAGAATTTCGCCGTATCCGCGGCCAGCCTGAAATCGCAGGCGCAAGCGAGATCGAGCCCGGCCCCGACGGCGGCGCCGTTCATCAGGGCGATGGTGGGACGATCGAAATCATAGATCTCCGCACAGAGGGAATGTGCCGCTTCGGTCCAGCCATAGGTCTCCAACTGTCCCGCCGCCTCCACCGCCGCCCATTCCTGCACATCGGCACCGGCGCAGAACGCCTTGCCGCTGCCGGTCACCAGCAAGGCCCGACAGTCGCGATCTGCTTTGGCGGTGTGAATGGCAGCGCGTAACTCCTTCAGCAGCACCGTGCTCAGCGCATTTCGCTCCTGAGGCCGGTCAATCGTCAAAATCCGCAAAGCACCTTGCGATTCGATCCGCAGCATTTTCCATCTCCCCGCACGACGTGCCGATTTTCGGCACCCGAGAATGTTAGCAAAGGTTGACGACCTCTTACATGCAGCCTTGACGTGTCTGTTGCGCCCCTGCCGCGTATCGCCCAATCTTCTATATTGATTGAACATTCGTTCAATATATGACCATTCGTCAAGAAAAAACATTGACTTAGACAAAAATATAATGACACAATAGCTTACAATTTTGAGGGCAACCATGGCACGCGAAGGATTGAAAGAGGCACGCCGGATCCAATTGATCGAAGCCACGATCGATTGCGTCGCGCGGCGGGGTTTCGCCGATCTCACGCTTGCCCAGGTCGCAGAAGCGGCGCATCTCTCCGTCGGGATCGTCAATTTCTACTTCAAGAGCAAGGACGCACTGCTGCTCGCCACCTTCACCCATATGGTGGAGGATTACCGGACCAGCGCCGTGCAGGCCCGCGAAGGCGCCGGCCCCTCGCCGGTCGCGCAGATCGACGCGACGATCGAGAATGATTTCCATCGCCTGATCGGTAACCGCAAGAGGGTCACCGTCTGGTATGCCTTTTGGGGCGAGGCGCGCTGGCGACCGGAATTCCTGCGCCTTTGCCAGGACATGTCGAGCGCCCTCTATGACGACCTACGCCTGATGTTCCAGGCCCTGATCGATGCCGGCGGTTATCGCCTGGATGTCGATCAAGTCACGCGCGGCTTCAGCGCCATGATCGACGGTCTGTGGCTGGACATCCTGATCAGTCCCAAGGCGATCGATCGCGACGACGCCAAGCAGACGGTTCGGCTGTTCCTGGCCGGGCTGTTCCCGACGGAGTTCGGGCAACGATCGGCGGCCGCGGCGCAAGCTGCCTCGGCCGCCTGACCCACCATCGCATCGGCACCTCGTACCGGCCTGACCGCATTTGGCAGGATGCGTGCCTGACCGATATCCCAGTGACATAACGCCAGTACCATAACGATTGAGCCATGACCGGGGAGATCAACCATGAGCTATCCATTGTCCATCCGCGCCCGCGAGCTGCGCGATGCCACCCGCCGCTTCGTCGAGGAGGAGTTGATCCCCTGGGAAGTTCATGCCGAGATGCATGAAGGCTTGATTCCGGAAGAGGCGAAAGCGCGGCATCACCGCCTGGCGCGGGAGATCGGACTCAATGCCATGGATATCCCCGTCGAACAGGGCGGCAGCGGCTTCAACATGCTGGAACAGGTGGCAGCGACCGAGCAGATCGGCCGTGTCACCAATGCCCTGGGCTGGTGCTACAGCAATGCCCAGCGCTGGATGCTCAAGGCCTGCACGGCCCATCAGATCGCAACCTGGATCAAGCCGATCATCGACGGAACGCGCCACGAATGCTACGCCATCACCGAAGCCGAAGCCGGCTCGGATGTCGATGCCATTCAAGCGACGGCACGGCGCGACGGCAACGACTACATCCTCAACGGCGAGAAATGGCATGTCACCAGCGGCAACCTGGCCGATGTGATGATCTTCCAGGCAAAGCTTGTCGACGGCCCCAATGCCGGCAGCCACTGTCTGTTCTTCGTCGACATGGAAACGCCCGGGATCGAGCTGGTGCGCAGCCCGGCCTATAGCCATACCTATGCGTCTCACCACCCGATCTACCGGCTGCATGACGTGCGCGTCCCCGAAGCGAACCGGATCGGCACGGAAGGCGCCGGCATGGGCTTCACCTATGACTGGTTCCGTTATGAGCGGCTGATGATTGCCGCACGCTGCTGCGGCGCCGCCGCCCGCCTGATCGATGAAGCCACGGCTTTCGCCAAGGAGCGCACCGTCTTCGGCAAGAAGCTGGCAGAGCAGCAGGCGATCCAGTTCATGCTGGCCGACAGCACGACGGAATTATGGGCGGCGCGATTGATGACCTATCGCACCGCCGAGGCGATCGATGCCGGGGAAGACCTGAAGGTCGTGCATGCACAGAGTTCGATGGTGAAGCTCTATGCCTCGGAAATGGCCAACCGGGTGGCCGACCGCGCGGTGCAGATCTTCGGCGGCCGCGGCTATATGCGCGAAAACGTCGCTGAACGCTTCTTCCGCGAGCTGCGCGTCGATCGCATCTGGGAAGGCGCCAGCGAGATCCAGCGGCTGATCATCGCCAATGGCCTCTATAAGCGGGGACAGAGCGCGCTGATCGAATGAACCCTTAAAGTCGTTTTGTGAAGGAGACGTGTCATGCGCCGGTCGCTGCACGCCATTATCGCCATGCTGATTTCCGTCGCCTGCATCGATGCGGCACTTGGGCTGTTCAGTCCGGTGGTCATCACGCAGATGACGGAGCGTGGCGTCGGCGATGCGCTGATCGGTTTGCTCTCCTCGCTCTATTATATCGGCTTCCTGGGCGGCACCTGGCTGTGCCACGGCATCATCCATCGCGCCGGCCATGTGCGCGCCCTCAGCCTGTTCGTCGTCGTGGCGGCGAATATCACGCTGTTGCATACGATGACGCAGAGCAATCTGCTCTGGCTGTTCTTCAGCTTCGCCTGCGGCTTCAGTCTGGCGGGCGCACTGGTGGTGGTGGAAAGCTGGCTCAACGACAAGGCCGGCATCGCCTCGCGCGGCCGTTTCCTGGGGCTCTATACCGCCGTTTCCTGGGCGGCGAGCGGCATCGCACCTTTGGCCCTCAACATCCCGGATCATAGCGGCACACTGCTTTTCACCCTGGCGGCCATGGCAATGGCCAGCGCCGTTTTGCCCATGTCGCTGACCACGGCCGACAATCCCAAGATCGAAGCCAAGCCGCGGCTGGCGCTGCTGCAGATCTATCGGCTGTCGCCGATCGGCTCCTTCACCTGCTTCATGGTGGGTGCGCTGGGCGGCGCGCTGCATGGCATGCTGCCGGTCTATACCGCCGATCAGGGCTGGGGCAATGACCGGCTGTCGCTGCTCCTCAGTCTCGGCACCGTCCTTGCCGTCGTGGCGCAATTGCCGATCGGCCATGTTTCCGACCGCTTGCGTCACCGGACCGGCCTCATCATCCTGTCGGCGGCGATGGCGGCTGCGTTCTGTTTCGGCATCTTCGCCCTGAAGGCGTCCGGCTTTCTGGTCTTTCTGGGGCTTTATTCACTGCTGCTTTTCATCGAATCGCCGCTTTATGCCTTGGGGGCCAGTGTTGCCAATGACAGCGCCGACCAGGCGGCCGGTGTTGCAACCAGCAGCGGCCTGCTCTTTGCCTGGGGTCTCGGCGCCAGCATCGGCCCGCTGATCGTCGGCCAGATCATGGCGCTGCTGGGCAGCGACGTCCTCTTCCCCTGCATCGGTGCCGGCAGCCTGCTGCTCGCCTGCTTCGCTTTGTGGCGGCATCTGCATCCTGATACACCGCCGGTCCAGGCAGCATCGAGCAACTTGGTTGCCTGACGCAGAGAACAGAGTGCCACAACGAACAGGATTGCCGTCGCATGAAAGTACTTGCTTGCGCCGGGTTCTTCCACGGCATAATGAGCGCCGCTCAATAACCGACCAGGCCGCCGGACAGCGCCGACAAAAAGGGGGAATCGCATGTGGAAGTCCGTGCAGTCAGTGGTGCCGGTCCTGCTCGGGATCGCCTGCATCGAGGCGGCGCTCGGTGTCCTCAATCCGCTGATCGGCATCCGGCTCAGTGCGGACGGCATCGGCTCGGCGCTGATCGGCATCGTCGCTTCGGCTTATTTCCTTGGCTTCCTGCTCGGCACCTTGACCTGCCATACCCTGATCGACCGGGTCGGCCATATCCGCGCCTTCGGCGTCTTCGCCGTCTGTGCCGCCAATGCCACCCTGCTGATGATCCTGGTCAAGCATCCCTATGTCTGGGTCGGCTTGCGCGCCGCCGCCGGCTATACCTTGGCAGGCGCTTTCGTGATCATCGAATCCTGGCTGAACGATAAGGCGAGCGAGGAAAACCGCGGCCGTATCTTCGCGGTCTATTCGGTGGTCGCCTGGGGCGCCTCCGGCATCTCGCCGCTGGCGTTGAATCTCGAGGATTCCCAGGGCCCATTGCTCTTTATCCTCGCCACCATGGCGATCGGCAGTTCGATGATCCCGCTGGCCCTCACCAAAGTGGGTAATCCGGAGATCGGCCAGCGCACCCATCTCAGCATCCTCAGCCTGATCCGTATTTCGCCCTTGGGCGTCGTCTGCTGCCTGGGTGCCGGCATCTTCAACGGCGCGCTTTATTCGCTGCTGCCGGTCTATATCACGGCGCGAAACGGCGATGCGCAGCAACTCGCTTTCCTGATCAGCATCGGCACCATCGCCGCCATCATCGCGCAATATCCGATCGGCCATATCGCCGATCATTACGGGCGGCGCCCGATCATCATCGGCACCATGGCACTGTCCGCGCTGATTTCGCTGGCCTTCACGTTATTCCCGGGGATGCCGTTCCTGACGCTGCTGACCCTGTTCTTCCTGCTGACCGCTTTCAGCTCGCCGGTCTATGCCTTGGGCGTCAGCCAGGCCACGGATTATATCGAGCGCCGGGATTTCGTCGCCGCCTCCAGCGGCCTCCTCTTCATCTGGGGTCTCGGCGCCTCTATCGGCCCGTTCAGCGTCGGGCTGCTGATGGAATCGCTGGGCCCCAGCGGCCTGTTCGATTTCCTGGCCGCCGGCTTTGCCGCCATCGCCCTGTTCGGCCTCTATCGCGTGTTCCGCCGTCGCGCCAAGAGCGCCGCCGAACAGAGCAACTATGTTGCCAGCCCGGTCGGCCAGGGTTCGGTCGGCGCACCGGAACTGGATCCCCGCGGCGAGGCCGTGCAGCATGGCCCCTCGCCGGCTGTCAAAGAAGGTTATCTGTAAGGCAGATTACGACGGTACGGTGACGAGCGGCATGGCCCGGCGGAACGGCACGGCATCGCTCAGCGGCCGGCCCAAATTCTGGGCGTAACGGTGCCCATCATAGACCGCCTGGACGATCAAGCCGGGCGCCAGGCAATCGCCGATACGCGTCACCGATTTGATGCCGGCCGCCTGCAAGGCCGGGCGATCGGCATCGAGGGCGAGCCAGAGATCCTCCTCCGGCAGACGCGCCGTCACGCTGACGACGGCAATCGCCGGCAGCTTCGTCTCCCCACCGCCATAGACGCAAGCGAGATGCAAATGCGCGCCGTCATAGTACAGGATATCCTTGGCCGTCACCACGGCGATGCCGAGCTTGCGCAGCCGTTTGTTGATATGCATGAGCTCCAACGTATTCGCCGACCAGCTCGATGCCGTGTCCGCCGCCGTTACCAACGTGACATCGAGCCCCTGCTGGCGCAGCCGCTCCGCCAGAACCCCACCCATGTAGAAATGGTCGTCATCGAAGACCGCTACCGGGCCTTGCTCTGGCAAGCGTCCTGCCATGATGTCGTCGGGTGAAAAGACGGCGGCTGCGTCGAAGCCGCGAATGGGAAAAGTATGGCTGCGCCCCACTCCATCCTTGCGCCATGTCGCCCCCGTCGCCAGCACCACATGCTCGAAGCCGAAATCGCGGATCTCATCGGCCGAGAGGCGGCTGTCGCGATAGACCGTCACATTCGGCATCTTGCCGATCTGATAGAGGCGGTAATCCCGCACTCGTCCCCAGGCATTCAGGCCCGGCAAGGCCGCCTCGCGATTGACACGACCACCGAGTTCGGTCGTGGCCTCCGCCAGATGGACGTCATAGCCGCGCTGCCCCAAAGCACGGGCGGCCTCAAGACCGGCCGGCCCGGCACCGACGATCAGCACCCGGTCCTCGGAAGCACGCGGCGCGATGACCTCCGGATGCCAGTTCTTGCGCCATTCCTCCCCCATGGTGGGGTTCTGCGTGCAGCGGATCGGCGTCATCAGATAGTCGCCGGTGACGCAGATATTGCAGCCGATGCATTCCCTAATGTCCTCGATGCGGCCCTCTTCGATCTTCTTCGGCAGGAAGGGATCGGCGATGGAAGGCCGCGCCGCACCGATGAAATCGAGCACGCCGGATTTGATCAGCTTCACCATGTGATCGGGCGAGGTATAGCGGCCGACGCCGACGACGGGTTTGCTCGTCAGCTGCTTCACGAAGCCGATGAATTTTTCCTGATAGCCCTCCTCGGCGAAACGCGAGGTGACGGAATCGTTTTTCCAGTTGCTGACATTGACGTCCCAGAGATCGGGCAACTCCGCCAGCATTTCGACGATCTCACGGCCTTCGCCGTCGCTGGTGATACCACCATCGCCCATCAATTCGTCGACGGCAAAGCGGACGGCGACGGCACAGCTATCGCCGACCGTCTCCTTGGCATCTTCAATCACCTCGCGGAAGAGCCGCACGCGATTCTCGAGCGACCCGCCATATTCGTCGCTGCGATCATTGCGCCGCTTCTGAAGGAAATGCATGGCGAGGCTGAGATCGTGGCCGGCATAGACATAGATGATATCGAAGCCGGCCTTTTTTGCCCGGATGGCCGCGTCGCGATGCCAGCGGCGATAGTCGCGGATATCGGCATGGTCCATGCGGCGCGCCTGCCACGGGTGATAACTGGACGGCTCATGACGCGGCCCGATCAGCGCTTCGCGGCTGGTGAGATTGGAGGAAGACGGGCCGTTATGGGTGAGCTCGATTGCCGCCAACGCGCCGTGGCGATGCACCGCCTCGCACATCATCGCGTTATGCGGGATGTCGTGATCGTCCCAAAGGCGCGCTTCGATATAGGGAGTGATGTCGCTGCTCCAGTGAATCTCGCATTCCTCGGTCGAGACCACCGCCCAGCCGCCTTCCGCCTTGACGCCGCGCATGGCCGCGTGGGCCTGGGGATGCTGGTGGCCCATGCCATTGCAATGCGGCACCTGATAGAAGCGGTTCCTGGCCGTCACCGGGCCGATCTTCATCGGCTGGAACAGGATGTCGTAACGCGGATCGCGGCCCATACCCATCTCCCCTAAGCATAAATCTTTTGGCAAATTTGCTGCACTCTATCTGCCCCTCAGAGCGGCAGCAAGGCAGGCCGCCGGGTACCCGAGAGCCCCACCCCGAGAGCCACTGGCCATTCCCGAAGCGGCTTGATAGGCTGCCGCCGTTCGCAATGCAGCAAGTTGGTGTAGATGGATCAAGATATCGAAATGCTCGACCGGAAACGGATTCTCGACAGCTTTCTGAAGGTCGATCTATGTGTGCTGCGCCATAGTGCCTTTGATGGCGGTTGGATCGGGCCGATGGCTCGCGAAGTCGTGATCCGCCCCGCTTGCGTCGCTGTCATGCCCTATGATCCTATCGCCGACAAGATCCTGCTGATCGAGCAGTTCCGCCTGCCGGCTCATCTCGCCAATATGCCGGCCTGGCAGCGCGAAGTGATTGCCGGCATGAACGACAAGAACGAATCGATGGAAGATCTGGCACGGCGCGAGGCGCTGGAGGAAGCCAATTGCCAGCTCGGCGAGCTGATAGAGATGTATCACTATATGGTCAGCCCCGGCATGACCAATGAAACGCTGACCTTGTTCCTCGGCCGCTTCGATAGCGCGACATGGCAAAGCGGCATTCACGGTCTTGACCACGAACATGAGGATATCCGCACCACTTTACATGATGTGGCCGAGATCCCGGATATCCTGGCGCATGGCCATACCGGCAACGGCATCCTGATCCTGGCATTGCAATGGTTTCTGCTCAATCGAGATAAGGTGCGCCAGCAATGGCGGTGACGCCGCGATGAACGGCCCAGGCAAGCGCCTTGCCGTCGCGCGGCTGTGGTATGAAGGCAATTCCTTCGCACCGGTGACCACCGGTGAGGAGATCTTCCGGGCCCGCGAATGGGTCGAGGGCGATGCGGCGATCGACTTCTATCGCGGCACGGCGACGGAAATCGGCGCGGCGGTCACCTTCGCCGACACGCATCCCGACTGGCAGGTAACGTTTTTGCTCTGTACCGCCGCACCGCCCGGCGGGTTGGTGACGCAGGAAGCTTTCGCCACGATCCGGGACGGCATTCTTGCCGGATTGCGGCAACAGAGCTGGGACGCAGTCTATCTATCGCTGCATGGCGCCATGGTGGTGGTCGACAATCCGACGCCGGAGCTGGAATTGCTGCGCGCCGTCCGCGCGGTGATCGGTGAGACGCCGCTGGGCGTCAGTTTCGATCTGCATGCGCATCTCTCGGAAGAGATGCTGGCGCCGGTCACGATCGCCGCCGGTTACAAGACATATCCACATATCGACATGGATAAAACCGCAGCCCTGGTGCTGCAGGCGGTGACGGCGGCCGCGGAAAAACGCCTCCGACCGGAGATGGCCATCGCAAAACTGCCAGCCATCCTGCCCAGCTTCAACATGCGCACGACCGATGGCCCGATGGCGGAGCTGCAGCTTTTGGCCCAGGACTGGCGGGCACGGCCGGGGATGATCGATGTCAGCCTGTTCGGCGGTTTTGCCTATGGTGACACGCCCTTTGCCGGCCCCAGCATCATTGCCGCAGCCGATGGCGACGGCGATCTGGCGCGGCAGGCTGTCGCCGAGCTGGCGACAGCCATGGCCGCGCGGCGCGATCGCTTCTATGTCACCCTGCCCGATCCCTGCGCCGGCCTGTTGCAGGCGCTGGGTATCATGGGCGATAAACCGGCGGCGGTGATCGATCCAGCCGACAACCCGCTATCGGGTGGTATCGGTGACACGCCGGCCTTGTTCCGCGCCCTGGTCGAGCTGCGGCCGAATGTGCCCTGCGTCTTCGGTTTCTTCTGGGACCCGCCGCTGGTGGCGCGCTGCTGGTCGGCGGGAATCGGTGCACGCCTCGACGCCTCGCTTGGCGGCCGGGTGACGACGGCTTTCGGCGCACCGGTGCAGGTCGAGGCGACCGTCCTGAAACTGACTGATGGGCAGTTTCGCAATCTCGGTCCGATGGAAACCAATCTGCCGGTCAATCTTGGCCGCACGGCCTTGCTGGATGTGGGTGGCATCAAGGTGATTATCACGGAAAGCTGCCAGACGCCGAACGATCCCGGCTATTTTGCGCTGCACGGCATCGATCTCACCCAAATCGGGCTGCTTTGCGTCAAGGCCAAGAACCATTTTCGGGCCGCCTTCACGCCCTTGACGCGCGCCTTGATCGAGATCGACGCGCCCGGGCCGGCATCGCCCAATATCCGGCATTATCAATATCGACATGCGCCCCGGCATCTATATCCGCTGTCGTGATCTGAGCCCAGCAATCTGACCCAGCCTGGCCGGGCTGATGGCCATTGATCCGGACCGGCCCGCGGCCTATTTTACCCGCCAAGAATTGTTTAACGGGAACGACATGAAAAATATCCGAGACGGTTTCATCGATGCGATCGGCAACACCCCGCTGATCAAGCTACGCGGGCCATCGGAACTGACCGGCTGCACCATTCTCGGCAAGGCGGAATTCCTCAATCCCGGCGGGTCTGTCAAGGATCGTGCCGCCCTCGCCATCATCAGCGATGCGGAGAAAAAAGGCCTGTTGCGCCCAGGCGGTCTGATCGTCGAAGGGACCGCCGGCAATACCGGGATCGGCTTGGCCCTGGTCGGTAATTACCGCGGCTATAAGACGCTGATCGTCATTCCCGACACCCAGTCGCAGGAAAAGAAGGATATGCTGCGCCTAGCGGGGGCCGAGCTGCGGGAAGTGCCGGCCGTCCCCTATAAAGACCCCAACAATTACGTGCGCTATTCCGGGCGTCTGGCCGAGGAACTGAAAGACAGCAATCCGAATGGCGTGATCTGGGCCAACCAGTTCGACAATGTTGCCAACCGCCAGGGTCATTACGAGACCACCGGGCCGGAAATCTGGGAACAGACGGACCATACTGTTGACGGCTTCATCTGCGCCGTCGGTTCCGGCGGCACGCTGGCCGGTGTCGCCATGGCGCTGAAAGAGCGCAACCCGAAGATTCAGATCGGCCTGGCCGATCCCGAGGGCGCCGCCCTCTATTCGTATTACAAGACGGGTGAGTTGAAATCCGCCGGCTCCTCGATCACCGAGGGTATCGGCCAGGGTCGGATCACCAAGAATATCGAAAATATGCCGGTGGATCATGCCTATCAGATCACCGATAGCGAAGCCCTGCCGGTCGTTTTTGACCTGCTGAAGCATGAGGGGCTGTGCCTGGGCGGCTCCAGCGGCATCAATGTCGCAGGCGCCATTCGCCTGGCCCGTGAGCTTGGCCCAGGCCACACGATCGTGACGGTGCTCGCCGATTACGGCACCCGTTATCAGAGCAAGATGTTCAATCCCGAGTTCCTGCGCAGCAAGAATTTGCCGGTACCCGACTGGCTTGCCTGAGCGCGTAAATAGCCTGACCGAGTCGTGTCCCGGACGTCCGGGCACGGACGGTTTGCCGGGTTGCTTGACCACCCCGTCACCAGCTTCCATATTGCCGCTGATGTGAATCAGAAGTGGCCGATATCATGGACTTATTGTTCCGCCAGGATGCCTATCTGAGAGAATGCACCGCCATCGTGACCGGAGTCGATGCCGAGGGTATCCGGCTGGACCAAACGGTCTTCTACCCGATGGGCGGCGGCCAACCGGGCGATTCCGGTCAGCTGATTCTGGCGGATGGCAGAGCGATCGAGATCGCCGATACATTAAAAGACCAGGAACCGAATACCGTCCGACATGTGCCGGCGGCAGATCAGCCGCTGCCGGATGTCGGCGCCCAGGTGACGGCCAGGATCGATTGGGCCCGGCGGCATCGGTTGATGCGCATGCATACCTGCCTGCATCTTCTCTCCGCCTTGATCAAAGGCGATGTGACCGGCGGACAGGTGAGCGACGGCAAGGGCCGGCTCGATTTCAATCTGCCGGAGACGGTGCTGGACAAGGAACAGCTGACCCGCGATCTCAATGCGCTGATCGCCGGTGATCATGAAGTGCGGTCGCGCTGGATCAGCGATGAGGAACTGGCGGCAAAGCCGGAACTGGTGCGCACCATGTCGGTGAAGCCGCCAACCGGCCAGGGTCAGGTGCGGCTGCTGGAGATCGTCGGTGTCGATCTGCAGCCTTGCGGCGGCACGCATGTGGCGCGCACCGGCGAGATCGGCCGGGTGGAAATTTCCAAGATCGAGAACAAGGGCAAGATGAACCGGCGCGTCAACATCGCGTTGATCGATCTTTAGCCCGGCAAGGAGTTTTCATGAGCGTTCCCTACGCCAACCCGCAAAGCCTGGTAACGACCGACTGGCTGGAAGCAAATCTCGCGCAACCGGATCTGCGCATCGTCGATGCGACCTACTACCTGCCGATGCAGGGCAAGGATGCCCGCGCCGCCTATCTGGAGCAGCATATCCCCGGCGCCATTTTCTTCGATATCGATGATATCGCCGATACGACCAGCAGCCTGCCGCATATGCTGCCGCCGCAGGAGAAGTTTTCGGCACGGGTGCGCCGGTTGGGCATCGGCGACGGCAATCGCATCGTCGTCTATGACCGCACCGGTCTACTGGGCGCCGCCCGCGTCTGGTGGATGTTTCGCATCTTCGGCGCCCGCGATGTCGCGATCCTGGATGGCGGCTTGCCGAAATGGCTGGCGGAAGGCCGGCCGGTCGAGGATGGCGAGCCGGCACCACGTGAGCGGCATTTCACCGCGCGGCTGGACAATACCCAGGTCCGCGGCAAGGAGCAGATGCTGCGCAACCTGACCACCAAGCGGGAACAGGTTTTGGACGCGCGATCGGCCGGACGCTTCAACGCAACGGAGCCGGAAACCTGGCCCGGCCGCCGGGCGGGCCATATTCCCGCTTCCTGCAACCTGCCCTATACGCAGTTGATGCGGGCGGCCGACGGTACGATGCTGCCGGCGGATGAATTGCGCGCGCAGTTCGAGAAGGCTGGTATCGATCTTGCCAAACCCGTGGTGACCAGCTGCGGCTCCGGCATCACCGCCGCAGTGCTGGCTTTCGGCCTGCATCTGATCGGGCATCGCGATGTCGCCGTCTATGACGGTTCCTGGGCGGAATGGGGTCTGCCGGGCGATACGCCGGTCGAACCGGTGCAAGCATGATGGACACAAACGGCAACCCGGCTGCGGATACGACTGCGCTGCAGATTCGTCCCTATCAAGCTGATGATTTCACGCCTGTTGTGGCGTTGTGGGAAAGCTGTCATCTCAACAAGCCGCATAACGATCCGGTGCGCGATATCGCGCGCATGGTCGCCAGCCATGATTGCCAGCTCTATGTCGGCTTTACCGGTGAAACGCTGGTCGCTACCGTGATGGTCGGACATGACGGCCATCGCGGCTGGATCTACCGCCTGGCTGTCGCCCCGGATCGCCGCCGCAGCGGCTATGCCGGCAAGCTTATGGAACTGGCGGAAAACTGGCTCATCGCGCGCGGCATCGACAAATGCCAGTTGATGATCCGCACGGAGAATGACACGGCCGGCGGATTCTATCAGGCACTGGGCTATGAGGATACGCCGCGCCGCATCATGGCCAAATGGCTGAAGGAAGACCAGCCGGCTTTCGAGGCGGCGAAGATCGATGTCGTGATCACCTATCTGGAGATGACTGCCCCGCCGACGAGACCGACAGTTCCCATGCCCATCGGCAACTATGCGCTGCTGAAACTGGAAGAGCCGCCGGTCGATTACTATCGCTATCTCTACAATACGGTGGGCGAGCCCTGGTTCTGGTATGAGCGGCGGCAAATGGATGATGAGACATTGATGGCGGCGATCCGCGATCCCAATGTCGATATCTATGTGCTGCATGCCGGCGGCGTGCCGGCCGGTTATGCCGAGTTCAATCGCGGCGCCCTGCCCGATCTCGCCATCGCCTATTTCGGGCTGGCCCCGGATTTCATCGGCCGCGGGCTCGGCAAATATTTTCTGAACTGGGTGGTTGATCGCGCCTGGGCCTACGCGGGAACGGAACGTGTGACCGTCGATACCTGCACGCTCGATCATCCGCGTGCCTTGGCCGCTTATCAGCAAGCCGGCTTCCAGCCGATCCGGCGGGTGCCGAAACGCATTGTCGATCCGCGCCTGAAAGGATTGATCCCGGTTTGGCGTGAACCGCGCATGCCGGTAAGCCAGTAAAGGCGGCCTGCTGATGAGCGGCTCATTCCAGCGTCTTGCCGATAAGGACCGCAAGCCCGTTGCCATCACCATCAATGGCGAAAAGAGCAGTGCTCTCGAAGGCGATACGGTGCTGACTGCAATCCTGTTGCACCAGGGGCATCTGCGGTTCAGTGAATTCGGCGACGGCAAACGAGCGGGCTTCTGCCTGATGGGCGCCTGCCAGGATTGCTGGGTGACGACAGCCGAGGGACAGCGCCTGAGAGCCTGCACCAGCTATGTGACGTCCGGCCTTGCCATCGTGACGGAAGGCCGCGCGTGAGCAATCAGGTTCTCATCGTCGGTGCCGGTCCAGCCGGTATCCGCGCTGCGGAGCTGCTGGTCAATCATGGTGTGCGGCCGATCCTGGTCGACGAAGCCCCCCGCATCGGCGGCCAGATCTATCGCCAGCCGCCCAATGCGGCGGGTTTTCAGCGCTCGGTGCAGGAGCTCTATGGTTTCGAGGCCGAGAAGGCGCATGCGCTTCATGCGACTTTCGAATGCATCCAGGGGAAGCTCGATTATCTGCCGAATGCGCTGGTCTTCGACATCGACGGCAATCGAGCGCAGATTCACGGCGGCGGCACGACCGACAGCATTGCCTTCGACTCCCTGATTCTGGCCACCGGTGCGATGGACCGCATCCTGCCTTTTGACGGCTGGACGCTCCCCGGCATCTATAGCCTGGGCGGCGCGCAGATCGCCATCAAACATCAGGGCTGCGCCATCGGCCAGTCGGTCGTGTTTGCCGGTACCGGCCCACTGCTGTTCCTGGTCGCCTATCAATATGCCAACGCGGGCGCGAAGATTGCGGCCGTCATCAATGCGGCACCGCGCAGCGCATTGCTCGCCCAGACCCTGAAGCTGGCGACCATGCCGGCGGTTCTCGCCCAGGGCATGCATTACCTTCGCCAGCTGCGCAAACAGAAAATCCGGGTATTACATGGCTGGCATCCGTTGCGGGCCCATGGAACGGATCATCTCGCGATGCTGGAATTCATCTCCGATCGCGGCGACAAATTGGAAGTCGATTGCGATGCTGCCGCCTTTGGTTATGGCCTGAAGCCGGAAACGCAACTGGCCGATTTGGCCGGCGCGCATTTCGCCTTCGACAACCTCCAGCGTCACTGGTTGCCCATGACGGACGGCTATGGCCGGGCGACCGGGCGTCCCGGTCTTTATCTCGCCGGCGATGGCGCCGGTATTCTGGGCGCGGATGCCGGCGAATTGCGGGGGCGGCTCGCCGCCGCCGCTGTGCTCTCGGATAGCGGCCGGCGTTTCGATGGTTTCGACCCGAACACGGCCTTGCAGCAGCTGCAGAAATGGCAACGTTTCCGCGAAGCCTTAGAACTGGCCTTTCCATTTCCCCATGAGCGCGCGGCAGAAATCGCCGATGAGGTCATGCTGTGCCGCTGCGAAGCGATCACGGCCGGTGATTTCCGCGGTGTCTGCGGCGAATTCGGTGCCCGCGATCTCAATCGCGCCAAGGCCTATTGCCGGTTGGGCATGGGACGCTGCCAGGGACGGCTCTGCGGCCCGGCCGCGGCAGAAATCATGGCCGAGCGACTGGGCGTCAGCATCGATAGTGTCGGTCGGCTGCGCGGCCAGCCGCCGATCAAGCCGGTGCCGGTTGCGGCACTGGCCGCCACGGAGCCCAGCCCAACGGAGCCCGGTCTAACGGAGCCCGGCACGTGAGCGGCCGCCACGAGCTTAAGGCGGATATCCTGATCATCGGCGGCGGCATCGTCGGCTGCGCGACCGCCCTGCATCTGGCCAAACGCGGCAAGTCGGTGATCCTGCTGGAACGCGATCAATCCGGCATGCGGGCCAGCGGCGTCAATTTCGGCGGGGTTCGACAGCATGGCCGCGCCGCCGCGGAACTTCCTTTGTCACGGCGCGCACGAGGCATCTGGGGCAGTCTGCGAAATCTGATCGGCATCGACGGCGATTTCATCCAGACCGGCCATCTGCGTCTGGCGCGCAAGCCGGAAGACATCGATCTGCTGCGGGCGCATCGCGAGACCGCCGCAGAATTCGGCCTGCGACTCGATTTCCTGGAACAGGCAGAGCTGCGCGAGCAATATCCCTGGCTGAGCGATGCGGCGCTTGCCGCGACCTATTGCGCCGAGGACGGCCATGCCAATCCGCGCCTGGTGGCGCCGGCCTTTGCGGCGGCGGCACAGGCACATGGCGCCGATCTGCATGAATTCACCGATGTCACCGAAGGCTGGTATGCCAATGGCGAGTTCCATCTGCGGATCAAGGATGGACGACATTTCGCCGCCCCGGTTCTGGTCAATGCGGCGGGGGCCTGGGCCGCGACGATTGCCGGCTGGTTTGACGAGACCGTCACCCTGGTGCCGGAAATTCCGCAGGTGCTGGTCACCGAACCCACCGCCTATCGCATCAAGCCGGTGATCGGCGTGATCGGCGGCGATCTCTATCTGCGCCAGACCTTGCGCGGCAATATTCTCTTCGGCGGTGGCGAGGGCCGCGCCAATGAGGGCTTCACCCGTAGCAGACCCTTGCCGGAGACTACCCGGCGGGCAACCGAAATGGCGATGCGGCTGGTGCCGATGATGGCACCTCTACCGGTGATCCGCAGTTGGACGGGTGTCGATGGCGACACGCCTGACGGCTCGCCGATCATCGGCTCCAGCGAAACCCATCCGGGCCTGTTTCATGCCTTCGGCTTCTGCGGCCATGGCTTTCAACTGGGCCCCGCGGTCGGCGCGGTCCTCAGCGAATTGATCATCGACGGCAAAAGCGAGACACCCATTGACGGTCTCACCATCGGCCGGTTCCGCCCAAAGCCGATGACGGCCGTCGACGCGGAGGCTGAGTCGCCGGTTGAGCCCGCGACCGACCCCACGCTTGAACCAGTGGTCGAACCGGCCGCAGAGCCCGCACCGGAGGCGGACTCCGCGGTCAGTGATGCAGGATCTGACTGAGGAAGAGCTTGGTCCGTTCCGATTGCGGATTGTTGAAGAAAGCTTCCGGTTCGTTCTGTTCGATGATCTCGCCGCGATCCATGAAAATCACCCGGTTCGCCACCGTTCGGGCGAAACCCATTTCATGGGTAACGCAGATCATGGTCATGCCGCTGCGTGCCAGTTCGACCATCACATCCAGCACTTCCTTGATCATCTCCGGATCAAGCGCCGAGGTCGGTTCGTCGAATAGCATGACCTTGGGACTCATACAGAGCGAGCGGGCGATCGCCACGCGCTGTTGCTGGCCGCCGGAGAGCTGACCCGGAAATTTGTCGGCCTGTTCGGGGATGCGGACGCGGTTCAGATAATGCATTGCCGTCTCTACCGCCTCCTTCTTCGGCATCTTACGGACCCAGATCGGCGCCAAAGTAAGGTTTTCCAGCACGGTCAGATGCGGGAAGAGATTGAAATGCTGGAACACCATGCCGACTTCGCGGCGTACTTTCTCAATATTCTTGAGATCGCGCGTCAATTCGATGCCATCGATCACGATCTTGCCGCGCTGATGATCTTCGAGACGGTTGATGCAGCGGATCATGGTCGATTTGCCGGAGCCGGACGGGCCGCAGACAACGATCCGCTCGCCCTTATGGACCGAGAGATTGATGTTCTTCAGAACATGGAACTGGCCGAACCATTTATGCACATCGGTCAGCGAAATCATGAGCTCAACGCCAGCATCGAAATCGGGCGCGGTCTCAACGGATGCGGATGCAGTCATGACAGATCTCCACGGAATGGATCATCATTGCTTTTTGTGGCCGGTATCGAGCTTGCGCTCCAGGAACATGCTGTAGCGCGACATGCCAAAACAGCAGACCCAGTAGATCGCGGCGCAGAAGACGAAACCGTCGATCTCGGTACCGATCCAATTGCCGTCGCGAGATCCGGTCCGGACGATGTTCAGGAAGTCATAGAGGCCGACCACAGCCACCAGCGTGGTATCCATGAAAGAGCCGTTGATGGTGTTGACAATGGCCGGAATGGACACGCGCAGGGCCTGCGGCAGGATGATCAGACGCATCATCGCCCAATAGCCGAGGCCGAGCGACGCAGCACCCTCGTATTGGCCACGACCGATGGCCTGCAGGCCGCCGCGCACCACCTCTGCCAGATAGGCGCCGGTGAAGACGGTGAAGCCGACCAGAATGCGCAGCAGCGGATCGATCGTCGTACCGGGTGGCAGGAACAGCGGCAGCATCACATTGGCCATGAAGAGAACCGTGATGAGCGGCACGCCGCGGACGAATTCGATCACCATGACGCTGAGGAGATGTACCACCGGCAGCGCCGAGCGGCGACCCAAGGCGAGCAGGATGCCCAGGGGCAGCGCCAGCACGATGCCGACGCAGCTGATCACCAGGGTCAGCATGAAACCGCCCCAGAGCCTCGTCTGCACCACCTCCAGCCCCAGCCCGCCATAGAGCAACCAGAAAGCCAGGAAAGGCAGGATCGCAAAGAGGAAGAGGGCATTCAGCCGCTTATAAGGAAGCCGATCGATCAACATGCCGGCAACGGCAGCGAAAGTCAGCAGGAAGACCAGAATCACCCGCCAGCGTTCATCCATGGGATAGAAGCCGAAGAGGAACTGGCCGATACGCGCCCGGACGAAGATCCAGCAGGCGCCACCCGACGCGCAATCGCGCCTGTTAGCATTGCGTACACCGTCGACGACTTCCTGCGGAAAAGTCCAGGTCGCGCCGAAAAAAGCCCAATGCAGGAAGGGCGGAATGACCCAGACCAGAAACAGGGCCGCCAGAATTGTCAGCAGCGAATTGAGTGGGCTGGAGAAGAGGTTGGCGCGTAGCCAGGCGATCGGTCCCACCACGGTGATCGGCGGAGAGACCGGTTCCGGAAAATCCGGATTTTCACGCGGGCCGGTGGGAATGTTGCTGGTATCCATCATGGCCGGGCCCTCACCGTTCCGCCAATGCAATATGGCGGTTGTACCAATTCATGAAGAGCGAGATCGCCAAGCTGATCGCCAGGTAGAACACCATGGTAATCGCCATCACCTCGACCTCGCGGCCGGTCTGATTGAGCACGGTGCCGGTGAAGACCGAGACGAAATCCGGATAGCCGACGAAAACCGCCAAGGTCGAATTCTTGATCACGTTCAGATATTGGCTGGTCAGCGGCGGCACGATGATCCGCAATGCCTGGGGAACGACTACCAGGCGCAGGATCCAGCTACGACGCAGTCCCAAAGCCAAAGCGGCTTCGGTCTGGCCATGGCTAACCGCCTGAATGCCGCCACGCACGATTTCAGCGATATAGGCGGCAGTATACAGGCTGAGGCCAAGGATCAGGGCACTTAGCTCCGGCAGCAGCACGATACCACCCTGAAAATTGAAACCCTGGAGCTGCGGGTATTCCCATGCCAAGGGCGTGCCGAGACTGGCCGTCGTAACGATCCAGGCAGCGAGCGGGAGACCGATCACCAGCGCGATGCCGGTCCAGAAGACAGGAAAGAGCTGACCGGTCGCCGCCTGCCGCCGCGCCGCCCAGCGGTTGATCGCGATCACCGCGGCGACGGCAATGAGGAAAGCGCCGATCACCCAATCGAAACCGGCTTGCGGAATCGGCCGCGGCACATAGAGCCCGCGAACATTGAGAAAGACGCCGTTGAGGAGATTAAGGCTATCCTTCTGTTGCGGCACCAGTTTGAGGACACCGAAATACCAGAAAGAAAGCTGTACCAGGAGAGGGATGTTGCGGAAGATCTCGATATAGACTGCCGCCAGACGTGACACCAGATAATTTGCCGACAGCCGCATGACGCCGATCAGGAAGCCGACCAACGTCGCCAGGATGACAGAAATCACGCCGGCCAGCATCGTATTCAGCATGCCGGCGACCATGACGCGCGTGATAGTCGAATTGAGGTTCAGCGGGATCAGCGACATCGCCACCGGGAAACCGGCGATGTTATCCATGAAGCCATAACTGAAGGGCCGCCCTTGGGCCTCGCGGTTGACGATCATGTTATGGATCAGAAAGAAAACCGCGAGGACGATGATCGCCAGCGTCACCGCCTGCGCGATCAGCCCGCGTACACGTTCATCGCGCCACCAGGCCACCGCGGCCTTGCGATCGCGCCGGGTTGGTTTAGCAATATCGGCCATTTGTCCCCTCCAACGCTGAGACGGACGTCACATAGATCAGCAAATGCACCAACGCCCGGTCGCGGAAGCGCCGGGCGTTGGTCTGTCTATCCCGCCGTTAGCGGACCGGCGGTGCGTATTGCAAGCCGCCTTTGGTCCAGAGCGCGTTGAGACCGCGATCCAGCTTCAAGGGCGAGTCCTTGCCGACATTGCGTTCGA
>LNAP01000804.1_pt1 | contig 51725 bp, 52 predicted proteins | sample 602601 | NCBI WGS metagenome assembly LNAP01 (sample SAMN02440304, study PRJNA202911) | soil metagenome | biome: Subtropical and temperate rainforests or woodlands; isolation source: soil samples (1 kg each in a 20% v/v slurry with milli Q water) were... ...
CGTAAGTACCGCGTGGCACACCAGGTCCAGGGTCGGGCGAACGTCGCCTGCCTTGTCCTGATAGACCTTGGGCGTTAGGCTGCCCGACATCGCCACCGAATCGCCATCATCCAGGGCCAGGAGCGCAGTCTGCACCCTTTCATCGAAAGCAATGACGTTGCATAACAGCGTGTCGCCATTGCCCGCCATTACTTTTACTTTCGCCGTTGTGTAGCTTTCGCCCGTCTTTCCCGTACCTTGCTTGGGCGCGCCGTAAAGCCTGCCTGCCGTGAGTGCGTCGATCATTTACTTTGCTTCCATCCATGAATAGCTGGCCAAATTTGGCTGGGTCCATCGTTAGAAGCTATTAGAATCCATTTGCGGCTGGCTTGCATACGCCAGCGCATATCAACGGAAACGTACCCACCGGTGCTCCAGTCGTTTCACAAGCGGCCCCTGAGGAGGTGAAGATGAATCGGACGACCCGCATATGGGCCCTGTCAGGAGCGGCCGCAGTCTCTGTAGGCTTTGCACGTTTCGGCTATGCCCTCATTCTGCCGGCCATGCAGACAGATCTGAAGTTGAACTATGCACAGGCTGGGTGGCTAAATACCGCAAACTCCCTCGGTTACTTACTGGGAGCCCTGCTGACCATCTTGGTCGTCGCCCGGCTCGGGAATCGATTCCTGTTTGCCAGCGGCTTGGTCGTGACTACTTCCTCACTGTTAGCCACCGGCATGACATACGACTTCGAGTGGCTCACGCTCTATCGTTTCCTGGCAGGGTTTGGCGCCGCCGGCGCTTTCATCTGCGGCGGAGTGCTTTCAGGCGTGCTGGGGACTCGCGCCATCGTCATTTTCTTCAGTGGCGGAGGATTGGGAATGCTGCTGACAGGCGCCGTTCTCCCCTGGCTGTTCTACGACACGGGCGCAGACGCCTGGCCTTGGGCCTGGCTTGTCATCGGTGCCATCTGCATCCCCTTGTCGTTCGCCGCCATCGCGGCTTCCGCCAGGATTCAGGAACCGTCCTTGCCGACCCAGTCGGCAAGCTGGACTTGGCGGCTATGCATTGTTGAATTCATCGCCTATTTCTTTTTCGGCTTGGGCTACATCGCCTACATGACATTCATAATTGCATGGGTCAAGCATCAAACAACAGATCCATCACGCCTGGCCAGCATTACTTCAATAATGTGGATACTCCTTGGCGCAATGACCCTGGTCGCCCCTGTCATCTGGCGCAAGGTGTTCAACGGGCGTCGCGACGGCATGCCTATGGCCCTGGCTCTTCTCGTACTGGCATGCGGCGCGGCGCTTCCCTTGCTGGTGCCCAACCTGATCGGCATCTGGCTTTCCGCACTGCTGGTAGGCGCCAGTGTGTTCATGGTCCCTTCTGCAGTCACAGGTTTTGTCAAAACAAATCTTCCCGCGCCTGCGTGGGGCAATGCATTGGCGGTCGCCACGAGCCTTTTTGCCCTGGGACAAGCGATCGGACCCGTAGTCTGCGGTTGGATCAGTGACTTGACCGGCTCGCTGTCGAGTGGTCTTGCCGCCTCGGCCGGTCTGCTGTTTCTGGCGGCGGTCCTTGCCTTTTGCCAGAGGCCTCTGTCGCCCATGGCGGCTGGCAGGTCAGACTACACCCGCTCCACAAGATGAAGTTCAAGATCGTTCCCCGAATTGCATTGCCCGCTAAGGGACCACCGATGCCATTCTGTCGCGACAGCTCGCTGATCGAAGACGAGCACATACCCCAGGCAACTGACTTCGCCTGACTCTCCGCCGGCGGTCATCTCGGTAATAAAAGCGAGCCTGCCCCCCTGGGTCCGGTATATGCCGATTCCGTTCACGATCTGCGGGGAATTCAAGGGAACACCTTCCTTTGCTGGCTGGCAAGGGTGAACAATCAGGATTTGTATCTCTCAGGACATGGTTGTGATCGTGAATAAAACGCCAGACACCGTCAATGGGCCGTTTAGCTTCCCACTAATTTCGACCTCTTGAAATTTCCGCAACCGCACTTATATCGCTAGCAGGCGGGTAGCCAGTTCTCCCGCTTCATTTACAAGGAGGTTACGTCGATGAGAAATTCTTATTTGCAAACCGACCTCTCGAGCGAATTTGATCGCTTGCAGCAGCAAGTGGCGTCCCTATTTGGGGGCCTTCCTTCAAGCCTGCGTTCGGATCGCTATGGTTCGTTCCCTAAGCTCAACGTAGGTACCACTGACGATGCTATCGAGATCGTCGCTTTCGTCCCTGGCGTGAAGTCCGATCAGCTGGATGTTTCGATCGATAAAGGTCTATTGACCATCAGCGGGCAGCGCGAGGCCTCGTTCACCAAGGAAGACGGCGATGACGCCCGGCGCTATGCCCAGGAACGGTACGCCGGTCCATTCCGTCGCACCATCGAGCTTCCCCCGAATGCCAACCCCGATCAGGTGACTGCTCGATGCACCAATGGCTGCCTCATGGTGACGATTGCAAAACATGAGGCGTCCAAGCCCCGGGCGATCACGGTTCAATGAACATGGAGGACGCATCATGAACGATACCAGCAGCAACGCTTTGCAGCGCAATGAAGGTCAGGTCGCCGCTCGCAAGAATGAACAAGCGGCTCAGCCACTGACGCGTACGCCCGCTGTGGACGTGGAGGAAAACAGTCAGGGCATAACTCTGTGGCTGGATATGCCGGCTGTACCGAAAGAAAAATTGGAAATAGAAGTCCACGATGACAATCTTCGCATTCAAGGTGAAGCCGTCGTTCCGACACCTGGAAATCTCCAACTCCAATACGCCGAAGTCCGGGAATCGCGCTTTGCCCGCACGTTTACCCTGGCGCCCGATCTCGATACGTCGCGTATCGATGCAAATTTACAGGACGGCGTATTACGGATAACTATTCCGCGACGTGAGGAAGCGCGGCCCCGACGTATCGAAGTACAAGCCAGTTGAGTCCACAGCTCATAGGCACGTTAAGGGCCCTCCTCGTTGGAGGGCCTTTTTTTTCGGGATCATGGCCAATACCGAGCTACAAGTGCGACCAATTGTCGCCATTGAAATCCAAGAACGACACTCCTTTGGTCCCCGGGGAAACAGCGGGTTGGATATAAAACAGGGAGCCGACCTCGCCCAAACATAAGCAAATGTGGCGCATTGCGCCACATTTGCCATCGAGCCGGGACATCGATTACTTGATTTTATTTTTGGGCGTCTCTTGCCGCGCCTTGTAGCTTGTCGCCGGCCTTCTCGATTTGGGCGCCGGCATTACTGATGGACTGGTCAACTGCTTTTCCGGCCTTTTCGGCCGGGCCTTCCTTAGGCTGGCACCCGGCCAGCGCCAGCGACAACATACCCATCACAATTACGGCACTGCTCTTGCTCTTGATCATTCTTTTCTCTTTCAACTCGTTAATTGGTTCGTATCCGGCTACATGCCGCAAGCAGCGAACGCGTACCTGGCCGTCGTTGCAGGGCACATTGAAACACATCGCGCAACATCCCATCCGGGCCTAGGCCGCAACCTGTTTCGACATAGCCTAAACATTCCCCGGATGACTACATTCCAATTAGTCTTTTAATCTGAACATTCTGGGCGGCGATAAGCTGTTCGAACTCCTCAGTGGAGTCGGAGCCCAGCTCCAGGAGCATGACGAAACTGTCTTTCCCCATGGCTTTCGTCACGCCGGCAATGGCGCGATACTTGGCGATTTCCCGCAGTTCATCTGCGCTTTTCCCCGAGGCATGTGCATCCTGGTCTGCGATCGCATCCACCTCGCGCATCAGCTCAGGATGGCGCTCAAAAAAACGCTGCTTGCCGAGAGCCACTACTTGTTTGATTTTGCTGGATTCATCGATCATCGGGTTGATCCTGTCTATAACGATACGTAACTTGTCGCAGAGGGGTCATGCGAATATAAGGAAGGAATTGTACAGGCACTGCCTTGACTGGACACCGGCTAGCCTCGTACAGCAATACGGAAGGCGGCCGAAAGTGCAGTCATTGCGCCTCGTGCCTGGGCAGTCTTGGCCCTGGAGTGAAGCAGGACTGACAATCGCGGCAAGTCCGGCAAATGAAGTCTGGAGCCGACCTCAATGGCGCCGAATGGCAGCATACGTGGGGCCAATGCAGCAACGCCAAGTCCTGCCATAACGGCGGCAGCGACCGTCGCAACACCCCCGCCGACAAAGATTGGCGTCCAGGGTACGCCTGCCCCATCCAATAGCTCTCCAGCCAATGCGCGAACCCCCCAAGGCTCGGAGAGCGTGGCAAGCGGCAAGGGCTCATCCGGACGATGCTGCGATCAATAACTGGGGATCCTGTGCATTCATACGTGCGATAAGCGAGGGACGTTCCGGGCCGGCAACAGGATCGCTTATGCCGATAGGCAGACGCTGGCGGGCCGCAACGAAAACCGAAAGTGCACGCTCGTGCACATCCAGCAATTCCCGCGCGCGCTCGAGAAACATCGCACCCTGTGCCGAAAGCTCGACGTATCGTGATGTCCGCTCAACCAGCCGGCAGCCCAATCTGTCTTCCAGACGCTTCAACTTCAAGCTTACCGCAGCCTGCGTGGTGCACATGACCTTCGCTACAACGCGTCTTATATGGGCGTTTCACGCAGCGATGACGTTATATTCATCCAGCTTACGGTGAGCAACACGCGCAGCTTGGAGCAGAAAAAGGAGTTGTTCAAGCGAATTTCGATTCTGCTTGGTGAAAGCCCAGGTATGCGTTCGGATGACATATTCGTGAACCTGGTCGAGGTCGCGAAGGAAAATTGGTCATTTGGTAATGGTCTCGCGCACTATGCTTTAGGTGATAGTGGTCGCTAGCACAGATGGTGCTCAGGCCGTACCGTCCGGCGAAAGAAGATCCACATGCTGCTTTGCAAACAAAATGCCGTCATCAAACGCTTCCTGTTCTGTCGATGCGCCTTCATACTTGCCGATATTCAAGCTTCGGTGATCGACCTGAGCTTCGAAACCATACCCGCCCGACTTGGCCATGGTGGTTACTTCAACCTCACGGCCTCTGTATATTAACGATTTGTTCATACGTGGCCTCTATGTAGTTGCGTTTACCATGATAGCAGGCCGGGCGCTCATAGCAGTCGGGATAAGCGCGGCACTATCCGCAATCTTCGGGCGCACCATCCGCTGCACAACTTGACGGCTTGGGAATTCTACTCCCGTCCGATGCCTATCCTGATCATCGGGTCAATAATTATCGCCGGTGCGCCGGAGCGATACACCGGCGCACGATCGTACTGTCTATGCCTTGGTGCCTCGCACTTGCGTTTTTCTTCATATTTCATCTTTCCATGGATCTGCGTTAACAGCAAATGGCACTGCCAACAGTGCACCTACGAAAAGCAGTTGTGCGATTTTCATGATTTGTCTTCTGTATGCAAGGGGTACTCAAACCAATCGGATTCGCTTCAAGACCCCAACCCGCGCCAGCCCTGCGCAAGCTGATAGATGCAAACTGGGATACCGCTGTTCAAACAAGCGTAAGAAAGCTCATTACACGCAGCTCAACAACGCCCTTTCTTTGCTTGCCCAGGCGGGCAGAAATTCCCGGCGTCATGAGGGTGGCGATCCCTTTCATAGTAATCGCCATGGTATCGGTCACCCCGATAGTAGCCGTCATCGTAGCCCCATCCGGTGCCAATAGAAACCGACGCCCCTGGCGTACGGACGGAACAACCGACTAGTAGAGCCACGGCCAGCATCATTGGGAAGATTTTCATATTTCTGGAGAGTAGTTACAAACACAGTGAGTGTAGGGCGTCATTCGATCTTTAGTATGTGCGGGCGTAACAAAAAAGAACACAAAGAGACCGTGATAAACACTGGTTCCGCCCCCGATGACTAACAGAGACAACAGCAGGGAATCGACACGGGGCACGTCGGAAACATCCCAGACAACAAAAAGGCCAACCCCGAAGAATTGGCCTAAGTGCTTGATATTACTGGTGGGCTGTGGGCGGCTCGAACGCCCGACCTACGGATTAAGAGTCCGCTGCTCTACCAACTGAGCTAACAGCCCGTGTCCTGCAAAGAAAAAGATTCCCTGTGCCAGTACCAATCTATATTTTTTTGGCCAATTCGGCTGCCAATCCTATATAAGACCGGGGCGTGAGGGCAAGCAGTCGCAGCTTGGGTTCCGCCGGCAAATCTAGGCCGTTGATGAATTCGGTAAGACCCACCTGGTTGATGCCCTTGCCTCGGGTAAGCGCTTTCAATTGTTCGTAGGGCTGCGGCAGGCCATAGCGACGCATGACCGTCTGCACGGGCTCGGCAAGGACTTCCCAGCACAAATCAATATCGTCGTCGATAGCGGCGACATTCAGCTCCAGCTTGTGCAAGCCGCGAAGGCAAGAATCGTAGGCAACAGCACAATAGCCGAAGGCTACCCCAAGGTTGCGCAGTACTGTTGAATCGGTGAGATCGCGCTGGAAACGCGAGAGTGGCAACTTTTCCGAAAGGTGGCGCAACACCGCGTTCGCCAGGCCGAGATTGCCTTCCGAATTTTCAAAGTCGATGGGATTGACCTTGTGCGGCATGGTCGAGGATCCAACCTCACCCTCTTTCAGGCGCTGCTTGAAGTAACCCAGCGACACATAGCCCCAAATATCGCGATCCAGATCCAGGATGATGGTGTTGGCGCGGGCGACGGCATCGAACAAGGCCGCCATCCAGTCGTGCGGTTCGATCTGTATCGAATACGGGTTCTGCACAAGGCCCAGATTCCGTAGCACACCGGCGCTAAAAGCCGGCCAGTCGACCTCGGGATAGGCGGAAAGATGTGCATTGTAGTTGCCGGTCGCGCCATTCATTTTGGCCAGCGGCTCAACGGCCTCGATGGCCGCAATGGCGCGTTCCAGTCGCGCTGCCACGTTGGCGAACTCCTTGCCGAGCGTGGTGGGACTGGCCGGCTGGCCGTGGGTGCGCGAAAGCATGGGCTGGTCGGCAAACTGACGCGCCATCGTCTTCAAATGCTGGCACAGCTCGGTGAGCTTGGGCACGACGTACTCGGAACGAGCCCGCGAGAGCATGAGCGCATGCGATGTATTGTTGATGTCTTCGGAGGTGCAGGCGAAGTGGATGAATTCGGCAGCCGCGGCCAGTTCGTCGCTACCAGCCACACGTTCTTTCAGCCAATATTCAACAGCTTTGACGTCATGATTGGTGGTCTTCTCGATCTCTTTGATGCGCGCAGCGTCGGCTTCCGAAAAGTCGTCGACCAGTTGTTTAAGTGCGGCTTTGGCAGAGTCGGAAAAAGGTTTCAGTTCGGGCAGGCCCGCTTCCGACAAACCCTGGAGCCAGGCCACCTCGACCTCGACTCGATGTGCCATGAACGCCGCTTCCGAAAGCGTGGCGCGCAAAGGTTGCCCTTTTGCGGCATAGCGTCCATCGAGAGGGGACAAGGCGTTTAAATGACTTAGTTGCGAGGCAATCAACATGGCGGGTTCACGTAAAGGAAAATTAGCTCGAATTCTAGCATTCGTGGCAAATCACGACGCGGAACGCATGGGGGCAGTGCCGATCATGCATCGGGATTTGCCGGATCCGTCAATGCCGTTGAGCCGAATGCGCATATAAACGACACATTCCTTGCGCGATCGTAACGGCAGCCGCTTTGTCCCTGCTTACTGACGAATAAAGAGACCGATCCTGCTATACTTTTTTTGCCCATAACTCCCGAACTTTGACATGAAACTAATTGGTTCGCTCACAAGTCCTTACGTGCGCAAAGTGCGCGTCGTCATGGCAGAAAAAAAGCTCGATTACGATTTCGTTCTTGAGAACGTGTGGGCCGACGACACACAAATACAGATTCACAATCCACTGGGTAAAGTGCCTTGCCTGGTCATGGACGACTCTGGCAGCCTTTTCGATTCCCGTGTCATCGTGGAATACCTGGACACCCTATCGCCGGTAGGACGCCTGATTCCACAACAAAGTCGCGACCGCGCCGCCACAAAGTGTTGGGAGGCCATAGGCGACGGTATCCTTGATGCAGCCATCGCAATCCATATCGAAACGCATCGCCGCCCGGCCGAACTACGCAGCGAAGACTGGATTTCACGTCAGTACCTGAAAATCTCGGTTGCGCTTGAATCGATGAATAAAAGCCTGGACGACCAACCCTTCTGCATGGGCGTGAATTTCAGTCTGGCTGATATTGCAGTGGGCTGCGCCTTGGGTTATCTGGATCTGCGCTTCCCGCATTTGGACTGGCGCTCTGAACACAGCAATTTGCAACGCCTCGACGAGAAGCTGCAAAGCCGTCCTTCGTTCATCAGCACATTGCCACCACAGGGCTAACACCCCTGTAACGGCCGCTGAAAGCGGGCGTCATGACGACAAGGACGCAAACTGCGCGTCCTGTCGGTCAGGAAAATCCCTTATATGCTTCGAACAACATGTATGCCGCCAGCAAGAACAACAGGCAGGCAAACACGCGCTTTAATGTCACTACCGGCAAGCGATGCGCACAGCGCGCGCCGTAGGGTGCCGTCAGGACGCTCATGGCCGACAGGACTATGAGCGCAGGCCAGAAGATGTAGCCCAGCATTCCTTCCTGGCCTTGCGCTTCTGAAAAGCCCGAATAGATGTAGCCCGCGCTGTTGGCCACGGCAATAAAGAAACCCAAGGCAGCAGACGTGGCTACGGCGTTATGCACCCGGACATTGCTGCGCGTCATGAATGGCACTGACAAAAAGCCTCCGCCCGCCCCCAGAAGGCCCGAGGCAAATCCGATCCCCGCACCCACACTGGCCGTCGCAACCTTGCCCGGCATGGTTCTTCCGACGACAGGGGGCTTTCCGCTGAGCATTTTCACGCCCGAGTAGGCGACAAACACCGCGAAGATCAGAGCCAGCCAGTTCGCGCTGATGTAGGAAAACACGGCGCCGCCCGATAATAGGCCACCCACTATCATGCCCGGCGCCATGACCCAGACGATATCCCAACGTATGGCGCCTTTGGCGTGGTGAGCTCGCATGCTGGAAATTGAGGTGAAGATGATGGTGGTCATCGAGGTGGCGATTGCCGCGTGCACGATGAGGTCGTCACTGACACCATACAAAGGGAACAACATTGTGAGAAACGGCACGAGTATCATTCCGCCCCCGATTCCCAATAATCCGGCAGCAAAACCCACCGCGGCGCCCAGGCAAGCCAGGCTGACAATAAAGACCGGATCCATATAAACCTTGAAATTGAAGAACGGATGAAATGAAGAAAACCTGTGTATCGAGGCGGCTTTATAGCATGCCTGTACTAAACGATGATGCCGCCCCCAAGGCAGACATCGCCCGAGTACAACACGGCCGACTGTCCAGGTGTGACCGCCCACTGTTCCTGTTCGAACGACAGTCTGAAGCCGTCGTCCCTGGCATCACCCAGAATGCAGCTTGCATCGGCTTGCCGGTAGCGGGTCTTGGCGGCATACGAGCCGGGTGTCGGAGCGTGCCCGGCGACCCAACTGGCGTCTTGTGCTTGCAGTGATTGGCCCAGCAGCCACGGATGATCATGCCCCTGCACGACATATAGCGTGTTGTGGGGAATATCTTTGCGCGCGGTGAACCAGGCGTCGGCGGTTCCGTCTTCACGCTGGCGCCCTTTGATACCGCCAATACCCAGTCCCTTGCGCTGGCCCAGCGTATAGAATGCCAAACCTTGGTGTTCACCCACTATCGCGCCTTCGGGAGTCTTGATGGGCCCTGGCTTGGTCGGCAGGTAGCGATTAAGGAACTCGCGAAAAGGACGCTCGCCGATAAAGCAGATACCCGTGGAGTCCTTCTTGGCCGCATTGGGTAGATCAAGCGCCTGTGCCATGCGCCGCACTTCGGTCTTGGCAATTTCACCCAGCGGAAATAGCGTCCTGGCAAGTTGGCCTTGATTGAGGCGATGCAGAAAATAGCTTTGATCCTTGGTATGGTCGAGCGCCTTGAGCAGTTGATGCTGCAGACCGGTCTCAGTCTGGACAGAGCGCACACGGGCGTAATGCCCAGTTGCAATATGCTCGGCACCCAATGACATCGCATGATCGAGAAAGGCCTTGAACTTGATTTCGGCATTGCACAGGACATCTGGATTAGGCGTGCGCCCAGCCGAATACTCGCGCAGGAAGTCCGCAAACACGCGGTCCTTGTATTCCGCGGCAAAGTTCACCGCCTCGATATCGACGCCAATCAGGTCCGCCACGCTGGCCGCGTCCAGCCAATCCTGGCGGCTTGAACAGTACTCGGAGTCGTCGTCGTCTTCCCAGTTTTTCATGAACAGTCCGACGACCTCATAGCCCTGTTCTTTCAAAAGCCATGCTGTCACCGAGGAATCGACGCCCCCTGACATACCTACCACGACCCGCCCTTTCGATGCAGTTAATTTAGCCATGCAGCTATTTTAGACGCTTCTGCCTCTTACGAAAGCGAGTCGTCCGGGCCTGTCTCGAGGGCATCGTCGACGATTTCGATCCAGTGGCGCACCGGTGTGGCCGTACCGCTCTGCAGGTGCGTGATACAACCGATGTTGGATGAGATGATGCAAGCGGGCTCCACCGCCTGTATGGCGCTCAGCTTACGGTTGCGCAGCGATTTCGAAAGCTCCGGCTGGGTAACGGAATAGGTGCCTGCCGAGCCACAGCATAAGTGCGATTCCGCGAATGGCTGCAGCGTGAAGCCAAGATCGATCAGCATGCGCTCACTGACGCCGCGCAGGCCCTGCCAGTGCTGAAGCGTGCACGGGGGATGGAAGGCAACGGCTGCAGGCGCCGCTTTCATGCGCTGGCGCAGAGCGCTGGCATGCGGCGCCACGAGCTCGGCCACGTCCCGCACCTTGTCGACCAATCGCAGTGCCTTGATGACATAGTCGCGATCATGACGCAGATGGTGCGCATATTCCTTGACCATGGCTCCACAGCCTGACGCGTTCATGACTATGGCCTCTGCCTCGCCACTGTCCAATAGCGGCAGCCAGGCATCTATGTTGGCCCGCATCTGTCCAAGCGCGGCATCCTGGGCGTCAAGATGAAAGTTGATGGCGCCGCAACAGCCCGCACCGGGGACAATACGCGTGCCTATTCCCAACGCGTCCAGCACGCGTATGGTGGCCGCGTCTATGGTGGGCATCATGGCCGGTTGCACGCAACCCGCCAGCATCAGCACCTGCCTGGGATGCCGGCTGCCGTTGGCCGGCAATACACCGACAGGACGGCTACGTGGAATTTTATTTTTCAGAACTTCGGGGAGTGCCGGACGCAGCAAGCGGCCCAGCTTCATTGCCGGACCAAACAAGCGCGAATTCAAGGTATACCGCAATACCGCACGTGTAACACGCTGCCCGAAAGGCCGTCGCACCTGCTGGTCGACCAGATTGCGGCCGATATCGACCAGGGCGCCGTATTCCACGCCCGACGGACAGGTGGTCTCGCAGTTTCGGCAAGTCAGACAACGGTCAAGATGTTCCTGTGTCGCCTGGGTAGGCTCAACGCCTTCAAGCACCTGTTTCATCAGGTAAATGCGACCGCGCGGGCTGTCGCGTTCATCTCCCAGAATCTGGTAGGTCGGACAGGTTGCCAGACAGAAACCGCAATGCACGCAACGGCGCAGGATTTCGTCGGCTTCTTGGCCTTGGTCGGTATCACGCAGCCAGGATGCCAGATTAGTTTGCATGATGGATTCTCAGAAGTCAGCGAACAGGCGTTTCGGATTGAAAATACCGACAGGATCGATTTCTTGCTTCAGGCGCAGGCTGATGTTCCTGACAGCCGGTGCCACGGGATGAAATACGCTCAGGTCGGCTGGCTTGGATTCGTAGCGATACAGCGTTGCATGGCCGCCCAGCCGAGCTACCGTGCTGCGCAACTCGTGTCCGCCTTCTATGCCGGCCAACCATCGCAAGCCGCCGTTCCACTCGACCAGGGTACTGCCTAGATTCAGCGCCTGCGTATGCGGAGGCATGGCCACACGCCATAACGGACGGGCCTGGAAAAACGAATGCGTTTGATCCCGTAGACTGTCCCAGAACGCCGAAGCACTGGCGGCCTCAAGTGCTTCGCCACCGAGTCTTGTCGTGGCATTCTGGACGGCCGCTACGCTACCTGACAAACGGACATGCAACAGCCCTGTATCACTGTCTTGCAAGGCCAACCAACTGGTCGCCGATATTGGTAATGGCTGGTTGCGCCATTGCGTGAACAGGCTCAGCGCGCCGGATTCGTCCGTCTCGAAGACGAGTGTTCTTTCCTGGAACGGCTTGGGAGCCACTTTGATCGACACCTCGATCAGTGCACCGAAAATACCCATCGAACCGGCCAGCAGGCGGGATACGTCATAGCCTGCAACGTTCTTCATGACTTCGCCGCCAAAGGACAAGACGCTGCCTGAAGAATCGAGCAGCTTCGCGCCCAGGACGAAATCCCGGACGCTGCCCGAAGCCATGCGACGCGGGCCCGACAGGCCGCTGGCGATACAGCCGCCGATGGTCGATCCGGGGCCGAAACGGGGCGGCTCGAAGGCCAGCATTTGGTTCTGTTCGTCGAGGGTGCGCTCGATATCGCTTAGCAGCGTACCGGCGCGGGCCGTGATGACCAGCTCGGACGGCTGATAATTGACGACGCCATGGTAGCCGGACAGGTCAAGCACCGCCGTATCGCTGATGGTGTCGCGATCACCCGGTTCGCCGTAGAAGTGTTTGGTCCCACCGCCCTGTATGCAGACAGGCCGGACACCGGCACGGGCGGTCATGACTTGCTGGCAAAGTTCAGATAAAACAAATTTCATGGTCTGTTCTTAAAAACGAGGCAAGTCGGAAAAGCGGATCTGGCCGCTATGCACATGCATCTTGCCGTACTCGGCGCAGCGCGCCAGCACGGGGATCACTTTATCCGGATTCAGCAGGCCGTAAGGATCAAAGCCTCTTTTCAGGGCAGAGAAAAAATCAAGTTCTTCGCGCGTGAATTGTATGCACATCTGGTCGATTTTCTCGATGCCGACACCATGCTCGCCGGTCACCGTCCCGCCTACTTCCACGCACAGCTCGAGGATGGCGGCGCCGAATTTTTCGGCGCGCTCGACTTCGCTGGGCTGGTTGGAATCGAACATGATCAAAGGATGCAGGTTGCCGTCACCGGCATGGAACACGTTGGCGCAGCGCAAGCGGTATTCGTCTTCCATCTGCTCTATGGCGCCCAGCACGCGTCCCAGGTGACGACGCGGAATGGTCCCATCCATGCAATAGTAATCTGGCGAAACACGGCCGGCCGCCGGGAATGCGTTCTTGCGCCCGGCCCAGAACAGGAGACGCTCCTCTTCCGAGCCCGACACCTGCAAGCGCGTGGCGCCTGCAAGACGAAAGACCTGTTCCATGCGGGCCACTTCGTCGCTCACTTCATCGGGAGTACCGTCGGATTCGCAAAGCAGAATTGCCGCTGCTTCGAGGTCGTAGCCCGCCTTGACGAAGGGCTCAACCATATGCACGGCACGCTTGTCCATCATTTCGAGCCCGGCTGGAATGATGCCGCCGGCAATAATATTGGTGACGGCCAGGCTGGCCGCGTCGACACTGGAAAAACTGGCCATGATGACCTGGGCACATGGCGGCTTGGGAATCAGGCGTACCGTGACTTCCGTCACAATGCCCAACATGCCTTCCGAACCTATGAAGGCCGCCAGCAAGTCCAGTCCGGGACTATCGGGTGCGCCCGACCCCAGCTCGACCACATCGCCGTCAATGGTGATCATGCGCACCTGCAACACATTGTGTATGGTCAGGCCGTATTTTAGGCAATGCACACCGCCGGAGTTTTCGGCAATATTCCCGCCGATGGAACAGGCAATCTGGCTGGAAGGATCGGGCGCGTAATACAGGCCATAAGGCGCCGCCGCTTCCGAAATGGCAAGATTGCGCACGCCTGGCTCGACAACGGCAGTGGCCGATTCCAGATCTATTTTCTTGATTCGGTTCAGCTTGGCGAGCCCCATCAATATGCCTTGTGCATGGGGCATCGCCCCACCCGACAGACCTGTTCCGGCTCCGCGGGCGACGATGGGAATATTGAACGCCCTGCACGCCTGCAACACCGCAATGACTTGCGCTTCGGTTTCGGGCAGCACAACGACGGGCGGAAGGCAGCGATACAAGGACAAACCATCGCACTCGTAAGGACGGGTGTCTTCGACCTTGGACAGTATGCAGTGCTCGGGAATATGTGCTTTCAGCCGCGCGAACAGACCCGCAAAATCCGGTGCAGGATCCGGAACCGGACCGGGCACCGGTCCCGGCACCGGATTCATCGTCGTATCGTTCATTGTCTCGCTTCTTTATATTTTTTTATGGTATACCGTGGCCGGAACTCAGGCTAGCGGAATAATCTTCCCGGGGTTCAGGATATCGTTGGGATCAAAGGCCTTTTTCAAGCTCGCCATCAGATCGAGCGCATCGCGCCCATGTTCGGCAGTCATGAATTCCATTTTATGAAGCCCTACCCCGTGCTCTCCGGTGCACGTGCCATCCATGTCGATCGCGCGCTGGACGAGCCTGTGGTTCAACTGTTCAGACTCTTCCCATTCCTGGGGACTATCGGAATCAAGCAGCATAAGGACGTGAAAGTTGCCATCACCGACGTGCCCGACGATGGTATAGGGAAAGCTGGCCTGATCAAGTTCCGCCGCCGTTTCGGACACGCACTCGGCCAGGCGGGAAATGGGTACGCAAACGTCCGTGGTACTGGCGCGGCAGCCCGGTCGCAGCTGCAAACCGGCAAAATATGCATTATGGCGCGCCGTCCACAAGCGACTCCGGTCTTCGGGCTGTTCGGCCCATTGGAAATCCATTCCGCCGTTATCGTGCGTAATGCCCTGCACGATTTCCGCCTGTTCCTTGACGCCCGCCGGGCTGCCGTGGAATTCGAAAAGCAGCAGTGGTGATTCCTTTAGATCGAGTTTGCTATAGGCATTGGTGGCCTTGACGGCGGCTGTGTCCATGAACTCCACCCGCGCCACGGGCACACCCATCTGGATGATCTCTATGACACTTTGCACCGCCGTATCGAGCGTGCTGAAATTGCATATCGCGGCCGAGATGGCTTCAGGCTGTGGATACAAACGAATAGTAACTTCCGTGATAATGCCAAGCGTGCCCTCGCTGCCAACGAAAATGCGGGTCAAGTCGTAGCCGGCAGACGATTTGCGCGCCCGGTTGGCCGTTTCGATGATGCGTCCATCGGCGGTGACCACTTTCAACGACATGACGTTTTCGCGCATGGTGCCGTAACGCACCGCATTCGTTCCTGACGCACGCGTGGCGGCCATGCCGCCCAGGCTGGCATCCGCTCCGGGGTCGATGGGGAAAAACAGACCGGTGTCGCGGATCTCGTCGTTGAGCTGTTTGCGGGTCACGCCCGCCTGCACCGTCGCGGTGAAATCTTCGGCGTGGACGGCCACCACCTTATTCATTCCAGAGAGGTCAAGGCTGATACCGCCCTGAATCGCCAGCAAATGTCCCTCCAGCGACGAGCCGACGCCATAAGGAATGAGCGGGACTTTATGCTGGTTGCAATGACGCGCGACCCAGGCGACTTCTTCTGTCGTCAGCGCAAACACGACAGCATCGGGGAGCATGGGCGGATAGGGAGATTCATCGCGCCCGTGATGTTCGCACACTGCGTGTGCCGTGGAAAACCGGGAACCGAAACGCATCTTGAGCGTATCGAGAAACCCAGCTGGAATCGCACGGCGTAAATTTTGCGCAAAAGCGGGGGCGTTCATGCACTGCTCCTTATACTTCGCTGGTATGTTGACACACCAATACTACGACTTTTAAGCCTGGCTGCCGATCAGGGCATTTGCTGATTGCGCGAGCAGGTCTCGCCGCCCTTCCAATACTTTGCGCCTGCCCTTCACGGCCAGGGACAAGCGCTCCAGCACCTTGACCGAAGCATCCCAGTCTATACAGCCGTCGGTAATGCTCTGGCCATAGACCAGGGGCTGTCCAGGGGTCAAGTCCTGGCGACCGCCAACCAGATGACTTTCGACCATGACGCCAAAAATACGGTCATCGCCTGCTTCGAGCTGGACGGCGACGTCGTCGATAACCAAGGGCTGGTTCAAGTAGTCTTTATTACTGTTGGCATGGCTTGCGTCCACCATGATCTGCGCCCGCAAACCGGCTTTATCGAGCGTTTGGCACGCGGCCTCGACATTTGCCGCATCGTAATTGGGATTTTTCCCACCGCGCAGGATGACATGGCAGTCTTCGTTGCCCACGGTGGACACGATGGCCGAGTGTCCGCCTTTGGTCACGGAAAGGAAATGGTGAGGCTGGGAAGCCGCCTTGATGGCGTCGATGGCTATCTTGATATTGCCATCGGTGCCATTCTTGAAACCCACTGGACATGACAGCCCTGACGCCAGTTCCCTGTGGACCTGGCTTTCTGTGGTGCGCGCGCCGATCGCACCCCAGGAAACCAGGTCGGCAATGTATTGCGGCGTGATCATGTCGAGAAATTCGCAGCCGGCGGGGATGCCCATCTGGTTGACGTCTATCAGCAACTCACGCGCGGTACGCAGCCCCTGATTGATATTGAAGCTGCCATCGAGCCCGGGATCATTGATAAGGCCCTTCCAGCCCACGGTAGTACGCGGCTTTTCGAAATAGACGCGCATGATGATTTCAAGCTCGCCTTTGAAGCGTTCCCGTTGCGCCACCAGGCGCTTGGCGTACTCCAGTGCGCCCGCGGTGTTGTGTATGGAACATGGCCCGATTACGACCACCAACCTGTCGTCGATCCCCTGCAAGATATCGTGCACGGCGTGGCGCGCACCATAGACGGTTGCCGAGACCTCGGTGGTGCAGGGGAACTCGCGCATGATATGTGCCGGAGGACTGAGCTCCTTGATTTCCCGGATGCGTAAATCGTCAGTATTGTGGGTCACTTCTTAACTCCAGTGTAATTGCCAACTTCGCAAGCGGTACAAAAAAAGCCGCCTAGCGTCGCTGGCGGCTTTTTGGGAATTTGGTTCTTTTTTACTGCGTACAACGCTTCCCTTCCTCCACCAGCGGCTTTGGAAAAGTAGGCGAAAGCGTGCGTCATATTCAAACTCTAGCACAGAGTACTGCCTTCTGCCAATCAAAAAATTAATAATAAATTCATCGTTTTGGTCACTGCCTCGTACAACATTCATTTGAGTAGAAATGATTATGTAGTGTATGATTTTTGCAGCTATCGTTTCATACGAACAGATACTGCGGCGAGTCCTCGTCACACACCCGCTCAACAAACAGGACATGCACATGAAAAATAAATCCACCATCGCTCTATGCACCCTGGCTGCGACACTGCTGATGGTCGCAGCACGCCCGGCTTCTGCTGCCACCCTCGCACAAGTCAAGGAGCGCGGCTACATCCGCGTGGCAATCGCCAATGAAATTCCTTATGGTTACATGGATATGGACGGCAAAGCCAAGGGGGTGGGGCCTGACGTCGCCAAACACGTCATGGAGCAGTTGGGTATTAATGAGATCAAATGGGTCACGACCAATTTCGGCTCCTTGATTCCAGGATTGCGCGCAAATCGCTTCGATATGGTGGCCGCTGAAATGGCTATTCTTCCGCAACGATGCAAAGAGGTTCTTTTTTCGGAACCGAACAGTTCGTATGGCGAAGGACTGCTGGTGGCCAAGGGAAATCCCGACGACATCCATAGCTTCGAGGCATTCGCCAAAAGCGACAAGAAAATTGCCATCATGGCCGGTGCCGACCAGCTTGAGATGCTGCAGTCCCTGGGCGTACCGTCCGATCGCATGGTGACCATTTCAAATAATGCCGACGCCATTTCCACCGTAGCCACTGGTAGAGCAAGCGCCTATGCAGCGACCAGCCTGACCGTAAGCGAGCTGGCTGGAAAAAGTGACAAGGTCGAGCCGGCAGCCAACTTCACCGACCCGGTTATCGGCGGCCAACCTGCACGCAGTTGGGGGGCATTCACATTCACCCAGGATTCCCAGGATCTGCGCGACGCGGTCAGTGCCGAATTGGCAAAGTTTAAAAAGACAGACGGTTGGCAAAAGACCATGTCGCACTATGGCTTCAGCGCAACCGATGCAAAAGAGTCGTTCAACAAAGCCACCGAACAGCTATGCGCCGGTTAGGCGGCTGCCCTTCTTTTATTGACAACATAAAGTTGAAGCGCTGATGGAATGGCTCAGTTACAGCAAGCCGCTGCTTGAAGGTGCCTGGGTAACAGTGCAGCTGACGCTGTACTCGACCATACTGGGCGCTTTCTTTTCCTTTGCGTTCGGCATTGGCAAACTTTCCCGGAACTGGGTGGCTAAAGGCATTTCGGTTTTCTTTATCGAGATATTCCGCGGCACATCACTGCTGGTGCAGCTTTTCTGGCTTTATTTCGCCTTACCGATACTGGGTCAGGCCATAGGCATAGACTTGCGCCTGCCCCCTGTGGTTGCCGGCACATTGGCTCTTGCCCTCAATATCGGTGCCTATGGCGCTGAAGTGGTGCGTGGCGCCATCCAGGCTGTGCCTCATTCGCAGCACGAGGCGGCGAAAGCACTGGACTTTACTCCCCGGCAAACTCTGTGGCGTATTTTGTTACCGCAGGCCGTTCCGGAGATGATGCCAAGCTTCGGCAATCTTGCCGTGCAAAATCTTAAAGACACCGCCCTCGTATCGCTCATCAGTCTGGGAGACCTGGCTTTTCGCGCCGAGCAGATTCGCAACTTCACCCAGGACAGCACCACCATCTATACGCTGCTGCTATTCATGTACTTCGGTATGGCATTGGTATTGACCGCCATCATGAAACTGATCGAGCGTTCGGTCGGGCGCTGGCGCTCGGGGAGGGCCTGACCATGCTATTCGGCATAGAGTGGGACACAAGTAATAACTGGCTATTTGCCGGATCCATATTTCCCATACTGCTAAAGGGCCTGGTCGTAACCATCCAGGCTACCGTTCTGGGTTTTGCCGTGGCTGCAGTGCTGGGTCTGGTGCTGGCCGCCCTGAAATCAGCACGGCTGCGCATTATCTCGTGGCCGGCCCGCCTGATTACCGAGTTTGTTCGCGACACGCCGCTATTGATTCAGCTGTTTTTCCTTTACTACGTGCTGCCGGAATACGGTATTGTGCTGCCGGCATTTCTGACCGGGGCGCTTGCCTTGGGCGTTCAGTACAGCGCCTACATGTCGGAAGTGTACCGGGCCGGCATCGAGTCGGTTTCGCGCGGACAAACCGAAGCGGCCCGCGCGCTGGACCTGTCTGCACTCCGAACTTTTTTCTTCATTATTGTGCCGCAAGCCATTCCCCGTATCGTGCCGGCCCTGGGCAACTACCTGGTGTCGATCATGAAGGATGTGCCAGTGCTGTCGGTCGTGTCGGTCCTTGAAATGTTGAACGTAGCCAAGATTATCGGCGACCGGACCTTCAACTACCTGATTCCCCTCTCGATGGTGGGCGGCTTGTATCTCGTGCTCACCTTGTTTGCCTCAGGTGCCATTCGATACCTGGATACCCGCCTGCCCAAGCAAGGACTGCCCCTGCGATGAATGAACCCATTATAAAATTCGATAATGTCGTCAAACGCTTTGGCGATATCACTGTGCTGGATTCCCTGAACTTCCAGGTTCAGAAAGGTGAAAAAGTCACCATTATCGGCCCGTCCGGGTCTGGTAAATCCACAGTGTTGCGCATCCTGATGACGCTGGAAGCCATCAATGAAGGCATAATCCACGTGGCCGGCAAGCCGCTCTGGCATGAATACAAGGACGATAGGCTGGTGCCTGCCAGCGAAGGTCACCTGCGCGAAATGCGCAAGGAGATGGGCATGGTGTTCCAGCAGTTCAACCTGTTTCCGCACATGACGGTACGCCGCAATGTGACCGAAGCGCCAGTGCAAGTGCTGGGCTTGTCAAAAGCTGAAGCTAACCAGCGCGCTGAAGAATACCTCGATCTGGTGGGCCTGTCCGATCAGGCGGACAAATTCCCCAGGCAGTTGTCGGGAGGACAGCAACAGCGCGTAGGCATTGCGCGCGCCCTGGCCATGCGTCCGAACATCATGCTGTTTGATGAGCCTACGTCTTCACTGGACCCTGAGCTGGTCGGCGAAGTGCTGACAGTCATCCAGCGCCTGGCCGAAGAACATGACTTGACCATGCTGCTCGTGACCCACGAAATGCAATTCGCCAAGCAGATTTCCGACCGTGTTTGCTTCTTCGACAAAGGCAAGATTGTGGAAGAAGGTCCACCGGAAATCCTGTATACCAGCCCCAAAGAAGAACGGACCCGCGAATTCCTGAAGAATTTCATTAATCAGGAATAGGAAGGGTCCGACGCTAAAGCCGGCCTTGGCGGCCTTTCAGCCTGTACGCTAAGCCAGCGCCAAAGGCGCTTCTTGTGGAACCAGGGCCGAGAAGTCGCGGCGCGCGGCAATATGCTCGGGCCGGGGCTTCAGCCCATGCATCGGGGCACCCAGTGCATTCTCGGTACTGTTGTATACCATGAAAACATTGGCACGAGGCCATGGCGAAATGTTGCCATTGGATCCATGCATGGTATTGCAGTCAAAAAAGACGACCGATCCTGCCTTTGCCGTCATGGGCCTGATTCCGCCTTGCTCGACCAGTAATTGCAGGCTCAAAGGATCAGGCACACCGTACTCCTGCTTCTTGAGCGATTGCTTGTAGTGGTCGTCAGGCGTCTGGCCCTGGCAGGATACGAACTGCTGATGCGAGCCCGGTACCAGCATAAGCGGGCCGTTGCAGGCATTGTTGTCGCTCAGCAATACCGAACAACTCAGCGCCCGCATGCGTGGCATGCCGTCTTCGACGTGCCAGGTTTCGAAATCGGAATGCCAGTAGAACTCTTTGCCTTTGAAGCCGGGCTTCATGTTGGCGCGCGACTGGTGCATATAGACTTCCGAACCCAGAATCTGGCGCGCCACATTGATCAAACGAGGATCACGGGCAAGATTCCCAAGCATATCGCTCAGTTCATGAACCCGGAAAATTGAACGCACTTCGTTGCTACCGGGCTCTGTGATGGATTCCTCCATCGACACAATGGCGGAATCGGCGCTCATGCGCTTGACTTCATCCAGCAGGACCTGCGTCTCGGCGTCGCTAAAAATATCTTCGAGCAACAGAAAGCCATCGCGCTCGTAAGCCGCTATGTGGCTTTCGTCCACGGCGTCGGCATAATTGCCGCCTTCATAGATTACTGGATCCTGCCTGGCAATGATCGCCGAACCGCGATCATTGCGCGAGGCATACCAGTCTGCAATGGGTTTTCTCATTTATCACTCCTTAACTTTCACGCGGCGCGCGCGTCTGCCGGGTAGACCCCTTTTTCATCATGCACTTCAAAGCCGGTCAAGGGCGGATTGAATACGCAAATGACTCGCAGCGGCTCCTTGCCACCCCGCAGCCAATGCTCATCATTTTCGTTAAGGGCGTAAACGACGCCAGGCCCCAGTGCGTATTTCTTGCCGTCGGCAATGGTCTCGATTTCGCCATCCCCTTCTATGCACCATACGGCTTCGAGATGGTTCTGGTAGTGAATATGTGTTTCGGTACCAGGAAATATCACGGTCTCGTGAAAAGAGAAGCCCATGCCATCCTTTTGCAACAGCACCCGTCTGCTGAGCCAGTTTTCCGTTATGACCTCATGTTCTGTACCTATGACTTCGTTTACATTCCGTACGATCATCGCGCTCTACCTCCAAATTTCAATACGTGGGCGCTTACGCCCTTCTCTGCCAACACTTCGGCAACGCTACGCTCAATGATTTCCAGTCCGCGCGACAGCAGATCATCTTCTATCGTGAGTGCAGGAAGGACCTTGAGGACTTCATCATGCGCGCCTGAAGTTTCGATCACGAGGCCATATCCGAATGCCTTCTTTGCCACCTGCGCCGCGACGTCGTCGTCGGCGGAAGTGATCAACCCCTGGATAAGGCCACGGCCGCGCACGCTCAACCCCGCCATCGGGTAGCTGTGGACCAGGTTCTCCAGCCAGTCGCGCACCAGACCTTCCTTGCGCTGAATTTCTTCGGAAAAAGCCCCATCGCTCCAATAAGTATCGAGCGCCTGGGCTGCGGTAACGAATGCCAGGTTATTGCCACGGAACGTTCCGCTATGCGCACCCGGCTTCCATATATCGAGTTCGGGTTTCATCAGCACGAGCGACATGGGAAGACCGAAGCCCGAGAGGGATTTGGACAATGTAATGATGTCAGGCTGAATGCCTGCCGACTCGAAGCTGAAAAAGTTGCCGGTTCGACCGCAGCCAACCTGGATGTCGTCAACGATCAACAACATGTCGTGCCGACGGCAGAGCTTCTCAAGTTCCTTGAGCCAACGCCATGTCGCCACGTTGACGCCGCCTTCGCCCTGCACCGTTTCCACGATGACGGCCGCCGGATGATCCAGCCCACTACTGGGATCGTCCAGCATGCGTTCCAGATAAGCCATCGTATTGATGTCCGGTCCCATGTAGCCGTCAAAAGGCATGAAGGTGGTATTGGCGAGCGAGACGCCCGCGGCATTCCGAAATTTGGAGTTGGCCGTCACCGCCAGCGAACCGCCGCTTACGCCATGAAAGCCATGCGTGAACGAAATGACGTTTTGCCTGCCCTTGATCTGACGGGCAAGCTTCAACGCCGCTTCAACGGCATTGGTGCCTGTGGGACCGGTAAACTGCAAGGTGTAGTTCCAGCCACGGGGCTTGAACAAAACGCGATCGACCGTCTCGAGGAAATTCTTTTTGGCTGTTGTCGCCATATCCAAACCATGAATTAGGCCGTCGGTACCCAGGTATTCGATAACCTTTGCCTTGAACACCGGATTGTTATGGCCGTAATTCAATGTCCCCGCGCCACTGAAGAAATCAATGTACTGCTTATCATCCTCATCAATCAGTATGGATCCACGTGCCTGTTTGAAGATGACAGGGAACGACCGGATGTAGCCCCGTACTTCCGACTCCATCCGGTCAAATATTTTTAAATCCATCATGTTTCTTCCTCTCTTTTGGCGAAGCGCCGGGACGAAGCGAAACAATGCTCCCGCCACTGGCTGGCGCCTCTGTTTGAAGAATATTGGCGCGTTAAGCACCATCGACTACGCAGGCCGGAAAGGGCCTATGCGTATAAGGGGTTCATCGGGATGCTGCTCCATACCGAATAAATGGCCTTCGAATAACGGCGTTTCGAATGAATGGGCACCCAACTGGCGCGCCATGGAGGCGAACAGGCTGCGCGAGGCGTGATTATCCGGATCCACCGTGGTTTCGATGTATTTGATGCCGCCAAGCTCGGGCCGACGCAACAGATCGGTCAGCATGTGCCGCGCAAGACCTTTGGAGCGCGCCCGTTCATGCACCGCTACCTGCCAGACGAACAGGACGTCAGCCCGTCCTGGCGGCACGTAAGCGGAGACGAAGGCTTCGATGCCGTCGCTGTCCTCCGCCACGACGCAGGTATCGCGGAAATGTTCGCTCAACAGCAGGTAGGTATAGAGGGAGTTGAGGTCCAGCGGCGGACACTGCGACACTAAAGTGTGGATGGCTGCCGCATCACGCTTGTTGGGGGCGCGCAAGACTGGGACAAGGTGCCGAGGGGTGCCGCCCTCGGCGGAAGGTTGGAATAGAGGTGTGAAGGTATTTAAATCCTTCACACCACGAGCCCTGATTCTGGCGGAACGCCGCCAGTCGGCACATCCAGGATGGGCGAGGCCATTTCACCCGGTTGCTCGGCAAGCGCAGTCCCGTCCGACTCCATGAGATGGACGATACGCTCGAGAGACAACGTGATTGTGGCTTGCTCGAGTTCGGGCAGAGAATTCAGTGCGTCGGACAGTTTCTGCTGCAACGGCGACGGCGTTTCAAGCGCCAGTGCCCGTCCGGCGTCGGTGGCCGAAACAAACACAATACGGCGATCTTCGCGCCCACGCTCGCGTCGGACAAGGCCCTTGTCTTCCAGACGATCGAGTATGCCGACCACAGTGCTGGGGCTGACATGGATTTCACGGCTGATGGCTGTGGCCGTGAGCAAGCCATGCTCAATGACGGCACGCAGGCAAACCAGCTGAGGGGCCGTGATATTGCTGCATGCCGCCAATTGACGGGAATGCAAGGCGATAGAACGCGTAATACGGCGCAGTGCCCGCAGGATGCGCAGATCGAACTGCTGATCTTCCATTGATTTAGTCATCACGCGAAATAGTTCAGTTAAATTGATTTCAACAGAAATGATATGCGCGCAAAGCGTCTATGTCAACCCAAACTGCCTTAATCAGCCCGCAGTGTACGGGTCGACTAGCCTTACCTGGTGCCGCTAAGGTAGCTTGGGCGGACCGCCAGGCAAGATGGGTTTCGTCCTCTTTTTGATGGTGTACCGGCCCCTACGCCGTCCCGGTGCCCCCGACTGTGAGCCCGTCCATCCGGACTGTCGGCATTCCGACACCCACCGGAACGCTCTGACCCTCTTTTCCGCAGGTTCCCACCCCTGGATCGAGTTGTAAATCATTACCAATCAGGCTGACCCGATTCATTGCATCCGGACCGTTGCCGATCAGTGTGGCTCCTTTTACAGGATAGGTAACCTTGCCGTTCTCGATCATATAGGCTTCGGAAGTGGAGAATACAAACTTGCCGCTCGTAATATCGACTTGTCCGCCGCCAAAGTTCACGGCATACAGACCCTTCTTCACCGATGCAATAATTTCCGGCGGCGGCACGTGACCCGGTAGCATGAAGGTATTCGTCATACGCGGCATAGGCAGGTGCGCATACGATTCGCGCCGCCCGTTGCCGGTGACCGGCATTTTCATCAAGCGGGCATTCATCGAGTCCTGCATATACCCTTTCAGGATACCGTCTTCGATCAGCACATTGCGTTGCGTGGTATTGCCTTCATCGTCGATATTCAATGAGCCGCGACGATCGGCTAATGTGCCATCATCAATGACAGTCACACCCTTGGATGCCACGCGTTCACCGATGCGGCCGGCAAAGATGCTGGAACCCTTGCGATTGAAATCGCCCTCGAGGCCGTGCCCTACCGCCTCGTGCAGCAAGATCCCTGGCCAGCCCGAGCCAAGCACCACAGTCATTTCGCCGGCGGGCGCCGCCCTGGCATCAAGGTTGACGAGCGCTTCGTGAGTGGCCCGCTGCACATAGGATCGCAGCACATCGTCGGTAAAAAACGCAAGGCCGCTACGACCTCCCCCGCCGCCGTGGCCCATTTCGCGGCGACCATTGCGTTCGGCAATGACGGTGAGGGAAAGACGAACCAGCGGGCGGACATCGGCGGCCAGCCGCCCGTCGCTGCCGGCGACCAGGATCACATCGTATTCCGCGCCCAGGCCCGCCATCACCTGGATGATATGAGGATCCGCGGCCCGCGCCATGGCCTCGATGCGTTCGAGCAACGCTACCTTATCCGGTGCTGACAAGGTATTGACGGGATCAATTGCGGGATAGAGATCATGGCCTGCGGGAGGATGTCCTGAAATGACTTTCTGGCGTCCCGCCCCCTGGCGGGCGATGCTGCGTACCACACGCGCGGACGACAGAAGTGCGTCGGACGACAGTGTGTCGGAATAGGCAAACGCTGTTTTCTCACCACTGATCGCGCGAACACCCACGCCCTGTTCGATGGAGAAGCTACCGGTCTTGACGATACCCTCTTCAAGGCTCCAGCCTTCGCTTCGCGTGTATTGAAAGTACAGGTCGGCGTAATCGACCTTGTGCGTGAATATTTCGCCCAGCGCGCGCGCCATATCGTCTTCGCTCAAACCCCAGGGGTCGAGCAGAACCGATTTCGCGGTGGCCAGGGCACTGAAAGCAGGATCAACAAGTTTCATAAAAAGTACCGTAACAACGACAAATTACATCGTTCGATGTTTGAGGGCGGGTAAGGATTCCCGAACGTCGTGCAAGTGCTGAAGGTTTATGTCGCCCATGGCGATTCCCGAACCTTCCGCAATACTGTCGACAACGTCGCCCCATGGATCAATTAGAACAGAATGGCCCCAGGTCCGGCGACCGTTCTCGTGCTTCCCGCCCTGAGCCGCCGCCAGCACATAGCATTGATTTTCGATCGCGCGCGCGCGCAGCAGTACGTCCCAGTGGGCGGAGCCGGTCGTATAGGTGAAGGCAGCGGGCACCACCATGAGGTTTACCTGACCAAGGGCGCGGAAAAATTCAGGGAAACGTAAATCGTAACAAATGGAAAGGCCCACACTGCCACAAGGCGCCGTGAATGTTTGTGGTGAATTTTCACCAGGCCGAATGGATACAGATTCGTCGTAGGACTCGGCGCCCTTCTTGTAGCCGAACAGGTGGATTTTGTCGTATCGCGCAATACGCAAGCCGGAGGGGTCATAAACCAATGTCGTATTGTAGATGCGGTCGGGCTCGCCGCAATCAAGCGGCAAAGTGCCTCCCACCAACCAGATACCGTGCAGCAAAGCCTGGGCGCATAGGAATTCCTGAATAGGACCGTGCCCCAGCGTTTCCCTGATGGCGAGCTTGTCCCTGTCCTTGTTCCCCATCAGGCAGAAATATTCCGGCAGCACGATGAGTTGGGCGCCACCATCGACAGCCTGTTGGATCAGCAATGAGGCTTGATCGAGATTTTGCGCAAGCTGAGTGGATGAAACAGTCTGGATGGCCGCCACGCGGAAATCATCTTTAATTGATACCATGTTGATTATCTATAGTAAATTTAACAGAACTCCACAGGAACTTTAGTTTATTATGCGCAGTAATTAATACCAACACTCGATTCAGGAATATTCATGGTCCGCGAAACCTATTTATCGGCAAAACAGAAAATAGAAAAAGAAATACAGAAACTTCAAAAACAAGCCCAAGCTTTACAAGCAAAACAACGCGGTCCCGTTATCACCTCTATTATCCGCTCGATGCGCGATTATGAGATTACTCCGGAGGAAATCGCCGAGGCCTACAGCAGGAAGATAGTGAAAGCCCCAGCCTCCAAAACGAATCAAGTGGCTGCGAAAAGCAAACGACCCGTGCCGGCCAAATACCGGCACCCGCAAACCGGCGCAACCTGGACTGGCCGTGGCAAAGCGCCGCGCTGGGTAACTGCCGCCGAAGCGGAAGGCCAGACTCGAAACGAATTTCTTATCAAGACCGACCAGGCATCTTAGCGCCCGCGCTCGTAATTTACCTCGCGAACCTCACCATTGTTGCCCGGGAAGCCATCGAACACGGCCTGTGCCAGGTAAGGCATGGCCTGTGCAAGATTATCGGACGTACTGACGTTTACCGCAGTAGATCTATATACCTCGGCACCGCCATTTTGATTATCCTTGATAATCACCGTCAGCGTATTTTTATAAACGTCGACTGGCACTGTATAAGCCGGCGGTGTCATATAAATACCGCCGCCCCATCCCCGGTAACCACCATAATAGCCGCCGAATGCAGGGCCAAATCCCCAGCCGTCCATATAGGGATCGTAAGAGCGCTGGACCAGGGTAGTACTGATCGGATTGCTATAAACAATAGTGACATCGAATCGTGCTGATTGCCCGGAACGGGCCTCGACGAGTCCTGTAGGCCCTATGGATGCGCGGACCATGTCGGCAACGGATTGGAATTCCAGGTTGTTGGTCTGACTGGCGACGGGCACTATTCTGTAGAACTGGCCTTCCACATTGGCAGGCCACTGCTGATAACTGGTGACCCGGGCCGAGAGCGTCGATGCACACCCCGCCACCAATAACAGGGTTGCCATGACCGCCCAAAACCGCCAAACGGATAATGTAGACCGGTGTGAACAATGCCCCATGATTTACCCCAAATATCTTGTTGATCGTAACCAGCCCTGCGAACCGAGATTCGGCATGGTGGCGTTACTGTTACTAAGACCTTTACACTCAAACAAAGGTTGCATCGTCATTCTAAAAAACCGATGCTGCGCAAATACTACAATAGCCTCAACATCGAACAGCGAGTCTACAGCCATGCGCACCGACACAATCCCCACCATATCCCGCCACGACTATCAACCTTACCCCTATCGCCTTCCGCACGTCGCCCTCGAATTCGACCTCGATCCGCTGCAGACACGCGTCAGTTCCCGGCTCGAGTTTGAACGCGTAGGCAACGTGAACGAACCCTTGCTTCTCAATGGGCAAGATCTGGTCCTGGAGTCGGTGATGCTCGACGGACAGACACTCGCGCCCCAGGCATACCGGCTACAGGACGGAACCCTCACCCTGTTCCCGACGAAGGCAAGCTTCACACTCCAGATTACGAGCCTTTGCAAACCGGCAGACAATTCGTCTCTGATGGGTTTGTATGTGTCGGGCGACAAACTGTTCACTCAATGCGAGGCCGAGGGTTTCAGACGTATTACATGGTTCCCGGATCGCCCCGATGTCATGTCGCGCTATCGCGTCACCCTTCGCGCTGACCGTATGCATTACCCCTTGTTGCTCTCCAATGGCAACCTGCTGGAATCCGTCGATTTGCCAGACGGCCGACACCAGGCCGTCTGGCAAGATCCTCACCCCAAGCCCAGCTATCTGTTTGCCTTGGTGGCGGGCGATTTCGCCTGCCGCGAGCAAACCGTCAAGACACACGGCAAGCGCGACGCGCTGCTGCAGATTTATAGCGATCGCGGCTCGGAGCCCAAGACAGAATGGGCCCTGGACTGCCTGATAAGATCACTCCAATGGGACGAGCAACGGTTCGGGCTGGAGCTCGATCTGGACCGCTTCATGGTAGTGGCTGCAAGAGACTTCAACATGGGGGCGATGGAAAATAAAGGCCTTAACATTTTCAATTCCGCCTACGTGCTGGCCGACAAGGACTCCGCAACCGATGCGGCGTATCGAGCCATCGAAGCCGTAATCGGGCACGAATACTTTCACAACTGGACGGGCAATCGCGTGACCTGCCGCGACTGGTTCCAGTTGTCCCTGAAAGAAGGGCTGACTGTTTTCCGCGACCAGGAATTCTCGGCCGATATGTTGGCGCAAGACTTGTCCGGCGCCGAGGCGGCCAGCGCCCGTGCCGTCAAGCGCATTGATGACGTCAGCACGTTGCGCATCGCACAGTTTCCAGAAGATGCCGGGCCCATGGCCCATCCGATCCGGCCTGAAAGTTATCAGGAAATTGGCAATTTCTACACCGCCACCGTGTACGAGAAAGGCGCCGAAGTCATACGCATGCAACACACAATACTTGGAGAGGCGGGATTCCGCGCTGGTATTGACGAATACTTCCGCCGCCATGACGGGGCTGCGGTTACCTGCGATGACTTCGTCAGTGCCATGGAATCAGTATACGTACAGCGGAATCCCGGAAAAAACCTGGACGTCTTCCGTCGCTGGTACAGCCAGGCCGGCACTCCCCGGGTCAAGGCCGACCTGGCTTACGACGCCGAAGCCCATACATGTTCCATCACCTTGACCCAGCACAATGAAGCCGTTGGCATCGAGCGACTGCAGTCGCCGGCATTGCCCAAACCGCCTTTGCACATTCCCTTCGCCTTGGGCCTTCTGGATCAACAAGGAAAGCCACTGCCACTTGAGCACGATGGAAAAACCGCCGAAACGGTGTTGCTCGAATTGACCGAAGAACGGCAAACGTGGGTCTTCGAAAACATTGCGCACAAACCGATACCCTCGCTACTGCGCAACTTTTCCGCACCCGTGATCGTCGATATTGAACGGCAGGAATCCGAACTTATACTCCTGGCGCAACACGACACCGATCCTTTCGCCCGCTGGGAAGCCGTGCAGGAATTGGCCACGCGTCAACTGCTTTGTCTGACCCGGTCGATAAGCGATGAACGACAGTCCGACATCGCGTCGGGCCTGACCGAAACGTGGAAACGACTATTGCACGACCCCAACCTGAGCGCGGCTTATAAGACACGGATACTCAGCCAACCGACAGAGAAAGAGCTGCTGGAAAAAACCAGCCCCATGGATCCGGCAGCGGTGGTGAAGGCCGGCAAACACATGCGTGAACAGCTGGGCCGCGCGCTGGCACCCGACTGGTTGGACATCTACCGTGCCACTTCGGGTAACGACGACGCATACCGGCCTGACCCGCTTTCTTCGGGGCGCCGGTCCTTGCACAATCTCTGCCTGCATTACTTGATGGCCGCCGGCCACCCCGATGCACAGCCGCTGGCCGTGGCCCAATACTACGATGCGACCAACATGACCGACCGCATGGGCGGCCTATCGGCATTGGTACACTTTTCCGACTCGCCGCAGCGCCAGGAAGCGCTGAACCACTTCTACGAGCAGTGGCAACAGGACCCCCTGGTGATCGATAAATGGTTCGCTTTGCAGGCATCCGCCCCCGGCACGACGGTCGAAACCATAAAGTCATTAATGCTGCACCCCGCGTTTTCCTTGCGCAATCCCAACCGGGCGCGCTCCCTGATTTTTCAGTTCTGCATGAACAACCTGCAGGGTGTGCATACGCCCGAAGGATACGCATTCTGGGCCGACCAGGTCATTGCCCTGGATCAGCTCAACCCTGAAATCGCAGCACGCCTGGCACGGGCGTTCGACAACTGGGCCCGCTACACCGCCAGAAACCGGGAAGCCATCCGGGTCGCCTTGCAACGCATCCAGCAACACCCCACACTGTCGCGCAACGTAAGCGAAATAGTTTCCAAAGCATTGAAAATACAGCAGGAGCAAAAATGAAGCGCACAACATTGACCCAGTACTTGGTCGAGCAGCAGAGAAAAGAACAGGCAGTTTCAGCGGAAGTCCGCCTCCTCATAGAGACGGTGTCGCGGGCGTGCAAGGCCATCGGGCATGCGGTCAGCAAAGGCGCACTGGGTGGCGTTCTGGGCAGCCTGGAAAGCGAAAACGTTCAAGGCGAAGTGCAAAAGAAACTGGACGTACTGTCCAACGAAATATTGCTGGAAGCCAATGAGTGGGGCGGTCACCTGGCTGCCATGGCCTCAGAAGAAATGGAAACGATACACAGGATTCCAAATCGCTACCCCAAGGGTGAATATCTGCTTCTGTTCGATCCCCTGGACGGCTCGTCCAATATCGATGTGAACGTATCCATTGGCACTATATTCTCGGTGCTGCACGCCCCGCACCATGCTTCCGGGCGGGACGTGGATGAAGACGACTTCCTGCAGCCCGGTGTACGCCAGGTTGCAGCCGGCTATGCGGTGTACGGGCCGCAAACCATGCTGGTGCTGACGGTGGGTACAGGCGTGATGGGCTTCACGCTGGACCGCGAAATGGGTTCATGGGTACTGACGGACCCCAACATTACCATTCCGGAGCAAACCGCCGAGTTCGCCATCAACATGTCGAACATGCGTCATTGGGAAGCACCCGTCAAACGCTATATTGATGATTGTCTGGCCGGTGCGAGCGGACCTCTGGGCAAGGACTACAACATGCGATGGGTCGCATCCATGGTTGCCGATGTGCACCGCATTCTTACCCGCGGCGGCATTTTCATGTACCCCCGCGACCAACGCCCTTCGGGCAAAAAAGGCAAACTGCGCCTCATGTATGAAGCCAATCCCATGAGCTTCCTTATTGAGCAGGCGGGGGGAGCTGCCCACGATGGCAACCAGCGCATACTGGATGTTCAACCCACCACCTTGCATCAACGCATAGGGGTGATATTGGGGTCGAAGGAAGAAGTGGAACGTGTCAAGCGTTATCACAACGAAGCGCTATAAGCACGCGCGATGCGGGTCCGGAAAACCGGTGCCAGCATCGCAAATGAGCTTGCAAGGATTCGGACGGGCCAAAGCCGTCCGGATCACACTCAATCGAGTGTCAGAATGGTGGCGCCGGTAGTCTTGCGGCCTTGCAAAGCCTGTTGAGCCTGGCCGGCGTCTTCCAGAGGAAATCGCTGGCCAATGATGATGTCGATCTTCTTTTTTGCGACCAGGCCGAAAAGCTCATCCGATGCCGCCTGCATTTTTTCGCGCGTCGGTACGTGGGTAGCCAGGGTTGGACGTGTAACGTACAAAGAACCTTTGCTGGCCAATATGCCCAGGTTCACCCCTTCGACAGACCCGGATGCGTTACCGAAACTGACCATCAGGCCTCGTGGTTCGAGGCAGTCGAGCGAGGTAAGCCATGTGTCCTTGCCGACGCCGTCGTAGACGACGGGCACTTTTTTGCCATTCGTGAGCTCATTGACGCGGTCGACGACATTTTCGCGGGAGTAGTCGATGACTTCCCACGCACCATGGGATTTTGCCAATGCGGCTTTTTCGGGGCTGGATGCCGTGCCGATAAGTTTGACGCCCAGAGCCTTGGCCCATTGGCAAGCGATGAGCCCGACGCCGCCAGCGGCGGCGTGAAATAGTATCGTTTCGCCACCTTGCAGGCGATACGTCTGGCGAAACAGATACTGAACCGTGAGCCCCTTGAGCATCATGGCGGCAGCCTGTTCGAAACTGACGCCCTTGGGAAGCTTGACGACCCGATCGGCGGGAACATTGCGCGCTTCGGCGTAAGCGCCCAGTGGGCTTTGGCCATACGCCACGCGATCACCGACCTTCAGGTGCCTGACATCGGCGCCGACTGCCTCGATCACGCCCGACGCCTCGAAGCCCAGGCCACAGGGCAACGGATGCTTGTACAGCCCGGTGCGGTAGTAGATATCGATGAAGTTCAGGCCAACCGCTTTCTGGCGTATAGTTACTTCATTTTTCTCGGGCGCCGGAACCCCTACCGAAACAAGTTTCAATACTTCCGGGCCACCGTTTTCTTCGATTCGTATAGCTTTGACCTGGTTTTCCAAGACGAACTCCTTAGATAGATGTTTAGGGCGCAATAAGCGCTTAGTTTAATTCCTTATTGCAACCCTGTACCTGAAAAAATGAATCGTCAGCGTGCTCTCTTTGCGATTCATGTCGCCGCCGTATTATTTGGCCTGACCGGCATATTCGGTGAACTCATCCAGGCCGATGCCCTCGTCATTACTGCGGGCCGTGCAAGCTTCGCGGTCCTCGCCCTGCTCGCGTTCATTCGATACCAGGGCGGTTCCCTGATGCAAGGCTTCAGACTCCGGAACATCGGCGTCCTGGCGGCCGCAGGGGCCATGCTGGCCCTGCACTGGGTTACGTTCTTCATCAGCGTAAAGATCGCTGGTGTCGCGGTCGCGACCTTGGGCTTCGCCAGCTTCCCTGCATTCATCACGTTATGCGAATGCGTATTCTTCAAGGAAAAGGTCCGAATGGCGGAATGGTTGATCCTTGGCCTGGTCACGCTCGGCCTGATGCTGGTCACGCCATCCTTCGACTTTCGCGATGAAGCCACCGTGGGACTTGCCTGGGCGATTCTGTCGGGCCTTTCCTTTGCCATCTTCACACTGATCAACCGGCGTGCGGCCGCCCATATCCCCGCGCAACAGGTTGCCTGTTGGGAAAACCTGGTGGTGGCACTGCTGACGCTGCCCTTCTCTTTCCCGGCGATTGCGCAACTGGATGCCATCAACTGGCTGTGGATCGCGTTGTTGGGCGTTTTTTGCACTGCCCTGTCGCATTATTTGCTGGTATTGAGCCTGATGACGCTCAAGGCGCGCAGCGCAGGTATCGTGATTGCGCTGGAACCGCTCTATGCTATTTTCTTTGCCGCGATCCTGTTTGCCCAATATCCGTCGAACCGGGCGTTGTTTGGAGGATCGCTCATGATAGGCGCCATTGTATGGTCGGGACTGCGCAAGACCGGCACCCACGCCGGCAAGCCAGTCCCGTAAGCAAAGACCCGTCGATCAGGACCGGCTGATCACATCCACGATGGCCTGGCCGACATCCCGGGTGCTGGCGCTGCCCTTCATATCGGGCGTACGCGGACCGTTTTCCAGGACAGTCTCGATGGCCTTCACAACTTCCTGCGCCGCTTGGGGATAACCCAGGAAATCCAGCATCATCGCACCGCTCCAGATCTGGCCTATAGGATTGGCAATGCCTTTGCCGTAGATATCCGGCGCCGAACCGTGCACTGGCTCGAACAAAGATGGAAACTTTCGCTCCGGGTTAAGGTTGGCGGAGGGCGCTATACCTATTGTGCCAGTGCAAGCCGGGCCAAGGTCCGAGAGAATGTCTCCGAACAGGTTGGAGGCCACTACCACATCGAAGCGATCCGGATGCTGGACGAAGTGGGCGCATAGGATATCGATGTGATATTTGTCCCAGCGGACGTCGGGATAGTGTTGCGCCATCTCGGCCACGCGATCGTCCCACCAGGGCATGGAAATTGAGATGCCATTGGATTTGGTCGCTGCGGTCAGGTGCTTGCCACGTTTTTGGGCAAGCTCGAACGCGAACTTGAGGACGCGCTCCGCACCGATACGGGTGAACACGCTTTCTTGAATCACCACCTCGCGTTGAGTGCCTTCAAACAATCGTCCACCGCTGTTGGAGTATTCGCCCTCGGTGTTTTCGCGGACAATGAAAAAATCGATGTCTCCGGGCTTGCGGTCGGCCAAGGGCGATTTGACGCCCGGCATCAGACGCACCGGCCTCAAGTTGATGTATTGGTCGAATTCACGTCGGAATTTGAACAATGACTCCCAAAGCGCGACGTGATCAGGCACCAGGTCGGGCCAGCCTATGGCGCCAAAGAAAATGGCTTCATGCTTGCTGAGGCGCTCTTTCCAGTCTTCCGGCATCATGCGGCCGTGCTTGGCGTAATGATCGCAGCTCCAGTCGAGTTGCTCCCATTCGAAGCGGATACCGTGACGAGCTGCCACGGCATCCAGCACGCGCACCCCCTCGGGCATGACTTCCTTGCCGATTCCATCACCCGCGATGACGGCGATACTGTGAACGTTATTGGTCACCTTGATCTCTCTTATCAGTTATGAAAATGGTTATGCAATCCTGCTTGCAACAGAACAATGCGGTACAGCGCGATCTACTTGCGCCCGATCAGCGATCCGAGGACCCCCCGCACCAATCGATTGGCGGCACTCCGCGCAGCACTTTTGAACGCCGACTGGACAATGCCGTCGCGGCGCCCTCCCCGTGGCCCTGTCGAGCCAAAAAGGAAATCGTTGACAGTGCCCATCAGCCCTCCGTCGGCGCCGGGTGCGTTTGCTGGCTCGCCGGTACCCGCGGACACTGCGACGTCGGCAGGTAGGGACGCGGCACGCTTTCTCAGGATCTCGTACGCCGATTCGCGATCGACGGTTTGCTCATACTTGCCACCAAGCATGGATGCGGCACGCACGGCCTGGCGCTCGGCGTCGGTGGCTGGACCTATCCGGCTTCCCGGAGCAAGCATCCATACCCGTTCAGTGGGCATGGGGCGGCCTTTGGCATCCAGCATGGAAACCAGAGCCTCGCCCACGCCCAGCTCGGTGATTGCCGCCTCGATATCGAGGCCGGGATTAGGGCGCATGGTTTGCGCGGCGGTCTTGACTGCTTTCTGATCACGCGGCGTGAACGCCCGCAACGCATGCTGCACGCGGTTCCCCAATTGGCCAAGAACGGTGTCGGGAATATCCAGCGGATTCTGGGTGACAAAATAAACGCCCACGCCTTTTGATCGCACCAACCGCACGACTTGTTCTATTTTTTCCAGCAAAGCCTTGGGTGCGTCGTTGAACAGCAAATGCGCCTCGTCAAAGAAGAATACAAACTTTGGCTTCTCGGGGTCTCCGACTTCGGGAAGCCCCTCGTACAAATCGGCGAGCATCCAGAGGAGGAATACTGCATACAGACGCGGCGACTGCATGAGTTTGTCGGCCGCCAGAATATTGACAATACCCTGTCCTTTTTCATTGACACGTATCCAGTCGAAAATATTCAACATGGGTTCACCGAAGAAGCCATCGGCTCCCTGGGACTCCAAGCGCAGCAGGCTGCGCTGTATGGCCCCGATGGATGCGGACGACACGTTGCCATAGCGGGTTCGCAATTCCGCTGAACGATCGGCAATATGCTCAAGCATGGCACGCAGGTCTTTCAGGTCGAGAATAAGCTGGCCTTCATCGTCGGCGACCTTGAATACCAGGCTGAGTACGCCTTCCTGGGTGTCGTTCAGTTCCAGCATACGCGCCAACAGCAAGGGCCCCATGTCGGAAACTGTGGCGCGTACCGGATGTCCTTGCTCGCCGAAAATATCCCAGAACACGACAGGGCAGCCTCCCCATACGGGCTCGGGCAAGCCGAGCTTTGCCAACCGCTCTTGCAGCTTGGGACTGGATGCGCCTGATTGCGAGATGCCGCTGAGATCGCCCTTGACGTCCGCCACGAACACAGCAGTGCCCATGCGCGAGAATGCCTCGGCCAGCAGCTGCAATGTCACTGTTTTTCCCGTGCCGGTGGCGCCAGTAATGCATCCATGGCGATTGGCAAGTTGCGGCAACAGAAACGTGTCGGCACCGGCATTCTTTGCAATAACAACGGGATCGGCCATTCGTATTCCACCATTTCGGACAAGACTAAAAAGAATGCCAAGTGTAATTCGATGCCACTTCCTGTGCACGCGTTAAAATCCCTTCTTTCTCTTGAATTAAATGACACTTTATGGCCGGTCACAGTAAATGGGCGAACATCCAGCACCGCAAGGGGCGCCAAGATGCCAAGAGAGGCAAACTCTGGACAAAAATCATTCGCGAGATCACGGTCGCTGCGCGCGCCGGTGGCGCCGACCCTGATTCCAATCCGCGCCTGCGGATGGCATGGGACAAAGGCATGGCTGCCAATATGCCGAAAGAGAATATCCAGCGTGCGATCCAGCGCGGCGCCGGCGGCGCCGACGGCGCAAATTACGAAGAAATCCGCTATGAGGGTTATGGTGTGGGCGGAGCCGCGGTCATTATCGACTGCATGACCGATAATCGCACCCGCACGGTCGCCGAAGTGCGTCATGCATTAAGCAAGCATGGCGGCAACCTTGGGCAGGAGGGCTCCGTAGCCTTCATGTTCCAGCATTGCGGCCAATTCCTGTTCGCGCCGGGAACGTCGGAGGAACGCGTCATGGAAGCCGCTTTGGAAGCGGGCGCCGAAGACATTCAGACCGATGACGAAGGCATGATCGAAGTCATTTGTTCGCCTGCCGACTACGCTGCCGTGAAGGCGGGGTTCGAACAGGCATCGCTGGTACCGGAGGTCCAGGGCGTCATCATGAAGGCGCTGAGCGAAACGGAACTCACCGGCGAAGACGCCATGAAAATGCAGAAAATGCTGGATGTGCTCGAAGGGCTGGACGATGTGCAGGATGTCTTTACCACCGCCGTCCTGGATGAAGCCGATTAAGGCATTTGAACGAACCCACCATTTACTCAATACGTCTTACCATAAACAACTCACACTATGAAACTACTTGTAATCGGTGGCGGTGGTCGCGAACACGCCCTGGCCTGGAAACTGGCCCAATCCCCCCGCGTGGAAACGGTATATGTCGCGCCGGGCAACGGCGGGACTGCGCGGTCGGAACGATTGCAAAACGTACCATTGGTCAATATTGACGAACTCGTTGCTTTCGCCCGAAAGGAACAGATTGCGTTTGCCGTGGTAGGTCCGGAAGCGCCGTTGGCGGCCGGGGTCGTCGACGCGTTTCAGGCAGCCGGTTTGAAAATATTCGGGCCTACCCAGGCAGCGGCGCAACTTGAAAGTTCGAAAGATTATGCGAAGGCGTTCATGGTGCGTCACCATATCCCTACCGCGGCCTACCAAACCTTCACCGATCCGGCACGGGCCAAAGCCTATATCGCCGAACAAGGCGCGCCCATCGTCATCAAGGCCGATGGCCTGGCGGCCGGGAAAGGTGTGGTCGTTGCGGCCACCGCCGACGAAGCCTTCGACGCCATTGATCAGATGCTGGGCGACGGATCGCTGGGTGCGGCGGGTGCGCGCGTAGTCATCGAAGAGTGCCTGCTCGGTGAAGAAGCCAGCTTCATCGTCATGTGCGATGGACGCAGCGTGCTGGCGCTGGCCACCAGCCAGGATCATAAACGGCTCAACGACAACGATCTGGGTCCCAATACAGGAGGAATGGGCGCCTATTCCCCGGCGCCGGTCATCAGCGCTGCCCTTCATGACCGGATCATGCGCGAGGTCATCGATCCGACGATCGCCGGCATGGCCAAAGACGGAATACCCTATACCGGTTTCCTGTATGCTGGCCTCATGATAGGCGGCGGCCCGGACGCCGCGCGCACACTAAAGGTGCTCGAGTTCAATTGTCGTATGGGCGACCCCGAAACGCAACCCATCGTAATGCGCATAAAAAGCGACCTTGCCCAGGTGTTCGCGCTTGCCGTTGACCAGCGCCTGAATGAAGCCAGCATAGATTGGGATCCGCGCACAGCGCTGGGCGTCGTCTTGGCGGCTCACAACTATCCGTCGACACCGCGCAATGGTGACACGATCAGCCGATTACCCCAGGACACCCCCGAATGCATGGTATTTCATGCGGGAACCGTGCTCGATAATGGCACACTCAAGACGTCGGGGGGACGGGTGCTGTGCGTAACCGCGTTGGCCGACTCAGTCAAATCGGCCCAGGTTGCGGCTTATGCTGCAATAGCCCAGACCCACTTTGCCGGAATGCAATACCGCAAGGACATCGGATGGCGCGCCATACCGGCCGGAAACAGTTCAACGTAAGGAGCCCGATTTGACCGTTCCGATTTCCGCTGCCCATGACTATTTTCTGGGTCTCCAGGCTCGTATCGTGGCAGCCCTGGAGGCCTCCGACGGCAGCAGCTTCAAGGCAGACCAATGGACTCGCCCTGAAGGCGGGGGCGGCTTGTCGCGCTACCTCGAGGGGGGTTCCGTGTTCGAACGCGCAGGTGTGCTGTTCAGTCACGTCCAAGGCAAGACCTTGCCGCCGTCGGCCAGCGCACACCGCAGTGAACTTGCCGGCCGCGCCTGGGAAGCGATGGGTGTCTCCCTGGTATTGCACCCCCGCAATCCCTATGTTCCGACCGTGCATATGAATGTCCGTCTATTCGTCGCCCGGGCCATGCAGGAAGGACAAGAGGATGTCTTCTGGTTCGGAGGAGGATTAGACTTGACGCCCTACTACCCCTTCGACGAGGACGCCCGCCACTTCCATCGAGTCTGCAGCGATGCGCTGGCGCCCTTCGGTGCCGATAAGTATCCGGCGTACAAAACGTGGTGCGATCAATATTTCTATTTGAAGCATCGCGACGAAACCCGCGGTATTGGCGGATTGTTCTTCGATGACCTGAATGAAGGCGGCTTCGATCAATGCTTGGCACTGACGAGCGCGGTGGGAAATTGCTTTCTCGACGCCTACATGCCTATCGTGGAAAAACGAGAATCCACCCCTTATACTGACAGGCAGCGCGAATTCCAAGCCTATCGACGAGGCCGCTACGTCGAGTTCAACCTGGTATTTGACCGCGGCACCCTCTTTGGCCTGCAGTCCGGCGGGCGCACCGAATCCATCCTGCTGTCGATGCCGCCCATGGCGGCATGGCGCTACAGTTGGTCGCCGGAAGAAGGAACGCCCGAAGCGGCCCTTTCCCGTTACCTGAAGCCACGCGAATGGCTTTAAGACGAACGGGCCTGCTCGGCGGAAGCTTCGACCCCGTACACCTTGCGCATATTGCCCTTGCCGAAACCGCCAGAACGACGCTGGACCTGGACGAGGTTCAATTGATACCAGCCGCCGATCCTTGGCAACGCGGTCCGCTTGCGGCGTCTGCGGCGCACCGGCTCGCCATGCTGCATATCGCCGTCACCGGCCGTGCCCATATCCATGTCAATCCACTTGAAATCCAGCGTGGGGGCCCGACCTACACCATAGATACCCTGCGTGAACTTCCCGCCAGCGCTGATTATTTCTGGATACTGGGCGCTGATCAGCTGGAAAACTTCTGTTCATGGCAGCATTGGCAGGAAATTATCAGTTTGGTCACACTGGCGGTCGCTCAACGGCCTGGGGCCCGCCTAACGCCGGCCCAGCCACTCATCGAGCATCTGAAAAAACTCGACCGCCAGTTAATCGAGCTGCCTTTCGAGCCCACGGAGATCTCGGCGACTCTGGTGCGCCAGCGCCTGGCTCGCGGCCAGTCCACTAACGGGCTGCTCGATGCTGCTGTGGCGCAATATATTAAACAAAATGGGCTCTACCAAGCGCCTGTTGCCTAACGTCTCACGGTATAGTTCACCCATGGAAATTCAAAAATTGCAACGCCTTGTCATTGACGCCCTTGAAGACGTCAAAGCGCAGGACATCAAAATCTTCAACACAACCCATATAACCGGACTGTTCGACCGCGTCGTCATCACGACGGGTTCGTCCAATCGCCAGACACGCGCAATCGCCTCAAGTGTCGCCGATAGCGCACGGAGCCACAAGATTCCCATCGTCGCCTACGAAGGCGAAGACACCGGTGAGTGGGTCCTGGTCGACCTGGGTGATATCGTCGTTCACTGCATGACCCCGGCAATTCGCCAATACTACAACCTGGAGGAAATCTGGGGCGGCAGGCCCGTCAATGTAAAACTGCTCCCGCAATCCATGCAGCCCAGCATGCCGGAATCCTTCGACTACGACGACGAGCAATAACAGAGCCGTCGATGAAATTGATCATCGTCGCGGTGGGAATGCGCATGCCAGACTGGGTCGAAACCGCCTGGCGCGATTATTCGCGGCGCATGCCCCCGGACTGTGCTCTTGAACTGAAAGAAATCAAGCCCGAACCTCGGACATCCGGCAAAACTCCCGCCCAGATGATGCAGGCGGAAGCGCGCCGCATTGAAGCCGCCATCCCCGCACAAGCCATGCGTATTGCGCTCGACGAACATGGCAAGGATCTGAACACCATGCAGTTGGCCCGCGAGCTCGAGGGCTGGCGCGGCGGCGGCCAGGATATCGTTTTCCTGATCGGTGGACCGGATGGCCTAGATGCCGCCCTCAAACGCAGCTGCACCAGCCGCCTGCGGCTGTCTTCGCTCACTCTTCCCCACCCCATGGTTCGTGTCGTATTGGCGGAGCAACTCTACCGTGCGTGGGCTATCATGACTGGTCATCCTTATCATCGCGCCTGACAGGCGCCATACCTGGACTCCTTGCTTTCATGACTAGACGCCGCACTAAAATCGTAGCGACCTTGGGGCCAGCCAGCTCCAGTCCGGATAAAATCGAACAGCTCATCCTGGCAGGCATGGACGTGGCCCGCCTGAACTTCTCGCATGGCGAGCCTGACGATCACCGCAATCGGGCCAGGCTCGTGCGCGAGCTGGCTGAAAAACACGGCCGCTATGTGGCCATCATGGGTGACCTGCAAGGGCCAAAGATACGCATCGCCCGGTTCTTGAACGCCAATGTTACGCTCGTGGCCGGCCAGCCTTTTACGCTATCGAATGCGCACCCGTCCGAAGAAGGCAACGAAACCATCGTCGGTATCGATTACCCCAGCCTGGTCCAGGATTGCCATCCAGGCGACGAGCTGCTGCTGGATGACGGACGGGTCGTCCTGATGGTGGAAAAGGTCGATGAGTACTCCGTGCACACGGTGGTGACCGTCGGTGGGCCTCTTTCCAATAACAAAGGCATCAACCGTCGGGGAGGTGGAATTTCAGCTCCCAGCCTTACCGACAAAGATCGCGAAGACATCAAGCTGGCGGCCGAACTTGAAATGGACTACGTCGCCGTGTCCTTTCCGCGTTATGGGCACGATATCGAAGAAGCGCGCGCACTGGTGGAAGCCGCCGGCAGCCAGGCGTGGATCATTGCGAAGATAGAGCGAGCCGAGGCCGTCGCTGATGATCGCGCACTCGATGCCATCATCATGGTCAGCGACGGTGTCATGGTGGCGCGCGGCGATTTGGGCGTCGAAGTGGGCGACGCTCGGCTGGTCGGCATTCAAAAGCGCATCATCCAGCATGCCCGCACCCATAACAAATTGGTCATTACAGCAACGCAGATGATGGAATCGATGATCAACAGTCCTTTGCCAACACGCGCAGAAGTGTCTGACGTGGCCAATGCGGTACTGGATCATACGGACGCCGTAATGCTTTCGGCGGAGAGCGCATCCGGACTGTATCCGGTCGAAGCTGTGACGGCCATGGCCCGGGTCTGCCTGGGCGCGGAACAAGAGCCCACCACGACGCGTTCTCAGCATAGGCTGGGCGAAGCCTTTACACGCTGCGATGAAACCATTGCGCTGGCCACCATGTATGCCGCGAATCATTTTCCAGGCGTGAAGGCCATCATCACCCTCACGGAAAGCGGCCATACGCCGCTGATCATGTCGCGCATACGTTCCGGCGTACCCATCTATTGCTATACGCGCCATCCAGGCACCTTACGTCGCGCATCCATGTTCCGCGGCGTTTACCCCGTCGCGTTCGACGCAGCACAACTGGATCCGGCCCTGGTGAGCGACGCCGCCATCGAAAAGCTCAAAGAGCAGTCGCTTTTGGAGGAAGGTGACTGGATCATCCTGACCAAGGGCGACTTCTACAGCAACAGCGGCGGTACGAACGCAATGAAAATTCTCAAAGTGAGCTGAGTCATTCGCCCGATCACCTTATTCCAGAACTGGAAGCAATGAAAGCATCGCTCATCTATCTTGCGTCGGCGAGCCCGCGTCGGCATGAAATCCTCGTCCAGATCGGAGTCGAACATGAGGTTCTCGATGTGCCCGCTCCGGCGGGTGAGGACGAACCACGCCTGCTGGGTGAAGCACCGGCCGATTATGTGTTGCGCACCGCACGCGAGAAAGCCATACGGGCGAGACAGTGGCTGGTCGAGCACCCATCGCGCGCGGCGTCGGGACTGGATGCCACCCGGGCCATACTGTCCGCCGATACGACGGTCGTACTGGGCGACGATATTCTGGGCAAGCCAACCGGTCCCGACGATGCGCGACGAATGCTGGCCCGCCTCTCTGGAGTTACCCATACCGTCCACACGGCGGTGGTCCTCTCCCGCGGTAGTCAACTGGTGGACGATGTATCGGTGACTCAGGTGCGATTCAAGAGATTGTCGCAGACAGAAATCGAGGCGTATTGCGTAACGGACGAACCCATGGGCAAAGCAGGTGCTTATGGCATACAAGGCAAGGCAGCTGTATTTATTGAACATATCGCAGGTAGCTACACCGGCGTCATGGGCTTGCCTGCATTTGAAACCTGGCGGCTTCTGCAATCCTGCCAGGCAGAGTCTTGATTTCCAACCGGTATCAAATCGCCTATCGGCTAGCCTCGGTATCTACACCATCGACACCGTCAATTCCAGGCTTCCCTCCAGCCGTCCTGCGCGCTGAACGCCACAGCCAGTGAACAACAGGCCAGAACAGCATGACCAGGGCCAGCGTGGTGATTGTACCGACCAGCGAATTCGACCAGAATACGTGCAGACCTGTATTGGGCCCCAGCATGGACTGCCGGAAAGCATCTTCCATACGATCGCCGAGGACCAACGCCAGAATCATGGGCGCCAATGGATAAGACAGTTTTTTCAGCACATAACCCACCGCCCCGAAAAGCAACATAAACCACACATCCAGCATGGCGTTATGCACGGAATAGGCGCCAATAGCGCAAACCACAATAATAATCGGCGCGACGATGGCAAAGGGAATACGCAGAATCGCGGCAAACAAAGGCACTGTACTCAATACAAGTATCAAGCCTACGAAATTGCCCAAGTACATACTGGCAATCAGGCCCCACACAAACTCTTTCTGTTCGACAAACAGCAATGGCCCCGGCTGGAGCCCCCAAATCATCAGCCCACCCAGCAGCACCGCCGCCGTCGCCGACCCTGGAATGCCTAGCGCCAACATGGGCAACAACGCAGAAGTTCCCGAAGCATGGGCCGCCGTTTCCGGCGCGATAACGCCTTCTAGCTCGCCTGTGCCGAACTTATGCCCATTGCGTGAGAATCGTTGCGCCAACCCATACCCCATGAACGATGCAGCAGTCGCCCCGCCCGGTGTAATCCCCATCCAGCATCCGACAACCGTGCTGCGGATCAAGGTCACCCAATACTTGGGCATTTCTTTCCAGGTTTGCAGCACCACTTTGAGATTGATCTTTCCGTTCTTGCCTTCGAACGCCAGCCCTTCCTCCATGCTGACGAGGATTTCGCCTATCCCAAACAATCCAATAACGACGACAAGGAAATCCACACCGCGCAATAGCTCGGACCAACCGAATGTCATCCGCAGTCCACCACTGACGGTATCCATTCCTATCGCAGCCAAACCAAAGCCCAGCATCATGGATATGACGGTCTTAAAGGGAGTTTTCTTGTCAGTCCCGACGAAGCTGCAAAAGGTCAGCAGGAATACCGCGAAGAATTCGGGCGGACCGAACCTGAGCGCGAACTTGGACACCAGCGGAGCCAGGAAGGTAATAAGCAACACACCGGACAAGGCGCCAAAAAACGATCCGGTAAAGGACGCAGTCAGCGCATTGCCGGCCTTGCCTTGCTGAGCCAGTGGATAACCATCGAACGTGGTCGCCACTGACGATGTCTCGCCCGGTATATTGAATAAGATGGACGTAATTGCACCGGCAAACAGCGACCCCCAATATATGCATGACAGCATGATGATGGCGGAGGTGGGCGGCATGGTGAATGTGAGCGGCAGCAGGATCGCAACGCCGTTCGGCCCACCAAGCCCGGGCAGAACACCTATTATCACTCCCAACACCAAGCCTATCAGCATCATACCGATGTTGTACCAGCTTAATACGGTGGCAAATCCATGAAATAACGCATTGACTTCATCCACGTGACGATTCTCCTGCCGTTGGTTTCAATAACCGATTAAGGCCTCGAATGGACCTTTGGGTAGCGGCACCATGAACTGGATTTCAAACATCCAGAACAACAGCAGGTTTACGCCCACACTAATCAACACCGTCTTGAACCAGCTGATCTTGCCCAGTACACGCATGAAAGCTGCAATAAATAATACCGAGGCAAGGTAAATGCCGACAAACTGTATTGCGAGCACATAAAGCGCCGTCGGCACCAAAACCATCAGCACCAATCTGAATCTTGCCCAACTGACAAAAACCGTACGATTACGCTGCTTGCCGAATAAGGATTTCAACAGCACGGCCACACCGGCTATGCACAAGATAAGGCCGATATGATATGGGAAGTAACCCGATTCCGGCCCATCCGCGCCCCAATTCGAACCGATACGATGATTGTCCACCATCATGACTACGCCTATCGCAAAGATCACGACCGCTGTCATTGCATCGACGACGCTGTAAGACAACCCGCCGCCCGACGGGTTGCTGCCTGTGTGCTCATGCTTCATACGGGCCTCCTGCCTATTTCTTGCTGGCCAGTCCGGCTTCCTGCATCAAGGCCTTGTGCTTGGCTTCATCCTTTTTCAAAAACTCCACATAATCGTTGCCGGCCAGGTACTGGCCGTTCAACGCCTGCTTGGCCAGATAATCTTTCCACTCTTGCGTGTCGGTCACTTTCTTGAGCAAATCAGCGTAATACGCAACCTGCTCGGGCGTCGTACCGCCAGGCAGGAAAAAGCCGCGCAGCATCTGATACTGAACGTCATAGCCAGCTTCCTTGCATGTGGGAATATCATTCCAGGAAAGGTCCTTGGTGACTTTATCTTTATAAGCCATGCGTTCATCGGAAAACACGCATAAAGCGCTTATCTGGCCGGCCCGCCATTGAGCAATATTCTCGCTGGGATTGTTGACGTTGGAATTGGTATGCTTGCCTACCAGCTGGGTGGCGGCCTCCCCGCCACTTTTATAGGGTACATAGGTGAATTTGACACCTGCCGCTTTTTCCAGCGCGACGGTAATAATCTGGTCTTCACGCTTTGCGCCCGTTCCACCCATTTTGAACGATCCTGGAGGCGCAGCTTTCACGGCGTTCAAGTAATCTGCCGCTGTCTTGTAGCCATCCTCGGCATTGGTCCAGAGCAGGAATTCGTCTTGTGCAATCATGGCAACCGGATTCAGATCCGTCCAGTTGAAGGGCAGGTCGACCGCAATAGGCAACGTGTAGATAGCCGAGAAGGCAACCATGAGTTTATGCGGATCGCCCTTCGAGGCTTTGGTATCCATGATGCCCTCGGCCCCGCTGGCGCCTCCCTTGTTCAGAACCAGGGTGGACTGCTTCATCAGCTTATGCTTGAGGATGATGCTTTGGATCGTCCTGGCCATTTGATCGGAAGCCCCGCCCGCACCGGCAGGAACAATAACTTCGACCGACCTGGTGGGTTCCCACGCGGCATGGGCAGACGCCATGCCAAGGCTGGCCAGCATGGCCAATGGCGACAGCAAATAGGTTTTCTTTGGTAGCCTGCGAGTCAGATGCTTCATGTGGTGTCTCCTCCGGTTGGTGCTACGAAAACGGTCTACGCAGCTCGCGTCAAGGCCGCCATACTTGATTCGCTCAGGTAATCCATTGCAGCTTGTACTCCGCCTTTTTTATGCGGTATTCCTGATATTTCCAGACCCATTTCCACGCCTGCCAGCGTGCCACACAAGGTCAGTTCGTTCAGATCGCCAAGATGGCCGATCCGAAATACTTTATCGGACAGTTTGCTCAACCCCTGGCCCAGCGACATATTGAAATGGTGAAGGACGGTCTTTCGGAATGCATCGGCACTATGACCATCGGGTACGACCACGGCTGTCAGGGCTGAACTATATTCGTCTGGGTTCAGGCACAGAATCTCCAGTCCCCATGCTCGCACCGCCCGCCGCGTTGCTTCGCCAAAACGATAGTGCCGGACGAAAACCTTATCCAGCCCTTCGGCAAATAACATTTCCAGTGCTTCATGTAGTCCGTACAACAAATTGGTGGCCGGCGTATAGGGAAAATAGCCCGAGGGGTTGATGGCGAGCATCTCTTTCCAATCCCAATACGAACGCTGCAACGCCGCAGTTTCAGACGCTGCCAATGCCTTGGCGCTTATTGCATTGAACGCCAGACCAGGAGGCAGCATCAGTCCCTTTTGTGACCCGGCAACCGTCACATCGACGCCCCACTCATCATGGCGGTAATCCATTGAGCCCAGAGACGAAATGGTGTCGACCATCAACAAGGCCGGGTGCCCGCTGCTGTCGATAGCCTTACGCAACGCAGCAATATTGCTGGTAACGCCTGTTGCGGTCTCGTTATGCACAGCACAAACCGCCTTGATCTGGTGGTCTTTATCCGCTTTCAGACGCGCGCCGATTTGCGCAGAGTCGATGCCGTGACGCCAATCACCCGCCAAAAATTCGACCTTCAATCCGAGCTTGCTCGCCATCCTCTTCCAAAGCGTTGCAAAATGACCTGTTTCCACCATGAGCACGAGGTCATCGGGCGAAAGCGTATTGACTAGCGCCGCTTCCCAGGCTCCTGTACCTGAGGCCGGGTAAATAACCACATCCGCCTTTGTCTTGAACACTTTCTTCATGCCAGCCAGAACGGCTTTACCCAGCACTCCGAACTCCGGACCTCGATGGTCGATGGTGACGTTATCAATGGCACGCAGCACACGGTCAGGCACATTGGTGGGCCCCGGAATCTGCAAAAAATGGCGCCCGGAGGAATGGGAATGCAACGGAATCATAATTGGGCCTCGCGCTTTACTTGGTATACAAGATACAAATTCCAGTAAATAATAGACAGGAAGCAAGCTGCATGCAAGAACTATCTATGCTGCATCACACTATAAATGTGTCGGGAAAGTGGCTTACAATCGACAGAATGGCGAAAAATCACCTGCATCTCCGTATGGATCCCTCATCCAACATACAAAACAACCCTCACATTTTGTATACCAAATGAAAATCGAACAACCAGGCAGCACAATTGAAGGTCCACCATCACCCGCCGTCGAAACCGCTACTACGCTGGCGGTTGATCGGCGTACCCTGCCAACGGCGGTCGCCGAACGTCTGCGTGAAATGATTATCGAAGGTCAGCTTCCAGCTGGTACACGGTTGAACGAACGCGCCTTGTGTGACCAACTGCAAGTCTCGCGCACGCCGCTACGGGAAGCATTCCGCCTGCTTGCCGCCGACGGGCTGGTTCAGATACAGCCTAACAAGGGCGCCCAAGTCATAGCCTTGTCCGAAAGAGACATCCGTGAAAGCTTCGAAGTAATGGGCGCTCTCGAAGCGCTTTCCGGCGACCTCGCCTGCATGCACATCACCGACCAGGAAATTGCCGAAATCAAGGCGCTTACCTTTGAAATGCAGGCCTGCCATGCGCGCCGCGATCTTCCGGCGTATTACCACGTCAATCGCGAAATCCACGACCGCATCAATGCCGCGGGAAAAAATCAATTGCTGTCGCAGGTTTACACAACCATCAACCTTAGGCTGCAGAACCTGCGCTTTCGCTCCAACCTGAACCACGACAAATGGGACAAGGCCATGCTCGAACATGTCGACATGGTCAATGCCCTCGCCGCGCGCGATGGCGCCCGATTAGCGTCCATCATGCGCCTGCACCTCCAGCGCAAAGGCGAAGCTGTACTCGAAAGCCTGAAACCCGCATCGTCCAACTCCCCCTGACCCGGCTTGAGCGAATCAAGCAAGACTTGAAACAGGAATCCGATGAACGTCCCCTTAACTCGGCAGCCCCACCTGCATTCGGCCGCAGATATGAAAGAACTGGCGGCTCGCCTGCAGCTTGAAGTCGAAGGCGAGGTCTTGTTCGATAAAGTATCACGAGGGCGCTATGCGACCGATGCATCTATTTATCAAATTGAACCGGTAGGCGTACTGATACCCAAAAGCATCGATGATGTACGAGCGGCGCTAAGCCTGTGCCGACAGCTGGGTATCCCGGTTTTGGCTCGCGGCGGGGGCACCTCGCAATGCGGTCAAACCGTTGGCGCGGCCCTCGTCATCGACAATAGCAAGTACCTGAACCATATCGGCGATCTCGACCTTGACGCCATGACCGTAACGGTTGAACCAGGCACTGTGCTTGATCACCTGAATACCTGGCTCAAACCTCACGGAGTATGGTTTCCCGTCGACGTCAGTACAGCCGCCCAATGCACTCTGGGCGGAATGACAGGCAACAATTCCTGTGGATCGCGCTCGATCGCCTATGGCAACATGGTGCATAACGTCCATAGTATCGACGCCCTGTTGTCCGATGGCACCGAAGCGATTTTTGGCGACAAAACGCAAATGCGCAATCCTTCGCCACGCATCACCGAACTCGTGTCTCGCCTGTATGCAATAGCCGAACGCGAGCGCGAACAAATTGAAATCCGGGTACCGTCAGTCATGCGCAGAGTCGGCGGCTATAACCTGGATATCTTCCATCCGCAGAGTCCAAGGCCGTATACCAGCGATGGCGGAGTCAACCTGGCGCATATGCTGGTAGGCAGCGAGGGCACACTTGCGTATTCAAAAAAAATCACCTTGAAACTGGCACCCTTGCCGGCAAACAAAACGCTGGGCGTTGTCAACTTTCCCACCTTTTACCAGGCCATGGACCTGACACGCCATATCGTCAAGCTGGACCCCTGTGCGGTAGAACTGGTGGACCGCACGATGATAGAGCTGGCTCGAAGCAACCCGGCGTTCAAGCCGGTTATCGATCAGGCCTTGATCGGTGCTCCCGAAGCCATATTGCTGGTCGAGTTTGCCGGCGAATCGAAAGCAGAGCAACTCCGCAAGCTCGCAGAACTGGTTGAGCTGATGGGAGATCTGGGCTTGGCCGGATCCGTGGTCGAAATGAGCGATGTCGCGTCACAGAAAGCGCTATGGGAAGTGCGCAAGGCCGGTCTGAACATCATGATGAGCATGCGCGGCGATGGCAAACCGGTTTCTTTCATTGAAGACTGCGCCGTCCCGCTGGAACATCTGGCCGAGTACACCAGCAAACTGACTGAAGTGTTCCAACGGCACGGCACGCGGGGCACTTGGTATGCGCATGCATCTGTAGGCACGCTGCATGTACGTCCTATTCTGGATATGCGAGCCGGCGGGGCTGAAAAGATGCGTGCAATAGCCCAAGAGGCGTCCGAAATGGTACGCCAGTACAAAGGGGCGTTCTCCGGCGAGCACGGAGACGGCCTGGTGCGTAGCGAATGGGTATCATGGCAATTCGGGCCTCGATTGACAAAGGCGTTTGAAGAGATCAAAGATATCTTCGATCCCGATGGCCTGATGAACCCCGGCAAGATCGTCCGTTGCGGCAGAATGGACGATAAATCCCTGTTCCGTTACGCACCAGGCTATAAAACCATCTCCTTCAAGCCGGCTCTGGACTGGTCCGTGTGGAATGTCAGCAATGACCCGTCCACCGGCACCACTACGCCGCCAGGAACAGGAGGCGACCCCACCCACGGCTTTGCCAAGGCTGTGGACATGTGCAACAACAACGGCCACTGCCGCAAGTTCGATGCCGGCACGATGTGTCCCAGCTATCGAATTACGCGGGATGAGCAGCACTTGACGCGCGGTCGCGCCAATACGCTGCGGCTGGCGCTATCGGGGCAACTTGGCCCCGATGCTTTCACATCGGATGAAATGCGGGCAACACTGGATTTATGCGTAAGCTGCAAAGGCTGTAAACGAGACTGTCCGACAGGCGTCGATATGGCCAAAATGAAGGTTGAGTTTTTGTATCAATGGCAAGGAAAGTATGGACTAAAACTTAAAGACAAACTGATTGCGACATTGCCACGCTGGGCACCCTGGGCTGCCCGCTTTCCCTTCCTGTTCAATCTGCGCGATACACTCCCGGGCGCTGCGGCGCTATCGGAACGATATCTGGGCTTTTCCGCAAAACGCTCATTGCCAACGTGGCGTGACGACACGTTCTTGAAGCAAGCTTCGGCGACAGATGCCCAAACCGCCAACGTCGTTCTGTTTGTTGATACGTTCAATAATTATTTTGAGTCTGAAAATGCAATTGCCGCCTACAAAGTCTTGCAGGCTGCTGGCTACCGGGTGCATATTGCAGGGCCGTCTTCCACCGATGCAAATCCAAAAAGGCCGCTATGTTGCGGCCGCACTTACTTATCGGCCGGCATGGTTGACCAGGCGAAACAGGAAGCGCGCCGGGTTGTGGAAGCCCTGCAGCCTTTCGTAAGCCAGGGGATTCCCGTTGTCGGCCTTGAGCCGTCTTGCCTGTTGACCCTTCGCGACGAGTTCCTGGTGATGGGCTTGGGCGACGATGCACAATTACTGGCAAGGAATGCATTTCTGTTCGAGGAATTTCTGGCTCATGAACATGAAGCGGGACGCCTGAATTTGAAGCTGCGTCCACTGCCAGAAAAGCGCGCCTTGCTGCACGGCCACTGTCATCAGAAAGCGTTCGATGCCGTCAAGCCCATGCAACAAGTACTGGCGTTAATCCCGGATCTGACAACAGAACTGATCGAATCCAGCTGCTGCGGCATGGCCGGAAGTTTTGGCTATGAAGCAAATCACTACGTGGCATCGATGCAAATGGCTGAACTCTCGTTGCTTCCGGCTATTCGTAAGGCGGAACCCGACACATTACTGATTGCAGATGGAACCAGCTGCCGGCACCAGATATCACATGGCATCGGGCACGGCGAATCGAACAGCCATGCCGTACACGTGGCCTGTGTTCTGGCACGTGCTCTGGTGTGATAGCCAGGCTGGTACCGGGCCTACCCGGATGTTGCGACCTTGCAAGACCGCATCCGGCTTGATCTGTCCGTTTCGCGCGCCCAAACAAAAACCCCCGCACGTTGAGACGGGCGGGGGTTTTCTTACTGCATAAGAGCTTGACGATGACCTACTTTCACAGACGTACGTCCAC
>LNAP01000580.1_pt1 | contig 51675 bp, 51 predicted proteins | sample 602601 | NCBI WGS metagenome assembly LNAP01 (sample SAMN02440304, study PRJNA202911) | soil metagenome | biome: Subtropical and temperate rainforests or woodlands; isolation source: soil samples (1 kg each in a 20% v/v slurry with milli Q water) were... ...
CATGCACAGCTGCCGCGACAACTTCCTGCGCGCCAGCCTGCACGACGGCCGCCTAAACAAGGCCGACATCAGCGCCAACATCAACTTCTTTATGAACGTGCCCGTCACCCCTGAAGGCGGCCTGACTTTTGAAGACGGCATTTCCGGCGCCGGCAAATACGTCGAGCTGGTGGCGCATATGGACGTGATCGTCTTGATCTCCAACTGCCCGCAACTGAACAACCCCTGCAACGGCTACAACCCGACGCCGGCGGAGTTTTTAGTATGGGATTGATGCGGCGGTTGATCTTCGCCTTGTGCGAGAGCCGCAGCGGGCAGGTGCTGAATGCAGATTCGCTCAGAACAAACTCAACCGCTCTGCTCCCCTCGCCCGCTAGCGGGAGAGGGGCCGGGGGTGAGCAAACAAACTCAACTGCTCTGCACCCCTCGCCCGCTTGCGGGAGAGGGGCCGGGGGAGAGGGTCGCGTCCACCGCAACTCTTAAAACCCTCTCCCTAACCCTCTCCCGCAAGCGGGCAGAGGGGACCGACCGAGTTGGACCAAACAGAATTCCCACCCCGGACGACCGTGGGTGCAGACCGAATACAGCGGGACGTCCCGCCGCCCCGAGGGGTTACGCCATGTTTACCAAACTGCTGATCGCCAACCGTGGCGCCATTGCCTGCCGCATCTTGCGCACCCTGCGAACCTTGCAGGTAAAAGGCGTGGCCGTGTATTCCGAGGCCGACGCCGCCAGCCTGCATATTCAGCAGGCCGATGAGGCCTTTAGCCTGGGGGTCGGCGCAGCCGCCGGCACTTACTTGCAGGTCGAGAAAATTCTCGCCGTGGCCAAGCAAACCGGCGCCCAAGCCATTCACCCCGGCTACGGCTTTCTCTCGGAAAACGCCGCCTTTGCCGAAGCCTGCGAAGCTGCCGGCATCGCCTTTGTCGGGCCAACGCCGGAGCAACTGCGGGTGTTTGGCCTCAAGCACACCGCCCGCGCCCTGGCCAAACAACACGGCGTGGCGATGCTGGAAGGCACCGAACTGCTGGAAAACCTCGACGCTGCATTAGTAGCCGGCGAGCACGTCGGCTATCCGGTGATGCTGAAAAGCACTGCCGGCGGCGGCGGTATCGGCATGCGCGTATGCCGCAGTGCCGAAGAACTCAGCGAAGCCTTCGACGCAGTTAAACGCCTGGGCCAGAACAACTTCAGCGACTCGGGCGTGTTTATCGAAAAATACATCCAGCGTGCCCGCCACCTGGAAGTGCAAGTGTTTGGCGACGGCCAAGGCGAGGTGATTGCCCTCGGTGTGCGCGACTGCTCGGTGCAGCGGCGTAACCAAAAAGTGCTGGAAGAAACCCCAGCCACCAACCTACCGACTGGCATGCGCTGCCGCCATCAAGCTGGCCAAGGCGGTCAACTACCGCAGCGCCGGCACCGTGGAATTTGTTTACGACAGCGAGGCAAGCCAGTTCTATTTCCTCGAAGTAAACACCCGCCTGCAGGTGGAGCACGGCGTTACCGAGCAGGTCTGGGGCGTCGACCTGGTGAGCTGGATGATTCAGCTCGCCGCCGGTGATTTGCCGCCGCTAAGCGAATTGATCCACGGCCTGCACCCTAACGGCCACGCCATTCAAGCGCGCCTGTATGCCGAAGACCCAGGCCGCGATTTTCAGCCCAGCCCCGGCCTGCTCACCGCCGTGCACTTCCCGCCCGCCGATGGCAAAACCCTGCGCATCGACACCTGGGTAGAAGCCGGCTGCGAAATTCCGCCGTACTTCGACCCGATGATCGCCAAGCTGATCGCCTGGGCGCCGACCCGCGAAGAAGCCAGCGCCGGCCTCTACAACGCCCTTGGCGACAGCGTGTTGTATGGCGTGGAAAGCAACCGCGACTACCTGCGGCAAATCATCCAAGACGCCCCCTTCGCCAGCGGCAACCCGTGGACGCGCTGCCTGGAGCAGTTGGTCTACAAAGCCGACACCATCGAAGTGCTCGGCGCCGGCACACAAACCACCGTGCAAGACTTCCCCGGCCGCCTCGGTTACTGGGCCGTGGGCGTGCCGCCGTCGGGGCCGATGGACAGCCTCTCCCTGCGCCTGGGCAACCGTTTGCTAGGCAACCCCGAGGGCACCGCCGCCCTGGAAATCACCATGAGCGGCCCGACCCTGCGCTTTAACACCGATGCCGTGGTGGCGGTGACAGGCGCTGAGATTCCCCTGAGCCTCGACGGTGTGGCACAAGCCATGAACACCGCGCTGCTAATCAAAGCCGGCAGCACCCTGGCGCTCGGCACCATCGCCGGTGCCGGCGCGCGCAGCTACCTAAGCCTGCGCGGCGGCCTGCAAGTGCCGGATTATCTGGGCAGCAAAAGTACCTTTACCCTGGGCCAATTTGGCGGCCATGGCGGCCGTGCGTTACGTGCCGGCGATGTGCTGCATATACCCGCGCTCAGCGACGACAGCCATGGCGCCAGCCTGGACGCCGCGCAGTGCCCGCCGCTGCCAGCGCTACGCACCATCCGCGTGATCTACGGCCCCCACGGCGCGCCGGAATACTTCACCCCCGAGTACATCGACACCTTCTTCGCCACCCAGTGGGAAGTGCACTTCAACTCCAGCCGCACCGGCGTGCGCCTGATCGGGCCAAAGCCGCAATGGGTGCGCGAGAGTGGCGGTGAGGCAGGCCTGCACCCGTCCAATATTCACGACAATCCGTATGCCATCGGCGCGGTGGATTTCACCGGGGATATGCCAGTGATTCTTGGGCCGGATGGGCCGAGTTTGGGCGGGTTTGTCTGCCCGGTGACGATTATTGAGGCGGATCTTTGGCAGCTGGGGCAGTTGAAGGCGGGGGATAAAGTGCAGTTCACCCCGGTGAGCATCACCGAAGCCCGCCGGCTGGTCTCCCCTCTCCCGAAACAAAGTCAACTGCTGTGCTCCCCTCTCCCGCTTGCGGGAGAGGGGCCGGGGGAGAGGGTAGCGGCCAACGCGGTCGAAACAGACACCACCATCAAAAGCCCCTCTCCCCAACCCTCTCCCGCAAGCGGGCGAGGGAGCCAATTGGCGTTGGTTTCGCCCATCGTGCTCGACCTTGGAAAAGACGACACCCGCCTGGTCGCCCGCCTCTCCGGCGACACCCACCTGCTGGTGGAAATCGGCGCTCCCGAGCTCGACCTGGTACTGCGTTTCCGTGGCCACGCCCTGATGCAGGCGCTGGAAGCGAAAAACCTCAACGGCGTGATCGACCTCACCCCCGGCATCCGCTCCCTGCAAGTGCACTACCAGCCGGAAACCCTCAGCCTCGATGACCTGCTGGGCATCATCGCGGGCGAATGGGACGCCGTGTGCGCCGCGCAAAATCTCGAAGTGCCGTCGCGCATCGTCCATCTGCCACTGTCCTGGGATGACCCGGCCTGCCAGTTGGCCATCGAAAAATACATGACCACCGTGCGCAAGGACGCGCCCTGGTGCCCGAGCAACCTGGAATTTATCCGCCGCATTAACGACCTGCCCAACCTCGACGAGGTGTACCGCACCGTGTTCGAGGCCAGCTACCTGGTAATGGGCTTGGGCGACGTGTACCTCGGCGCACCCGTGGCCACGCCGCTCGACCCACGCCATCGCCTGGTCACCACTAAATACAACCCGGCGCGCACCTGGACCGCAGAAAACTCGGTGGGCATCGGCGGCGCCTATATGTGCGTGTACGGCATGGAAGGCCCGGGCGGCTACCAGTTCGTCGGCCGTACGTTGCAGATGTGGAACCGCTACCGCGAAGTGGCCGCGTTCGATGGCAAACCCTGGCTGCTGCGCTTCTTTGACCAGATTCGCTTCTACCCGGTAAGCGCCGAAGAACTGCTGCAAATCCGCCAAGACTTCCCCCTCGGCCGCTACCCACTGCAGATCGAACACAGCGTGCTCAACCTGGCTGACTACCAAGCGTTTCTGGCCAAAGAAGCCGACACCATCGGCGCCTTCCGCAGCCAGCAACAAGCCGCCTTTAACGCCGAACGCGAACGTTGGATTGCCAGCGGCCAAGCGCATTTCGACAGCGAAGAAGCCGTGGTCGAGCTCGGTGAAGATGCCCCGCTCAGCCCAGGCCAACACAGCATTGAAAGCCACATCGCCGGTAACCTGTGGCAGGTACAAGTGGAGGCTGGCAACAGCGTCAAGGCCGGTGATGTGCTGGTGATTCTGGAGTCGATGAAAATGGAAATCCCGCTGCTGGCGCCCCGCGATGGCGTAGTGAAAGAAGTGCGGGTGCAGCCGGGGTCAGCCGTCAGGGCCGGGCAACGCGTAGTCGTGCTGGAAGAGATGTGATTTAGCTGCCCTCTCCCGCCAAACACATTCAACTGCTGTGCTCCCCTCTCCCGCTTGCGGGAGAGGGGACGGGGGCGGCGGCCAGTGAGAGGGCGGGGCCAAACGCAGCATCAAAGTCCCCCCTCACCCTAGCCCTCTCCCCGTTGGGGCGAGGGGACCGACCGAGTTTTCAGGAGCCAACCATGAAGCATCAATTCGACCTACGCCTAAACCCCCTAAAAGCCGCCTACCTGGCCGGTAGCACCACGCCGCGCCAACTGATCGGTGCGCTGCGTGAACAGGCCGCTGCGCTTAACCCCGAATTCAATCTGTTTATCCACCTGCTCACCGCAGAAGAACTGGAGCCCTACCTCGCCGCGCTGGATGGCAAAAACGCCGACAGCCTGCCGTTGTTTGGGGTGCCGTTTGCGATCAAAGACAATATCGACCTGGCCGGCATCCCCACCACGGCCGCCTGCCCGGCCTATGCCTACACGCCAAGCGAATCGGCGACCTTGGTAAAACAGCTGCTGGCCTTAGGCGCCATTCCGCTGGGCAAAACCAACCTCGACCAATTTGCCACCGGCCTGAACGGCACCCGCTCGCCCTACGGCCCGTGCCGCAACAGCGTGCACCCGGGCTACCCGTCCGGCGGCTCCAGCGCCGGTTCGTCCCTGGCCGTAGCGCTTGGTTTGGCCAGCTTCGCCCTGGGCACCGACACCGCAGGCTCAGGCCGCGTACCGGCCGCACTGAATAACCTGGTGGGCCTGAAAGCCACTAAGGGGCTGCTCTCCACCGCCGGTGTAATCCCGGCCTGCCGCACTCTGGATTGCGTCACCTACTTCACCGCCAGCGCCCGCGAAGCCAGCCACTTGTTAGGCCTGACTGCCGGCCTTGATCCAGCCGACGCCTACAGCCGCAAAAACCCGCTATGGAACGACGCCAGCGCCTTTGGCGTGCCGCGCCAAGGCTTCCGTTTTGGCGTGCCCAAGCAACTTGAGTTCTTGGGTTGCGAGGAAAGCCCGGCGCTGTTCGCCGCCACCATCAAACACCTCGAAGCCCTGGGCGGCGTGGCCGTGGAGCTGGATTTCGAACCCTTCGCCGAAGCCGCGCGCCTGCTCTATGAAGGCCCATGGGTGGCCGAGCGTTATAGCGTGGCCGGTGAACTGATCGAAGCGCAGCCCGATGCGGTGCTACCGGTGATCCATGCCGTGCTGTCAAAAGCACCGGGCACCACCGCTGTCGAACTGTTCCGCGCCCAATACCGCCTGCAAGAACTCAAGGCCATCTGCGACCGCGCCATGGCTGAATTGAACTGCGTACTCACCCCCGCCTACCCCCGCCCAGTGACCCTGGCCGAGTTGGCCGCCGAGCCGGTGAAACGCAATTCGGACCTCGGCTACTACACCAACTTTATGAACATGCTCGACTACGCCGCCGTCGCCGTACCGGCGGGGTTTATGGCCAACGGCTTGCCCTGGGGCGTGACCTTGTTTGGTCGACCGTTTACCGACCAGTACCTGCTGAGCGTGGCCGAAGGCCTGCAATGCGAAACCGATTTGCCCTTGGCCGGCGAACGTAGCCTGAGCATCACTGCACCCGCTACCGTTGCCCGCCATGACCTGGTCCGTGTGGTGGTGTGCGGCGCACACCTGGAGGGTCTGCCGCTCAACTGGCAGCTCAAACAGCGCGGCGGTCGCTTGCTGCAAGCCACGCAAAGCTCGGCCGATTACCAGCTATGGGCGCTGGCCGGTGGCCCGCCTTTCCGCCCGGGCATGATGCGCGTGACCGAAGGCGGCGTGGCGATCGAAGTCGAGGTCTGGGAGTTGCCGAGCAGTGAGCTGGGCTCGTTTCTCACCGGCATTCCGGCGCCGCTGGGGCTGGGTAAAGTGCAATTGGCCGACGGCAGCTGGGAGAGCGGATTTATCTGTGAGCCCTATGGCTTGGCAGGCGCTACCGACATCAGCCACTTCGGCGGCTGGCGCGCGTACCTGAAAAGCAAATAAAGCCAGGCTGGGCGTAGGTTGGGCGAAGCCCAACGATTAAACGTCGATGTCAGCCTCGTTGGGCTTCGCCGTTGGCTCAACCCAACCTACGCGCTACATCGCTTGGTGCGCATAGCACACCCTACCAAAGCGCACGCCGCCCTCCGTAGGGTGTGCCGTGCGCACCATTACGCCGATGTTGACCGCGCCGTGCTAGCTGACGGCACGCGCGGCTCAGGCTAGAGTGACGCATCCCGTCAGAGCCCTCCTGTTGCCATGCCGTTACCCCCAACAAAAAATGCCCAACGCTATCTGGTTCTGGCCTTGCTCCTGCTGTTGGGCAGCGGCTTTCTTGCCACCTCGCTGGTCAGCTACTACGCCTCGCTGGCTTCTATCCGCAGCAGCATTGTCGATACCGAACTGCCGCTGACCTCTGACAATGTCTATTCGGAAATCCAGAAAGACCTGGTCCGGCCCATCCTCATTTCTTCAATGATGAGCCGCGACACCTTTGTCCGTGACTGGGTGCTCAGCGGTGAGCAAGACGTCGACCAAGTCACCCGCTACCTCGCCGAAGTGCAGGGCCATTACGGCGCCTTCACCAGTTTTTTTATCTCGGAAAAAACCCGTCGCTACTACCAGGCCAAAGGTTTGCTCAAGACGGTGAGCGAAACCGAGCCGCGCGATGTCTGGTATTTCCGCGTGCGCGATATGCACGCGCCCTACGAGATCAACGTGGATGTCGATATGGCCAACCAGGACCGGCTGACCTTCTTCATCAACTACAAAGTCACCGACTACAACGGCAACTTTATCGGCGCCACCGGCGTAGGTCTGACCGTGGATGCCGTGGTCAAGCTGATCGACACCTACCAGCAGCGCTACGAGCGCAGCGTTTACTTTGTCGATACCCACGGCAAAATCGTGCTCACCGGCGCCACCGGCGGACCACTTGGGGCTAATGTCGGCCAGTCGCTAAAGGACGTTCCAGGGCTCGAAGAGCTGCAAGACAAACTGCCGAAACCACAGAGCGGCACTTTCAACTATCAAGAGCATGGGCGTGGCCACTTCCTCAACGTGCGCTATATACCCGAGCTGAACTGGTACCTGTTTGTCGATAAACACGAAAACAATGCCCTGGCGGCCATCCGCAAAACCCTCTACCTGAACCTGTTGATTTGCCTGGTGGTGACCGGCCTGGTGCTGTTTTTGGTCAACCTGGTACTGCGCCGCTACCAAGCGCGCATCGCCGCCCTGGCCACCACCGATACGCTGACCGGCCTGCCCAACCGCCGTGGCTTCGACATTCTCGCCAACCAGGCCCTGCAAGAAGCCCTGCGCGAGCAGAAACCGCTGGCCACGCTGATGATCGACCTGGACAACTTCAAAACCCTTAACGACACCCACGGCCACCTGGCCGGCGACGAAGTACTCCGTGGTTTTGCCGCAAACCTGCGTGGCTGCTTGCGCCAGGCCGATATCCTCTGCCGCTGGGGCGGTGAAGAATTTATCGTGCTGCTCAAAGACACCACCCCCGCCGCCGCCCACCACCTGGCGGAAAAAATTCGTCTACTGGCCGAACAAAGCCGCTACCCAGTGGGCGATGCCGTGTTGCAAGTGAACACCAGCATCGGCCTCACCGAACTGGCCAGCGGCGACACCCTGCACAGCCTGCTGAGCCGCGCCGACCGTGCCCTGTACCGCGCCAAGCAATCGGGCCGTAACCGCGTGTGCGTGGAGCCTGGGCATGTCAGCTGAGGCCGATCGTTGCCCGTTGTGCGGGCAGTTGAACCAGTGCACCCAGGCTGACGCGGCGAGCAAGAGCGATGACTGCTGGTGTTTTACTACGCCGATCTCGGCAGAGGCCTTGGCGCGCTTGAGTGAAGAGCAGATCGATAAAAACTGCTTGTGCCCGCAATGTGCCGCGGGTATCGACACCTTAAATAAAACACCATGAACCGTAGGTTGGGTTGAGCAAAGCGAAGCCCAACGATACGTCGCAATCAGCGCCGACGCTGCTGCTAATCAGGACGACCTCAGTGTTTGCAGGTCAATCGCCCGTCGGGCTTCGCTTTGCTTACCGAACGCGGACCAACCCAACCTACCTCTTCTTCGATCCAATAACCCATGCGCCTAGATCGTTTCCTCGCCAACCTGCCCGCCGCCAACCGCTTCGACGCCCGTCTGCACCTGGCAGCAGGCCGAGTAAAAGTAGATGGCGTGGTGGTACGCGATGGCCTGCTGGATATCCGCGAATTCCAACGCGTCGAGCTAGACCACCAGGTGCTCCAGGCCGGCAAACCGGCGCTGTACTTTATGCTGCACAAACCCGCCGGCTACGTCAGCGCCACCGAGCATGACGAGCACCCCACCGTGCTCGACCTGCTGCCCGAAGCGCGCGAACACACCCTGCACCTGGCCGGCCGCCTCGACCTGACCACCACCGGCTTGCTGCTGCTAACTAACGATGGGCAATGGTCGCGGCGCGTCACCCAACCGACCAGCAAACAGCCCAAGGTCTACTACGTAGAAACCGAACAGGTGATCACTGCCGAATACATCGAAGTATTCGCACAGGGTTTGTACTTCGCCTATGAGAACCTCACCACCCTGCCCGCCGGGCTGGAAATTTTGACCGCGCACAGCGCGCGGCTGACCCTCTACGAAGGTCGCTACCACCAGGTAAAGCGCATGTTTGGCCACTTCCAAAACAAGGTCGTGAGGTTGCACCGGGAAAGCGTCGGGGCGTTGCTGCTGGACCCAAGCCTGGCACCTGGCCAATACCGCGCGCTAACCGCCGAAGAAATCGCCGCCCTGTAGGAGCGAGGTGAACGAGTGCGGCGCACGGAGGTGGTGGCTGAAAAAAATCGGGACTAAAGTCGCCGTAACGGGCTCAAAACCTAACCAGTCGTTTTGGAGGGCCAAGATGAAAGCGCTGTTGTTGTGTGCAGGTTTGCTTATTGTCATCAGCCTTACCGGCGCGGTTGTAACACCGCCAACCTTAGCGCCCATTCCCTCTGCCGAGGCGCTGCGCCAACAACTGCAAACCCTCAAGCCCGGTCAGTTTCTCTGGTACCCGCAAGTGTCGCCGCAAGGCCCGGTAACCGTGGTGGTCAGCCTGACTGAGCAACGCGCCTACGTGTACCGCAACGGCATCGCCATTGGTGTAAGCACGGTCAGCAGCGGCAAAAAAGGCCGGGAAACACCCACCGGGGTGTTTAGCATTTTGCAGAAAAGCGTCGAGCATAAATCCGACCTCTACAACAGCGCGCCCATGCCCTATATGCAGCGCCTAACCTGGGATGGCATCGCCCTGCACGCCGGGCATCTACCGGGCTATCCCGCTTCCCACGGCTGCGTGCGCCTGCCTATCGAGTTCGCCAAAAAGCTGTTTGAAACCACCGGGTTTAGCTCCACCACCGTGATAGTTTCCGACGCCCACAGTGCCCCGGTATCGGTCTACCACCCCGGACTGCTGGCGCCGACCGTAAGCGACGGCAAGCCGGTGGCCACAGCGGTGCTAAGCACCGAGCTGTTCTGGAACGACCCCGGCAGCGCGGCCGGCCCGTTGTCGGTATTGATCAGCCGCGCCGACCTGCGCGCCTATGTATTTCGCGGCGGCCAATTGGTCGGCAGCGCACCCGTCATCTCCGTCGACAGCAACGCCCAGCCACGCGGCATGGCGGTGTTCTCGCTGCTGGAAAAACCGGCCGATCCCGACCTAGTGCCAGCGCAGCCGCTGCATTGGTCAGCCATTCAGGTCACCAACCCCGAATACGGCAACTCGCCCCGTGAGCAACTGGGCGCGCTGAATGTCAGCCCCGAATTTCTGCGCAACCTGCATGCGGCCATGGACATCGGCACTACCCTGGTAATCACCGACTTGGCCTCCACCTCGGAAACCCGCAGCAGCGGCAATTTCACCGTCATCACCACCGACGCTGACAAGGGCAAATAACCGCTGGTCAAAAAACGAGCGGCCGTTAGCCACAACTGGGCCACAATGCGCGCGCTTTACCCTAACCAGAACGACTCAAATAGGGCTTCGCGATTGTTGATTCGACACCTATGGGGCAGCGCCCTGCGGCGCTTGGCGGGCACCTGCGGCCTGCTGCTAATCACCACCAGTTTCCACGCCCAGGCGCAGCCACTGCCCAGCGCCGCGGACCTGCAACGCCTGGCGCCCACCGCCAGCATCAGCGCGCTAAAGCTCGCGCTCACCGCCTACCACTGCGCCAGCGCGACCGCCCCCAATAAGCTGCTCACCGTTATCGACTACTCCAAACCCTCGCGGGAAAAACGCCTGTGGGTGTTCGACCTCAAGCAGAAAAAACTGCTGTTTGAAGAGTGGGTCGCCCATGGCAAGAACAGCGGCGCCGACATGGCCACCTCGTTCTCCAACGTTCCCAATAGCTACCAAAGCTCCATCGGCCTGTACCAGACCGGCGAAACCTACAGCGGTAAACACGGCCGCTCCCTGCGCCTGCTGGGCCTGGAGCCGGGCTTTAACGACAACAGCCAATCACGCGCCATCGTTATGCATGCCGCTGACTACGCCGACCCCAAAGTGGTGCCCGGCCTCGGGCGCTTGGGTCGCAGCCAAGGTTGCCCCGCCGTGCGCCCCGCCATCGCCGGCAAGTTGATCGACACCCTGAAAACCGGCAGCTACGTGTTCGCCTATTACCCCCAGCAAAAGTGGCTGAGCAGCTCGCGCTACCTCGGCGCGCAAACCTGCCCAAGCACCGGCGAAACCTTGGCCGTGTTGCAAAAGTGAAGGGAGGCGACTGGGGAAAAAACCGGTCACTCATCGGACAGGCCGGCGCAGAGCGGTTTAATTGCAGAAAAAGCAGCCGCCCGCGCTTGCAAATGAAATCCTCGGCTGCTTGAATCGAATCACAAGGTCAGAGCGTGACTCACCAGTCACAGCGACCATCTAAGCACTTCCCCGGTTATTGGCGCTCTGCGCTGTTGGATTCCTGCCTGGTTCATCTGCACTGTTTCGCGCACGCCCCGTGCCGCGTTCCAGCCGCGCTGTTCGATCCTAAACCGCTTTAAAAACAATAACTTCTAAATTTTAATGGCTGACATTCAGTTGTCATGTCCAGGCGTTTTGCTGTCTGCCCAACACGGCTCTTTTTAGCGGCTACCCCGCTTATGTGAGCACCACCTTGCGCCAAGGAGGAAGACGACATGAGGCCAGAAACCGCAGTCGTTCATGCATACAGAGTACTACGCCAACCCAGCAGCGCGTAAAACCATCATTTTGGTTAACGGTTCGTTGGCTACCACCGCCTCATTCGCGCACACGCTCAAATACCTGACGCCGCAATTCAACGTGGTGTGCTACGACCAGCCCTACGCCGGCCAGTCCAAAGCGCACAACGTCCACGCCCACCCCCTCAGCAAAGAAGACGAAGCAGAAATTCTCCTCGAGCTGATCGAACACTTCGACGCCGACTACCTCTCCTCCTTCTCCTGGGGCGGTGTGGCCTCGCTGCTGGCCCTGGCACAACGGCCGCGGCGCATCGAAAAAGCGGTAATCAACTCATTCTCGCCGCTACTCAACGAACCCATGCTCGACTACCTGGAAAAAGGCCTGTACTACCTCCACACCATGGACCGCGACAACATGGGCCACCTGGTCAACAACACCATCGGCAAACACCTGCCGTCGCTATTCAAACGCTACAACCACCGCCACATCAGCAACCTGCACGACCACGAATACCGACAAATGCACGCCCACATCCACAAAGTTCTGCACCTCGACACCCACTGCCACATGGCCTGCCTGCACAGCATCAACACGCCGCTGCTATTCATCAACGGCGAACACGACGAATACACCACCGCCACCGACGCACGCCTGTTCGGCAACCACCTCAACGACTGCCAATTCACCACCGTCAGCAACGCCGGTCACTTCCTCGACATGGAACACAAAGGCGCCTGGCAACAAACCCAAAACGCCATGCTCGGCTTTCTACAAAGCGGCAACACACAACGACGGCCCATCCACGAAGCAGCAAGCGCCATCGCCATATGACCCCTACGAAAAACCCCGCCTGCAGCGAAAAACATCACCCTGTTTAACGATGCAGGCTTCATTTCTCAGGCGTCTTCTGGTACAAAGTCACCCGCGAAAGCGGGTGTCGTATAATGGCATTACTCCAGCTTCCCAAGCTGATAACGAGGGTTCGATTCCCTTCACCCGCTCCAAATTGAAATATAAAAAAGCCCCGCAGTTGCGGGGCTTTTTCGTTTTTGGGGTTGGGGTGTCGAAATCGGCACTCCAGGAATAACAAATCTAGCCAAGCAGGACGCGGGCTGAGTATGAAATCCAAAACATCGCTGTTTCTTGTTATAGCGGGCGTTTGCTTTCTGCTTTTGGGGGCAAGCTTTCTGCTGGGGTTTAACGAGTTGGCCCTGGAAAGGGGACTTAGTTGCAAAAGCATCTGCGGTTTGGGACTACTGTTTTCGTTCTTTTTTGGCCAACAAATCGGCGGATTCGTTGTGGGCGGGATATGGGCGGGAATTGGTGTTTTCCTGTGCATAATTGCACTACGCAAACCCCTTTGAAAGCGTTCCTAAACGCCCCCCCCTGCAATGGGTCTAACCTGTTGCATCGAGCAAAGGTACGGTAAAAAACCGTGGTAATGACAAGGAGTCCAAAAGCTTGAAAAAGCTAGCCCGCATCAACACGCTGTTTTTCTTCGTCTCGCTAGGGATTTCAGCTACGGCTCAATCAGCACTACCGGCTGAGTGTACCGTGATGATGCAAGACCGCCCCGTGCCAAGCGTGCTTCATGCTGCCGCAGGATACGGAAAGTTAGATACAGAAAAAGTTATAATCATTAAAGAGCTAGACCAACTGCTTGCCATTAAATGTCCCACTGACGCGTCAATGTGGAATGGTGAGCCTGCGATAAATTATGCAGTAGTCGTTTCCGAATCTGAATTAATGCGTTATTTACTCAAAGCAGGAGCTAATCCGTTATTGCCGACAGAAATAAAAAGGTATTTTTCAGGCATGAATCGCCTGGAGATCGCTCGCAATGTTCATCGGCGAATTAGCTCAGATGAAGGCAAACTAGTTTTAGAGATTCTGGAGCAGGCGATTGCCAATCGCTAAGATAAAGTTCCAAATTAACGCCGAATAAGCGAACGCTTGGGCATAATTTATAGCTGGAAAACGTCAGAAAAGCCTCATTAAAATTCCTTGTATCGAGGTCAAATTGCTTACCACAGTATATATCTACAGCATCCGAGCACTGGCAGTGATCTTTTGCTTCCTGGTGCTTATGCTGATATTTAGCGAGTGCCCTCCGCTTATTGGAGTTGCAGCTCTAGGGTTCTTGGAGTATTTGGCAATTGATAGGTTTTCTCAGCAAGCAGATACCGTCTGGATAATACTCTCTATCGTTCTACTCACCGCGCCATTCATATCGATCCTGTTAATGGTGTTAATTGAATTTATAGTGGGGAAGACCCAGCTAGGTTCGGCATTTGGCATGCTGGCTCTCAGCGTTGTGACGATCCCTCTCGGCCTTATGTCCGCGTCGTTGCATAATTGGACTAGTCAAAAGTAGTCCGTGCAGTTAACAAGCGATTGAAGCCGGACACTCAAAATCTCAAACCTGCCTCCGGGAATTAAAGGGTACAGATTTATTTTCACTACTCTAAACTGTCCCTCCTGGCCGGTTACTGTCTGTGGTGAAGGGCTGCAATCGGCCAAAAGCAGTCATTGGGCACCAGCAACCTAAGGGCGGTTTACGCTCGTACCCAGTTAACGCTTCTTTGACACCCAGCCAGCTATCGTTATCGTTCGTTTGATTAGAGGCTCTGCTTATGAAACGGTTGACCAGTTGGGCCCTTACGCTCGCCATACTTCAATTCACGCCAGTCGTATTCTCTGCAACATCACCCGTGACCAATCCAAAAGTTTTTGGGTGGGTTGAAGAGGGACTTATCCAGCCGGAAAACATTTCGGTGAAGATCAAGCTGGATACCGGAGCACTGACCTCGTCGATGGATGCCAAGGATCTGGAACGATTCGAAAAGGACGGCGAAAAGTGGGTTCGCTTTAACGTCGAGCTCAAAGATAGCGATACAGGCAAAACAGTCAGCGCACTGTTCGAGCGCAGCATCGTCCGAAATGTGAAGGTCCGCGGTGCTGGTGGAGCGGAGCGGCGTCCAATCGTGCTGATGAAAATTTGCATCGGCAACAAAGTCTATAACGAGCAGTTTTCTCTCAATGACCGAGCAAAAATGAACTATCCGGTACTCATTGGGCGGAACACGATTGAGCATCTGGGCCTAGTGGATGTCACCAAGACCTTCACCTTAGAGCCTCATTGCGGTAAGGACTCGCCCGTGAAATAGCGCGCAAGGAACCACCAACCGCATAAAAGCGCCACTACCCAGGTCATCACGATCAACCCTGCAGCTATTCGGCTTATTGGGCGTGGCGCTTGGAGTTGTTCCCAGTCATCGGCTTGAACTCTGCACTCTCTAAGCACCTCTTTGGGCATCAGTCGCCCCACCAGAAGAATTCCAAGTGGCAGAAGTATTAAGTCGTCCAGATAGCCTAAAACAGGGATGAAGTCTGGAATCAGGTCGATTGGACTGAGCGCATATGCGACCACACAGACCGCCAGCGCCTTTACGTACCATGGCGTTTTGGGGTGCCTGCAACAGAACCAAAGAACCATAACGTCCCGTTTTAGGCTTCGTGCCCAAATTCGTAGGCTTTCGATCACGAGCCGCATAGGGGTCCTTACAGTGATTCGATCCCGACCAACGTACGGGCGCCTCGATTTCATGGAGATATTGATCGAGAGCGAGCAGAAGCGGCAAAACCTTTATGCCACTAGCCGTTCACTGACCGCTTCTGGCCCAAAGTGTGTAAAAACGCCGAGCCAAAGTTGAGGTGCGCGCGTCTACGCGGAATCTGAAATTTATCGGTAGGTCAGCACATATGGATTTTGCGCAGAAACGCATTTTTCTGCCCGACTTTTGATCTTTTATGACCTTGAAAACGTTTTTACATAGCGTCGGCCGGTAGCTGCCTTTTTTAACGGTGGAAAATGCTGAAAGCAACCGCCTAGAGGGAGATGTGCAAACGCCAATCGTCCCCTCATAAAATTTTCATGTCCGGTTGATATAACCGTTGTCAGGTACGAAAAAGAACACACTTAGAAGCAGGGCAGCCCATGAAAGTGACCGTTTTCGGCAGCGGCTATGTCGGTTTGACTCAAGCCACTTGTCTGTCGGAAGTAGGCCATCAGGTCTGCTGTGTCGACATTGACGCACTGCGCGTCGACCAGCTCAACTCGGGACTCTCTCCTATCTTCGAGCAAAACCTTGAGCCACTTCTGCGTAAGAATTTGGCTGCAAACCGCTTGCGATTTACAACTGATGCAAAGTTAGCCGTCGACTTTTCAGACCTTATTTTTATCGCCGTGGGCACACCACCTCTTCAAGATGGCAGTGCGGATATGAGCCAGCTGTATTCGGTGGTAGACAGCATCGCAAAACACGCCCAATCCTCGAAAACACTGGTCAACAAGTCAACATCTCCGGTAGGAACAGTGGCTCGCATTGAAGCGCGCTTGCGGGCGATCGGCGGTAAGGAGGCAGCAGTAAGTTTTCGGGTCGCTAGCAATCCTGAGTTTCTCAAAGAAGGGTCTGCCGTCGCCGACTGCATGCGACCTGAGCGAATAATCGTAGGAACCGACGATGAAGAAGTGGTTGCGCTTCTACGTACGCTCTACAAACCCTTTAGCCGCAGCCGTGACAAATTCATTGTTATGGATTCGCGTAGCGCCGAACTCAGTAAGTACGCCGCGAACTGCATGCTGGCGACTAAAATCTCCTTTATTAACGAAATGGCATTGTTGGCCGAGCACTTGGGTGCCGATATTGAGATGGTACGCAAGGGTATCGGCTCGGACCCTCGGATCGGCTACGACTTTATCTATCCAGGTTGCGGTTTCGGCGGCTCATGCTTCCCAAAAGACATCAGTGCCCTGCGCAAAGCAGCTGATGACATGGGTTCGCCCACCCCGTTAATGAAAGCGGTCGAAGACATCAATGCCGCGCAAAAACATCGGCTGTTTGAAAAGATCGATCGACACTACAACGGTCGACTCTCGGGGAAAAATTTTGCGCTCTGGGGTCTGGCGTTCAAACCTAATACTGATGATATGCGCGAAGCGCCCAGCCAAGTACTGTTGCGCGAGTTGTGGCAGGCGGGGGCGAATGTGGTGGCCTACGACCCGCAGGCAATGAAAGAGGCACGTCATATCTTCGGATATGACCTAGTACTAGCTGACAGTAAAGAACAGGCCCTGCATGGCGCGGACGCGTTGATCGTGGTCACCGAGTGGCAAGACTTTCGAGTACTGGATTTAGAGCTTTTACGTCATCACTTGACCGATTTGGTGGTGTTTGACGGCCGGAATTTATATGAGCCCGAGGCGCTTGCCCATGCGGGATTCTGCTATTACGCGATAGGCCGGGGCCTACATCAACAGGTGCACCCATGAGAGTTTTGCTCACTGGTGCTGCAGGCTTTATTGGTTTTCATACGGCAAAGCGGTTATGCGAAGAAGGCCATCAGGTTATCGGAGTCGATAACCTCAATAGCTATTACAGCGTGGAGCTCAAACGAGACCGTCTCGCTCAGCTGGAGACGTATCCTAACTTTCAGTTTTGTCTCTTGGATGTAGCGGATAAACCGGCCCTACTCGGACTCTTTGTGGGCGGAGCATTCGACCAGGTAATCCACCTGGCCGCCCAAGCCGGCGTGCGTTACTCAATCGACAATCCGGACAGCTATGCCCAGTCCAATCTGATTGGGTTCCTGAACGTCCTTGAGGCCTGTCGAGCCTTTGTCCCTCGTCACTTAATCTATGCCTCCAGCAGCTCGGTATATGGGTTGAGTACTGCGATGCCCTATGCCACCACGGACAAGGCAGATCGACCGGTTTCGTTTTACGCTGCTACCAAGCGGGCGAATGAATTAATGGCCCACACATATTCACACCTTTACAACATCCCAATCACCGGGCTTCGTTTTTTTACCGTCTACGGGCCATGGGGGCGCCCAGATATGGCGCTGTTCAAGTTTACTGACGCCATCCTTAACGGTCGCCCGATTGACGTTTACAACGACGGCGACATGTCGCGAGATTTCACTTACATCGACGACATCGTCGAAAGCCTAACTCGGCTGCTCCCCCTTCCTCCGGCTTCTGAAAGTGGTACGCCAAACACAGTGTTCAACATCGGCCTGGGCGCCCCGGTCAAGCTCCTGGACTTCGTCGACAACATCGAATCAGCGTTGGGTATCAGCGCCACTCGAAATTACTTACCTCTTCAACCAGGCGAAGTTATCAATACCTGGGCGGACACCAGAGATTTAGAAGCGCGTATCAATTTCCGCCCGCAGGTGGCTGTAGCCAGCGGCGTGCGCGCTTTCGTCGACTGGTACCGCGCCTACTACGGCGTTTAGCCGTCCACACAACCTGCGCTTAGTAAGGAAATTCGATGCACGAAACGCCTTATGTCTCGGTCTTGATTCCCGCTAAAAATGAAGCCGGCAACATCACCCCCTTATTGGAAGAAGTCCGGACGGCCCTTGCCAACGAGCGCTTTGAAGTCATCGTTGTGGACGATGGCAGCACCGACAGCACGGCCGCTGAGCTACACGCACTGAAAGCTGCTGGTTATGCCCAACTTCGTGTGCTCAGCCATGCGCGCTCATTAGGGCAGAGCACGTCTGTCTATCATGCCGCCGAGGCTGCTCGCGGCCATTGGTTGGCAACGCTGGATGGCGACGGGCAAAACGACCCCGCCGACCTGCCAAAAATGCTTGAGTTTGTGCGAGGTTCGGAGGGCAAGCTCGGCGGAGTGAAACTCGTAGCCGGGCATCGTGTAAACCGGCGCGATACCCCGAGCAAGCGGTGGGCCTCGCGCTTCGCAAACAAACTGCGTGCCAGCTTACTCAAAGATCAAACACCTGATACCGGTTGCGGTATCAAGCTGATCGAACGCGAAGCGTTTTTACGCTTGCCTTACTTCGACCATATGCACCGCTTCATTCCTGCCTTAATTCGTCGCCATAACGGGCGCATGTTGGTGCATCCCGTCAATCACCGTGAACGCGGGGCTGGCGTGTCCAACTACGGCAACTTGGATCGAGCACTCGTAGGAGTTGTCGATCTATTCGGTGTTTGGTGGCTCATTCGCCGCACGCGATTGGACGCCATCGCGTTAGAAACAGAGGTTTGATATGGGCAGAGAGTCGTTGTGGTTGGCCATTGGCTTTGCAGGCCAGCTGGCGTTTACAGGGCGCTTTGTTTTGCAATGGCTGTACAGCGAATATAAAAAACGCAGCGTAATACCCGTGGCTTTTTGGTACCTGAGCATTGTCGGCAGCGCGCTATTGCTGGCTTACGCCATCTACCGCCAAGACCCTGTTTTTATAGCCGGCCAGTCTTTTGGTTTCATCGTCTACCTGCGAAATCTACAGCTGATCGCCAAGCTTCGAGGGCAGGAAAGCGCCGACTCTGAGAGGAAGGACTGACACAGTGCGGATACGACTGTCCTCTTCGCGAATGGAGTTGTGGTGTCTTGTGACTTTGGCACTGCTTTTAGTGGGCGCAGGCCTGGGTTGGCGACAACCGCTGAACGTGGATGAGGAGCGCTTTCTAGGCGTAGCGCTAGAAATGCTGCAAAACGGCTCTTGGTTTATTCCCCACCGCGCCGGCGAAATTTACGCGGATAAGCCGCCACTGTTCATGTGGGCAGTAGCGTTGTTTGTGAAGCTCACCGACTTACCCAAAGTTGCCTTGTACCTACCAGCTTTGCTCGCCGGCGCGGTGACTACTGCCTGTTTGTACGACCTAGGACGGCGCCTTTGGGGACGCCGAGTAGGTGTGATTGCCGGTCTTCTATTTCTCTCGACCTATCAAACCTACAGCATCTTACGTACCGGACAGATCGATGGTTTCCTGGCCTTGTGGGTAATTTTCGCCGTCTACGGTTTAGGTCGGCACCTTCTCATCGGGCCAGCCTGGCGCTGGTACTACATCGCCTGCGCAGCGATGGGGTTGGGCATCATTAGTAAAGGCGTGGGGTTTGTGCCGGCGCTGATGCTGATTCCCTACTTCTATGCAGCACGTAAAAACTGGAAGGGTGTGGTGCCTATGCCAGGCAAGGCCGGCGCCTGGTGGTTGGGACTTCCGGTCGCGCTTATGGCCGTAGCGATATGGCTTGGCCCCCTGATCCTGATAGTCCTGCAAGGTAGCGCCGACAGCCTGGCATATGCCCAAGAAATCCTGCTTAAGCAAACAGCTGAACGCTATGCCAACGCCTGGGCCCACAAGGAGCCCTTCTGGTATTTCTTCGTTAAGGTCATTCCCAAATATTGGCTACCAATATTTTTTATGTTGCCCTGGCTGATACCTGCGTGGCGCAAGCAATTGCGTAAGCAGGATGGTCGAGTATTGGTCTTGCTGGGCTGGGTACTATTAGTTTTGCTGTTTTTCAGCTTGAGCAGCGGCAAACGTAAGCTATACATCTTCCCCGCCGTCCCAGGACTAATTTTGCTAGTGGCTCCACTTGTTCCATGGATTTTGAAGCGCTGGTTGCGCAATCGTCCGAGAGGTAAAGCGGTCGTAGCAGGCTTGACGGTCGTGTGGCTAAGCGCATGGTTTATACGTGGAATGCTAGAGCCTCACAAAGATGGACCGAATCCCCACGAAACCATCATGCACGAGGTGGCACGGCTGACGGGTAATGCCGAACTTGTAATGGTGGGGTGGCGAGAAGGCCATTGGCTTTTTGCCAGGCAGCCACTCGTTCATTTTGGGTTCGTTAGCGGTAATGCTCTGGAACAGTCTGCCGTGTGGTTGCGCAGCCATCACGATGCATTCGCCCTCGTTCCAGCTAGCGATATTGCCCGCTGCTATACCCCGGAAAAAGCCGTTAAAGTCGGCGATACCTCTAGGGCCGAGTGGTACCTAGTGGGTTCGGACGCGGACAATCATAGCTGCCAGGCTGCAATGCCGGAAAAAGTCTATTCCTTCACTTGGAAGCATCCGCTTTGACGGTTTCGACGTGTGCCCGATGACCGGTCATCTGAGCCCAGACATGGTTTTGCGCAAAAAAAAGCTACGACGGTGGCGGCTTTCACTTTTTGGGTTGAGCATGTTGCTTGGCGGAATTTTGGTTTTTGAGTCGTCCCGATTTTACTGGCATCAGCAGCTTTACCAATCCATCAAGCAATGCTGGAGCAACCCAGCCATCGAGCGGCAAAGCTTATGGCTTCCTGGATTCTCGCCCGATGTAGTAGCGAAGCCAGTGGCCGGGGTTTTGGATGATCTGTCAGGTATTACCTACGACTATGACCAGGACCGGCTGCTTGTCATTACCAACGGAGAAGGTGCACAAATTGTTGCGCTGGATACCTCCGGTAATGTGTTGGCGCGTTATCCGCTTGCGGGATTTGTCGATACAGAGGGGTTGGCTTATTTGGGAGGTGGGCGCGTCGTAGTAACAGAAGAAATTGATCAGCGCTTAAGCTTCATCCAACTTCCTGATATGCCACAAACCATTCACCGAGAAGCAGACCAATTCATCTCCATTGGCGTTAATCTCAGCACCAAAAACAAAGGGTTTGAGGGCGTAACATACGATCCAATAGGCGATCGACTATTTGTTATCAAGGAGCGCGACCCGCGACAGCTGTATGAAATCGGTGGCGTAGTTAGAAGTTTGAAAGGACGGTTATCCACAGAGATTATTGATCGCACAGCGTGGGTTGAGGACTCCGTTTTTTCGCGGGATTTGGCGGACGTCTATTACCATCCCACCACAGGTCACCTGGTTTTGCTCAGTGAGCAATCCAAGTTGCTGATCGAGCTAGATAGTGACGGACGCTACATGAGCTACCGCAGTTTGCTTGACGGTTTCAAGGATGTTTTCACTCCAAAGGTCCATCCTGAAGGTGTAACGATGGATGCCCACGGCCGCCTGTACGTGGTGGCTGAACCGAATCTTTTTTACTCGTTCAGCCCACAAGCTCCACAGCGAACGCCTGCGCTGCCATAACACCCGGCGCTGCCCGTATTACTTCTGATCCACCGCGCGTAAGACATACACCCGCCACATAGCGTATAGCGGGAGAAAGTCTATTCGATCAACGATAACAAAACCCGCCTGCTCAAACTCCGCTTCAATCACAGATTGGGGAATCACGAAGCGATTTTTCTCGTCCGTCGACTCTTCTCCGCAGGCGCGTTTGGTCTCCAGTTTTCTACGGCGCCACGATTTGAAATTGCCATCCACCCACAGTGAAACGATGACGGTATCGCGTGTGACCCGATGAAACTCTTTCAGCATTGCCTGTCGATTTTCTGCGCGACCAACGTGATGGAGAAGACGCATGCAAAAAATACAATCGACCGAATGCTCAGGTAGGTCAATATCAAATGCAGACGTCTGCAACAATTCCACCCGCTCGACCACCTCGCGCGGTTGCGCTTGGAAAGCGGTATTAAGCATATCGCGGGAAGTATCAGCGCCAATAATAACCCGTCCCTGCTTCTCGGCGAGTAGTGGCCAAAATCGACCTGCACCTGATGGTAGGTCGAGGACCAAACCAGGATTACCCGCAAGTTCAAGCGCCTGACGCGCTATGTGCTCGTCACGCAGGCGGGATAGTCGGCGAAAAATTCCGTCGTGATGCTTTTGCAGATATTGCTGCGAATGTTCTTTGTTGCACTTCTCTGAAAACTTCAGTTTGATCGGTGTGGTCATGGATGCCCCCTCAATAAGGATTCCAGCCTTAACTAAGGGTAATCTTAAGAAATTCGACGTGATCGATAAGTCAACAGGAAGTGAAAAAACCGTCGTCCCGTGCATTAAGTTTGAGGAGAAAACTCCTTGTTTCAGGATGTTGCACATCGATATTTTCAGCAGTTTTTTACCGGCGTTTGACGAAATTTTGTCAATTGCGCGAATAGATTCCCCGTGTCTCCTCCACCCTGGTCTTTACTCATCAAGCGTCTACGCAGAAATGCTCCGTTTGCTCTGACGCATTGGCCACGTGTTCGTAATCAGGGAGGAGCGCAGATAAGGAATTGTTCATGCGTAATCCCGCGTCATCCCCACTTAGATTTCTTTTACTGATCACTAGTCTTTGGCTGCTGATCTTCTTTCTTACCCGACTCGTGTTACTCAGCACCCACCTTTCCGAAGCAGGCACAGGTTTTGTGACGGTCTTTGGCATCGGGTTGCTCTATGACCTAAGTTTTCTGGTCTACGCCCTGCTGCCATTGAGTCTGTATGTATTGATTTGCCCGCCCGCACTGTGGCGATCCCGTGGGCACCGCTGGTTTCTCCAAGCAGTGGTAGCCCTCAGCGTATTTGTCATGCTGTTTACAGCGGTTGCGGAGTGGCTGTTCTGGGATGAGTTCGGCGTGCGTTTTAACTTCATCGCCGTGGACTATTTGGTGTATTCCGACGAGGTTCTAAACAATCTGTTGGAGTCGTATCCCATTGGCAAGCTGCTGAGCGGGCTAGCGGTTACAGCCGTGCTTATTTGCATCGCTTTACACAAACCGCTAGGCCACATATTCCGCGCCCCGCTGCCCTCGTGGCGCCTGCGTTTGACCACTTTGGCGACAATGCTAATCGCCGGCACGGGCATTGTGCTGGTGGTTGATCAAGACACCCCGGGCGGCAACGGTGGCAACACTTATCAGCGCGAGTTGGCCAGCAACGGGCCCTACCAATTTTTCGCCGCATTCCGTAATAACGAGCTGGATTACCAACAGTTCTACGCCACATTGCCCAACGGAGAGGTGGCCCAACACATTCGTGGCGAGCTCGCTGAAAGCAATGTGAGTTTCGTGGGTAAAGACCCGCTGGATATACGGCGTCGTATCACACAGAGCAATGCCCCAGCGCGTCACAACGTCATCCTGGTAACCATCGAAAGCTTTAGTGCCAAGTACATGGGCAGCAATGGTCATCCTGGCGGTCTTACCCCCAACCTCGACCAACTGCGCAAGGAAAGTCTGTACTTCAATAATTTCTATGCCACCGGCACCCGCACCGATCGCGGCTTGGAAGCGATTACGCTGTCCATTCCGCCAACGCCGGGGCGTTCGATTGTAAAGCGTGTAGGCCGAGAAAGTGGTTTTTCCAGCCTCGGTCAACAGCTAGCACACGTTGGCTATGACAGCGTGTTTGTGTATGGAGGGCGCGGCTACTTCGACAATATGAATGCGTTCTTCAGCGGCAACGGCTACCGCGTAGTGGACCAAAGCAGTGTCGACGAAGCCGACATCCACTTTAAAAACGCCTGGGGCATGGCCGATGAAGACCTCTACCGGCAAACCCTGAAATTGGCAGACGAAGACTTCGCCAAACAGAAGCCGTTTCTTCTGCAACTGATGACGACCTCCAATCATCGGCCCTATACCTACCCCGATGGGCGCATTGACATTGCCTCCGGCGACGGTCGCGATGGTGCGGTGAAGTACACCGACTACGCCATTGGCAAATTTCTCCAGGATGCACGCAGCAAACCGTGGTTTAAAGACACTATTTTTGTGTTTGTTGCTGACCACACTGCCGGCAGCGCCGGTAAAGAGGATCTCCCGGTTCGTAACTACCAAATTCCCTTATTTATCTACGCGCCCAAACTGATACCCGCTAGAGAAGAAGTACAACTGGCCAGCCAAATCGATTTAGCGCCGACGCTGTTGGGTTTGCTCAATATTGGCTATGAATCCACTTTCTTTGGTCGCGATCTGCTGCAGCCATCCACCCTCCCTGCGCGCGTGGTGCTGGGCAACTACCAGCATTTAGGCCTCTTCGATGGCAAGGACTTGGCCATTCTTAGTCCGCGTGGCGTATTGCGACGCCATGACGATGCACTGGGCGCCAGCCATGAGGTAACGGTTACAGCCGACGACCCGCTGATCACGCGCGCCATTGGCTACTACCAAGCAGCCAGTTACGGCTTTACAGAGCATCTGCTGGACTGGCCTGCGGCCAATTACGCCTCCGACAAGTAGCAGGTCTACTCGTTAAAAAAACGCCCGTCGGATTGTCTCAGCGGGCGTTTTTTATGCCTTGAAGGTGAGCGATTTTACGGTGTCGCCTGGCTGTCGAGCTTAGCGGACAATGTTTTTAATGCCTCGGCACTCGCTGCTACATCGGGGATGGCGGTACGCACTTGGCGCAAGGCGCGATCCAAGGACTTATCGATGGACGTCCACGCCTTGGCGTTGAGTGGCCGCATCTTTTCTTCTGCGCTGTCCCAGGCGGTTTCCAGATCAGTGATGCGGGCTCTAGCACCCTTGGTATCACCGGTATCCAACAGCTTCTCTGTCTCAGCAATGATCACTTTGAATGGACGCATGTCACCCAGCGAACTCGGCGCAGCAATTGCGGCAGATGCGGCGGCAGTTGGCTGCTTGCTGTCGATTTTAGCGATCAGCGTTTCAAGCGCTTGAGTGCAGCCTGCTGCATCGGGTTTTCCTGAGCGCAGCTGCGACAAAGCGCGGTCAATGGCTTTGTCGACAGCGGTCCAGTCGGCCGGAGAACGCGGTTGTAGTGCTTCTTCTGCCTGGTCCCATGCTGTTTCTAGGTCAGTAATCCGCGAGCGTGCGGTCTTCAGATCACCACCACCCACGATGGCCAGTGTGTCCACGGCAATCGCACGGAAGCTGCTGAGATCGCCGAGACTGCTAGCCTGCGCTCCCGCATTGCTGGCTTGGCCACTCACAGACGGCTGCGTTGGAATCCAGAACCAACCCGCCAGACCCACTACGCCGAAGAGCATAAGTGATGCGAGGAACGGCTTGGAACCGAGCGTCTCTTTCGAGCTGTTGAGGAAGATGCCTCTTGCCTTGCGCTGCTGCAACGCAAGCCATAGAGCGCTGGACATAAAGATCGACGAGGCCGCGCCGGAGATCAATCCTAGTACCAATGCCAAAGCGAACATCTGCAAGGGCTCGCAAGCAAAAAAGTACAAGCTTGCGGAAGCCATTACCACCGTCAACACGGTGTAAAGCGAACGGCCAAGCGTCTGCCTAATGCTCAGGTTGACGAGCGCTTCCAATGACGGCGGTGTGGTCTCGGCGTTCTTTTTCCGGTTTTCCACGATGCGACCAAAGATCACAATTTTATCGTTCAGCGAATAACCGATGATGGTCAGCAAAGCAGCGATGTAGGTAACGTCGATCTCGAATTTAAACAGCGAGAAAATGGCCGAAACGATCAGGATGTCCTGAACGATTGGCAGCAAGGTCGCCAACGCAATAGCCCAGGAGAAACGCAGACCGATGTACACCGCAATGCTAAGGAAAGCGGCGAACACGGCATAGATCGCCCTGTGTGCAAAGTCACGCGCTACACCAGGGTCGGCCGTGTTTTCTTCGTACTCGACGCTGTGATATTTACCTTGAAACGCGGTGATCACTTGCTTGAGCTCAGCCGGTTTAAGTACTTCGTCAAATCGCACAGCGATATGGGTATTCTGTGCGCCACCAACCGCTACGGTGGCCGGTACGGTGCCCGCCTCAGACATGATTTGAGTGGCGGCGTCCTGGCTCATTGCTCGGTCTACATCAATGTCCAACGCCGTGCCGGCAGTGAAGTCGATATCCAGGTTAAGGCCGTGGGCCCGGTAGTAAAGCGAGCCCGACACAATCACCAATACCGATGCCAGCGCCGCCACTTTGCCCATTGCGACGAAGTTGAAAACGGTACCTTTTGCCGCGGGTTGCTTTGCCCTAGCAATCAGCCAAGACGGCTTAAGCCAACCGCTGTCGACCAACAACAGCATCAACGCACGAGCCAGGAAAAAGTTGGTGGCTATGCTGATCACGATGCTGACCAGCATTGTCAATGCGAAGCCCTGAATAGGCCCGATGCCGGCGACAAACAAAGCGATCATCGCTAACGCTGTTACTAGGTTGGCATCGCGAATGGTGGCCAACGAACCGTTAAAACCGTTGCGCACCGCCTCGCGCATACTGCGCCCAACGCCAAGCTCCTCGCGCACCCGCTCAAAGCAGATAATGCTCGCGTCCGCGGCCATGCCCAACCCCAACACAAATGCCACCACAGCCGAAAGCGACAAGGTGGCACCGCTGCCAGTGAAAACAATCAACAGCAGCCATAGGTAGACAACGGTACAAAATGCCGCGAGCAAACCGGCGGCACGGTAGATACCCAGGAGCAATAGAAATATGCAGGCGATGCCGATGAGACCCGCCTGCACGGTTTCAGCCAAGGCAGTTTTGCCCAGCACACTGCCAACCGTTTGTGTGTATTTCTCTGTCAGTTGCGTGGGCAGCCCTTGGGAGCTACCCAGAAGTGAACGTGATTCCTCAGCAGAGGTCAGACCCGCGAGTTTGACGCGAATGTGGTTGGCCCCTTCCAGGCGGATATCCGGTTCAGATATGCCAATGCTGTCTGCTCGTTTTTGCAGAATATTTACCGTCTGCAGTACGTCATTCTGGGAGAGTTCGGTTTTCCCCTGAGCCGGGCTCAACACGTAGTAAATTTCGTAACCACCGCGAAACTCAAGGCCAAATCGCACCTTGGCGGCCAGGGGTAGAAATGTGCTGGCCACCAGGCAAGCCAGTAAGCCTGCGACCAGAATAAAGCTGAGACGACGTTTTGTGATTGACATAGTTCTGTCCGGGTTGCGGCGCCAAGGGGACGGATTAGTGCCGTAGATGCGCCGGTGCGAAGCACTCTATGACCCTTCGAGTTAACCGTTTATTAACGAAGCAAACTCACACGGCGCTTGGCTTGCAACAGGCGGCCCAACGTGCAATCAATGCCTGGCGGCGGCTCTGAAAACGAAGGATCAACGTGATGAAAGTCCTGATTGCAGAGGACAACGTGCTACTCGGTAAAAGCCTTAAGCGCGGGCTTGAAGAAGCCGGCTGGACCGCTGATTGGGGCGCAGACGGCAAAGAAGCTTGGTACTTTCTCGAGGCTGGCTCATACGACGTAGTGGTGCTCGACTGGATGCTGCCGCAGCTTTCGGGCTTGGAAGTTTTGCAGCGCCTGCGCAGCAAGGGTAACAACGTCCCGGTCATCATGGTCACGGCCAGGGGCGCAGTGGATGATCGTGTTCAGGGCTTAGACACAGGGGCAGATGATTACCTGAGCAAGCCTTTCGAGATGGTCGAATTAATCTCGCGCCTCAATGCCCTTTATCGCCGTTCGGTTGCCCGAGGTGCATCAACGCTGGACTGCGGCAACCTGACCCTCGAACTGAATACTCTGAAGGTTTTTATCGCCGGGCAGCCGGTAGAACTGACAGGCAAGGAATACGACCTGCTACAGGCACTGGTCGGCAAAGCCGGGCACGTTGTGAGCCGTCACGCCATTGTCAGTTTGCTATACCCCTTTGATCAGGAACCGGATAGCAACAGTGTGGATGTGCTCCTCAACCGCCTACGACGCAAGTTGAGCCATTCCGATGTAGAAATCGCTACCGTGCGTGGCAAGGGGTTCGTCCTGCGTGTGGCGTGACCTAGCACTGAACATCAAGCTTAGTATCGTCCTAGTGGCGGTGCAGGCGTCGGTACTGCTAGTGGGGTTTCTCTGGCTTGGCCACTGGGTGGAAAACAGTCGCCTGGAGGAGCTGCGCCATCGTCTCGATACACAATCAGACGTAATCGAATCGCTGATTCAGTCGCAAGGCGATCGGATGCTCTACCAACGCGACGGCGAGTTTGCCGCCGAATTGGACCATGACCAAAACATATATTTCGCGTTGCGCAGTTCCGCCCGTAGCGAACTGCAATTTGAAAGCGAGGGACCCACCCCGGCGCTCCGAAACAAGCTCAACGGCACGATGGTGCAAGGCCTCGACGCCGAGGAGAAACCGACCTTGCTTGTTGTGGGCTACGAGCATTGGCTAGCGCAAAAAGTTAGTTTTGAGCGAGGTCCTCCGGGCGCTACTCAAACCGCTACGCTCTCGGTCGCTCTGAATGCTCAACCGGCTTTGGATGGCATCACGGAGGTGAGACGACTCAGCGCGTTTGCGGCTCTAGGCATTTTGGTATTGACCGCAGCGAGTAGTTTTATCGTGGTTTCCATCTCGACCCGCAATTTGCGCGGCTTTGCACGCCAGCTACGTGACCTCAAGCCCCCAGCCTTCACCCGACCGATGCTATTCGCCCCACACTCGGCAGAAGAGAAACTGCTGTTCGACAGTTATGGACAAATGGAGCGGTCGGTTCAAGGACTTCTAGAGAGTCAGCGGCTTTTCATTGCCAATGCCTCCCACGAATTAAAAACCCCGATTGCTGCCGTTATCGCAGCTCTGGAAGTTATCTTGGCCAACCCGCGGAGTGCTGAGGATTACGCTGACACGTGCCGGGATGTGCTCGCTGAAATGCAGGTGTTAAAACGACTTTCGCTGGGCCTATTGGATCTGGCCCTACTCGACCACTCCCCGGGCGTTGCCACCACCAGCACAGCATTGGCCGACAGCATGCGGCAAGCAGCTGCACGTTGGCAGAAAACCGCTCAGGAGAGAGGCATTCGCCTATCACTCACGCCGCTCGAAAACCATGATGTTCACGTACCCGGCACCTCAGAACAATGGGAGGTGCTGTTAAGCAACCTGCTGGATAACGCCATCAAGTACAGCGAGAGCGGTACCGAGGTAAGCCTAGGCGTCGCGGTGCTTGACGACCAGACCGTCCGCATTCGCGTCATCGATGAAGGTATTGGCATGTCGCTAACCGAGACTGAGCAGTTGGGCAATGTGTTCTTTCGCGCAGACACCGCGCGGGTTCAAGGCCAGTCGTTCGGCCTAGGGTTCGCCCATTGCCAGCGCATTGCTGAGCAACTGGGGGCTGCACTGACCGTTACCAGTGAGCAGGGGATGGGCACCTGCGTAACATTGAGCATCCGCAGGGTCATTCCTTAAACAAAGTAAATGGCGTAGAGCAAAACCACTAGCACGTTTGGGGGTGTCTCTTCTCGTCCTGGCCATGGCGGCAACAATTCCAACCTCCACTAGCCTCACTCAACATTTTTTTTACATGCAGGAGTGCATATTTCAAAAACCATAAGAAAAGGAATCAGTCGTATGCAATTTCTTATTACTCACCTGCCAATTGCTCTGGTACTTGCTTCATGCGCCACGATGGCTCAATCAGCCACCGACAATTCGTTTGAGCTGACGGTTCAAAACCATAAATTCACACCTGCTCCGTTGACGGTACCGGCAGACACCAAGATCAAAATCACTCTGCACAATCAAGATCAGACAACGGCCGAGTTCACTAGCGACGATATTAAAGGCGGTAAATTAGTTGCTGGTGGCAAGACCGCAAGCTTCTTCATTGGCCCTCTAAAAGCAGGCACTTATGAGTTTTACGACGAATACCACGAAGATGCGTCTAAAACTCAATTGATCGCCAAGTAGTTACGCGGAGTCCGCCCCATGCTATCCACAGCACTCATCGTTTTCCGCGAGATCCTCGAAGCGGCATTAGTGATTTCCATCGTTTTGGCTGCGACAAAAGGTGTTCCCCGTCGAAGCTTCTGGATTTGCGTAGGTTCGTTTGGTGGGGTGCTTGGTGGATGTCTGGTCGCTGTATTTGCCGAAGAAATCAGCGAGTGGGCTTCCGGCATGGGGCAAGAGGTATTCAATGCAGCGGTTACGCTGCTTGCCGTGTTCATGCTGGCTTGGCATAGCATATGGATGGCAAGACATGGGCGTGAAATGTCCATGCGATTGAATATGATGGGGCAGGCTGTTTCTAGTGGTCAGAAACCACTTACTGGACTTGCGGTGGTCATTGGCGTAGCTGTCTTAAGGGAAGGCTCCGAAACCGTGCTATTTCTCTATGGGATCGTCGCTGGCGATTCAGGCCAAACAGCGCAGATGTTGACTGGTGGTTTGTTGGGTATTGCTAGTGGTGCAATTGCCGGAGCAGCCATTTACTTTGGCCTGCTGCGGGTTGCAATGCGCCATTTGTTCAAAGTCACGAACGGTCTGATCATTCTTCTTGCCGCTGGAATGGCGAGCCAGTGCGTGGGATTTCTTGTTGCCGCTGACTTGTTGCCTTCGTTTGGCGATACATTATGGGATAGCTCCTGGCTGCTAACGGACAACAGCATTCTAGGCAAAATGCTACATACTCTGATCGGTTACACATCCAAACCGGCGGGTATCCAAGTGTTCGCGTACGCACTAACTATCTGCAGCATTGTGACGCTAGCGAATGTTTTTGGGCAGCCTTACCGGGTTGGCCTTACCAATAGCCGATCCGGAGATGTTGTCGCCTGAACACACGGGGTAGCCCCCCCATTTTATCTCTCGCCAAAACTAGAAGTCAGGCCGCAAGCGCCAACCTCTATTGGAGGTGTCAGGCAACTTTGCGGAGATTACGGAACTTAAAACAGTCCGAAGCGCGTCGAGATACTCCACCGTCACATCGACAACGAGCTGGCGATCGACTGCAGCCCTCGCCGTGAGGCGCGCTCCTGCAGCAGCTCCGTGAAGCGCAAACCACTGCTTCTTTTGGCGATTCGCATCACCACATTGCCAACACCCTCTGCCATCTCCCCAGGTGCGGAATCGACAATCCAAGCGGCATGGCTGGGATCTTATTGTGCTTGTCACGTCGCTCTGCCCAATATGCGCAACCTAAACGTCTGCTTCTGTCGGATACCGAAAACGCCATAGAGCTCTATCACGAGGCGGCCAGGCTCTTCTGCTAAGGGAAACGTCTGTCGATTACAGTGAATGGTTGAAACGCGTCAACGCTCTGATCGACTACGAAGAGGCGTCCATCAACGCTAAGCTCGGAGCGGTTCAGGCAACCGCGAGCCAATTCAGTACCTTGATGCTCATCGCGACCTGCATCGCCCTGGTGCTGAGTCTCATTCTATCGGTTGTGATTATTCGCTTCGTTAAATCCACGCTGGGCGCGGAGCCGACCTAGGTTGCAATGGCTATTGAGCGGTTGGCGGCGGGTGATCTGACCCAAGCTATTACCACTGCTTACCCAAATAGTGTGACGGGCGTTTTGAAAAACGCGCTCAGCCATCTGGCAGAGACAATCCAGCAGGTTAGAGGGGCGGCCCAGGAGGTCAACCATTCTTCGACACAATTGTCCGCGACCTCGTCAGCAAATGATGACCATATCAGCCTACAAACCCGCGAAGCCGAGCAAGTAGCCGCCGCCATCACTCAAATGGCCGCAAACGTGAATGAGGTATCCGGCTATGCCGCGCAAGCTGCAGATGCCTCCCGCCTGGCTGACATCGAAGTGGAGAGCGGTAACCAACTGGTTGCCAGCACTACCCTTGCCATCGAACAGCTCGCTTCAGCCTTGGAGCAAGCCTCGGGCACTGTCGACCAAGTGTCCAGACACGGTGAGCAAATCGAGTCGGTGATAGACGTGATCAACTCCATTGCCTCGCAAACGAACTTGCTGGCCTTGAACGCTGCCATCGAAGCGGCAAGAGCAGGGGAGCACGGGCGCGGATTCGCGGTGGTAGCTGATGAAGTGCGCTCCTTAGCCAACCGCACGCAGCGGTCGACGGAGGAAATCCGGGAGATGATCCGCACACTCCAATCGGGTACTGAAACCGCCGCGAAAACTATGCGAAGCAGTTGCGATCTGGTGAGTCAGACTGTGGAAAAAACACGGAGCGCCCAAAATGCGCTAGCCAAGATCAGCGAGCAGGTGGGGGCTATCAACCATATGAATGCCCAAATCGCGAGCGCGTCGGCGCAACAGACCACCGTGGCCGATGATGTGGCTCAAAATATCAACCGTATTCACGAGTCCACAATGCAGTCGGCCAATGGCTCGCGGCAAGTAGCAACAGCAAGCACAGAGCTGGCGCAGTTAGCAGATAGGCTCTCCGAGAAGATGGCGTTTTTTGGCGCAGCCTAGCCCGTCATGGCTCGCATCGAAACGATGCGAATACCCTAGGCAGCCGGCACGAGCGACAAAGCGAAGGGGGCTTGCAATAGGTGGAGCCTATACGTGATTGAATTTTGAGCAAGAGCCACAGCATTATCGACAGGCCGCTTTTGGCCGTTAGCGGACTGTCGAAAATGTGTCGAAAACAAAGCCGGGCAAGGCCCGATAAAGCGCAGGAAGCCGGAGGCCGAGGGTGGATAAAGCGGGGCTATGCGTCATAAAGCATTGAAAAAAAAAGGGTTCGATTACATTCATTGGTTACAAATTGAACAAGCTAGACCCCTGACAACTTAACTATTTTTTGACGGACACTGCATGAGTAATTCAAATGTAAATAGTGAGATATTTAATCGGCTTCTCGTTGCTCCGTCGGCGGTAATGCTTATTGTGTCACTACTGTTTTGTAATTTTATAAATTCTGTTACTCCGGCAGCACTGATCGAGGCTGTTCCGGGAATAATGAGGTTTTCTGCCATTACCGAGTTTTCCGATGAGGCAAAGTCGATGTGGTCGATGTTTTGGATTTCTACGCCGGTATTTTTTGTTCTAACGATTTACATTTCCGTATTTGCGAAAATGGAGAAAAAGGCTGGTGTGCTGTTTAATCTTCTATGTTCTGCATTCTGCGCATTACTTTTGCTGATGATTGGTTTGTTTTTGTATTATGGTCCAAGTCCGGATCCAGACCCGGGACCCAAAACGACGCTTTATCAACATAGTTATCTTTTTTTTATGGTTTTAAGCTGGAGCGTTTGGATAGGGCCGTATGCGCTTTTGTATGGTTTCTTGAAAGGCATATTTGTCAATTTTGAAAAATAAAAAGCAATCCATGCGTAAAAATGGAAAGCTTAATTAAGGGGCCGACTTAGCCGCTCCCGCGCAGGGAACTTAATCCATTTATTAGTTAGGGCTTATTGCCTGCATGTCAGTATTCACGCGAGACCTAAATATAAAGCGACTTAATATTGTTGCGGCAACAAACGTTAGCAAGAAAAAGGCGGCATATGATGTGTTGCGAATTTTTGTGTATTGAGAAGCCGTCTTAGCTTCAAAATCGCTAGTAACGCGCATTATCTCCTTAGCATCCGTTAGCGTCGCGAGCTGACTAATTGCGCCGGGCGCCATAGCGTCTACCGCCTCACGCACTGCTTCCTTTCTGGCGTTTGTGGCCCAGTGATCCACACACAATATGGAAAACGCAAAACAAGCTAACAGCGCAAAAACAGATGTAAACCTTACAAGCGACATGTACACCATCCTTAGCAATATGGAGGGAGAGACTAACGGAGTATTATTGGACGATCTAGCGTAACAAATGGGCCCTTTGCGTGAGTCCCCTCAATACAAAGCGTGCCTTTGCTTTCTAAAGCGGCCAATGGAAACGGGGTCGATTCCCTTCATCCGCTCCAGAATCGAAATACAAAAAAACCACCATCTTTATTTAGCTACATCGCAAGACAAAGCCCACGCCAATTCAAGGAGCAGAACAGACAATGCGCGCATGGAATTTAATCATCACCAGCTTAGTCGGCGCCTTCGCCCTAATGCTCTTAGCCGTTGCCGCGCCCACGTACGGCGCGCGGCCACTGGCACACTGGGCGCTAAATGTGGGGGCTTACAGCACGGTGTTAGCGACCTCCCTTTTCTACCTGTTGCTCGAGCTGCGCACCCCGGAATTCCCCAGCAAACGGCAGGTCATCATTCTGCTGACTTACTTGCCCGTCACTATTTTGAGTGCCATCGGTGGCGCGTTCTGGGGCGTCGTTGGGCACGCGATGGAAACCCAGCACCTTCACTTCACAGCCGCTCTTCCCTACGCGGTTATCCCGCTGCTCACCGTCTATTCACTGGTGTTGCTGACCGCACTGCTTACCTTCCTCTACGTGCGACGCATATCCAACTGACAGGTCAGCAATGCATAAAAGACCTACCCCGCTTTAATACCGAGTATTTCCATGTCCGATCTGCGCATCCGCCCACTCGCACTTTGCATCTTTCATCATCAGGGCAAAATTCTGCTGCACCAATTCAACGACCCCGTTACCCAGTCGACTGTCTTTCGCCCTATCGGTGGAGGCATTGAGTTCGGCGAGAAAAGCCACGACGCCATCGTTCGCGAAGTACAAGAAGAACTGGGGCAGACCATCAGCGACGTTCGGCGGCTAGGCACGCTGGAGAACATCTTCACGTACGCCGGCAAACCGGGGCACGAGATTGTGCAGATATACGATGCCCGCTTTAACGACGCGCAGCTCTATGCGCAACCCTGGCTGGAGGGCAGCGAAAGCGATGGCGCTCCCTTCCGCGTTCAATGGTGGCCACTCTCAAGCTTTACCCGAGAATCATCGTTAGTACCGAAGGGCCTCTACGACCTGCTGCAAACCGTGAAGTTGGACTGAGCTGATACGTTTCTCGGTTTCTTCACGATCAAAAAGGAGCGTTAAACGACCGGAGATGCCGTTATTCGTCAACGCCCTATCACTAGAAATCTCTCCTACTGAGTTGCACATCGCTGCTGCGCTGCTAGCGTGATTTGATCCAAGGATCGGAGACCGCCGATATGCGCCTGAAAATGACTTTTGTAGCGGACGATGTGTCGAGCAAAAGCCCCGACATACAGAGCGTGGCCGCGCTCTTTGCCACAATGTTTGGCAATATCGCCCGTAACACCAAAGCGGCTCGGCACCTTGCTGAAAATAAGATGCGGCTGACCGCAGCTGGCACAGACGATAAGAGAGAAAAATTCACCGCCTTCCAAAGCCACTTAACCGCGCGCACGACGACAGGCTTCAGCACTTTTGAGGCCTTCAAGACCTTTGTTGCTCCCAGGCTCAACACGCAGTACCGCACGGCCGCGTTGGTAGGCGCCAGCGGGATGGATTTGGTCAAAGCGCCTGTCGAAACAGTGGTGCTCACCACCCAGCTGCTTAATAACCGCCAGGTGATTACCGTTACCGTGACGAACCCGTTAACGCGTGTTCGAGCGACAGAAAAGATTGGCGAAATATTGATTGAGGAGGCCCGTTTTCAGCCCTGCGCGACTGTTTATGCAGGCGTGCTGAACCCGGTATTCACACGAATAGACGGGTCGCCACGCGAGTACATAAAACTGACCTTGGGCAGTGGTGATGTGTATGTGCGCCGCTACGTTATTCGCGGGCTAAATTTTGGCGACGCCGCCAACATTTTGAACAATCAAGACCTTCAGGCCTCAAGCAGCGACACAACGCTGACCAGTAACGAAGTAAAAACCGCAGAAAAACAAGGCCGATTTCCCGGAACCGCCGGCGCCACTATCAGCCTTGGCGACCAGTTACTCAGCCATACCCGTGGTTGGAAAAAACGCTTTATCTCCACCACCCTCACCCACAAAAAAATCGTCTCCACGAAAGGTGAATTCAACAGTGCGTTTGGCGCTCTGCTTATCGACTTGGCCAAAGTAGACGCCACTACTCTGTTTGATATTCACACCCCAAGAGCGCTGCAGCATTACGGCGTATTCAAAGGCGATTTGCTGCAGCTGCCGAAAACTACGTCGGCAAAATACCGCAACCTTCAAGATGAAAAACTCCTATCGGCCTACGATGCCGTCCGCACCCGTGAGCTCTTGATAAAGGGTTCAATACCCCACGGTGCATTGCTCTACCAAGACCTCGGCCTACTCGTAGTGGCTGTCGGCTGTGGCGATTTTGTGCAGAAAGCCACACTGTTCAGCGACCTCCTGCAGCACTGGAATAGCAATGCGCTACCCGCCCCGGTTATAGACGAACTTCAATATGAAATAGGCTTTAAGAAATGGGTGTTCTATCGCTTCGACAACTTAGCTAATGCCGCGACCGCGCTAGACCAGGCCGTCACGCTTATCAGCACAAAAAAGGCCAAACAAACCCAGGCGTTCACCCTGCACAGCTATGCCTTTCCGGCCCCGATACCTGCGGGTGCGACGACGGCCTAAAGAACAAAAGCTGATGTGTTTCGCTCACTCAGTCGCTTAGGCCGGTGACCAGACAAAGCAGCTTTTTAGCTCAACAAAGCCATTCACCGACGCAGTAACTAAAGCTACACGCTTGTAGAAACGGTCTGATTTTTTATCCAGGCCATCATCCCTAACGTGGCTGCTCTTACCTCACCAGGGGCAGCCATATGTCAGTTCTAACGATCTTCTTTTGCGGCACGGGCTCCAACAAATATGATTTCGCCCACGCCAACTTCTGCAATGGCGAACTGGTTTCGACCTTGGCCGCCAACCATCCCGGCCGTGAGTTTGCCGACTGGATCGTGGTCGATGGCCCAGGCAGCGGCAACCTGCAAGCGGACGAGTTGTTTACCCGCACGGCCGATTACGGCCTCAGCGGCACGTTGTTTGGCAAAGGCTGGTATGAAAACGTGCAGCACGCCATCAACATCATCAAAGGCAAATGCGACTGGCAGCGCGAGCAACTGACCGAGGCCGAATACCACCGGCTCAAAACCGCCGGCATTCCCATAGACGATGTAAAAATTGAAGGCTCCTGGTTCTGGCGCAAGTACAACTACGGCAACCGGAGCATTACCCAGCAACAATTGCAGGAACAAATCATCAAAACGTTCCGCAAGGACGGTGTTATTCCCACGCGGGTCAACCTGGTGGGTTGGAGCCGTGGCGGCATCAGTTGCCACATGCTGGCCAATGCGATGCTCAAGGACAGCGCACTGAAAAATATTCCGGTGAATATTTTTGCGATTGACCCGGTTCCAGGCGTCGGCAACTTCCAGGACGACAAAGTAAACCTCGGCTCGAATGTAAAAGAGTACGTAGCCTTCTATGCCCGTGATGAGCGTTCCAAAGGCTTTAGCTGCGTGATTCCGCACACCGCTGTGGGCAGCAACGTGTGCATTTACCCGATGGCCGGCCGGCACGCCACATTGGTGGGCAACGCCACGTCCACTGGCGATACCGCGACAGGGGCCGACGATTTGCAAGCGTTGGTTGAGCCCGGTCGAATCGTTCGCCACCTGGCCGAGCGCTGCCTTAAACGCTGGGGGGTGGCGTTGAACAAAACGCTCAACCTCAGCGAAGCCGATCTAAACAGCCTCAGCAAAGCCATCGTGGCGGATGAGGCAAAGTACAGGCTGATGCACCAGATTTCCTACACCTACTTCACCGAGCGCGATCTGGGTGAGCGCTACGTTTCGCTGGGGAGCAAAGGCGTGCCGTTCTCGACAGTGAAAGGCGCGCCTTTTACCCCCCAAAGTGGCTTGCAGACCTCGCTGCAGGAAATTTCGGCGTACCGGCAGCTGCTGTAAAACGCCGACATTTATAAACAGGCCCGCAATCATCCAGCCGACGCACTCTTAGCCCGCCGCGCGATAGAACAACGCTGCGGGCCAGCTCGTTGAACAGGATGGAGGATCGCGGCGCGATTGGTCTGTGTGGTGCGTTTTCTGCCCGTGGTTGAACCCGCTCACGGCAACTGAATCTCCGCCAACGCCCGCCTCTGCGGCGCATCGGAAATCTGGATGGGGCCGCTAAAGGGAATATCCATATCCAGCACCAGGGCCACCGACGCCGCGATCAGCAGTGCCGACACGGCAAACATACTGACCATCATGGCGTTGCGCGGGGCGTGGTAGCCGAAGGCGGCGAAAATCAGCGTCATCCACGCCACCAGCATGGCGATCAGTGGCGCGGGAATAACCCCTTCCGATTGTTCCAGCAGCTTCCAGCGTTGTTCCATCAGCCCGTGGTATTGCTGGCGCGCCTCCACCAACATGGTTTCGTGGTAACGGTCTTGGGGTTTGATTACCCGCAGCGCCTCGCCAAGACGGTCGAGGTATTGGCCGGTAATGCTCGGCTGTTGGTGCAAGGCATCATCGCTACGCGAGGGGTGTTCGATGGCTTGCTCGGCGTACTCTTCCAGGCGCTTGCGCGCCTCATCGGCACTCGGGCCGTAGGTACGCAAGGCGCGGTCAAGAATGATCATTTTGGTGGCAAACACATGCACATCGGCGTCGATGCCTTCAAAGGTGTTTTTTGCCGAATTGATCAGCAAGCCAAACACCAGCGAGGTCATGACCACAAACAGGTTGGCCAGCAGCCGCACCACCGTATTGGTTTCTTCGTCGCGGTGATGAGACGGCAGCTTGGGACAGAAGTGCATCATCAACAGCGCTGCCGAAAACAGGCAGACAAAAATTGCAGCAGCAATCCAAACCAAATCCATGCGCGTGTTTCCTGAAAGCGCACCACTGGCGCCAGGTGGTGGAACGTTAGCCTATCTGCGCAGCGTGACGCTTTAATAGGGCCGAACAACTCTCTACGCCAATATCGACCACAAGCCAAAAGCTAAAGTGCAAAACGCCGTGCATTTCTAACCACCCGCACGCTGCTGAAACTCGGCCAGGTCCTCCTCGGCACGCTCCAGCAAATAGTCATCGTCCGCCTCGCGGGCCAGCTCAATGCGCTGCTGGAAATAGCCCAGCGCTTGCGTATTGTCACCACGCTCATGGGCCAGCACGCCGAGCTGAAACAGGCCGTCCAGCTCAATATCCAGCTTGTGATGTTGCCGTGACAGGCTCACCACACGCTGCAGATACGCCTCGCTCTGCGCCCACTCCTTCAGCTCATAGGTGTTCTGCGCCAGGTTAGTCAGCATGCCCGTCAACTCAGCCTCATCGGCACCAAACGCAGCTTCGGCGTCTGCTAACAACTGCCGGTTATAGGCCAATGCAGCGGCGTATTCGCCCTGCACATGCAACCAATAACCGAGCTCCTGACGCAGGCCGAAGTGCTGACGTTGGCTCAGGCTGTGGTCGTGTGGAATCAGCGCGATGGCTGCACGCAAATGCTCAATCACGTGCTCCGGCTGCTCCAGCTCCGCGGCGCCCAGCGACAAGCTGTAATGCAGCGCCAACACCTCCTCCGCCGGCAACACCGGGTTGTGCTGTTGAATGGCCAGCGCTTGCAGGCCGAAGGTGCGCTGCTGCTCCCACTCATCGCGCTTGCCCTGCAACAGCGCCAGGGCGGCGTAGAGCTGGGCGAGCTCAGCGGAGTGCTCGCCTTTGGCTTTGGCCAGGGGGATTAAGGCGGTTAGGTCGGCGTGCATTTGTGAGCCGCTGAAAATGCCTTCCGGGTCGTGCAGGGTAGTGCTTAGGGGGGTGAAGCGTTCGGCGAACGTTTTTTCTGCCACGGTGATTACCTGCGCTGGGGGCGATGCGTCTTGCATTTGAACATTCCCTATTCCAATCACGTGCTCACGTTTGCGCACGCCACCGCACTATGCCCGGCGCTCTAACTGCCGAGCAAGGTTGCTGCCGCTCGGTTACCGGAAAAGGATTCGGCCCGCCGAGCATTACCCAAAATCCATTGAGAGAACGGAATCCATGATTCAGACAAATAACCCAGTAACCACCCAAACCCACTTCTCCCCCACCGAAGGCCGCCCGCTGTTTTCGGTTAACCCCGGCATTCCAGTGGACGATGCCTTGGAGCAAGCGGCCATTTTGCTGGAGTGCATTGAGCATTTGGTGGTGTGCGCTGCCAGTACCTGCAAAGGCTCGGCCGCTGCCGCGTTGCAGTATTTAAGCGAGATGGCCAGCGCTGTAGTGGCGGCGTGTAAGAAGGCGCCGGCGCAGGCTTGAGTGTTTGCGCTGTAGCAGGCGGGCCAGTGTGATGCTCGCTTTTTGGTGTTGTGGTTTCAGTGACTGATAAAGCCGCGTACGGCTTTGATAATGGCGTCTGGCGCTTCTTCCATTAGCCAGTGGCCGGCGCCGGGCACGACCAGTTCGGTGACGTTGCCGGCGGCGTTGCGCATGACAATGGCTTCGTTGGCGCCGAAGGATTTTTCGCCGCCGATGGCCAGTACAGGCATGGTCAGGTGGTTGCTGTTGCCGGGTTTATTGTCGATTTCGTCTTGGCGGATGGCGTGAAATTGGGCAAAGGCGGCATGCATGGCGCCTGGGCGGGCGTAGAGCTTGGCATAGTGCTGGCGAGTGGCTTCGTCGATCTTTTTCGGGTCGCCGGCGAATTCGTTCCAGAAGCGGTCGAGGTAAATGCGTTCACGGCCGGCTACCAGGCGCTCGGCGTCGGGGCCGCCGAAGTCGAAGTGCCAGAGCATGGGCGAACGGACGATTTGTTCCCATGGGGCGATGCCCGGTACGGGGGCATCCATCACCACCAGCCGCTCGGTTTGTTGCGGGTAACGGGCGGCATAGGCGTAGGCCACCATGGTGCCAATGTCATGGCCGACTATCACCGCGTGGTCGAGGCCGAGCTTGCTAAGCACGCCGCGAATGTCGCCGGCTTGGGTGTTTTTGTCGTAGCCATTGGCGGGGATAGAGGACAGGCCCATGCCGCGCAAGTCGGGCACCACCACGGTGTGGTCGCGAGCGAGGTCAGCGGCCAGCGGCGCCCACATATCGCCGGTGTCACCGAAGCCGTGAATCAATACCACGGCGGGGCCTTTGCCACCGACACGCACATGCAGGGTAACGCCGTCGACGGCGATCTCTTGGGTGTTAAAACCGGCGGGAAAGGGCGTTACACCGGCCTGGGCTGGCAGGCTCAAGGCGAGCAGTGCAACGACGGTAAAAAACACTCGGATCATGGTGGCGCTCCCCAATGGCGCGGCGCCCAGGACGGGCACCGCAGCGGTAATCGCAGGTGAGCGTAGACAGTTTGTGCGAAAGCGCGCGGGGCCCAGAATCGTGCTGGTAGAAGCGCCGCTACGCCGCTACTGCTGGCAAAACCGAATACGGTTGCCGAACGGGTCATGCACCTCCATCAACAACCCCCACGGCTGCTCGACGATGCTAGGCCGGCCGTAGCCGTATTGTTTACTGAGCAGTTCGTCGTTGTAGGCGCGGATGTTGTGCATGGGTACAAACACGGTGGCGCCTGGGCTGGCGTCGCCGTGGTGTTCGGAGAGGTGCAGTTTCAGGCCGGCGCGTTCAATGCCCAGGTACAGCGGCAGGCTGGCTTCGAAGCGATGTTCAAATTCCACGCTAAAGCCTAAGAAGTCGAGGTAAAACTCGCGGGCTTTGGGTTCGTCGAAACTGCGCAGAATAGGGATGGCGTTGTCGAAGGCGATGGCGCTCGCGGGGCTGTCTTCGGGGAGTACGGCGCTGGCGGTGTTCCAGTCTTTGTAACCCAGTTGCTGGGCGATCAGTTCCAGTGCCGCGCTGTGGGTAATGTCGTGATGGCTGGCGGCCAATGAGGTGCGCAGCAGTTTGGCCATGGTTTTGGCTTGCGATTGGGTAACGCTAGGCATCGTTCGTCCTCTGTCGAAGCGTGTCAGTGCTCGCGTTGCCAACCTTCGACGGTCTGGAAGAACCAAGGAATGAGGGGTTAGCGCAATGCTTTCACCGTACCCAAGGGGTGCGAGCGGCAGGCAGCATCGGCCTGCCGCGGATCATAGGCAAAGTGCGGGGCGATGAAAACCCTGCAGGGTGAGGTTGGCCTATTTGCTCATGGCGCTCTGCAAGGCGCCGGAGCAAACCAATACGCCGGCGCCGCCGGACAGGCATTCGTACTGCTCGCGATCTTTACCTTTGCTGGCCAGGCAGTCGCGCAGGGTGATTTCGCTTTTGGCCTGGTCGAGGGCCTTAACCACTTGGTTGTATTGGTCGCTGGTGAGCTTGCCTTGCTGTTTGCGCTCGCTGGCGATGTCTTTGAGGTTGGGCAGGTCGATGCCGGTCCAGCGGATGGCTTCGCTGCACATTTTTTGTTCGTCGGACTTGCCCGTGTCGGCGCTGGAAGTACTGGCGCTGCTGCTTGTTGAGTCGGCCGCCTCTGGGGGCGGACCATCGCTGACGTAAGCCGGTTTGATGGTGACTTCTTGAACTGGCTGGGTGGCGGGTGGCTGGTTGCCGAAGTGTTTCTGCCCGTTGGCGTCGACCCAGGTGTAAACCTGGGCCTGAACAGGCAATACGCAACTGAGCAGAAGCAACGGAAGCAGGCGGTGACCGAGCATGGGTTAAGTCCTTTTAAATGGGTGCTGGGCGGTGCTCGGCGCACTGTAGTCAGGTGGGGGGTGGTTGCCAAGCGCCTGGTTAACCGACACTCGCTTGCATCACGAAAGATGCCAGCAGAGCTGCCATGTTTTCGCAGGCTTATAGCTGTTGCTACCCATCACCACGCAGCTACCATCGCCCTCCTCCCTAATCACTGCAAGCGAGCACCGTTATGCACACCATCGCCCCCGTGGACCTGGCCAAAGCCTACCGTTTGCTTAACCACGGCCCCACTGTGCTGGTGTCGGCCCGCCATAACGGCGAAAGCAATGTGATGGCCGCGGCCTGGGCGTGCGCCTTGGACTTTTCGCCGCCCAAGCTCACCGTGGTGGTCGACAAAATGACCCGCACCCGCGCGCTGCTCGAAGGCAGCGGCGCGTTTGTGATTCAGGTACCGACCGCCGCACAGGCGCAATTGACCCACACCGTCGGCACCCGCAGCCTCGCGGATGAGCCCGACAAACTCGAACGCGCCGGCGTGCAGCTGTTTGAGTTTCCCGGCCACGACTTGCCGTTTGTAGCTGGCTGCTCCGCATGGCTGGCGTGCCGGTTGATTCCCGAGCCGCACAACCAGCAAACCTATGACTTGTTTATTGCCGAGGTGGTGGGCGCCTGGGCCGACACCCGTGTATTCGCCAACGGCCATTGGTTGTTTGAGCAGGCCGACCCCGCGTTGCGCAGCCTGCATTACGTGGCAGGTGGGCAGTTCTACGTAATCGGTGATTCGCTGACCGTGGCGTAGGTTGGTGTTGAGCCGAAGGCGAAGCCCAACGATACATCGCAATCTGCCCCACCACCGCTACCAAACAGAACGCTCTTAAGGCCTGTCCAGATCGGCAACGGAGTTGGGGCAACGTCCTGTGTATCGTTGGGCTTCGCTTCGCTCAACACCAACCTACGCCTGCGCCACCACCACGTTTAACCCCAGCCGCCGGTAGTCCTCTATATCCCCGGACGGCACGCGGCTTTCGGTAATCAGCGTGTGCACGCGGCTGCATGGCGCGATAACGAAGGGCTCAACAGCGCCAAGTTTATCGGCAGTGGTCACGGCGATGACCTGGGTAGCGCTGTCGAGCAGGGCCTGCTTTAGCTGCACTTCTTCAAAACGCGGCGAGGTCAGGCCTATTTCCGGGTGCAAGGCGCACACGCCGGTAAACAGCAGGTCGGCCTTGATGCCTTTAATCAGCTCCAGCGCTTCGCGTCCGTTGGTGGCCATGGTTGCCGGGTTGAGCTGGCCGCCGGCCAAAATCACGCTGACACCGGGGTATTCGGCGAGCGCTATGGCGGTCATGGGTGAAGCGGTGATGGCGGTCAGTCGAATATCCAGCGGCAGGCAACGGGCGATATGCAACGGCGTGGTGCCGGAGTCGAATATCACCACCTGGCCGTCCTGTACCTGTTGCGCGGCAAGCTGGGCGAGGTGGCGCTTCATCTCGTCGGTTTCGCTGAGGCGGGCGAAGTAGTCTTTGCCCGAGTCTTTCGGTTTTGGCAGTGCGCCGCCATGTACGCGCTGCACCAGGCCGGCGCTGTCGAGCTCGGCCAGGTCGCGGCGGATGGTGTCTTCGGACACCTCAAAATGTGCACTCAGCTCGCTGGCCAGCACGCGGCCGTCGCGTTCAAGCATCAACAGAATTTTCTGGCGCCGCACTTGCGGCAGGTCGGTGACTATGTGCTGACCTTGCATGGTTATGCCTGCTTTTGCGTGTTTGTGCGAGATTAGCCAGCCAACCGCCTTAGTGCAAGGGTCTGCAAGGGAAGAGCGAGGCGTGTTTTGCCGACCCCGGCAGCGCTCTTGTAGACTCACTCAGCTCATCCGCCCGTGGTTTAGTCGAATGCCTGTTTCGCGCGTTAGTCAGCAGTTGCTCGCAAGCTTGTTGTTAGTCCTCGGCCTGCTGGCATGGCCTACCTGGGCCGCCGAGCCCCTTGATGCAGCCGGTTTGCACGACCAGCCGGTTTCGCTGACGGCCTTTATAGGCCTGCTCGAAGACCCCGAGCGCAGCCTGACGCTGGCCGATGTACAGCGTCCCGAACTGGCCGCGCGGTTTAAAACCGACCTCCCCGCCACCAGCGCTTTGGGCCTGGGTTTTACCCGCTCCGCCTACTGGTTGCGCCTGCCACTGCGCAATACCAGCGCCAGCGCTGTGCAGCGCATGCTGGCGGTGGAAAACCCGCGTATTTCCCATATTCAGGCGTATATCCCTGACGCCCACGGCAACTACCAAGCGCGGGTAACTGGCTGCGACACACCGGCCAGCACCAAGGCCTACCCGAACCGCAATTTCATTTTCCCAATCACCTTGCCGGCACACAGCGAACAGGTGATTTACCTGCGCATGGAGTCCAGCGTCGGCCTGTTGATTCCGCTGCAGCTGTGGGCGCCCCGGGCCTTTCATGCCCATGAGCGCGACGACTATGTCGGCCAGGCGTGGTACTTCGGCATTGCCACGGCGATGATCCTGTTCAACCTGATGCTGCTGGTGTCGCTGCGCGATCGCATCTACCTGTTGTACGTGGCCTTCGCCACCTGCACCTTCGCCACCCTGGCGATCAAAAACGGCCTGGCGCCTGACCTGCTGCTGGGCGGCGTGCCGTTAAATTCCAACACCGTGTACTACGCGGGCAATTCCCTGGCGCTGGCCGCGATGTTGCTGTTTATGCGGCGCATGCTGGGCACCCAGCAATTGCTGCCGCGAATCGACCGCCTGCTCCTGGCGCTGGTGCTGGTGTACCTGCTCACCCCGGTGGCGTATGCCCTCGCCTTGCCGTTGTTTTCCAAGGCCGCCGTTGTGCTCAACCTGGCCACGGCCATCTTGGCCATTGGTGTCGGCGTGGCGGCGGCGTTTAAGCGTCAGCGCAGCGCCTACTTCTTTCTCGGTGCCTTTGCCCTGCTGATGCTCGGCGGCGCCATGACCACGCTGCGGGCCATGGGCGTAATGCCCACTAACCTGTTTACCGTGGACGGCTTGCAACTGGGTTCGGCGATGGAAATGCTCTTGCTGGCCTTCGCCCTCGCAGACCGCTACAACGTGATGCGCCGGGAAAAAGCTCGGGTACGCGAGCAACTGCTGCACACCCAGCAACAGCTTGTACAAACGCTGCAAACCTCCGAGCGCGAGCTGGAACAACGGGTGGCCGAGCGCACCGAAGAACTGCAAGTGCTCAACAGCAAACTGGAGACCCTGAGCCTGACCGACGGCCTTACTGGCATTGCTAACCGCCGCCGCTTCGACGAGGTGTTGCTGCAGGAGTGGGCTCGAGGGCAACGTATTGGCGCACCGCTGGCCCTGGCGATCATCGACGTCGACTGGTTCAAGCCCTACAACGATAACTATGGTCACCCCGCCGGTGACACCTGCCTGCGCCAGATTGCCCATACTTTGGCCGCTACCGTCAGCCGCTCAAGCGACCTGGTGGCCCGTTATGGTGGCGAAGAGTTTGTCTTTCTCGCGCCCATGACGGACGCCGCCGGTGGCCAGGCCATGGCCAACAACGTGCTGCAAGCCATTGCCCTGCTGGCCATGCCCCACGCCTACTCGCCGCTCGGCCAGGTCAGCGTCAGCCTCGGCGTGGTCAGCGTGCAACCCAGCGCAGAACATAGCCCGCAGGCCCTGCTGCAGCGCGCCGATGCGGCGCTGTACCAGGCCAAACGGCAGGGCCGCAATCAGGTTGTTAGCGGCTAAACCGCCAGCCTTCTAAGTCTTTTTGCTAGCCGGTCCTACGCGGCCGTGCTCGCCATCCTATTTTTTTCGCTCACGCAGTTGGCCACCTTGGCTCGGCGCACTTTTGCGCTGGAAAAAGGACAGCAACATGGACACGGAAACCCTCACCACCGCAGTCGGCCACCGCTTTCACGCCACCGGCGATGCCGAAAAAAACACCGCGTTGTTTACCGTTACCCCGGACATTCCCATGGTCGACGCACTCACCAGCGTGTCGTGCCTGCTCAGCACCCTGGAGGACGGCATTGTCGATGCCGCCATGGGTGACCAGCCTTTGCAAGACAACGCCGCCTGGCTGACCCACCACACCCTGCAGTCCGCCAAAGCGGTAGTGGATTCGCTGATCAGCAGCCTGGAATCCCGACACAAAGCGCCGCCGTGCGCAACGCCTATGTGGAAGCGCCACAACGGCTACGTCAGCTACTTCATCCTCGACGAAATGCACATCCAGCGCGCGCCCTTCGGCAAATACGGCCCCTTCCCCACCGCCAACGCCATGCGTGAAGCGCTGGACCGCCTAGAACGGAAATTCCCCGATCTAATTTTGGTCAGCCGCAAGGCCAGCCTGGCGGCCGACATGATTGGCGAATCCGACCTTAATGCTGAATACGCCAACACCTTGGAGAAGATCGCGGCGTTAGCGGCTTAAGCGAATGGCGTTTGCTGGGTGTGCGGTGCAAATGCGCTTACCCAGCAGCCTCGTCGCCCCGCGCAGGCAGCGCCCCAGGTGCGCTGATGTGCAGACGACCTACGCGTCAGTCCAACTGCTCTCGCAGCGCCTGCTCTTTGCTGCGGTAAAAGCTCGCTGACCCGCTATTGCCAGCCTGAGCGAACCGCTCGGCGGCCGCCGCCGCTGCTTGCGCCGCCACCGCAAAGGCGGCGATTAGTGTTTGGCGGTCGTCGCTTGGGCGTAAATGACCATGCTCAAAACGCCCGGCGAGAAAACCCTGCTCAGGCACCTCGATCACGCCCTCGGCCAATTCGCCGTGTTGTACACGACCAAAAAATAGGCGCTTTACCTGCGTGCCTTGCTGTTCTTTAAGCACGCCCAGACCATTGGCAATATCGCTCACACACTCGCCATCCCAGCGGGCCGAGCCGGCGCTCCATTCGGGTGGGGTGGCAACGGTACAGGCGGCAAACGCGCCGGGACTTAGGGCGAAAAACAGGGCAAAGGCGAAACGGCGTGGTCGGATCGAGCGAACGGCAATCATCAAGCGGTGCTCCCTGCATGGCGTGGCCAGCGAGAATAACGCCGCAGCGGTGAGTTGCAAAACGTAAGCGGCCGCGCCGGGGTGCGCTTTACCCGGCGCACGCGGGGCAATCCAAACTACGGGGTGGTCGTGTTGCCAGAGGAGGCGCGCTTGCCGCGCAGGGCTTCAAAGATCTCCATGGACAACTTAGGCGTGTAGGGCTTGCGCTGGTAGGTTTTGACACTGAGCAACAGCAGACAGCCCAGATAATAGAAGAACCCCAGCAATGACAGCGCGGCGACAATCAAACCGTCTGAAATGCCTGCAATAGCAAACTCACCATCCCTTGCCACGACGGTCAGCCCGGCCACAAACCCTCCCACCACTGCCCCAATCAGCAGTAACGAAACGGTGAGGTCGAATACTTTTAAGGTGCTGTCTTTGGCTTGCGGCAAGGCGAGTTTTCGATAGACGAAATACAGCAACGGCATAAGAAAAATCAGCTGCCATGTCAGCAAAAAGCTCGCACAAACGAACGCGCCTGGCGTCAGTACTGCGATTAGATGGTCCTTATCGGTGATCTGCATCTGAGCGTTCCCTGCTTACGGTGGCGCGCGAGCATACCACTGCAACTAACCCACAGGCTCAGCGTGCGCGGACCGCCCCACGATCAGCGGCTTGCTCATTGCGCCGGTAAAAACCCCTGAACCTCTGAGCAATTTCTTGGGTCATACCTCTCAATCAGAGCGCCGACTATCGACCCTCTGCACTGTGACCTAAAGGAGCAGGCTCATGCTGATACTTACCCGCCGCGTAGGCGAAACTCTGCAGATTGGTAACGACATCTCGGTCACTGTGGTCGAGGTTAACGGCAACCAAGTGCGCATTGGCATTGCCGCGCCGAAAGACGTGCCGATCATGCGCGACGACGCGAAAAAGCGACAACCTAGCGCCGCTGTTCCTGCGTAACGCCTGCGCAGCCAAGCCGATGCCACGCCGCATCCTCCATGACGGGCCCGCCGATATCATTTTGTGTTTTGCCGAAGGTTCGATCGAGTGGTCGTCCCGAGCGGTGATTCGCGAGGAGAAGATCGGCCTGTATTCCGCCGCCGCCAACGACGCCCACTTTCCGCTGGGCGCCAGTTACGTGATCGTGCGCTTTGCCGGGGAAGAGCTCTCCGGCAGCGTGACGCGCCATACCAACGCCACGCTGTTTTTCTCTTAGCCGTTTTCTTCTAAGCGCTGTTACGCGCCAATCACGCCACCATCGACCTTGGTGATCAGCAAGGTAGTGGAGCGCGGGCGGGTTTTGCCGTCGCTGGCGGGAAAGCTGATGCCGGGGTGTTGGATATTTGCCCACATTGCTTTGCCGTCCGGGCTCCAGGCCAGACCGGTGATTTCACAGCCACGCGGGCCAACGAGAAAGCGCCGCACCTCGCGGCTGGAAGGGTCCGCACACAGCAGTTGGTTGCAGCCCATGTTCTGCATCGCTGGGTCGACGTCGTCGTAGTCGGTCTGAATCCATAGCCGCCCGCTTGCATCAAACGCCAGACCGTCGGGGGACGACAACAGGTCGCCGTTGATGGTGCCGGTGAGGTGCGCCGGCACTGGTTTGCCGTCTTTACCCTTGGTGCCCTGCGCTTCACCGGCAAGCAAAAATAACTCCCAGGTAAAGGCCATGGCGGTTGGGTTAGCGCCCTGCTCGTTAAAGCGCAGGATATGGCCGTGCAGGTTCTTTTCCCGTGGGTTGGCCTTGTCCAGCGCCTGCTTAGTGCCGCGCCCATCGTTGTTGGTGAGGGTGACGTAGACCTCGCGGGTACGCGGGTGCACGGCGGCCCATTCCGGGCGATCCATCGGTGTAGCGCCGGCCTTGTCGGCCGCAGCACGGGCATTGACCAACACCTCGGCCTGGCTGGCAAAGCCATTCTCGGCGTTCAACCCATTCTGCCCATGCACCAGCGCCAGCCACTGGCCACTGCCGTCGGCGTTGAGTTTGGCGGCGTAGAGGGTGCCGCTGTCGAGTAGGTCACGGCTGGCCTTGGGGTTGGCCGCATCGTGTTTGCCCGCGGGCACAAACTTGTAGATGTACTCGCCCTTGGCGTCGTCGCCGGAATAGAAGGCCATCTTGCCGTCGTCGCCCAGGCTCAAGGCCGCGCACTCGCGACTGAAGCGGCCAAAGGCAGTGCGTTTGATCGGCTGCGCGTTAGGGTCGAAGGGGTCGATTTCCACCACCCAGCCAAAGCGGTTGGGTTCATTCACATAACCGCTGTGCGGCTGGCTGGCGTCGGGGGTGGCGTCGAAGCGCGGGTCGGCGGTTTCCCAGGCGTAGTTTTTACTGGTGCCGCTGCTGGCCAGGCCATAGCGCTTGTGGGAAACTCGTTTGGCAAAGTCCGCCTGGTCGCGGTTGATAAAGTAGTTCGGCCAGTTTTCTTCGCAGGTCAAAAAGGTGCCCCACGGCGTTACCCCGGTGGCGCAATTATTCAGGGTGCCGAGCACCTCCAAACCCTTGGGGTCGCTGACGGTTTGCATCAGCGCATGCCCGGCCAACGGGCCGGCCAAACGCATGGGCGTAAGCATGCTGATACGGCGGTTATAGGCCGAATCCATCACCCGCTGCCATTGGCCATCGGCGCCCTTTTTCACCTCAATCACCGATACACCATGGGCCGCCTGCTCCTTGCGCACTTCATCCAGCGAACGCGGTTTGCTTTGGTCGATGGTGCTTGCAGGGTGCAGGTGCGGGTTGATGTATTCGTGGTTCATCACCAACAAGCCACGCTCGGTTTCGCCTTCAAAGGCAAAAAAATCCATGCCGTCGTGGTTATCCCCGGCTTGTTTCAGCTGCGCTTGCCAATCGTCACTGGCGTCCGGGTTCCACGCCGGTGCGCCTGCCTCAACAGGGTCGCCCCAGGAGAAGAACGGCACCGCGCGATAGCCCTCGGCGACCAGCACACGGTCGAACTGCGGATCAAGCTGCACCGGCACGCCTTTAAAGTTCAGCAACGGGCTGGCGCTGAATTTGCTGCACGCGCTGATACCGCCGAAAAAGCCCAGGATCGCCACGCTCAAACCGCCCTTCAACACGTTGCGCCGGCTGGGGCTAAACAGCTCGGCCAGCGATGGATTGGCGCTGGGGTTGATGGCGATATCGTCGTGACTTTCCAGTTGGTCATGGAACTGCTGGTGATCGTGGCTCATGGCAATGCTCGCAAAAGAAAAAATGCAGTCCGCCGTGGCGGGCTTATTCGATTCGGTAGTGGAAGGTGTTTTTCACATTGGCCACGCTGATGGCCTGGCCATCAACGATGCGGGGCTGGTAACGAAAGGTTCGCGCGGCGGCCAGCGACGGGCGCACCAGTAACGGATGGCACTGGCCGAGCACTTGCGGGTTTTCCACCCGGCCCTGCGGGGTAACGGTGTAGGTCACGGTGCAATCGCCTTCGATGCCCTTTTCCAGCGCCTTATCCGGGTACTCCGGCGCTTCCTTGCTAAGCGGTAGATAGGGCCGACTTTCCGCCGCCAAGGCATCCGCCGCCGCTCGGGCTTTAGCGTCGGCTTGAGCGTGGGCAGCCGCTGCCACTTGCTGCTGGCGTTGCTGTTCAAGTTGCTGCTGGGCCTGTTGCTGGGCGCGCTCTGCGGCTTGCTGCTCCTCTTGCACGCGCTTGCGAGCTAACGCGGCGTGGTCAATCACCGGCTTGGGCTTGACCTGCGGTTTGCTTTCCACCGGCTTAGCTTCCAACGGCGTGGGCAGCACTGGAGTCGGCGGCGCGCTCACCACTTCGGCAGGCGCTGGAACGGGCGCAGCCACCACCGGCTCGGGAGCCGGTGCTTGTGGTGGCGCCAGGGTGATCAACTGGGTGGTTAGCGTCTGAATTTTCGGCTCAGGCGGCGGACTGGTTTGCCAATGACTGACCAGAAACACCACCGCCACGGCATGCAAGCCCACGGCAATACTCACCGCCAAGGCATGTCGCGACCAGGCGCGGTTTGGCCATTGCAGGCTGGGCATGGGCTGCGTAGCAGGCATTAGCGCTGCACTCATTGCGGCGCCTCGGTGATTAAGCCGAGGTTGCGCACGCCGCCTTTTTGCAGCGCTGCCATGCCGGCCACCACCGTGGCGTAGTCCGTGTTGTGATCGGCGCGGATATACACCTGGGTGTCGCCACGGGCGGCAATAATCGCCCCCACTTTGGCGGTCATTTCGTCCAGGCCAACCGCGCTGTCTTCTTGCTCATGGCTGTCGAGTTCGGCGCCGAGGTTCCAGTAGTAGCCGCCGTCGGCTTTTACCGAGAGGGTGAGAATCTGCTGCTGGCTAGTGCTGGCCAGCGCCTCGGCGGCGACTTTGGGCAGTTCGATTTTTACCCCTTGGGTGAGCATCGGCGCGGTGACCATAAAGATCACCAGCAGCACCAGCATCACGTCGATATAGGGCACCACATTCATTTCGGCCTTGGGCCCGTGCTTGCGAACTGGCTTGCGCATGGCGTTTGTCCTCAGGCCGCTTGCGC
>LNAP01000356.1_pt1 | contig 51664 bp, 49 predicted proteins | sample 602601 | NCBI WGS metagenome assembly LNAP01 (sample SAMN02440304, study PRJNA202911) | soil metagenome | biome: Subtropical and temperate rainforests or woodlands; isolation source: soil samples (1 kg each in a 20% v/v slurry with milli Q water) were... ...
TGTCTGACCGGAGCGAAGCGCAGGGAGTTCGGCCGACGCCCGGCTGGACGAGGCAGACGCGGAAACAAGCACGCCGTGCCGGACTGCCCCCCATCCACCCCGGGCAACGTCATCGAAGCCAGACAACGTCATTAGCACCAGACAACGTCATCAGAACCAAACAAACATCGTCATCAAAGCAAGACCGCGTCGAAAAATCTCTAGCTCAAGGCAAGCGTAGCTTGCATGCCCGTGACTTCACGGATGCGGAAGGCCGCATTCACGGCCTCGGTGCGCGAGGAATAAGGACCTATTTGAACTTTATACAGTTCATTGGCAGTGCGTATCCTGGCCGGTCGGCTTTCGACATGGCTGATTTGCTGGTTGATTTTCTGAGCCAGGCCATTGGCGGTGTGCGGGGCACTGAACGCGCCGAACTGGAGATAGATCTGTCCTGGGCTGGACGGGGACTGCGCCATCTGGGCCTGAGTGCCTGTGCTGGCCGCGGAGATGTGGCCGATCCGATCATCGGTCAGGAGCGCTTGCAGCGCGTCAGGTTGGGCTACGCCAGGTCGGGCGCTTGTGGATTGAGCTGCTGCAGGTTTAGCCTCGCTGAGCCGAAGTACCTCTAGCGCATCGGGCAGCGGCTGCGTGTTTGCGGCGATCCTCGACGGTGCCTCTCGGGCCTCGACAGGCTGCGCTACGCTGACCTGTGTCGCCCGGGGCGCGGCCGGTGCACTGGCCATACGCGTATTCCGTATATCGTCGTTGGTAATGGCCTCGACGATGACCTGGCCGCTGCCGGGGCCTATCAGGCCCAGCTTGGCCGCCGCCACGTAGGAGACATCGATGATGCGGCTGCTATGGAACGGCCCTCGATCATTGACGCGCACAATCACGGAATTCCCGGTCTTGGCATGGGTGACGCGCGCATAGCTGGGTATGGGCAATGTCGGGTGGGCCGCCGACATGGCGTACATATCGTAGGTTTCGCCATTGGCGGTTTTTTTGCCGTGGAACTTGCGCCCGTACCAGGATGCCGTGCCTTCCTGGCGAAAGGGCTTTTCATCGCTGACTGGAACGTACTTTTTGCCAAATACAACATAAGGCCGGAAGTTGGACGGGGAATGGGATTCGACCTGAGGAACGGCGTCGGGGATGTTCTCGATGCCGGGCGGGATGTTCGAGCCGGGTCCGTCATCCTTGTAGTAGCCGCCACCGCGTGTGGCGCCGCTGCTGCTGCCGACCTTGGTTCCAGTCTTGGGCGTGGAGCAGCCGGCAAGTATGGCGAGAATGATGCATAGGGCAAGGGGGATCAGGTAGCGTGGTGATGTCATGGCGTATCGGGGGGCGGCTGGTTGCGGTGCCTGATCAGCAGGGGAGAATGATCGGCAAAGCGCTGGGCAAGCTGCTCGGTGACGTAGACTGATCGGTGCTTGCCGCCCGTGCAACCGATGGCCACTGTGAGGTAGTTGCGGGTATCTTGCATATAAAGTGGCAACCAGCGCCGAATGAATCCGGCAATGTCTTCAATCATGGTTTCAACGCTGCCGAATTGCCCCAGCCATTTGGCAACGGGTTCGTCACGTCCGGTCAAGGGGCGCAAGGCACTGTCGTAATGAGGGTTCGGCAGGCACCGCACATCGAACACCAAGTCGGCGTCGCCTGGCACGCCGCGCTTGTAGGCGAACGATTCAAAGGTCAGCACGACAGGCGCGCGGTCGGCCTGGACCAAGTCGCGTACCCAGGCGCGCAGCTGTCCGGGCGTCAGGTCAGAGGTGTCGATTACGTGTTCCTGCTCGCGCAGTGGCGCCAGCATTTCGCGTTCGGTATCGATGCATTCTTGCAGGGAAGGCGATTTCCCGCCAGCCTGCAACCGGTTGGTCAGGGGATGGCGGCGCCGCGACTCGGAATAGCGCTGCTGCAGGGTGTGGTCGTTGGCATCCAGGAAAATGACCCGGAATGCGGTTCCCATAGACCGTAGGCCGGTGATCACATCGGGTAGCTCATTGATTTCGCCGGGTGAACGCACATCGATGGACACGGCAACACGCTCCAGGCCGCTTTCGCGCGTGCTGGCGATGAAATCGTGCAGAAACCGCACGGGCAGGTTGTCGACACAGGTGTAGCCCGCGTCTTCAAGCAAGCGCAGTGCAACCGATTTACCGGAGCCGGAGATTCCTGTGATCAGGACGATGTTCAACATGACGATGGGGGGGTTCCACGTTGAAGGATGCAGTGAGTGGTCTGCGTCCCAGGTATTCGAAGAATAAAGCAAGCCGCAACGCGGCTGGGCCTGGTTTATTCGCGACGACTGCTTTCCATGATGGCCAGGGCCTGGCGCTCGATGAATTCGCCCATGGTGTCGATGCCGCGCAAGGCAAGTATGGTGTTGCGCACCGCGGCTTCGACGAGTACGGCCAGATTGCGCCCGGCTGCCACCTGCAGCATGACGCGGCGTATTGGTATGCCCAGAATGTCTTCGGTTTGATCCTGGACCGGCAGGCGTTCGAAGGCATCGGGGGCGGAGCGGATAAGGTGTACCAACAGATTGAGCTTCATTTTCCGGCGCACTGATGTTTCGCCGAAAATGGTGCGTATGTCCAGCAGGCCCAGGCCGCGGACTTCCAGCAGGTTCTGCAACAGAGGCGGGCAGTGGCCCTCGATCATGTTGGGCGCCGTGCGCGAAAGTTCGACCGCGTCGTCGGCCACCAAACCGTGGCCGCGTGAAATCAGTTCAAGGGCGAGTTCGCTTTTTCCCAGTCCGGACTCGCCCGTAATGAGCACGCCCACCCCCAGTACGTCCATGAACACGCCATGCACGGTGGTTTTCGGCGCCAGCCGCTTGCCCAGGTAGATGCGCAGCAGATCGATGAGCTGGGCCGCTTCTATGGTGGTCGACAGCAAGGGGATATTTTGCTGGTTGCAGAAGTCGCGCAGGTCGTCGGGCGGAGACATGCCATCGGCTATGAGTATGGCTGGCACGCCGCCGGTGACGAGATCTTCCAGGTGATGAACGCGCCGTTTGATCTCGAACCGTGTGTAGTAAGAGAGTTCTTCCGCGCCGAACACCTGGATGCGCGCCGGGTGGATGAGATTCAGGTGACCCACCAGGTCGGCGCCCGACATGCCTACGTCGGGTATGAGGCGGTTGGCCGAATCGGCGCCGGCGATCCAGGTGAACGGGATCTTGTCCGCGTTGTCACTGACGAGCTCATGTATGGTCAGCATGGATGGCCTCAGGCGGCGAAGTGGTAAGAAGCCTGTGGACGGCGGCGGGATCGGTTTCGGTGGACAGCGTTTGCCGCAGCTTGGGGTCGGACATGAGCTTGGCGATCTCGGCCAGCAGGTCCAGGTGCGTTTGTGTGGCCGTTTCGGGTACCAGCAGTATGAACAACAGGCTGGCCAGGCGTCCGTCGGTGGCGTCGAAGCGCACCGGGTCGGCCAGCCGAATAAACGCGGCACAAGGCTCTTTGAGGTCCTTGATGCGGCCGTGCGGTACTGCCACGTGATGGCCGAGCGCTGTGGAGCCGAGCCTTTCGCGGGCAATAAGGCTTTGGAAAACTGCCGTGCGGGCTATTCCGTGTTGATTTTCGAAGAGCAGGCCGGCTTGTTCGAAGGCTCTTTTCTTGCTGGTGGCAGGCAAATCAAGCACAACGTTCGACAGCGGCAAGATACGCGACATTAAGTTCATGAGGGTTATTATATGGGGTTTGGGTGCCGCCATACAAAGCAGGATAACCAAGGCCCCAATCACTTGCGGCGATTGAGGCCAGTTTGCCAGGTTTACGAGGCGCTAGTCAGGGTAGGCGCGGCAGGGCCGGCCAGGGCGCGCGTAAAGCCGGGTGGGATTATTCCACGGCAGGAATTTCTTGCCGCTTGACAGGCTCGTGAGCGTGGTCTTGCACCTTGGACTTGTACTTGATGACCTGCCGGTCTATTTTGTCGGCAAGCAAGTCGATGGCCGCATAGAGGTTTTCGTCGACGGCAGCGCAGTGGATGTCTTTTCCAGGCACGCGCATGGTGATTTCGGCGGTGTGATTGAGACGCTCGATCGAGAGAATGACCTGGGTGTCGATAACGCTGTCAAAATGCCGCGTGATGCGTGCCATTTTGTTCAATACGTACTCGCGTATAGCGGGAGTGACTTCTAGGTGACGGCCAGTAAGACTCAGGTTCATATTGTGATCTCCTTGCAGAAATGAGGGGTGCGCGGTATGCGCGTTCAGGGTTGTGATGGTTCTCCTTGTAATGCGTTGTTAATGATTTCAGTGTATAGATTATGCAGAGTAAATCAAGTGCGCCAGATCAACAGAGGGGTGATGCGTCCGCCTACATTTTGAAGTTCTTGCCCAGGTAAACCTTGCGTACGGCCTCGTTGTCGATGATTTCATTGGGGTGGCCGTTGATCAGCACCTTGCCTTCGCTGATGATATAGGCGCGATCGCAAATTCCAAGGGTTTCCCGGACGTTGTGGTCGGTTATCAGCACGCCGATATTTCGGCTCTTCAGAAAGTGGACGATGCGCTGGATTTCGATGACGGCGATGGGGTCCACGCCAGCAAAGGGTTCGTCAAGAAGGATGAAGCGTGGATGCGTCGCCAGGGCACGGGCGATCTCTACCCGGCGCCGCTCGCCGCCCGATAGCGATATGGCGGTATTGCGCCGGATATGACCGATCTGCAACTCGTCGATGAGCGATTCGAGGTGTTCGCCGATGACCGCGGAGGTCAGCGGCCTGCCCGCGTCGTCCAGCTGGAGTTCGAGCACGGCTCGGATGTTTTCTTCGACTGTAAGCCGCCGGAACACCGACGCGTCTTGGGGCAGATAGGACAAGCCCATGCGCGCCCGCTTGTGCATGGGCATGCTGGTAATAGGTTTTCCGTCGATTTCGATACGCCCGGCATCGGTGGGAATGATGCCCACGATCATGTAGAAACTGGTGGTTTTGCCCGCGCCGTTGGGCCCGAGCAATCCTACGACTTCGCCGCTGTCGACCGACAGCGAGACGTCGTGCACGACGGTACGCTTGCCGTAGGACTTGCGCAGCCCCGTGGCGTGCAGGCTGCCGGCCGCGGCGCTGGGAGAGCGGGTTCCGCCGGAGGCCGGCTTATTCGAAGAAAACATAAACGGGTACTTTCTGATAGCAGGTAAGACCGGGGCGCAAGCGGACTGCGTAGCGGCGTAATTATTTGCGCGGTGCCGACTTTTCGCGGCACTCCGCGGCAGCGGCGTCGGCCTTGGCCTGGGGCCGGGCCATCGAGCGCACCCTGCCGCCCGCGGCCGCGGAGTTGGCGCCGCCGTAGGCCTGGTAGGTGCCGCTGTTCTGGTGGTAGATGACGCGCTCGCCCTTGACGTTGTCGAAGGCCTTGCCGCAGATGTAGCGCGTGACCACGGCCTGGCCTATCATTTCGATCTGCTCTTTCTTGCCGTCGTATTCGGCGCGTATGCCACGTGCTTCAAGGACTTCGAACTTCTCGGGGTTTTCTTCGCGTATGAATACAAGCTTGCCCGGTTCGACGGTGGCGGTGCCGAACTGGAAGCCTTGCGCATCTTCGCGCATCGTGAGCTTGTCCGACTGCAGGGTCATGAGGCCGCGCGTCATGATGACGTTGCCCGTGAAGACACTTTCTTTCTTGATGTCATCGTAATTCAGGGTATCCGACAGTATCAGGGTGTCGGGTTCTTCGGCGGGCGGGGTGGCCGATGCACCCGCGGCGGGCGTGGCCTGCTGGGACGGCGCTTTAGCCGCTGCCTGGGCGTGCGCCGTGCCTGCAACACCCGCCAGCGCGAATGCGATCAGCCAGGCGGCAAAGAAAATAGGCTTAAGGTTCATGGTTTTTATTTTGTCGTCTCAGGTTTGGTGGAGGAGCCTGGCCGGGCATCTTGACCGGATATTTTTACGTCGGTCGCGGAAAAGACTTGCAACTGGCGGGTATTGTTATCGTAATGCATTCCTTTGCCGTTCATGGTCGAATTGCCATTGACTACCAGTGCCGGTTGATCGGTGAATAATATATTGTCATCCGGCCTGATGGTAAGGACTTCGCTCTTGACGTCCATCGCGGCCCTGTCTTCACCCGGCATGCGGTGTACATGAGCATTGCCCGTCATGATGATGCGCTCGCCGTTCTGATCCATGACGGCTTTGTCGGACGTGCCTATGGTAATCGGCGAATTCGGTTGCTGTCCTATGGCTTTTGCATTAGTGATCTCGTAGGAGTCGTTATCCGGAAAATGTTGCATGTAAGTGCCTTCCATGCGGTTGATGGCAACGCCGCCCGGGTCGGTACGTATCATGATGAAATTGTCGGCCCAGGAATCGGGTTCGTGCGTGATGCGTCGCGGCGGGTCGATGGCAATGGCCCGTTGCGCATAGTCGGCCGCCCAGAAGGTGCCGAACACCAGGGCGATCAGCAAGCCAACAGCAATAAGGGCGGGGGCGCGTTCTTTCATGGCCTTACTGGATGGCGCCACTCATCAACATGGCTCCGGGGTTAAGGAACGCGCCAAGGCGGCCCTGGGCGGCCAGGATGACATCGCAGCATTCGCGCGCGGCGCCCGACCCGCCCGGCTTGGTAGAGATCCAGTGCGCCAGCTGTGAGATATACGCGGGGGCGTTCGGCACGCTGGCGGCAAACCCCACGCGCTGCAGCGCCGGCAGGTCGATGATGTCGTCACCCATATAGCCCACTTCGCTGAGGGAGCATCCTTGCTCGCGGGCAAGTGCTGTAACGGCCTGCGATTTGTCGCGCACGCCTTGCTGGACCAGCGCTATGCCCAGCTCGGCGGCACGACGCGCCAGTATTGGGCCTTCGCGGCCCGTGATCAGAGCGACCGTTATGCCGCTTTCCCGCAGCAGGCGCAGGCCATGGCCGTCCAGGGCGTTGAATCGCTTCATGAGTTCACCGTGTTCCCCATACCAGAGGCAGCCGTCGGTCAGTACGCCGTCGACGTCAAAGACCATAACGCGGACCTGGCGCGCACGCTCGATTACCGCGGGCGCGATCTTGGCCAGGATGAGTGCTTCGACGGGATGTGAAATGGTGGGAAAGTTCATTTGGGCACGCGGGTTCTAGATGACCTTGGCAGCGAGCAGGTCATGCATATGTAAAGCACCTAATAATAGCCCGGTATCGTCGAGCACGAGCATCTGGTTCAGGCGGCCCGCATCCATGAGCGTGGCTGCCTCGATGGCCAGCGCTCCGGGCGGCACGCTCTTCGGATTGCGGCTCATGCCGTCGGCTACGGTCAGCAGGCGGATGTCGCCGTGGCGTGCAATCAGGCGGCGCAGGTCACCATCGGTGAAAATTCCCACCGGTGCCTGCTTGTCGTCCACGACTATGGTCATGCCCATGCCTTTGGCCGACATTTCGACCAGCGCGTCGGGGACCTTGGTATCGACTGTCACGATGGGCAGTGCGCTGCCCTGGCGCATGACATCGCGCACGAAGGTAAGCAGGCGCCGCCCGAGTGCTCCGCCTGGGTGGGAGCGCGCGAAGTCTTCGCGACTGAATCCGCGCGCCTCTAGGCAGGCGACGGCGAGCGCGTCGCCCAGCACCAGGGCGGCGGTGGTGCTGGCCGTGGGGGCCAGGTTCAAGGGGCAGGCTTCTTGTGCGACGTGGGCGTTCAGGTGCAGGTCGGCGTTGCGTGCGAGCTCGGACTCGGGATAGCCGGTGATGGAGATCATGGCCGCGCCCATACGCTTGGCCACGGACAGGACGGTGAGCAGTTCCTGGCCGGCGCCGGAATAGGAGATGGCCAGGACGATGTCCTGGCGGGTGAGCATGCCCAGGTCGCCATGGACGGCTTCGGCGCCGTGCATGAAGAACGCGGGCGTGCCGGTGGAGGCCAGGGTTGCGGCGATCTTGCGGGCAATATGCCCGGATTTTCCAATACCGGTGACCACGACGCGGCCCTGGCAGTCTAGCAGCATGGAGACGGCCTGGCGGAATGTGTCGTCCAGGGAGGCGTCCAGCGCCTGCAGCGCGGCAATCTCGATGGCGAAAGTGCGGTGCGCGGAGGCCAACGTTTCGCCTGTCGGGGTGGTCGTTACGGTGGTAGTTGTTTTATCCATGCGGTGATTTTAAACGTACATCCATGGCTGTGTACCGACGATGATTGCGAGGCATGGGTGACTTGCACCGCGTGCTTATGTGGTTTATTTGTAAAAGCGCAGATTGTGGAATCCCACGATGCAGGGGCCGCGTATAGTTATGGCTGGCTCCAGCATGCCGGTGCGCATGCGAAAATGGGGGCTGTCTTCTTTTCAGTTTTTACAGTCTTGGCGAAAACACATGCATATTGATCCTGCCGACCACGTTCGCAAAGCGATTCGTAGCGTTCCCAATTGGCCGAAGCCTGGCATAACCTTTCGCGATATCACGCCTGTGCTCCAGGATCCGCGTTCGTTCCGGGTACTTATCGATTTATTCGTATACCGGTATATGCGGCAACGCCTGGATCTGGTTGCGGGGGTGGATGCACGTGGCTTTATCCTGGGTTCGGTGCTGGCGTATGAGCTGAATTTGGGGTTCGTGCCGGTGCGCAAGAAGGGAAAGTTGCCTTTCGATACGGTGGCGGAAGAGTATTCGCTGGAGTATGGAAATGCCACGGTTGAAATGCATACGGATTCGGTGCGTCCTGGCCAGCGGGTGTTGCTGATCGATGACTTGATCGCGACCGGCGGTACGATGGTGGCGGCGTCGAAGTTGCTGCAGCGTCTTGGAGCGAATGTGGTGGAAGCGGCGGCGATTATCGATTTGCCTTATTTGGGCGGGTCGACGGCGCTGAAAGAAACCGGGTTGGATATTTATACGGTTTGCTCGTTCGAAGGGGATTAAGGATCTTGTGATTTTGGCGGGTGCTTAATGTTGCTGGCCGGCGGTTTAAGCTGGGGGCGATTTTTAATGAAGCCGTCTATTTCGACTCTTAAGTGGCGCTGGAGTTGTCGTTTTCCGGTTCTTTATCCGGCGCCGGTGGCCGCTGCGGACCCTGCTCAATATCGCTGCGGCCCCGTGCTTCGCCGGGGCAGACCCTGCGGTCGGCCCGGATCGGGGCGCCCGCGAACTCGCGGAACGGACAGCCACTGGCTGTCCGTAAGCGTCCCGCTCGGACAGCGCGGGCTTGTATCCCCGATCCAGGCCGACCGCAGGGCGCGCTCAAATTTCGCCTGGCCCGCAGCGGCCACCGGCGCCTTGCAGATGTGGATATCGGACGACGAAGCCAATGAAGAAAGAAAATGAAGGTTGTCGTTGTCGTTTATCTGATATCCATTTATCTTTTGCCCGTTTATTACTAAGTAGCGGCTGCTGTGATTTATAAAGCCTATGCGCTTCTCGCATTAACAACACTGTTCTGGGCGGGTAATTCGATCGCGGGAAAGTTGGCGGTCGGGCATGTCTCGCCCATGGTTCTTGTCACTATTCGCTGGGCAAGCGTGATGGTGGCACTGTATTTCTTCAAGAGACAACAGATCGCTGCAGATTGGCCGGTGATCCGGTCACGGCTGGTCTATTTGTTATTGCTGGGGGCGATGGGTTTCACCGGTTTCAGCGTCGCGCTCTATTACGCATTGGTCTATACCACCGCTATCAATACCAGCATTTTGCAAGGGGGCATGCCGCTGTTCGTATTTTGCGCCAGCTTCATTTTGTTTGGCAGCCGCATCGGCCGGGCGCAGGCGGTAGGATTCTTGATTTCTTTTGTAGGGGTGATCGTCATCGCTGTGCGGGGTGACTTCGCTGATTTGATTGCTCTGAACATCAATGTTGGTGATGCGCTTATGCTTGTCGCGATCATCTCCTATGGTGTCTATACCGCTGCGCTACGTAGCAAGCCCCAGGTGCACTGGACTAGTTTGATGTTCATTCTCTGCCTCGGGGCAACATTGGCGTCTGTGCCTTTGCTGATGTTTGAAATGGCGCAAGGGGCGACCGTGTTCCCGGATCTGCGGGGTTGGTCCACGATTGTTTATATCGTCATATTCCCGACTTTTTTGGGACAGGTCTTCTACATTCGGGCTGTCGAGCTGATCGGGGCCAATCGGGCTGGCCTGTTCATCAACCTGCTGCCCGTTTGGGGCGCATTGCTGGCGGTCACTCTACTCGGAGAGGTATTTCACGTTTATCACGCGGCTGCCTTGATGATGATCCTGGCGGGGATAGGGCTTGCTGAATATGGCGGGCGAAAGTTAATTGGCGGCGCTCGGTAAGCAAGAGTCTGGACGAAGATACCGTGGGCGACGTGGCCAGGTCGGCCAAGGCCCGGATGATCGGCCTGCTGCCAATCTTCTCTTGCGGCAACACGAACTCACACCGGGTTGTGCGACATAGCGAAAGGTGATCTCGCTATGAAGCGTCAGCTATACCAGCACCCGCTCGATGCCCCCTGCGTTGGCGTCGCGCACGTAATCTTGCATCCAGTCGGGACCCAGGATGTGGCGGGCCATTTCCACGACGATGTAGTCGGCGTCCATGCCGGTGTCGCCCTCGAAGCGCGCGAGGCCTTGCAGGCAGGACGGACAGGACGTGAGGATTTTCACTTCACCCTCGAAGCCGTCGGCGCGTATGGTGGCGGTGTTCTTGGCCAGTTCCTCTTGCTTGCGAAAGCGTATCTGGGTGGAGATGTCGGGGCGCGATACGGCCAGGGTGCCGGATTCGCCGCAGCATCGGTCGGCCTTGATGGCGGTGTCGCCCACCAGCGCCTTGACCGTTTTCATGGGTTCCTGCAGTTTCATGGGACTGTGGCAGGGGTCGTGGTACATGTAGCGCACGCCTTGCACGCCGTGAATCTCTATGCCTTTTTCCAGCAGGTATTCATGGATGTCTATAAGGCGGCATCCGGGGAATATTTTTTCGAATTCATAGCCGGCCAGCTGGTCATAGCAGGTGCCGCAGCTGACGACGACGGTTTTGATGTCGAGGTAGTTCAGCGTGGTGGCCATGCGGTGGAACAGGACGCGGTTGTCGGTGATGATTTTTTCGGCTTTGTCGGTCATGCCGTTGCCGCGCTGGGGGTAGCCGCAGCAGAGGTAGCCGGGCGGCAGCACGGTTTGTACGCCAGCATGCCACAGCATGGCCTGGGTGGCCAGACCGACCTGGGAAAACAGGCGCTCGGAACCGCAGCCGGGGAAATAGAAGACGGCTTCGGTTTCGGCTGAGGTGGCGGCCGGATTGCGGATGATGGGGACGTAGTCGGCATCTTCGATGTCGAGCAGCTTGCGGGCAGTCTGTTTGGGCAGGCCGCCGGGCATTTTCTTGTTGATGAAGTGAATCACCTGTTCGCGCATCGGGGCCTTGCCCACGGTGGCCGGTGGCGCGGCAACCTGTTTGCGGGCGGGCAGGGCGAGAACGTCATGGGCCAGGCGTTGTGCCTTGTAGCCGATGTCTATCATGGCCGTGCGCGTCGCCTTGATGACGCGTGGATCTTTGGCATTCAGGAAGAACATGGCGGCGGTCGTGCCGGGATTGAACGATTTCTTGCCCATGCCGCGCAGCAGGGCGCGCATTTCCATGGAGACGTCGCCAAAGTCGATGTCGACCGGACAGGGGTTGTAGCATTTGTGGCAGACGGTGCAGTGGTCGGCGACGTCTTCGAATTCTTCCCAGTGCTTCAGGCTGACACCGCGCCGGGTCTGCTCTTCGTACAGGAAGGCTTCGATCAGCAAGGAGGTGGCCAGTATCTTGTTGCGAGGCGAATACAGCAGGTTGGCGCGCGGCACGTGGGTGGCACACACCGGCTTGCACTTGCCGCAACGCAGGCAGTCTTTGATGGCGTTGGAAATGGAGCCGATTTCACTGCGCTGCATGATCAGCGATTCGTGGCCCAGCAGGTTGAAGCTGGGCGTCCAGGCATGGCGCAGGTCGGCGCCGGGCATGAGCTTGCCCTTGTTGAAGCGGCCCTCGGGGTCGATGCGCTGCTTGTAGTCCTGGAAGGGTTGCAGCTCTTCCTGCGTAAGGTATTCGTATTTGGTCAGCCCAATGCCGTGTTCGCCGGAGATCACGCCGTCCAGGTCGCGGGCGATCTGCATGATACGCGCCACGGCCTCGTTGGCTTCGCGCAGCATTTCATAGTCGTCGGAGTTGACTGGAATGTTGGTGTGCACATTGCCGTCGCCGGCGTGCATGTGCAGCGCCACGAATACGCGTCCTTTCAGCACGCGGTCGTGGATGGCCTGCAGCTCGGCCAGGACGGCGGCGCAATCGGCGCCGGCGAAATAGCGTTCCATCAGGGCGCGGACTTCGGTCTTCCAGGACACGCGTATGCTGCGGTCCTGGACTACGTCGAACACGCGGGCGTGCGCCTGGTCGGCCAGGCGCTGGGCGAGCATGGGCGCCAGTTCGTCCATGCCCAGGGAGCTGAATACGCCCAGGTTCTGGGCGAGCGGCGCATCCATGTTTTCCAGCAGCCATGTCCAGCGCCGGCGCACGGCCTGGATGGTGGCTATGGCGTCCTGTGTGCGGCCGGCCAGGATTTCCGCGCGCGTGTGTTCGGCGTCGTCATGGTCTTCGATCTTGCCGATGGGCAGATCGCCATTGAGGAAGTCTTCCAGCTTGTCGAGCAGGCGCAGCTTGTTGCGTGTGGACAGTTCGATGTTGATGCGTTCGATGGCGTCGGTGTATTCGCCCATGCGATTCAGGGGGATGACGACGTCTTCATTGATCTTGAACGCATTGGTATGGCGTGCAATCGCGGCAGTGCGGGCACGATCGAGCCAGAATTTCTTGCGGGCTTCTGGACTGACCGCAACGAAGCCTTCGCCATGGCGGGTGTTGGCGATGCGTACGACTTCGCTGGCGGCGACGGCCACGGCGTCGGCATCATCGCCCACGATATCGCCAATGAGAACCATTTTGGGCAGACCGCCGCGCTTGCTTTTGGTGGCATAGCCCACGGCGCGCAGGTAGCGCTCGTCCAGGTGTTCCAGGCCGGCCAGAATGGCGCCGCGTGCGCGACCCGGCCCGTCGAGGTAGTCTTTGACCTCGACGATGGACGGCACGGCGTCACGCGCCTGGCCGAAGAATTCCATGCAGACGGTGCGCGTATGGGCGGGCATGCGGTGCAGCACCCATCGCGCCGAGGTAATCAGACCGTCACAGCCTTCTTTCTGAACCCCGGGCAGACCGGACAGGAATTTGTCGGTAACATCCTTGCCCAGCCCGGCCTTTCGGAAACGCGAGCCGTCAATGACCAGGGTTTCGTGGCGCAAGGGCACGGCACCCGGCAACGCCTTGCCGTCGGACCACTGCAACAGGAACCGTGCCTGGGCCGCGTCGTGGATCTTGCCCATGTTGTGATCCAGGCGGGTGACATCCAGCCAATTGCCGTCGGGATCGACCATACGCCAGCCGGCCAGGTTGTCCAGGGCGGTGCCCCACAGCACGGCTTTCTTGCCGCCGGCATTCATGGCGACGTTTCCGCCCGCGCACGAGGCGTCGGCGGATGTGGGGTCGACGGCGAATACATAACCCGCAGCTTCGGCAGCTTCGGCAATGCGGCGCGTGACGACGCCCGCGCCGGTGTGTATGGTGCGCACCGGGTCGGTGACGCCAGGCAGCTGCGAGACTTCGACCGCGCCCAGGGTGTCCAGCTTTTCGGTATTGATGACGGCCGAGCGCCAGGTGAGGGGAATGGCGCCGCCCGTGTAGCCGGTGCCGCCCCCACGCGGGATGATGGTCAGCTCGAGCTCGATACAGGCGCGCACCAGGGCGGCCATTTCGTTTTCCGTGTCGGGCGTGAGAACCAGGAAGGGGTATTCGACACGCCAGTCGGTGGCGTCGGTGACGTGCGAGACGCGCGACAGCCCGTCGAACTTGATGTTGTCTTTGGCGGTGATGCGCGACAGCGTGCGAACTGCCTTTTTGCGCAGATCGCGGGTACGGGAAAACTCTTCTTCGAATTCGGCGACGGCGGTGCGCGCCGCAGCCAGCAGGCGGGCCACTTTGCTGTCGCGTTCGGCCATGCTGTTGTCGCGCCGGTTGTCTACTTCGCCCAGCCGGTGGTTCAGCGCCTGGATGAGCAGGTTCTGCCGCTTGGGGTTGTCGAGCAGGTCGTCGAGCAGGTAGGGATTGCGCCGCACCACCCAGATATCGCCCAGTACTTCGAACAGCATGCGGGCGGAACGACCGGTGCGGCGTTCGTCGCGAAGTTCGGAAAGCATTTGCCACGCTTCGGCCCCCAACAGGCGCAAGACAATTTCACGGTCGGAATACGACGTGTAGTTGTAGGGAATTTCACGCAGACGCGTGGTCGCCGAAAGTGGGAGCGTGGCGGCGAGTAATTGGCTGGCTATGGGGGCGTTCATGTGTGGGGAAAAAGAGTGTGGCTCTTAAATACACAGTGTAAGGGATAAGGACAGGTTTAGACCAAACGGTTCAGACTTTTCCGGGGAAAAACCAAATGAGCGCCGCCGTCATGATGGCGTAGCGCATGAACTTTCCGAGTGCCATATAGGCCACGCTGGGCCAGAAGGGAATGCGCAACCACCCTGCCACTGCGCACAGCAGATCGCCAATAATCGGGACCCATGAGAAAAACAGTACGGGCGGACCCAGTCGGTGCAGCCAGTAGCTGATGTAGTCATGCCAGCGGCCGCCGGCCTTGTGATGATGCTTTTCCGGATGTTTCTCGCGCCAGCGTTCGTAGGCTTTCTCAGCACCCAGGCCCATGCCGTAGCTGATGGCCCCGCCCGTGGTGTTGCCCAGGGTGGCCACGAGGATGGCGGGCCAGAACATGTCGGGCGCAATCTTCACGAATCCGAAGACGGCCGGTTCGGAACCCAGGGGAAGCAGGGTTGCGGAGATGATGCTTACGATGAAAATGGCACTGAGCCCTACGCTTGGCAAGGCAAGCGTAAGGAGCAGCCAGTGTATTGACGAATGCAACATTGCTTCCATAGCGCGATAGTGTATCGCTGAAATGCCGGTTCGCGCCTGTACCGATGTGTCGCGGGTGCTATGGTATTCTGCTTGTTTACCTATGGACCACTTCTTTTTCCATGTCAACAGATTATCTTAAGCGCATCCTGAACTCCAAGGTTTACGACGTCGCTATCGAGTCACCCCTGGATTTTGCTCCCTTGATCTCGGCTCGAATTAATAACAAGATTCTGTTGAAGCGCGAAGATACGCAACCGGTGTTCAGTTTCAAGCTGCGCGGGGCGTATAACAAGATGGCCAATCTCAGCCCTGCAGACCTGAAACGTGGTGTGATTGCGGCCTCGGCGGGCAATCATGCCCAGGGCGTCGCCTTGTCGGCCAAGCGCCTGGGCTGTCGCGCCGTCATCGTCATGCCGGTCACCACGCCTAGTGTCAAGATTGATGCGGTGCGTGGTTTTGGTGGCGAAGTGGTGCTGTTCGGCGATAGTTTTTCCGACGCGCACGCACATGCCAGGGAACTTGAAAAAAAAGAGAAGCTGACCTTCGTGCATCCCTTTGACGACCCCGATGTGATTGCGGGCCAGGGTACGGTGGGCATGGAAATCCTGCGCCAGCATAGCGGGCACATTGATGCTGTCTTCGTGGCAATAGGCGGCGGTGGCCTGATTTCCGGTGTGGCGGCCTATATCAAGCAGTTGCGGCCAGAGACCATGGTCATCGGCGTGCAGACGTTCGATTCAGACGCCATGGTGCGCAGCATCAAGGCCGGTCGGCGCATCACACTCACCGATGTTGGCCTGTTTTCGGATGGCACGGCCGTCAAGCAGGTGGGTGCCGAAACCTTCAAGCTCACGCGGAAATACGTCGACGACTTTGTACTGGTCGATACGGACGCCATCTGCGCGGGCATCAAGGACGTGTTCCAGGACACGCGCAGCGTGCTGGAGCCGGCCGGAGCCCTTGCCCTGGCAGGCGCCAAGCGTTATGCCGCGGAGCACAAGTGGAAGGGCAAGACGCTGGTGGCCGTCACCTGTGGCGCCAACATGAATTTCGACCGGCTGCGTTTCGTGGCCGAACGCGCCGACGTGGGCGAGGCCCGCGAGGCCCTGTTTGCGCTGACGTTGCCGGAAAAGCGAGGCAGTTTCCTGCGCCTTTGCGAGGCCGTGGGCAATCGCAGCGTGACCGAATTCAACTATCGCATTTCCGATGCGGAGCAGGCGCATGTGTTCGTGGGCCTGCAGATCAGTTCGGCGGCGGAGCCAGATAAGCTGGCCAACAGCTTTCGCAAGAAGGGCTTTCCCACTTTGGATCTGACTGGCAACGAAATGGCCAAGACTCATTTGCGCTATATGGTCGGCGGGCGCTCGGCACTGGCCGAGCACGAGCTGCTGTTCCGTTTCGAATTCCCCGAGCGACCCGGCGCCTTGATCAAATTTCTGGGCGCCATGAGTCCGGACTGGAACATCAGCCTGTTCCATTATCGCAATCAAGGCGACGACTACGGCCGCATCCTGGTGGGCATACAGGTGCCGCCCGCGGACAAGAAGGAATTCAGGACTTTCCTGGACGGCCTGGGCTATCCTTACTGGAATGAATCCGAGAATCCCGCCTACCAGTTGTTCCTTTAGCGCTCGAAGAGCGCGCGCAGTGGGGCAAGCGTTTGGTGCAGACGCCCGAATGCGTCTTCCCGTTGGCCATCAAGCTGTTGAGCCTGGGGCAGTGCAATTTCTGTAAAGCGCAAGGTTTCTCCCGGCATGCATTGCGCTATGGTGGGTAGGTCTACTGTGGCTACATGCCCTATCTTCGCGTAGCCGCCGGTGGTCTGGCGGTCGGCCATCAGCACGATCGGGTTGCCGTCCGGGGGGACCTGTATGCTGCCAAAACTGGTGGCCTCCGACAGCAGCTGGGTGCTGCTTTTCAACGACAGCTGGGGGCCCTGCAGGCGGTAGCCCATGCGTTCGGATTGAGGGCCGATCCGGTAGTCGCTGGCAAAAAAGTCGACGATCGAGGCGTCGGTGAACAAGCCGGTGTGTGCGCCGCGCATGACGCGTATTGCGGCCCTTGGCACCAGGCCCAGAATTGCCGGCAGATACACCTTGATCTTCCAGAGTTCGTGCTCCAGGTCGTCGAGTACGCCCGCGTCCAGTGTGGACAGCATATTCAGCACGTCGCCTTTTCGCAGCGCCCGCCCATGGAAGCCACCGAAGCCGCCGCGCAGGTAAGTGCTGCGGCTGCCCAGTATCGAAGGCAGTGCAATGCCGCCATTCCAGGCGATATAGGAGCGCAACCCGGCGCTCCGGGCGCCAAATGCAAGGATGTCGCCGGCACGGACGATAAGGGGCCGGTTATTGGGTATCGGTTCGTTATCCAGCGTGGGACTCAGGTGAGCCCCGCTGATGGCAATGCAGCCCGGCGCGTCGAAGCGCAGGGTCGGGCCGACCAGTGTAATTTCCAGCGTGGCTTCGTTTTCAGTATTGCCTGCGAGCAAATTGGCAAGTCGATGAGCCCGGCTGTCCATGGCGCCGCTTGCCGGCACGCCCAGGTGCTGATGACCAAATCGGCCGAGGTCCTGGAAGCTGGACAACAAGCCGGGCTTTATAACGGTAATGCTCATGTGCGCTCGTGCCGCGCTGCAAGGAATTCCTCGGCGCTGATGGGAATGAACCTGACGGTATCGCCGGGCGCCAGCAAGGTGGGCGGATCTTCGAGCGGGTCGAACAGCACCAGCGGTGTTGCGCCGATGATATGCCAGCCGCCCGGGCTCATGTTGGGGTAGATCATGGTCTGCAAATTGGCGATGGCCACCGAACCGGCGGGTACGTCGGTGCGCGGGGTACTGCGCCGACCGATGGCGAGCCGCGGGTCGTGCATGCCGATATACGGTGCGCCCGGTGCGAATCCCAGCATGAACACGTAGGCCGGGATTTCACTGTGCAGGCGTATCACCTCGTCTTGCGTAAGCTGGCAGTGTTGTGCCACGTGGGCCAGATCGGGCCCATATACGTCGCCATAGCATACGGGAATGTCTATTTGCCGGGCAGGGGTGGGCGCCGGGGCATCCTGGGCGAATGTCTGTTCCAATACTTTATCGATTTCACCGGCCAGGTGCCTGAAGCTCGTGCTGGCCCCGAACAGGCGGGGTTGATAGTGCAACGCGACCGAATTGAACGTTGGGACGATGTCGCTGATTCCCTTGATGCGGGCGCCGCGCAGCGCGGCAGCGGCGGTGATGCACCGCCGGCCGATTTCGATGTCGACCTCGTCCCCGAAGACCAGCACCAGGCTGCGATCGCCTTGCGGTACGATTTCCCAGGCACGGGAACCTTCAGGGGAGAGGCAGGACATGCGTTGCGGCGTCCTTATTTGGCAAACAGGGATTCAATATTCTTGAATGCCTTGAACTCCAGCGCATTGCCCGAGGGATCCAGGAAGAACATGGTGGCTTGCTCGCCGACTTCGCCCTTGAAGCGCACATAGGGTTCGATGACGAACTTGGTGCCCGCAGCCTTGAGTTTGTCGGCCAGCGCTTCCCAGACGTTCATGTCGAGCACGGCGCCGAAGTGGCGTACGGGAACGTTATGGTCGTCCACATTGTTGGTGACAGTACTGCCACATTCATCGGGGGACAGATGCGTGACGATCTGGTGGCCGAAGAAATTGAAATCGACCCATTCATTGGATGAACGGCCTTCGGGACAGCCCAGCAATTCACCATAAAATGCGCGAGCCTCGGCCAGGTCGCGTACGGGGAATGCAAGGTGGAATGGGGGAATGGTGGTTTGCGACATCAGAGGCTCCGTATGAGGTCAGCGGCCATTTTAATGGTATTTCCACAAACATTGCTGCGAATGACAGGGCTGCCTACGCCTCCTCGATACTGACCCGGCCTGGAGGGAATGCCACAGAGAAAATACTGCCCGCTCCCAGGCGGCTGTGTATGGTGAGTTCGGCGTTGTGGCGCATGGCCACATGCTTGGTAATAGCCAGGCCCAGGCCTGTACCGCCGGTGGCGCGCGAACGGCCCCGGTCCACCCGGTAAAAGCGCTCGGTCAGGCGTGGAATATCGTGCGATGCAATCCCGATTCCAGTGTCCTGCACCGAGTAGCAAGCGTGGCCGCTTTCGGTGCGATACCAGCTTACCGTGATCGTGCCATCCTTGGGGGTATAGCGGATGGCATTGGTCAGAAGATTGGACACCGCCGACGCCAATTCGGTTTCCATGCCGGTGATGCACAGATCGGCGGCGATATTCTCGACAAAGACATGCTGGCCGTTGGACAGTATTTGCGCTTGCTGGAGCGCTTCGTGAATGACGGTACTCATGCGCACAGGTTCGCCGCTGGCCGTGGGCGCGGACTCCAGCGTGGACAGGGTCAGCAGGTCGGCCACGATTGCCTGCATGCGGTGGGCCTGTTCCAGCATCATGTTCTGATAGCGCTCTTTCTGTTCCGCGCTCAGCGAGTCGGCGGGCATGTCGCGCATGGTTTCAAGGAAACCGGACAATACGGTCAGCGGCGTGCGCAGTTCATGTGACACATTGGCTACGAAGTCCTTGCGCGTGGTTTCCAGCTTTTCGACCTGGGTGACATCGCGCGTGACGATCAGGAATTGGCCCACGCCGTATGGCGTCAATTGGACTAGCAAGGATTTTTCCTGGCCATCCTTCTGGAGATGCAGCAATACGGGTCCGGGCCAGGAGGGTTGGCGGGCATACCGGTTGAATTCCGGAGCGCGCAGTATGTTGAAGATGCTGTGGTTGCGATCCTTTTCCAGCTGCAGGCCGATATGGTCGCAGGCCGTCTGGTTGCACCAGGTCAATAGCATGGACTCGTTCAGCGTGATGGCGCCGTCGGGCAAGGCCTCGGCGGCCAGCATGATGCTATCCACCTGGCGGGTCAGCTCTTCGATTGCCTTCTTGTCCTGGCGCAGCTTGCGGTATATGGGCGCCAGCACTACATCCCAGGGCCCGACAGAGGGCGGCGGCGGCGCCTCGATATCCCTGACCCAGTTCGATATGCGTGACAGCTGCAGGCCGCTGACCACTATCATCAGAAGCAGACCGAAAGCGAATACTCCCCAGCCGGTGCCTACGCCTAGCCAGGAACCCGCCAACCACCCCAATACCGCCCATATACCTATGGTTATCAATGTCTTAGTCATTTATGCAAGGTTTCAAGGGGCTGTGGTGGGTGCTTAGGGTGGGCAGGCTACGCGAATTTGAGTGGCTGGGCAGTGAACCGATAGCCTGCGCCGCGCACGGTCTCGATATGGTTCTCGTGCTGGCTGGGTTCCAGTGCTTTGCGCAGGCGCCGTATATGTACATCCACCGTGCGTTCCTCGACGAAGACGTGATCGCCCCAGACCTGGTCCAGCAATTGGGCCCGCGAAAAGACGCGCTCGGTGTGCGTCATGAAAAAGTGTAGCAGGCGGAACTCGGTCGGACCGACGGTCAACGATATTTCTCCGCCCCTGACCCGGTGCGTTGCAGGGTCCAGGAACAAGGTGCCGATTTGAATCAGGTCGTCGGTAAGCTGGGGAGCGCGCCGGCGCAATACCGCCTTGATGCGCGCCATCAGTTCCTTGGGCGAAAACGGCTTGGTGATGTAATCGTCCGCACCGGCCTCAAGTCCCTCGATCTTGTCATGCTCGGCGCCCTTGGCGGTAAGCATGATGACCGGGACCTGGCGTGTGCGTTCATCGGACCGCAATTGCCGCGCCAGCGTAATGCCGGAGGCGCCGGGCAGCATCCAATCCAGGACGATGAGGTCGGGCAGCTCGGCGCGGATCAATGTTTGAGCCTGCTCGGCATCGAAGGCGCGCAGCACCTTGTGACCGGCGAACGATAGGTTCACCGCGATCAGTTCCTGGATGGCCGGCTCGTCCTCTACAACTAGTATGGTGGTGCTCATAGGGTCTGGTCAGTATTGAAGATGAATGATAGTTCAGGAAAAACGCATACCAGGCATAATATGGCGCCAATATTTCAGGTTTGTGAAAACCGTCACGTTCTTCCAAGGTTTTTCGCCTTGAGGGCAGACAGAAATGTTGTACGATAATCGAACCATGCAAAATACCCGTACTCCTGCACCCGACAACGGCCCATCTGCTTCGTCCGCCGAAGCCAGCACGCATTTCGGTTTCAAGACCGTAGGCGAAAAGGAAAAGGCGGGCAAGGTCGCCGAGGTTTTCCACTCGGTGGCCAGTCGTTACGACATCATGAACGACCTCATGTCGGTCGGTCTGCATCGGGTCTGGAAGGCATTCACCATAGGCCGCGCCGACGTACGCCCCGGCATGAAGGTACTCGATATCGCGGGCGGTACGGGCGACCTTGCCCGCGCATTTGCCAAGAGGGCTGGGCCATCGGGGGAAGTCTGGCTTACCGATATCAATGATTCCATGCTCAGGGTGGGGCGCGATCGCCTCACCGACAGTGGCATGCTTATTCCCACCGCGGTATGCGACGCCGAAAAATTGCCCTATCCATCAGGGTATTTCGACCGCGTAAGTGTTGCTTTCGGTTTACGCAACATGACGCACAAAGACCGCGCGCTTGCTGAAATGCGGCGCGTGCTGAAGCCGGGCGGCAAATTGCTGGTGCTGGAATTCTCTCGCGTGGCCAAGCCGCTGGCGCCTGCCTACGATTGGTATTCCTTCAATATCCTTCCGTGGTTGGGCAAGAAAGTGGCCGGCGACGAAGAAAGCTACCGTTATCTGGCCGAATCCATACGCATGCACCCCGATCAGGCAACACTGGCGGGCATGCTCGAAACCGCCGGTCTGTCGCGGGTGCGCTATTTCAATCTTAGCGCTGGCATGGTCGCTTTGCATGAAGGCGTCAACCTGGGCTGATACGCCCCGCAGCATGCACGATTGTTGCTCCGCAAGGGGTTTTCTTCTTGCGCGACGAAACTTTTTAGGTGTTGCCGCGTCTTAATTTATGCTAACGTTCAGGTTCCAGTAAGATTATTGCTGGCACTGAATTCATCACGACGAAATCTATATTTCGGTGGCGCTCGTCTGGCGCCACACTACAGGAGCACTACATGACCCATGGGTTTTCACGGTTTATCGCCATTGCGCTAATGGTCGTCTCGGCCGGCGCAATGCTTTCGGTGTCCTTCGACGCCGAAGCGCGCCGTGCGGGCGGAGGCAAGAGCTTCGGCCGCCAGTCGTCCAATGTGACGCAACAACGCCAGGCCGTTACGCCGCCTGCCACTAACAACATGACCCGCAATGCGGCGCCCGCCGCTGGCGCGGCGGCAGCGGGCACGGCCGCCAAAAGCGGCATGTCGCGCTTTCTGGGTCCCATCGCGGGCATAGCAGCCGGCCTCGGTATTGCCGCACTGTTGTCCAGCATGGGCTTGTCCGGCGCGTTTCTTGAAATGATGTCCAGCCTGTTGCTCATCGGCCTGCTTGTTTTTGCCGTGATCTTCATTGTTCGCAAGCTGCGCGGCGGCGCCGCCCGTCCGGCCACGCAGCAAGCCGCAGCCGGTGGCGCGCCTGGTCCCCTGCATCGCCAGCACTCGCAGTCGCAAGGAACTCAGTCGCAGAACACCTGGCGCGAGTCCAGCCAGCCTGCCTCCGCGTCGACTACCGCCGCAACGTCGGCCGCGACGGCAGCCGCTGTCGCTGCAGTTCCTGCACCGCCGGTGGACGACAAGTGGTTCATTCCCGGCGACTTCGATAGTTCCGCTTTCCTGGCCAATGCCAAGAAACAGTTCATCGAAATCCAGCAGGTGTGGGACAGTGGCGATCTCGATAAGCTGCGCGAATACATGACCGATGATCTCATTGCCGAAGTCAAGCCGGAAATCCTGGCACGCAGTGAAGGCAATGAAACCCAGGTGGTATTGCTTAACGCCGAACTCCTGGGCATTGAAGCGGTTTCGGGCGGCCACCTTGCTAGCGTGCGCTATTCAGGCATGCTGCGCGAAGCCAAGGAAGCCGAAGCCTTCCGCTTCGAAGAAGTCTGGAACTTGTACAAAGGCGACAACGAAGGTTGGCTGTTGGCCGGTATTCAGCAGATTCCGGTCGAGTACGCTAGCTAAGCGTGCGATAAAGACATAAGTCGTAAAAAAGGGGCACCGCAATGGTGCCCCTTTGTCATCGTGCGCCGGCACCGCGCTCCTCGTCTGTTCCCAGGGTTGTGTTCACGTAAAACCGTTAAACTTGAGTTCTTGCCTTACACGCTTACCTGATCCGGCTTTGCCGCAAACCATCGACATGCTTTCTTTGCCTTCTTTCCTTGCTCCAGCGGCAATCCACGCGCGCATGCTCAACACGCTGCTGCAGCGCGAAGACTGGGCGCGAGACCGGTTAAGCCGCCATGCTGGCAAAACGGCACGTTTCATCGTGGGCAGCATCAAGACGAGCCTGACGGTGCGGGCAGGCGGATTGGTGCAATCGTCCGACCCGGCCATCGTGCCCGATGTCACGCTTACGATACCGGCCGGCAAGATGGCGCAGTTGCCCGCGGTGCTGCGCGCCGGCGATCCATCGCTGCTGACCGAGCTGTTGCATATTGAAGGCGACGCGGGGTTGGCGCATCTGGTTTCAGACCTGGCGCGCGACCTGCGGTGGGACGTCGAAGATGATCTGTCCAGGGTACTTGGCGACGTCGCAGCACGGCGCCTGCTGCAAACCGGAAGGAATATCGCCGCCGGCGTGCAATCTTCGGCGGAACGCCTGGCCGGCAATATCAGCGAGTTTTTAGTCCATGAAAGCGGCATGATGGCAAGCCGGCCGGCTTTCGAGGACAACACCGCGCTGCTGCGGGCGATGTCCACAAGACTGGACCAGCTTGATGCCAGGGTGGCCAGGCTCGCCAGCCCTTTGCGCAAGGGCTGAGCATGTTTACCTTCTTTCGGCTCATACATATCATCATCATTGCTTTGCGCTACCGGCTCGACGACCTGGTACTTTCCGGCATCAAGCATCCCATTGCCTACGGTTTGTTGCGTATCGTCCGCCTGGGACGCAAACCCAAAATGGCCCGCGGCGTACGGCTGCGGGTGGCGCTTGAATCCTTGGGTCCCATCTTCGTCAAGTTCGGACAAGTGCTATCCACGCGTCGCGATCTGATCCCTCTGGATATCGCCATCGAGCTTGCGCTGCTGCAGGACCGCGTACCGCCATTCCCTTCGGACCAGTCTGCCGCGCTCATCGAAGCCGCCCTGGGCGCGTCGCCTCATACCCTGTTCAAGCACTTCGAAGCCGATCCTGTTGCGTCGGCCTCCATTGCCCAAGTGCACTTTGCCGTATTGCACGACGGCCGCGAGGTTGCCGTCAAAGTGTTGCGTCCAGGCATGCGGGAGGTGATCGAAAAAGACGTCACCCTGATGCGCGCACTGGCTGGGCTGGTGGAACGCCTGGCTGCCGATGCGCGCCGGCTGAAGCCGCGCCAGGTCGTTGCCGAATTTGATATCTACCTGCATGACGAACTCGACCTTATTCGCGAGGCGTCCAATTGCAGCCAGCTGCGGCGCAACTTTGGCCCCGATACGAACAGGGACGGCTTGCTCATGGTGCCCGAAGTCGTCTGGGAATACTGCGCCACGACAGTGTTCACCATGGAGCGCATGCGCGGCATTCCGGTCAGCCAGATCCAGCGACTGCAGGCGGCCAATATCGACATAAAGGCACTGGCCCGCACCGGCGTGGAAATTTTCTTCACCCAGGTTTTTGCCGACGGCTTCTTCCATGCCGATATGCATCCAGGTAATATCTACGTGTCGGATGCACCCGAAACGCTGGGCCGGTACATTGCGCTGGATTTCGGTATTGTCGGCTCGCTGTCCGAATTCGACAAAAACTATCTTGCGCAGAACTTCCTGGCTTTCTTCCAGCGCGATTACCGTCGGGTGGCGCAACTGCATATCGAGTCGGGCTGGGTTCCCGCAACGACACGGGAAGAAGACCTCGAAGGCGCGGTGCGTGCGGTTTGCGAGCCTTATTTCGATCGTCCGCTGTCCGAGATATCACTGGGACAGGTGCTGTTACGCTTGTTCCAGACCTCGCGCCGGTTCAATGTCGAGATCCAGCCTCAATTGGTGCTGCTGCAGAAAACATTGCTGAATGTCGAGGGCATGGGGCGCGAACTGGATCCCAACCTGGATCTATGGCAGACCGCCAAGCCTTACCTAGAGAATTGGATGCACGAGCGCATAGGTCTTCCCGGCCTGCGCAAGCGCCTCAACAAAGAAGCCAGCCAGTGGGCACAGATCCTGCCCCAGATACCGCGGCTGGTGTACACGAACCTTAACAGGCCGGACACCGGGCCTAGGTTAAACTTGGAGCTTGAGCGCCTTCGTCTGGCCCAGCAACAGACGAATCGGCTTTTGACGGTGCTGACGGCCGTCGTGGCGGTGGCCTTGGGTGTGGCCATTTGGGCGCTTACGCGTCATATTTAAGAGAGATTCCCATGCTTTATCCTGAATTGTTCAAATCAATGGAAGCGGTACGCTGGAACATGGGCACCGATATCCCTTGGGACGAGTTTGACGGCACCAAGCTGACAGACGACCAGGCGTATACCATCAAAATGAACGCCATCACCGAGTGGGCGGCGTTGCCGGCAACGGAAATGTTCCTGCGCGACAACCGCGACGACAGCGATTTTTGCGCGTTCATGTCCATATGGTTCTTCGAGGAACAAAAGCATTCGCTGGCCCTTATCGAATACTTGCGCCGTTTCCGGCCCGAACTCGTGCCGACCGAAGAAGAGCTGCATAAAGTGCGCTTCGAATTCGACCCGGCACCGGCCATGGAAACACTGATGCTGCATTTCTGCGGTGAAGTGCGCCTGAACCATTGGTATCGTCGCGCCTCCGACTGGCATACCGAGCCGGTCATCAAATCCATCTACAAGATCATTGCGCAAGACGAGGCGCGTCATGCGGGTGCTTACCTGCGCTACATGAAGCGCGCGCTCTTGAACCAAAGCAAGGAATTCGGCGCCAGCGCCCGCATGGCCTTCGCCAAGATCGGCGTCTTGATGGCGTCGGCGCATCGTACACCGCAGGCCTTGCACCCCACCAACCTGCACGTCAATAAAGACATGTACCCGCTCGATACGGTTCAGTCCAAGCTGCCGTCGCCCGGTTGGCTCGAGAATTGGCTCGATAACCAGATCCACTTCGACAAGGAATGGGAAGGCAAGGTCAGCTCGCGCATTCTGCACAATATGTCGTTGCTGATGGAAACCAGCTTCAACACGGTTCAAGACCTGAACCGGTACCGCAAGGCGCTGATCAAGGACGCCACGCCGGCATAATGGCAACGCGCTTCGAGTCCAAGATACTCACGCGTGACGCGTGCATAGCCGCCGTCCAGAGCGGACGCCTTGCGCGTCCGCTGGTCTTCACCAACGGGGTGTTCGATATCCTGCATCGCGGCCATGCCACTTACCTGGATCAGGCGGCGCAACTGGGCGCCACCCTTATCGTGGCGCTCAACACTGATGATTCGGTGCGCCGCCTGGGCAAGGGGGCGGACCGCCCGCTCAACACACTGGCTGATCGTGCTGCCCTGATTGCCGCACTGGCTTGCGTGTCGGTGGTGACTGACTTCAGCGAAGATACGCCGCAAAGCCTTATCGAACAGTTGCGACCCGACCTGATCGTGAAGGGAGGCGACTACGACATGGACACCCTTCCTGAAACCGCCAGCGTCAAGAGCTGGGGCGGCAGGGCCGTGGCTATTCCTTTCGAGTTCGAACGCTCAACCACGCGCTTGTTGAACAAGATACGCGGCTGAACATTGCCGGCTTGCGAACGCGGCACCCTTGAACGATGCCGCGTTCGCGTCGTGTGACGCGCAATCAGCGCTTGACCGTAAGCAGGTGGTTGACCGCGACGATGTCCTGGTCGCTCAGGATGCCGCTGCTGGCCTTGAGCCTGAGGCTGTTCATCAGCGTATCGTAGCGTGCACGGGACAGGCTGCGTTGGGTTTCATACAGCTGTTGCTGGGCGTTGAGCACGTCGATATTGATACGCACGCCGATCTCGTAGCCAGTTCGGTTGGCGTTCAGCGATGCAAGGCTGGATTTCTCGGCTGACTGGAGCGCTTCGATCTGGGCCAGGCCCGACGTGACGCCGGAAAAATACTGCTGCGTCGACTGGACGGCGTGGCGCCGGGCGTCTTCGAGCTGATAGCGTGCCTGCTGCAATCGCGACGACTGTTCGCGCACGACCGAGGAAATCTCGCCACCTGTAAAGATGGGAATGGACAGTTGCAAACCAACCGTGGTGTCCAGCGATCGCGGGCCGCCGTTGGGACTGTAAAGCCCGTTGTCCGATGCGCTGCCTGTCTGCGCTTGCAGGTGCAGTGTAGGATAGTGCTGGCTCTTGGCAATATCGATCTGCTTCTCGACAATCTTGGCGGCCAGGTCGGCCTGCGCCACCGCCAGGTTGGCGTGTGATGATTGCGCCGTCCAGTCGGTCAGGCGGTTGGGTGTGGGCCCGGGCAATACCGTATCCGGGGCCAATTCAGCCAACTTGCCCGGCCGTTCGTTGATGATGCGGGCGAGCAGATCTTCGCTGACTTGCAATACATTGCGGGCCTGGAACTCGCTGGCATTGAGCAGATCCAGGCGTGCCTGTGCCTCATAGGTATCGGCGATGGTCGTGCTGCCCAGCTCGAAACCTTGCCTGGCGGCGCGCAACTGGGACTGCACGGCGCTTTTCTGGGCTTCCAGGGCCCGCAGGGTGTCCTGGGCCGCCAGGACGTCGAAATACGCTTGTGCAACCCGCAGGACGAGGTCCTGGTAGGACGCTGCCTGTGCCACGTCGCCCGACTTGGCGATGTAGTCGGCCCGCTTGAGTTCGCCCCAGGCGCCGATGTTGACGACCGGCTGCACCAGGGTAAGCGCCCACAAGGCGCGGCGCTGGCTATTGCTGTTGCCCAGGCCGCGCAAGCGGCGACTGTTGTCGACCTCGGCGACGCCGTCTGCCGTGATATACGGGAGCAGCCGGGCGCGTGCCTGCGGGACGCGTTCCTGGTCGGCATTGCGGCTGGCGCTGTTGGCGGCATGAACGGGATCGCGTTGCAGGGCCTTTTGCCATACTTGCAGGAGATCCTGTGCCTGTGCCTGTGCCTGTGCCGGGACGGCACCGGCGATAAGCGCCAATGCCAGGGATAGCCTCGCGTACAGGGAGGCCATGGGCATTCTAGAATTTGAACTGGGACACTGTTGCGCCGCGCAGCGGCTTGATGACCGTGTCGAACAAGTACTTTGTGTCGAAGCTGGCGGCGCTGGTGCGCGTGATGCGACAGGCCGTCATGACCGGGCTCTGGCCCACGACCACGACCAGGCGCCCGCCTATGCGCAACTGATACTTCAGTGCGTCGGGCACGGCAGGGACGGAACCAGTCAGCAGGATGGCATCGTATTCGGTGGTGCCCCAGCCTGCGTGCGCGTCGCCAGTTTCAACCGTAACGTTGTCGATATGGTTGCGTTGCAGGTTTTGCAGCGCAAATGCAGCCAACCGGCTGTCGACTTCGACGCTGGTGATTTGCTGGGCCAATCTGGATAGCAGTGCCGCCTGATAGCCCGAACCCGTGCCGATTTCGAGTATGCAGTCGGTAGGTTTAAGTTGCAGTTCCTGTGCGAGCCGGGCTTCCACCTTGGGTGAAAGCATGGTCTCGCGCGTGTCCACCGAGTTGATGATGAGCGGCAATTCGACGTCGGAGAAGGCCAGGGCCTGCATGGGCGCGGGCACAAAACGTTCGCGGCGTACTTCGAAAAGGGCTTGCAGGACCTTGAAATCAAGCACTTCCCACGGTCGGATTTGTTGTTCGACCATATTGAACCGGGCTTGTTCGATTTCTGAAAGCGCAGTGACGTTCATAGCTTCTATAGAGAAAAACAAAAGGGTAATAAATTGTATGCCGGATGGCCTGCGCGTGCCATACACCGCGGGCGCCGATGGTATGTACTATAGCCCATTTGAACGAATGGCCCGGCTTCAGGGCGCCGGCCACCATGCGTGAAAGTGCTGCACCGGGCCATGTCCGCTGCCTACGCTGAGCTCGCCCGAGCGGGCGATAGCCGCCACCAGATACGCCTTGGCGCGCTTTGCCGCTTCCGGCACGTCGTTGACCTGGGGCAGCAATGCAGCCAGGGCGGCCGACAACGTACAGCCGGTGCCATGCGTGTTGGGTGTAATGATGCGGGTTCCGGGAAGTTCGATCATGCGGTCGCCATCGTGAAGGATGTCGATGGTGTCATTGCCTGGAAGATGGCCGCCTTTAAGAAACACCCAGCGCTCGCCGCGATCGTCCAGCAGGCGGCGCAATTTTTCAGCCACGCGACGCATCTCGCGCACGGAATCCGCGGAGCTGGATCCTAGCAACACGCCGGCCTCGGGCAGGTTGGGGGTAAGCATGGTGGCCTGCGGCAACAGGCTGTCGCGCAATTCATTGACCGCGGCGCGTTCCAGCAGATGGTCACCGCTTTTGGCCACCATGACCGGGTCCAGCACGAGGTGGGTGGGCCTCCAGTGCTCCATGCGCTCCGCAACGGCGCGCGTCACCAGCTTCTGTCCCAGCATGCCGATTTTCACTGCGTCGATCCGCACATCGGCGAACAAGGTATCGATTTGCGCGGTGACGAATTCATGCGGAACCGCCGAGATGGCAGTGACGCCCTGGGTATTTTGCGCAGTTAGCGCCGCGACCACGGCTGTGCCGTACGCGCCCAGCGCGCTCATGGCCTTGATGTCGGCCAGTATGCCAGCACCGCCGGACGGATCTACGCCGGCGATGGTAAGGGTATTCGGGATCATGGGGTCAGGCCTTGGACTGGATCAAGCCTTCGGTGGGCGAGCTGGGATCGGCGCTGTAGAACTTGCGCGGTACCCGGCCGGCCAGGAAGGCTTCGCGTCCCGCCTGCACCGCCTTGTTCATAGCACTGGCCATAAGGACCGGATTCTTGGCTCCGGCAATGGCGGTATTCATCAGGATGGCATCACAGCCCAGTTCCATGGCTACAGCCGCATCGGAGGCGGTACCGACGCCCGCGTCCACCAGCACGGGGACCTTGGACTGATCGATGACCAGGCGGAGATTCCAGGGGTTCAGGATGCCCATGCCGGAGCCGATCAGCGAGGCCAGCGGCATGATGGCGACGCAACCGATGTCTTCGAGCATGCGGCACTGGATAGGATCGTCCGTGCAGTACACCATGACCTTGAAGCCATCGGCAACCAGAGTACGCGCCGCTTCGAGCGTTGCGGGCATATTGGGGAAAAGATTGTCTTTATCGCCCAGGACTTCCAGCTTGACCAGGTCATGGCCGTCGAGCAGCTCGCGCGCCAGGCGCAGCGTACGCACAGCGTCCTGGGAGGTGTAGCAGCCGGCCGTATTGGGCAGGATAGTGAATTGCGATAAAGGAAGGAAATCCAGCAAGTTGGGTTCGCCCGCATTTTGGCCGATGTTGGTGCGGCGTATGGCAACGGTCACGATCTGCGCACCGCTGGCGTCAATGGCCTGGCGGGTTTCCTCGAAATCTTTATACTTTCCGGTGCCCACGAGTAGGCGTGAAGTAAACGTGCGACCTGCAATGGTAAGGGTGTCTGTTTGGTTCATGGTTCTATGCGCGGGTGGGTAGACCGCAACGACGACGATATTCGCGTTGGGCTGTGCGAGTCCTATGTAAAAGCATAATCCATTTACGATGCTGGCGTGCTGTTGGGCTAATTCGAATGCTCAACTTCGGCGCCGCCGCATGTGGCTCGGCGCCCTCGCAAGAGGATCCAATCCACAATACAGGAGACGCGCCGCCACCGCCTGACGAGCGACCATTATGTCTAGCGTGATTTATCGATGTATCGACAGAGTTCTTCAACCGCGTCGATCAGGCGGGGGCCTGGGCGGAATAGCTTGTCGGGATCTATCCCGTAAACATGGCCCTTCAGGGCGGCCGGCAGGCGCAGCGCGGCCCAGCGCGCGGTGGCGGCCTGTAGCGCTTCGTGATCGATCGCCGACGTAATGATGACCGCGGGTTGCGCCACCAGGACGCTTTCGGCGCTGACCTGCGGTGCAGCGATGAAAGCGTCGGCGTAGACGTTGTGTGCCCCGCAAATGCGCAGGGCGTCATTGAGCAAGGGATCGTTGCCGAGTGTGTAGACCGGATTGGCTCCGATCTCCATGAAGACGGCAACGCGTTCACGCCCGGCGTACCGGGTTTCCAGCCCCTGCAGGCGTATGCTCAGTTCCTGGGCAGCCGTCTCGGCAATGCCTTGCGTCTCGAATAGGGCGCCGAAACGCCTGACTTCCCCAGGAATGTCGGCGAGGCTGCGGGGCGCGGAATAGAGCAGCGGTATGTGCAGCCGGGCCATGGCTGGTGCCAGCGTAACCGCGGCGGCGGATGCCTGCCACGCCACCACCAGGTCGGGACGGAACGACAAGGCCTTCTCTATGCTGATGTTCACACCGTCGCCGATCCGTGGAATGGCAAGAGCAGTGACGGGGTAGTCGCTGCTGGTCACGGTGGCGACGATGCGGTCACCCGCGCCGGCCGCAAAGATGAGCTCCGTGATGTGCGGAGTCAGCGTGATGGCGCGCACAGGCGCCGCATGCGCCGTCGCGTTCGCCGTCGCGTTCGCCGTCGCTGTGTCTCCGGCCGCCGCTGCTGGAGCATTGAATGCAAGCGCAGTGAGGGCCGCCAACGCTGCCAAGCTGCAGGCATGCATTAGCGGAACAATAGCCCGGCTTCGCGCCGCGACCTTAATCTGCTCCCCCGCCTGAGCCGTCAATTGACTACATCCTGAAAGAAACATTCACGAACACATTGGAGCCGGGCATGTTGTAGCCGTAAGCATTGGTGTAGTCCTTGCCCAGAATATTATTCCAGCGCACCTGGACGCCGACGGCCTTGCTGAAATCGTATCCCGCGGTCAGGCCGAGCAGGCCGTACCCGCCCAGGCTGATCTGGTTGCCGGCATCGTCGTAGCGCTTTCCGGTGAACTGGTACTCGGCCCCCACTGTTACGGCGTCGAAGCGATGGTCCACGCTGGCGCGGTAAACCTGTCGGGCTCGCCAGCGCAATTGCTTGCCGCTGGCATCGTCGCGCGGATTCATGAAATCGGCACTGGCGCGCAAGGAGGTGTCGCCAAAATCATGTTCGCCGGTAAGGGTCACGCCCCGTATGGTCGCCGTATCGATGTTGTACGCTGCCCAGTTCCGGTTGGGGTCTAGCGTGATCAGGTCGCGTATCTTGTTCTGGTAGGCGACAAGGCCCAGCCGGGTAGTGTCCGTTACATAACGAAGATTGAATTCCAGATTCCGGGACTTCTCGGGCTGCAGGTCCGGATTGGGCGCGTAGGGGCTGTAAAGATCTGAAAATGTCGGCGCACGAAAGCCGGTATTGCCGGCCACACCTATGCTCCATCGCTCATTCAAATCGTAGTCATAGGCCAGTCCGCCTGTGGCCTGATTGCCGTAACCTGAAATATTGTCATTGCGTACGCTGGCCTGAAGATGATGGGCTGAGAAGTCGCCGCGGTAGACCAGGCCCGCCGAGTTCGTGTCGCGGCGATTGACCGAATAGCTGGATGACGAATGTGCCGGGCGCTCTTCGAGGCGCTCAAGAACGGTTGAAATCCGCTGGCTATCGGTCAGCTGGATATTGTTCTGCCAGGTATACGAACGCTGCAGGCTGCTGTAGTGTGAATCGTAGGCGCGGTTCTCCACGTACTCTTTGCTCAGGCCAAAGCGTAGAATGCTTTGCCAGTAGTCGGTGATATCGTCCGTGCTGGTCAGGGTATAGGCCTGCTGACGCGTAATGCCGTATGCCGGGCTTGTATACTCGCCCGCATCGTAGTCGCCATTCATATAGCCGTTATAGGCCGTGAGCCCGACATGGTGGCCTCGCTTCCAGGTGTAGCCCAAAGAGCCCGACAAGGAGTGCTGCCGGTAGCCGTCCCGATCCGGGTGATAACTGTAGATATTGTCCGGGTTGGTGGCGTTGAAGCCACTGCTGTCCGCCATGCTGCTGGACAGGGCATAGTCCCAGCCGTCCTGCGCGCCCGAAATGCCGGCGCTGGACTTGAAGGTATCGTAAGAGCCGTAGCCGACACTGCCCCAGGCGGCGAGCGGCCGATCGCCATCCGGTTTCTTCGTGATGATGTTCACCACGCCGCCGATGGCGTCGGATCCATACAGGCTGCTGGCCGCACCGCGCACGATTTCAATGCGCTCTATGGTATTCGGGTCGATGGCGGCCCAGTTGGCACCGCCCTGCGTGGAACTGTTGATCCGTATGCCGTCGACCAGCACCAGGCTCTGGTTAGGATTCGTTCCGCGCAGGAATACGCCAGTCGTGGTCTGAGGGCCGCCATTGCTGTAGAACTGGACGCCGGGCTGACGCGAGAGAATCTCGGCCACGCTGTCCTGTCCGGATTTTTGCAGCTGGTCCTTGCTGATTACGCTGACATCGCCCAGCACTTCTTTTTGCAGTTGCGCGCTGCGTGAGGCGGTGACGACGATTTGATCGAGTTTGGAAACGGGGCTGGCCGATTGAGCTGTGGCGGTGGCAGAGAGCAAGCAGCTGATTACGGCAAGCGCTTGCCGGTTTAAGATGAAAGGCATGAGAAACCCTGGAAAACGCGCGTCCCCGCACGTTGTAAGCGATAAGACATTTCTGCTTCCGCATAGCAGCCGAAGGTTGCGGCTGGCATAGAACGGAACCGGAAATGGACTAAGGGGTGATGAAGGCCGGTGTCGGGCTGGCATGCGAGGCATGCTTACCGTTGCGGGGGCAGCACAGTCTGGGCGCGTGGTTCTTGCTGAGGGCAAGCGCGCATCTGTTTCCCGTTTAACTTTCGCAGAGTGTGGGCGGTATAAGGCTACGGCCGCGTTTTTCTACTCCGAAAGCACCTTTGTCGTCGCGAAATATATCACAAGCCTCCTATAATGCCGTCCCGTAACCCTACTTGGGATGTGACCTTCATGGAAGTTCCGTTTTTGCCTTCAACCCGGGACGCCGCGCTGTCGCTGGCCTTGATCGCCGCCATAGACAACAAGACGAAGCCGCGAGGCAGCCTGGGTATGCTGGAATCGCTGGCCCTTCAAGCGGGGCTGGTTCAAGGAACGACGAGCCCTCGGCTTCATGGGGCGTCGATGCTGGTATTCGCCGGCGACCATGGTGTGGTCGAAGAGGGCGTATCGGCCTATCCGCAAAGCGTGACTTGGCAGATGGTAGAGAACTTCCTGGCGGGCGGCGCGGCCATCAATGTGTTCGCGCGCCAGAGCGGCATGGCCCTGCACATCATCGATGCTGGGGTCAATCACGACTTTGGCAAGCGGGATGGCCTCATTTCGCGCAAGGTGGGACCCGGGACCCGCAATTTTGCGCAGCAGCCGGCGATGACGGCTGGCGAATGCGAGACGGCGCTGCGCCACGGCATGGCACTGGTCGCAGATCTTGGTGCGAATGCGAATGTATTGGGTTTTGGCGAGATGGGCATCGGCAATACGACGGCGGCGGCAGCCATCATCCACAAACTTGCCGACACGCCTATTGCCGATTGCATTGGAGCGGGCACGGGCCTGTCGGCGGATGCGATACTGCACAAGGGACGCGTGATAGAAATGGCCGTGGCGCATCACTCGCATGCGACCGCGCCGCTGGACGTGCTTGCCACGTTCGGAGGATTCGAGATTGCAATGATGGTCGGCGCCATGTTGAAGGCGGCCGAGCGGCGAATGATGTTGTTGATCGACGGTTTCATCGTGACATCCGCCTTGCTCGTGGCGGCGCGGCTGCAGCCTTCCATCCTCGATTACTGCGTGTTCTGCCACTGCTCCAACGAGCATGGACATCGCCACGTCCTGAAGAAGCTGCACGCCACGCCCATCCTGCAACTGGATCTGCGCCTGGGCGAAGGCACCGGCTGCGCACTGGCTTTGCCTATCCTGCAAGCTGCTGTGAACTTTCTCTCCCAGATGGCCACCTTTGACTCGGCCCAGGTCTGCACAAAGTCGGAGTCATCAGTCCAGGCAAATGCCATCCTGCCCGCCAGTCGCGGGCAACAGGATTCGCACCATGGCTGACCCAGCAGGCCCAGGGTCTGCTACGCTGGCTCAAGCCGCCGTACACCAGTCGCGCCTCTTCTTCATCGCGCTGCAGTTTTTCACTCGCATACCCACACCCGGCTGGGTGGGGTATCAGCCTGCCTGGCTGCAGCACGCATCGCGCTATTACCCTCTGGTCGGCCTCGTCGTGGCGATGGTCACTGGTTTGGTTTACTTCTTATCGGCCTCGATTCTGCCGCCCGCCATTGCGGTGCTGATGTCGACCATAGCCGGCATTTACCTTACCGGCGCCTTTCACGAAGATGGATTTGCGGACGTCTGCGACGGCTTTGGCGGTGGCTATACCCGGGAACGCGTCCTGGAAATCATGAAAGACTCACGCGTGGGCGCCTACGGTGCAATAGGCATAGGACTGCTCCTGCTTCTGAAATGCACCACGCTCGCACACCTGCCGCCCCAGGCCGTCGTTGCGGCCCTGTTCGTTGCCCACCCCTCGTCGCGCCTGCTTTCCGCGCTGCTGATCTGGCGCATGGAGTATGCCAGGGACGAAGGCAAGGCCAAGCCCCTGGCCGAGACCATGTCGACCCCGGAAATCAGCATAGCCGCCCTGACCACGCTGCTGCCACTGGCCGCAATAGTCCTGGGCGGCTGGATTCCCTGGGCCGCCATCCTGGACGGCATTGCCGCCGGCGTCCTGGCCACGGCATGGCTGGCCCGCTACTTCCAGCGCCGCATCGGCGGCTTCACCGGCGACTGCCTGGGCGCCGTCCAGCAGCTATCCGAAGTTGCCATCTACCTCGGCATCCTTGCCTATCTTTACAGTAACAACCTATACAGCACTCCACACTGACACATTGCTAGCCATGCGTCTCTACCTGATCCGCCATCCTGCGCCGCTTCTGCCGCCTTCTGTCTGCTATGGGGCGACCGACATCGCCGTGGCCCCTCAGGAGCTTGCGCGCGTCCTCGCCCTCCAAACAGACCCTTCTTCCCGGGCCCCTGCCCAGAATCTTGCGGGATCGCGTCAAGCCGCGCAGAAGCCGTTCCTGATCAGCCCCCAAGCACACTTGCCGCGAGGCCTTCCTCTTTACTCCAGTCCCCTGCAGCGGTGCCGGTGCCTGGCCGAACCCCTCGCCATCGCGCTCGACGCCACGACACTCACCTTCGACGAAAGACTGGTCGAAATGAACTTCGGAACGTGGGAACAAAAAAGCTGGGACCTGATCCCCCGCATCGAAATCGACGCCTGGACCGCCGATCTCGTCACATACCGCCCCGGCGCCGGCGAAACCGTCCTGGAAATGGCCCATCGCGTCCAGGCCTTTCACACCCAGATGCGCGCTGCGCAGCAAGACGCCATCATCATTTGCCACGCCGGCACCATCCGCCTGCTCCTGGCCTGCCAGCTCCACATCCAACCTCAAGCCATCGCCCATCACGCTGCTTCCACCACCATGAAACTGGCCTACGGCGAGCTGGTCGTCGTGGACGTTGTTTGAGACGCAGCACTGATATCGCCGCTACCTTCTAACGTAACGCCGGGGTGCCGGCATACGGCACTCCGGCGCCAAAAAACCCGGAACGATACAATAGACCTAAACCATCCCCAACCCAGTACTAAACAAACCGCTCCTTGCATAACGCATCCAAAGCACTATGCAAAGCCCGCAGGGCATGCCGACTTGTATGCCTGTCCTGCCCACTGCCAGGTGATCCAGTGCCCTATCCGTCCTTGCCTTACCCCATCTCCTCCTACACCCATGGCGCCGAATTCCCGCGCCAGCTCGCCCAGCGTATCTTGATCCTCGACGGTGCCATGGGCACCATGATCCAGCAATACAAGCTCAGCGAGACCGACTTCCGGGGCCAACGCTTCGCGGATCACGGTAAGGACGTCAAAGGCAACAACGAACTGCTCTCCATCGTGCGCCCCGACATCATTGGCGACATCCATCGCCAATACCTCGAAGCCGGCGCTGACGTCATCGAAACCAATACCTTTGGCGCCACCTCCATTGCCCAGGGCGACTACGGCTTGCCCGAAATCGCCTACGAGCTGAACGTCGTTTCAGCCAGGCTGGCACGCGAAGCGTGTGATGCCTTCAGCACCCCCGATCGCCCGCGTTTCGTCGCGGGAGCCCTGGGCCCGCAGCCCAAAACCGCGTCCATCTCTCCGGACGTCAACGACCCGGCGGCCCGCAACGTCACCTTCGAACAATTGCGCGCGGCTTACAGCGAACAGCTCAATGGCTTGCTCGATGGCGGCATAGACATCGTCCTGATCGAAACCATCTTCGATACCTTGAACGCCAAGGCGGCCATCTTTGCTGTCGAAAGCGTGTTCGAAGAACGCGGCGTGCGCTTGCCTGTCATGATTTCCGGTACGGTCACCGATGCGTCCGGACGCATCCTGTCGGGCCAGACGGTCGAAGCGTTCTGGAATTCCGTGCGGCATGCCCGACCTGTCACGATAGGACTGAACTGCGCACTGGGCGCCGCGTTGATGCGTCCCTATGTGGCCGAACTGTCCAAGCTGTGCGACACCTATCTGTGCGTGTATCCCAATGCGGGCCTGCCCAACCCCATGGCCGACACCGGCTTCGACGAAGCGCCCGCCGATACGTCGGCGCTGCTGGAAGAATTCGCCCTGTCCGGTCTGGTCAATATGGCCGGCGGATGTTGCGGGACCACGCCCGAGCATATCAAGGCCATTGCGGAAAAAGTGGCCGGCCTGCCCGTGCGGCAACCGCCCGTGGTGCCCGTCAAGACACGATTGTCGGGACTGGAGGCCTTGAATATCGATCGCGATTCGCTGTTCGTCAACGTCGGCGAACGCACCAACGTGACGGGCAGCAAGATGTTCCTGCGCCTGATACGCGAAGAGAAATACGATGAAGCCTTGACCGTTGCCCGCCAGCAGGTCGAGAACGGCGCGCAGATCATAGACATCAATATGGACGAGGCCATGCTGGACTCGGCCGCCTGCATGCATCGCTTCCTGAACATGGTGGCGTCCGAGCCCGATATTGCACGGGTCCCCATCATGATCGACAGCTCGAAATGGGACGTCATCGAAACCGGGTTGCGCTGCGTGCAAGGCAAGGCGGTGGTCAATTCCATATCCATGAAAGAAGGCGAGGGTCCTTTCCTCGAGCATGCACGCCTGTGCCGCAAGTACGGCGCCGCGGCTGTCGTCATGGCGTTCGATGAAGAAGGTCAGGCCGACAACCTTGAAAAGCGCAAGGCCATATGCCGGCGCGCCTACGACTTGCTCGTCAATGAGGTCGGCTTTCCACCCGAAGATATCATTTTCGATCCTAACGTATTTGCCATTGCCACTGGTATCGACGAACACAACCATTATGCGGTCGACTTTATCGAGGCGACGCGCTGGATCACGGACAATCTGCCGCATGCACGCGTGTCCGGCGGCATCTCCAATGTCAGCTTTTCCTTCCGCGGCAACGAAGCCATGCGCGAGGCCATCCATGCGGTCTTCCTGTACTACGCGATCCAGGAAGGGCTCACCATGGGCATCGTCAATGCGGGTCAGCTGGGGGTGTACAGCGACCTGGACAACACGCTGCGCGACATGGTCGAAGACGTGGTGCTGGATCGCCCCGTGCCCCTGGGCAAGACTGAACCCGCCGATGAGCGCAGCCCGACTGAGCGGCTGGTCGAGCTGGCGGAAACGGTAAAGGGATCCGGCGCGAAGAAGGAAGAAGACCTGACATGGCGCGAACAATCGGTCGAGGCCCGGCTGTCGCATGCGCTCGTTCATGGCATTACGACATTCATCGTCGAAGACACCGAGGAGGTGCGCCAGAAAATCGCCGATGCGGGCGGACGTCCGATCCAGGTGATCGAAGGACCGTTGATGGACGGCATGAACATCGTTGGCGATTTGTTCGGCGCGGGAAAAATGTTTCTTCCCCAGGTCGTGAAATCGGCACGTGTCATGAAACTGTCGGTCGCTCATTTGGTGCCCTTCATCGAGGAAGAGAAACGGCAGATCGAAGCGGCAGGCGGCGACGTGCGCGCCAAGGGCAAGATCGTGATTGCCACCGTCAAGGGCGACGTACACGATATCGGCAAGAATATCGTGACCGTGGTTTTGCAGTGCAATAACTTCGAAGTAGTGAATATGGGCGTCATGGTGCCTTGCACCCAGATACTGGCCAAGGCCAAGGAAGAGAAGGCCGACATGGTCGGGCTCTCCGGCCTGATTACGCCCAGCCTGGAAGAGATGGCCTATGTGGCGTCGGAAATGCAGCGCGACGATTACTTTCGCAGCCGAAAAATGCCTCTGCTCGTGGGTGGGGCTACGACCAGCCGTGTGCACACGGCGGTGAAGATAGCACCCAACTACGAGGGGCCGGTCATCTATGTGCCGGATGCAAGTCGTTCGGTGGGCGTGGCCACGCACTTGATGTCCGACGGCGCCGACACCTGGTTGGCGAATCTTGCGGAAGAATACGAAACGGTGCGCACGCGCCATGCCAATCGCAAGGCAACCCCCCTGGTGAGCCTGGCCGAGGCACGGGCCGGACGCCCGGCCATAGATTGGTCCAGCTACACACCACCGCGGCCAAAATTCATCGGCCGCCGCACATTCAAGAACTACGATCTCTCCGAGATTCTTAAATTCCTGGACTGGACGCCGTTTTTCCAGACCTGGAGCCTCTTCGGCCAGTATCCCGCCATTCTGCAGGACAAGGTCGTGGGCGAGCAGGCACGCAAGCTCTTCGAGGAAGGGCAGGCCATGATGAAGAAGGTGGTGGACGGGCGCTGGCTGACGGCCAATGGCGTCATCGCCTTCTATCCGGCCAATACGGTCAATGATGAAGACATCGAGATCTATCGCGACGAGACACGCTCGGAAGTCCTGTTCACATGGCGCAATGTGCGCCAGCAGCAGGAAAAGCGCGAAGGCGTCGATTACAAATGCCTGGCTGACTACATTGCACCCAAATCCAGCGGCGTGGCCGATTACATCGGGATGTTCGCGGTGACCGGCGGCCTGGGTATTGAAAAGCACGACAAGCGCTTCCTGGACGATAACGACGATTATTCCAGCATCATGCTCAAGGCGATCGCCGACCGCCTTGCCGAAGGATTTGCCGAAACCCTGCATGCCCGGGTACGTCGCGACCTGTGGGGATATGTACCCCACGAAGATCTGCCCGATGCGGAGATCATTGCCGAGAAATACCAGGGTATACGCCCGGCGCCCGGCTACCCGGCATGCCCCGAGCATGTGGTCAAGAAAGAAATGTTCCGGGTGATGGAATGCGAGGATATCGACATGCAATTGACCGACAGTTATGCCATGTATCCGGCTTCCAGCGTATCGGGCTTTTATTTCAGCCATCCCATGTCGCAGTATTTCAATGTTGGCAACATAGGCGATGACCAGGTCAACGACTATGTGCAACGCAGCGGACGCGATGAAGACGATGTGCGCCGCAGCCTGGCAAGCCTGTTGAGATAGGCCTGGCGTAACGGAGGTAGTCCATGCAGGCCAAGGGCGCGCCGCCGTCGGCGGACCAGGTCAACTCGGCGCGGCGCAAAGCGCTGGGTGACTTTCTGCGCAGCGCTCGCGCTCGCGTACAGCCCGAAACCATGGGGCTGCCCGCCGGCGTGCGGCGCCGTACGCCCGGGCTGCGCCGTGAAGAAGTGGCACAGCTCTGCAGCATCAGCGTCACCTGGTACACATGGATAGAGCAAGGCCGAGATGTCTCCGTGTCGCCCAGCGTGTGGGCCCGGCTGGCCTCGGTATTGGCACTGTCGCGCGCCGAGCGCCATTATCTGTTCGAACTTGCGGAGTGCACCGACCCCGAGCATGGTCGCGAGCATGCGCATCCCCTGCCCGAGGGGCTCGCCGATTGCGTGCACAGCATCATTGCACCTGCCTACATCCTCGATCGGTGCTGGAATGTGCTGGCTCGCAATGAAGCCTTATTGCATCTTTTCGATGGCTGGCCCGATCGCGACTCAAGGCCCAATCTGTTGCGGTATATCTTCCTGGACCCTGCGGCCCGCCAGCTGGTGGTTGACTGGGACCAGCGGGCCAGCCGAGTCGTGGCTGAGTTCAGGGCCGATGCGGCCGCACACGCCGACGAGCCCGACGTGCGCGCTTTGCTGGATGAATTGCTGCAGTCCAGTCCCGTGTTCGCACACTGGTGGACGCGGCATGCGGTCGTGGACCGCGAAGGCGGCCTTCGCGAGTTCCAGCATCCCGTATCGGGCGCTTTGAGCTACCAGCAGATCACTTTCCGCCTGGCAACGCGGCCGGACTGCAAGCTTGTGATGCTGCTGGATAATGGGACGATTGGGTCGTCTTCCGATTCAAGTCGAGACCGAACCTCCAGAATTTAGGGGGTGATTGTTGTTGTTTTTGTCATCGGTAAATGCTTGCAATAACGCAAACCCGCGAAAAACAGGAAACTGCCCCGGTTGTGCTCAATTGTTTTAAACTAGAGGAACAGTCAACAAGGAGCTTTTCCATGAGCGTTGCCCTCTCTCCCATTGTCTCGGAATTCGAGACCGAAGAACAAGCGGCCAGCTATGACCGCTGGCTTCGTGCGAAAGTGCAAGCTAGCTTGGCAGACACCAGCCCGCGCATCCCCCACGATGAAGTGATGGCTCACATGGACGCCATTATCGAAGAAGCGGAAAAACGCCACCAAGCCAAGAATAAAACACGCGCACTATAAAGGTCGTGACGGCTAAATAAGCCTGTGTCTAACGCGCGACCTAATAACCATGCTGACTATTACCTGGCTTTCCACTGCTAAACGTGATTTAGCGGAAATTATCACCTACATTGCCGAACGCAGCCCCCAAGCGGCTCGTAATATCAGACGGCACATTGAAAGCGCCCTGCTGCCGGTTGCAGAACACCCCTACTTGTATAAGCCTGGTCATATATCCGGCACACGCGAAATCGTCGCACACCCAAACTACATCATTGTGTACAAAGTGACGTACTCGACCATCGAAGTTATGAACGTCGTGCACGCCCGCCAGGAATACCCTTAAGCTGCGACTGATGCCGCCCCGCAATTGGGTGGCGGTTTGACCGCAATGACTGCTGCCGCCTGCAGCACCAGGCGTAGAGCATTTCCACTCAAACTCGGCCAACTGATTTGGTCTTGTGCAAGTTATTGCCTGCCGTGGCCGGCAGGCGCGAGAACGAAATGGCGGACGCGGCGGTGATCAGCCCGATAACGATGAAACCCCACACAATATCGGCCAGCGCCAATTCCGATGCGCCGCGCCATTGCATGCTGAGATTCATGGTGACGGCGGCGCAGGCCACGCCCAGGCTGATGCCCAATTGCTGCGCCATGGCGGCAAAGCTGCTCGCGCGGGCCATTTCCGCCGAGCCAAGGTCGGCATAAGTCAGCGTATTGACCGCCGTGAATTGCAGCGAGCGGAAAAACCCGCCGATGACCAGAATGGCAATCATGATCCACAACGGTGTATCGGCGCGGAACAGGCCGCATAGCATGATGAAGGCAGCGGTCAGGACGGCGTTGGTGACAAGCACGCGCTTGAATCCATAGCGCCTGATGATCGGCGTGGCGACGAACTTCATGACCATGGCCCCGGCCGCGCTGGTGAAGGTGATCATGCCGGCCGAAAACGGTGTCAAGCCAAACCCTACTTGCAACAGAATGGCAAGCAGGAAGGGGCTGGCGCCGACGGCAAAGCGGCACAGATTCCCGCCCAGTGTGGCGATGGCAAAAGTGGGAACCCGTAACAGGGACAGGTCGATGATGGGGTGCTCGATGCGCCGGGCGTGCCAGATATAGAGCGCGCCGCACGTCAGGCCCACCGCCACCATGATCAAAAGCTGCGGCAGCGACAAGGACTGATGGCCGACGGCCTCGAAGCTGGACACCAGCGTGGCCAGGCTGACACCGCTAAGGATGAAGCCGACCCAATCGAGCCTGGGCGCGTTCACCGGGTAGTCATCGCGTATGTAGTAGATCACCAACCCGATGCCCAGCACACCCACCGGGATATTGATCAGGAATATCCAGTGCCATGACGCATAGGTGACCAGGAACCCGCCCAGGGGCGGCCCTATCAGGGGACCCAGCAAGGCCGGAAGCGACAGGAAGGCCATGGCCTTGAGCAATTCGGTCTTGGGTATCTTGCGCAGCAAAATGACGCGTCCGACGGGGACCATCATGGCGCCTGCCAAGCCCTGCACCACGCGTGCCACAACAAGCTGGGCAATGCTTTGGGAGGCGGCGCAGGCTATGGAACTGAGAGTGAAGAGCAGGATGGCCGCGATAAAAACCCGTCTGGCCCCGTAGCGATCAGCGGCCCAGCCGCTGATCGGGACAAATACCGCTACGGCGAGCAGATAGCTGGTGATGGCGACGTTCATGTGCACGACGGAGGTGTCCAGCGAAAGCGCCATGGCCGGCAGCGCGGTGGCCACGACGGTGGCGTCCAGCATCTGCATGAACAGTGCGCAGCCCACGATAAACGGTATCATGCGGATTGCGCTGCGTTCGCGCGGGGAGATCGGTTCTACGGAAAGTTCGGGTGTCGGGTAGGCGGTCTCAGTGGGCATTAGGCACTCAGTTCAGCTCGAGTGAAGTAAACTTGGGTTTCGTCGGTTAACCATATTTGGTCTTTACGCATTATGGCAAAGAATTTCGAGTCAGAAATTACTCAGTTTCTGAAAAAGTACAAGGCAGAGCATCCTGATACCGAGGCGCGTCAGCGCGAAGGACGTGGACGTCTTTGGGACAAGCAAATTGATCCGGAACTCCAGGATGGGTATCGCGCCGGGCGTGTACCGCAAAAGCCATACGTGTACCAGACGAACTAAGCGGGCTCATGCCGTTGTCCGGGGCAGGAGGCGTGGGAATGGATGCGTTGGTCACGCCGGCCATTGATAGCACCCCCGACGTGGTCGATAGTGTGGCCTTGGCTCGCCTGTATGGCGAACCACTGTTCGCCATGCCCCACGATTTGTATATTCCCCCGGATGCCCTTGAAGTATTCCTGGAAACATTCCAGGGCCCACTGGATTTGCTGCTTTACCTGATACGCAAGCAGAATTTCAATGTGCTTGACATCCCCATGGCCGAGGTCACCAAGCAGTATCTTTCTTACGTGGAACAGATCCGCAAGCATAACCTCGAGCTCGCCGGCGAATATCTGCTTATGGCGGCGCTGCTCATCGAAATCAAGTCGCGCATGTTGCTGCCGGTCAAAAAATCGGACAGTGGCGAAGAGGTCGACGACCCGCGCGCCGAGCTGGTCAGGCGTTTGCTTGAATACGAACAAATGAAGCTGGCGGCACGCAAGCTGGATGCCTTGCCGCAACTGGGCAGAGACTTCCAGCGTTCGCATGCATTCTTGGACTTGCAGGTGGAACGCATCTTGCCCGAGGTCAGCCCCGACGACCTGCGCAATGCCTGGCTCGACATCATGCGCCGCGCCAAGCTCAATCAACATCACCGCATCACCCGCGAACAATTATCCGTGCGCGACCACATGAGCCAGATCTTGCGTCGCTTGAGCGACGTTCGATTCATGGAATTCACCGAGCTTTTCAGCGAGCGGGTGGTCGACGGCGACTCAGTGCCCATCCTGGTGGTACATTTTCTGGCCATGCTCGAACTGGCACGTGAATCGTTGCTGGACATCACCCAGGCCGAACCCTACGCGCCCATTTACTTGCGCCTGTCCTATATACGCGCCGCCGCCTGATATGGCGGGCACATTCTATTCCGCACGGAGATTTTTTTGAAAGTCGTTCACACCATCGAAGAACTGCGCGACCAATTGCGCGGGCAGTTGCGGGTTGCATTTGTGCCTACCATGGGCAACTTGCATCAGGGTCATCTTTCACTGATGAAGCTCGCTCGCCAGCATGGCGATCCGGTGGTTGCCAGCATATTCGTCAATCGCCTGCAATTCGGTCCGAATGAGGATTTCGATCAATACCCGCGCACCCTGGCGGCCGATATTGAAAAGCTCGAACGCGAGCGCGACGTCTATGTGCTGTTTGCGCCAAACGAGCGGGAAATGTACCCCGAACCACAAAGCTTCCAGATACAACCGTCGGCCGACCTGGGCGGGATATTGGAAGGCGAATTTCGTCCCGGGTTTTTTACGGGCGTCAGCACTGTGGTGCTCAAGCTGTTTTCCTGTGTCCAGCCCAGTGTTGCCGTATTCGGCAAGAAAGATTACCAGCAGCTGATGGTGGTGCGCCGCATGTGCCGCCAGTTCCAGCTGCCAGTAAACATCCTGGCACACGAAACCGTGCGCGACACTGACGGTCTGGCGCTGTCTTCGCGCAATATGTACTTGCAGCCTGAACATCGTGCCGAAGCGCCCCAGTTGTATGCCGCCTTGCAGGGCGTCAAAAAGCGCGTGGAGGAAGGTCATGCCGATCTGGATGCGCTGGAGCGCCATGCCATCGACCATCTGCGCGATCGCGGCTGGCAGGTCGACTACGTTTCGCTGCGACGCCAGCGCGATCTGCTGGCGCCCACCGCAGGCGAGATCAATGCCCGCGAGCCACTGGTTGTTCTAGCGGCCGCCAAACTGGGCAGCACTCGCCTCATCGACAACCTGGAGATTTGATAGGCCGGCACTCCGGTGGCCGGCACTCCGGTGGCCGGCATACCGGTGGCCGGCACTCCGGTGGCCGGCACTCCCATGCCTTCCACGGCCGTCTACCGGCGCTCTGTAAGAATTGACAGGAGACCCCGTCTATTGGCCATGACAGAATAGTGCATAGCCAATAGACGGAGATAAGCATGCTACAAGGACGCAATCATGGCGGTTCGCCTATCTCGCGGTTAACACCGCGCGAGCGTGACGTCATGGACTACGTGGTATCGGGCAAACCCAACAAGATCATCGCTGCCGAACTGGGTGTATCGCAGCGCACCATCGAAGCTCATCGGGCCCGAATTTTTCAGAAAATGCAGGTCAGGAATGCAGTCGAATTAACCCGCTGCATTATGTCGCAGGGTGTTCCGTTCTAGGGTTTATTGACACTGCAGCGGTGTCTGGCTGGAAATTTCGTCGATGGGGTCGATGTCTTGCTGGCGTGTCAGGTGGTGGTCAAGCGTGGGCTTTATATCGTCGATTGTATTGATGCGCAGCACGTTGTCGTTGACAAAGGTCAGGTTGGCCTTGGTGGCTTCATTGGGTAACTGCAGCACGATGCGCAACGGCTGCGTGGCCACGACATTCCAGCAGCCCTGCTGAACAATATTGTTCTTGGGCTCGGGATGATCAAGCAATACGGTGCGGGCGCGCCACTGCCCCTCGGGAGCCAGTGTTAGCGTTACCCGTGTGGCCGAGCAGCCAGCGCCTGCGTTGAGCAGGCAAGGTACGGTGCCCAGGAAGGTTTTGGCTTCGGCTACGGCACGCGCTTTTACCGCCGTGCCTTCCGCCGCTTGTTGCTGCGATTTCCGCCTGTTGGCTTTTTGTTCTTCATTCCCGAAACCCAGCTGTATCTGCGATGGTGCCCTGGCAACGTCGCGACCCTGCGCGTGAATTTGTGCATCGGTTGCGGTGTTGTCATGCGGAGTGTCGTAATAGCCCGATGGTTTTTGCTGGGCACAGCCAGCAAGAACCAGGGCCAATACGGCGGCGCCCAAGGGCTTGCAAAACGAACGTCGAGTGAGCTGGGCAGGGAAGGGCATGGCAATTATCCGTCAACAGGGGGCAATGAGCATTCTACGCATTTATTGTCCTGGCGGTAAGTCGCCTTTTGTAGAAACCCCGGCAACGCCGGTATATTACGTGTGAGCATGGTTTATGCACGTGACTCTTTACGCGGTGGCGGCTCAGTTGACGGCGGCCGCCTTGGGTGCATTGACCGGTGCCTATTGCGCCCGGGCGGCAGATGCCTATGTTGCCATGCTCTCTGCCGGGGGCGAGCCCGATCCGGCCACCCTGCGCAGGGCGCTGGCGAAGGCTCTGCGGCGCTTTCCGGGCCAGGGAATTGTCCCGCATCCTCGCCGTCCAGTCGCAAACCAAGAGATCGTGGCCGGTTGCATGCTGCTCATGGCTATTTGTTTTGCCGTCCTGAACCAGACGCATGGCTACTCGTTGTTTTTTTTCTGTCTGGCCGTTGTCACCGCCACGCTGCTGATGCTGGCCTTGATCGACGCCCATACGCGGCTGCTACCCGATGCGCTGACGCTTCCATTGATGTGGGCTGGCTTGGCGCTAGCCTGGAGTAGCTACGGCGTCGGACTGCACAATGCCGTAGCCGGCGCCATGCTGGGTTACGGTTTCCTGTGGTTGCTGTTTTCGGCCTTCAAGTGTCTTAGCGGGCATGATGGCATGGGCTACGGAGACTTCAAGCTGTTGGCTGCTCTGGGTGCATGGCTGGGCTGGCGTCCGCTGGCCATGGTTCTGTTGGCGTCGAGCCTTGCCGCTATTCTGTTCGCCATGCTGCGCCAGCGTTCCCTGACCCCCGAGGGCGCCTATCCATTCGGACCGTTCCTGGCAGCCAGCGGAACGGCTTCACTGCTGTTCGAATCGGGACAGACGGGGACATTCCTGACCGGATTATTCTGACAGCCCCTGCCACGTACCGGTATAACCATACAGACACCGACCGGGTTCATGCCGACCCGGGCGCGGCACGTGCAGACCGCGTCCATGCAGACCGCATCCATGCAGACTGCATCCATCCACACCGGACGTAGGTTACATTGGTATTTTCGGAGTAAAGGTATTCGATCATGTTGAAGATAGGACTGACCGGAGGCATAGGCTCGGGCAAAAGCCGTGTTGCGGACTTCTTTGCTTCATGGGGCGCCGCCATCGTGGATACCGATGTCATCGCCCACGAACTTACTGCGCCAGGCGGTGCGGCGATCGAGCCCATCCGTCAGCATTTTGGCCCCGATGTCATTGCTCCCACCGGCGCGCTGGACCGTGAGGCGATGCGCGAGCTCGTGTTCGCGAGCCCGCAGGCACGCAGTCAGCTCGAAGCGATCATACATCCGCTGATAGGATCCGTTACAAAACGAAGGGCCGAATCGGCACAAGGATGTTATCTTGTTTTTGTCGTGCCGTTGCTGGTGGAATCGGGTCGGTGGCGCGACCAGGTCGATCGCATCTGTGTAGTCGACTGCGATCCGGCAACGCAGGTCGCCCGTGTGAAGGCCCGCAGCGGGCTGACGACAGAGGCTATTGGGCGTATTATGTCCGCTCAAGCGTCGCGCGAGGCCCGCCTGGCCGTGGCTGACGATGTGGTGTTGAACGACGGGCAGACCAAGGTCGAGGACCTCGAACGTCGCGCTTGGGAGCTGCACCTTCGCTGGTGCGCCCTGGCCCAACAAGCATCCGGTAAATTTTCAACCACCAGCCCCACTTAAATTGAAAAGGTTCTTGGTCGCGTGATTCTTTATGAATATCCCTGCAATGAACGGGTTCGGTCCCTGTTAAGGGTCGAGCATTTGTTCGACAGGCTATTTTTTTTCGCCAAAGGCATCGACGCGCATTATCATCACATTGCGGTGGCGACGCTATTCGACCTGCTCGATATCTGCGATCGAACCGACCTGCGCGGTGCCATTCTCCAAGACCTCGAACGTCAGCGCACAGCGCTCGGTGCGCTGAGGCAGCATCCCGGCGTGGACGTGCAATTGCTCGATGCCATGCTTGCCGAGATCCAGTCGGCAGCCGCCAACCTCGGCGCGCAAGGCAGGGTGGGGCAGGAACTACGTGACAACGAATGGCTCGCCAGCCTGCGGGGGCGCGTGTCGGTACCCGGGGGATCTTCCCAGGTCGACATGCCTTCCTATTTTTCCTGGCAAATCAAGCCGCCCGAGGCGCGTTCCGAAAACCTGCGTCAATGGATCATGACCTTCATGCCTTTGTACAAGGGCCTTGCGCTCATTCTGCGGTTGCTGCGGGATTCCGGCGACGTGGTCGATGCGGTGGCGCGTCAGGGCGCCTACCAGGACATGCTGGGCGGCAAGGTCTTCCAGCTCTTGAGGGTATGGGTGGACGCCGGTCTGGACGTCTTCCCCGAAATGAGCGCGAATAAATATGTGATCTGGGTTCGATTCGCCAGGCAGGACAGCGACCTCAAGCCCCAACCCATCACCGACGATGTACCTTTCAAATTGGCCCGCTGCAACCTTTAGGTCCGGTGCCGCAGCACTGTGGTTTCTCCCTAGCTGACCGCGCCCGCGCTGCCTCTCGACTCCTTCACATCGCGCGTATACGGCAAATGACTTCGCCTGATGCAAACAGGCCTGGCATAAATTGTTGTTGCGTTGCATTACAAATCCAGGATTTCGACGCCCGTCAGCGCTCCGATCGGTGAAAATGGCGGCTGTTTCGTGTGAACCGGAGAACTGTGCATGTCGGAATCAAGCTCCGAACCGTATCGACCCAGGTGCGGTCGATGGCCCTGGCTAATTGTGTTGGTGCTAGCGATCGCTGGCGGCTATTGGTTTTTCGTCAAGAGTCCATCAGCTCCGGGCCAGCAAGCTGGACTATCGGCTGGACGTGGAATGCCTCCCGCCATGGCGGTTCCCGTCAGGCTGGCCACGGTGGAAACCGGTCCCATCGACTATACGCTCAAGGCAATAGGCACGGTGACGGCATTCAATACCGTTACCGTGCGCAGTCGTGTCGATGGCGAGCTGCAGAAAATAGCCTTTACCGACGGCCAAAAGGTACGGGAAGGCGATCTACTGGCGCAGATCGATCCGCGCAGCTATCAGGTCGAACTGGACCAGGCATTGGGTCAGCAAAAACAGAATGAGGCCCAGTTGCAGAATGCGCAGCGCGACTTGCAGCGCTACCAATTGCTGTTCAAGCAGAATTCCATTGCCAAGCAGCAAGTGGACGCTCAGGCCGCACTGGTTCAGCAGTACCTGGGGTCGCGCAAGAGCGATCAGGCTGCCGTCGACAGTGCAACGCTGCAGTTGAGTTTCACGCGCATCATTGCGCCGATTTCAGGACGGCTGGGTTTGCGCAAGCTCGACCAGGGCAACATGATCAACGCTTCCAACACCGACGGTCTCGTGGTCATCACGCAAACGCAGCCTATCTCGGTCATGTTCACCTTGCCGCAGGCCCAATTGCCCGATGTCCTGGAGAAGATCCGTGGCGGCCAGACGCTGGCGGTCGAGTTGTACGACCGGGACGACGTACGCAAGATCGCTACGGGTGACTTGATGGCGCTGGACAACCAGATTGATGTCGCCACAGGTACCGTAAAGCTCAAGGCGCGCTTTGCCAATGAAAACGAATCCCTGTTCCCGAATCAATTTGTCAATGTGCGCCTGCGAGTCGGCACTGCCGAATCATTGGTTGTGCCCACCATGGCCGTGCAGCAGGGCTCCATCGGTGCCTTCGTCTATTTGGTCGACGATGAAAGCAAGGTACACGTGCAGCCCATAGTCATCGGCCGGGTCGATGAAAAACGGGTGGCGGTGGCATCCGGCCTTTCGGCCGGCCAGCGCGTGGTGGTTGAAGGGCTGGATCGGTTGCGCGAGGGCGCCAAGGTCGAGGTCGTGAGCGCCACAGCGGCGGCACCTGGCGGCCCTGACGCCAGCGCGGGGCTCAAGGCGCGCGCACCCCAGACCGGTGCGCCGGCCGCCGGATCGCCGGCCGCCAGCCCACCCAGCGCACATTAAGGACAGGTCGTGAATCTTTCGCGCCTTTTTATCTTGCGGCCCGTTGCCACCACGCTCGCCATGGTGGCGCTGCTTATATCCGGCATCCTGGCCTATAGGCTGCTTCCGGTGTCGGCCTTGCCGCAGGTCGACTATCCCACCATCCAGGTAACCACGCTGTACCCGGGTGCCAGTCCCGATGTCATGACAGCGCTGGTGACGTCACCGCTTGAGCGCCAATTCGGGCAGATGCCGGGCATGACGCAGATGACGTCGTCGAGTTCAGGCGGGTCGTCGGTCATCACCCTGCAGTTCGATCTGGGCCTGGCCCTGGACGTCGCCGAGCAGGAAGTGCAGGCGGCGATCAACGCCGCGTCCAACCTGCTGCCCAACGACTTGCCTGCACCGCCGATCTACAACAAGGTCAACCCTGCCGATACGCCCGTGATCAGTCTGGCTGTCACGTCTCCGACCCTGCCCTTGTACGAAGTGCGCGATCTGATCGACATAAGGGTCGCCCAGAAGCTGTCGCAGATTTCCGGCGTAGGGCTGGTCAGCATCGCGGGCGGGCAACGTCCGGCAGTGCGCATTCAGGCCAATCCGCGGGCGCTGGCGGCGCATAACCTCACCCTGGCCAGTCTGCGCACCGCCATCACCGGCGCCAATGTGAACCAGCCCAAGGGCAACCTCGACGGGCCGGAGCGTTCCACCACCATCAATGCCAACGATCAGCTCAAGACTATTGCCGACTACGAGCAGTTGATCGTGGCCTACGAGAATGGCGCGCCACTGCGCTTGCGCGACGTGGCCGAGGCCAGGCAGGATGCAGAGAATACGCGCCAGGCGGCCTGGATAGGCAATACGCCGGCCATCTTGCTGAATATCCAGCGACAGCCCGGCGCAAACGTCATCGAGGTCGTCGATGAGGTGCTGGCCTTGCTGCCGTCCCTGAAGACATCCTTGCCTGCGGGAGTGGATGTGGCCGTGGCAACCGATCGCACACAAACCATACGCGACTCGATAGACCACGTGCAGATCGAAATGCTGCTGGCCATCGCCCTTGTGGTGCTGGTTACTTTTGTGTTCCTGCGCAGTTGGACAGCGACCTTTATTCCCAGCGTAGTGGTGCCGCTG